>Ga0194126_10001217_pt1 | contig 43327 bp, 45 predicted proteins | sample TA2KigC150mmetaG_FD_148641 | JGI IMG/M metagenome (GOLD analysis project Ga0194126, IMG submission 148641) | Freshwater microbial communities from Lake Tanganyika, Tanzania - TA2015035 Kigoma Deep Cast 150m | ecosystem: Environmental > Aquatic > Freshwater > Lake | place: Tanzania: Lake... | reverse complement strand
AGTTCCCTGCATTGATACCGAGGAAGGTGTTTTGCCCCTCCGTCGTTACCGTCCCGTTATTGCCATAATTGAAGTTATGGATAAAGCGGTCAGAGTCTTTGTAGATGATACCGAATTGCGAGGCGTAGGTGGTATTCCCCAGATACATGCTCTGCGAGAGCGTCATACCTGTGGAGTCAAACGCGACCCTATCCGCCCCAGCAGTCTGGAGCCGGAGCACGTCATCACTTGCCTCATACAAGCCCGTATCCCCGTCGCCGAACACAAGCCCGGTGGAGAGAGAGCCTGTGCCTCCGTTTATGTGCAAGCGTGCCAAAGGAGAAGCCCCAGCACCAAGAGAGAGGCGATTGTTCGTATCGTCCCAGAAGAGGTTCGCATTGTCCTGCGCGAGGACACCAGAAGCCCCCGCGAAGAGGAGCGAGCCTTGAGTCGCGGAGGTGATAGTGCCACCGATTGACATGCCGCCTCCACCTATCCCAACCTTTGCCCACGAGCCACCAGAGTGTTTTACTTCAATGTCTCCTGCGTTATCGCGAATGCCATATCCAAGTTCTCCGTTTATGTCATTGAAGTTTAGATACCTGTTTGTACCCTTTATGCGCACATGTAGACCACCAGCATTTGCAGGTGTTATATATTCGGAGCATTTCTCCAGTGTCCATAATTTTGGTATCTCTAAAGACATGGTAATTAAAAATCAATGTGTGTATATGCAATACCAGCACGTTCATAATATGCACGTATCGTGTCCTGTGAAGCACGAAGTTTCGCAATACGTTCCTGAAATGCAAATACTTTGCTTTCGAACACCTTCCGTTCTTCTTGTAATCCGTCAGAAGCGCGTTTAAGCATTTCTATTTCCTCAACAAGAGATTGTTTTGTTTCGTTGAGTAAGTCAATATCATGTTCTATATCACTTGACACAAGAAGTCTGTTATCTAACGTTTCCACACGTTCCGCAGACTCACGAAGTTTCGATTGCACTTGTTCGTATTCGGCTTTCATGTGTGCGATACGTTCGTTCGCGGTATCAATGATTGAGACAACATCCTTATACTGTGCTTCTTTTTCGCTGATGATAGCGTCAAGTTTTTTTATATCATCCTGCTTTGATGATATGGTTTCTTTGGCTTGATCAAGATCAGTCTGCAATGTCTCTTTATCGTCCTTGAGTTTCTTTATTTTTACCGTGAGCGATACTTCTTCATCTTTCTTTCGTTCTATATCTGCTCCCATGCCTTCGTTTTTTGTAGACATTGCATTGTATGCATCAGACAGTACTTGTATTGATTTTTCATGTTCAGCGCGGGCATTCACTAAACGAGATGTCAAATACGCAACTTCTGTGTCGTATACTTCCTTCTGAGACGCGAGATTTACACGCATCGCCTCAATGGCGTCATTTGTTTCACGCTCTATGCTCTCCTTGTTTGCGCGTGTCGCTTCTATTGACTGCACAAGCAATTCTTGTTCAGATTTAAGCGTGTTGATTGACTGCACAAGCAATTCTTGTTCAGATTGTAATTCCTCGATGATGTCAGACATAGTTAGTTGTCGTTTGCGTGGCTAACTTTTACGGTAACCGTACCTGCGGAATACCCTGATATGATTGCTCCTATCCACGTCAGCATGTTTTTATTCACTTCAAGGAAAAGGACACTTGTCGTACCACTTCCTGTGATACCTGTGTTCCCCGTAATAGGTGTTGTTGTATTTTGCGTGTCAATGGTTTCTATATATGCAATGGGGTTTGCAAGGCTTGCAGATGCACTAAAGTCAATACCATCCGCGGTATCTTTTTGTGCTCCCAAAAACTTGAGTGTCCCCGTAAACCCTGTCATGACGACTTCTATGACGATATGACGACTATCCTTTACAAAGACTGGCTTGCTTGCTCCGTTTGCTGATGCTTCGTCTAAAATTACATCTTGTGGTGATACTGTACGCATAGTTGTATGCTAAATAAATAATAATAATTCCGATACTCATCCCAACCCGAGAGGGCTGGGTGAATATCCGACTAGGACGTTGCTAACGATACACAAATACCTTTACCGGAGAGTGCGCCAAGGTTATACATAGCACGACCAGTAAATGAAAGTGTCCACTTGTCTTGGTTTACTTCAACAGGCGCAGCCATTGGAGAGAGCCAAGAGTAGTAATACGCTTGGAGACTCTTCGCAGGATTGCTGTTCAAGGCAGCCACGAACCAGTAAAACGACTTCGTTGCGTCTGTCATACCGTTTGCATCAACGTCAAACGAAACAGCAAGGCGGTGTTCGTATTTGTTCTTGTTTACGTTCACCACGCCAGAGTTTGCGTTTGCGGTTCCTTCTATCGATTGCGGAGACAACGACCCGAGGATACGTGCGACACGGTTTACCATGACCGCCTTTCGGCTTGTGATGATAGCGTTCGGTGTCATCGGTTCGGGGATACCGTAATTGCTCAACACGTTGTACTCGAAGTAATCTGACGCAAGATCAAGAGAACTTTCACTAAGCGACGGAGCACCAGTGAGGATGTTCGAGTATGTAAGCGGAGAGTGTTTTAAGGTATGTGTTGCGTCAAACAACGCTTTACCGTCTCCTACCGTAAGGTTTACGGTGAAACCACCGTTATCGACATATGAAGTGCTTGCACCGTATCCGAGGAAGTTGTGCATGTCCAATTCAATCTTGTCAATAAGGTATTCAGCCGTTTGAGACGCATAACTTGAAAGTCCATGCGCTTCAAGACGTTTGTACGCTTCACCAGAAACAATTCGCGAAACGGAGATTGTTTTCGGGCTGATTTCTTTGTGGTACCCAGTTGCGATACCACGTTGCGCTGACGACTGTCCTTCGAGTTTCTGCTCTGCAAAATGCTCGCGGTCTATTTCGTCAATGCGTTCCGCGCTCTTCGCGATGTCTCCCTTTTTTGAATGGAAGATTTTGCGAATATCGCTCGCTTCACGTTCAAGTCCTTTTACGAAAGACTTTTGGATGAGTGAGTCGATTGCGGGAATACTCATTGTACTAACTAACATAGATAGTATGGTTGATTAAATGAATAAATTACTCTGCTTCGTACCAGAAGAGTGTTACCGTGAGGGCTCCTGCTGATACTGCTGTGAAGTCAGAATCAGATGTAACGGTCAACCTCGGAGTCTTGGTTGCGGAATGGAAGAGTGTTCCCGAGGGAATACCTGCGTCTACGCCAGCGGCTGCGGTTGTAAATACTGACGGTGTTCCCGTGTTATAACGGTCTACATTAGTTCCGTCTCCAATAGTGAGGACAGCACTTGTATCTCCAATAAAACCAGTAACACCACTAACAAGTGAGCGTTCAAACACGGCACCTGCGGGAATTGACGTTTTGAGGTCATAGGTTCCCGCTGTCGAACCGCCATCAGTGAATGATGCACGGGTGATAGTTTCCTGATATGACACGAGACGCATTTTGTCTCCTGAATTCACAAACTTACCGCGCACCTTTGACGTGGAGATAATCTTTGTAATCCCGAACACTTTTTGTGTTGCTCCGTTTACATTGACACTATCTTCATCATCAAGATCGACACGTTTACCGACCATTGTTGATACTGCTGTTCCCGTTGAAACGTCTGCGTCAAACTCATCGACTTCCGTTGCTACCAAGACAGGAACTGTCTTTGTAGACGCATAATTGGCATCAGTAGAGAGAATATCACACTGGATAAGCCCTATGATTTCCGAACAAGGTGTCTCGCTCGTTGCTTTTGCCAATTGGCCGCTTGTGTTAAGACACACAACGTCGTTAAAGTCAAACGCAGTGGAAGCGGGAGCAGTATAGGGAAGTATCTTGACTTCCGTATCGCTAGAATGCTTAATCATAACGAAAAATTGTTTAATAATAATCGACATGCAAAAACACGCCGTCATTCGGCGTGTTTTGTTTTTTGCAACAAGAGAACACAATCGAATGAATGTGCCTCCTGCTATCTCCCCGTAAGGGTATGACCGAGGTGCAATCTCGGACTGTTTAGAGGTTGAAAAGATGACCCATGATTGCTCATTTCTTTTCGTGGGCAAATTGTCAAGGAGGATAATGAGGATTACTGCTTTCGCCAGTCTCACACTGTCTCATTACCTGACTTTTTAACTATACATCGATTGTTGCCACAATGCAACCTGTGGATTACTTCTTTTTTTTAAGTACGGAGTCAAAGTATCCCGCAACATCTTGTGTGGTGATATGTCCCCCAAACTTTTTCTTTGCAATGTCCAGTATCGCTTCCAAGGATTTATTTGAGCATGTTTGCGCCGCTATGCCTATCACACTTGAAAAAACATTTTTCAGTTCTTCACGGACAAGTTCTAGGTGGACGTATTCTATCGCATGTTTTTCAAACAAGGCGATTATTTCTATACGAACACGCTCGTTGTTTTCAGCGACATTCTTTCGCACGTGTTCTGGGGCAAACTCTGGTGCGTGTTTTATGGATGAAAGTATCTTGACTATCTCTGGAATAAGTGTCGCTATGAGATTATCATACGCCACTTGTACAGCATAGTCTTGCAGTTCTCCAGCAATAATCGTCTCATACTTCATGCGGGTGCAGTATGCGTCTATAACCTTTTGTTCTGGGTTAGGTGTTTTTTGAAAATGAGACACTATGGCATATATCTCTGTTCGTCGTTTCTCGTCCATAATTATTTGTTTACATTATCTCCGTTCACCACTATTGTTTTGCCCTCAGGTGTAAGAAGCGTCAATGAATAGATTGTGTTTTTCGCTACCATTTCTACCATTCTTCCTGTTTCTTTGCTCATCGTTTCGCCTATATGGCTCTCTTTTACGTCGGTTTTTATGTCCGTACACGTACAACGCACACGTTCGTACATCATAAACTCGTCAAGAGGAACTTCCACAAAGTCTTCTTCGCCGTCAAAACGTATCTTCATAAAGTGCCGTTGTACATCACGTTTTTGTTCGCTATCTTGCACGAGACGGAGCACTGCGTTCTTGTGTTCAACGATATATTTACCATCTACACGGCGCAGTGTCATGATTGGTTGCGCATCTTTTTTGTCTATGCGATCAGGAGTACTTGCGAGTACCGCACGAAGTTGACGGATTTGTTCAGGAGAAAGACTCGTTACGTCAAACCCTTTTGTCTCTTGTTCTTTTACTCCCGTTTCTTTTATATCACTTGCTTTGCTCGACAGCCGTTCAGAAATTGATTGCACGGGGTCTATCGTATCTTTTTCTATTTCATCGGAAGCAATGTCAGTATCGCTTACTGGAACTAATTCAGGTGCGTTTTTTGTTTTCATAAAGATAAAGGATAAATGAATAAATTAAAGCGCGGTTACGCCAATACTTCCCTTGCTGTGTGTTTCCTCAACAATTTTGTCGACACCAAATGGGTCTTTTTTGTCTGTTTCGTTCTTCACGGGAGAACTTGGTGTTACTACACTATTCTCTTTAGCAGGAGTGTATTCTGGTACGCTTTTTGCGGACAATACAACACGTTGTATGACATCTTGTGCCGAAAGCCCCGTGGTGTCGAACTTGAGGTTGTTGTATGACTCTATGATTTTATTCGCAACAATTTCGTCTTCAATCTCATCTTTCTTGGATAATTCAAGTGCTTTTTCACGAACAATCTTGTTTATATCAAGTGGTTCGGGAGTAAGAACTTTTACTTCGTTCTTCATGTCCTTAAACATTTTGTTTTGGGCTACTTTCATTGAGGCAATTTCGTCCATTTGGCGGATTTCATTGTCTGTCATGTTATCCCTTTCTTCTTTTGTGAGATCTTTGCTCCACATTATGTCTTCTTTCTTGTAAAGACCTTCCTCTACTTCCTCTTTCTTTCCTTCTTTGAGTGATTTAATCGTTGCATTCAACTCGTCAATAATCTTTCGTTGCCCCGAAAGATTGTTGCCGTACGTGTTTTTTACGGTGTCAATGTCCTTTTTCAGGGACACAATGACAGGATGGTCTTCCGGAATAGGAGTATACTCCTTCTTTGGCTCTTCTGTCTTGACTTCTTCTACGTTTGTTTCTTTTGTGATTGTCTCACCAAAAGGATTGCGTTCCTCTGCAGGAACAATTGGTTGTTCTTCCATATGGATATAATGATTATGAATAACTTATAAACTTGATTGTTGCACGCCTTCTTTCTTTGTGCGCCGTTCTTTTTCATCTGCGTATCTCTGAAAATCGTCAAGTATCGCAGATAACTCTACCAAAGACTGCCGTAACACTATCACTTCTTCTGGTATCGCTTCGTTGACGAGATGTTTCGCTATTGCATTGACACGTTGCTGTATCACTTTCGTAATAATTTCACGGTGTGAAATCCATACGTCGGATACCGATGTAAGAAGTGTATCTTCATCCAAAATATCATCGGCGTCTACGTGAGACGGCTTCAATACTAATTCTCGCTTTAAAAGGTAATCGGATAGTGTACTCATAGTGTGTGTGGTTGCGCTTGCGCTGTTTTAACGGTTGGTTTACCTAGTGTACCCATGTCCGTCCCTGCCTCTTGCCCAAGCATAGAGTTTATTTTTTTCTCTGTCCCTGATGTGAAGATTGTGTCTGGCTTACCGGAAGTCTCAATGTATTCTTTTTTCATTTCTTCTATGTTGTTGTCTTGCCCGAAGAATGCCAAACGCTGTTTGAAGTCATTCCACATTTCGATAAGGCGTAATTGGCTATCCTTGATACGCTCTGGATATATGTCCACTGTGATATACGTTTTTCCTTTGCGTATTTCTTCTGGATTTGCAAGAAAGTATTTTGTTGGATGACCACTCTTCCTGTCGTCAAACGCTCTCTTAAAAAGTTCGTTTCTTTTACCCTCCACGTCGTATGTTTCAGACCCGACTTTGCTATCAAAGTCTACTACGTGTTCCACACCACCAAGGTTTACCGAGAAGTTTTGATACATAGGTATTTCCTTTCCGTCTACAATGGTTACATCTCTTTGCGTGGTGTACTTGCTCTCTATCGTCTCTGCTCTCCGCAACGCCATTTGGTGAAAACCGTATACGATACCGTCAAGAAGATACCCAAGTTTTTCTAATTGTGCTTGGTCTACTTTGGCAATCTCAAATGCGGTATTACCACTTGACAACTCGCCCGTACTTGTGGAGTTTAGTGTCTGGCTTTCTACAATTTCTTTGAGAGATTGGACAAAAGAAAACTCCGATTGTGTAATTCCTCTGTTGTCGGGGTCGGCTTTCTCATAGTGTTCTCGTTTTACACCATGGGTTACTTGCCCGCCTTTGAAAATGTCTCTGGTCAGTGTGTATTTCCCGTTTGTAAGAATTGCAGGCTCTATACCTTGTTGGAACTTGTTTGCGAGCATTTTGAGCGACCAGTCTAAGAAATCTGCATTGAACTTCGTTTTTGCTGGCACGGAACGGGCGTAAATTGACCCTGTGAGACGTTCTGCGGGTATATTTGATAGTGGGTAGTTCCCCCTAGGATAAAACAGCGTCATGGACGTGTTTGAGGGCAACAACATGACGCCATTGAGGAACCAGTTAAACGTATTTTCTTCTTTGTTGAGTGTAAGGTGCGCAATATACGTTTCTTCTGGCTTTTCTAGACGGCTTACGTCAAAGAGCGTTACTTTCTCTCCTACGATTGTCGTGATGTCTTCTGTCGTTGTGGGCACACTTTTAAAACGAGAAAGTGTGCCAAAAATCTTTTTTGCGTCAGCCTTGCTGTATTCAAACTCAAGTGTAATGCGTGGCTGGTCTTGCACGTCAGTTATCTCTGGATTGCCAAAGATGACGGAACGGCCATCAAGAAGACGTGATACCGCCATCCTATGTTGCGACATTTCGCCTTCTTGGTATGTAAGTCCTTCCAAAAACTCCAACGAATAATCCATGTTGCTTGGTGTAACTAGTTCTTTTTTCTTCGTTTTCGGATCGACACGGAATGCTTTCTTGTTTTTAAATGTCTTTACTTCCCAGTCCTCAAACACAAATGCGTTACCTTGCGAAAAGACCTCCCAGAAAATAAGGGCTATCTTCCTATCAAATTCTTCAGCCTTGAGAGAATGTTCTATGCCTAGTTCGTATATCTTTCCCATGCCGTTTACAATTTTTCCATCTTCGTAGCATTTAACGACACGCTTAAAGCCGTACTTCAAGAACATTGCGGCAAAGCCAATAATCTTTTCATGGACAAGACCAATAGACACCTCCCTGTCTTCTTTCGTTTTAGGTGGTGCGTAGTTTATGGACTTCTTTATGTTGTATTCGTATGCGGTTGTATAGGGAAGCCCATTAAAAACAAGCGAAGACTGTTCTCTTTTTTGAAGGTCGTCGTCTATTTGCTGAATGAGTGTTTGGGCGTATTGTGCTTCTTCTTCGGAGCCGTATACGTCTATGAGTGTTTTTTGTGTTTCCTTTTTTTGCATAAAAAATAAAAAAAAGTTTTTGCGCTCGTTACGAATAAATATCTTTATTCCTTTCACTAATACTTAGATAAACTCTAAACTTTTACCTTAGGAAAGAGATATTCCTGAAGCAATCGTAGTGAAAGGGATAAAAGTATCTATTACAGTCAGACGATTTAGTGTATATGTGCTATGAAGATAGAAGTACGTCGCGACATCTCGCTTCTCTTTTTTCTCCTTTAGAACATTCCGACACTCGTTCCAAGTCACGGACTGAGTTTACAACAGTTTTCCCGTGATTTCGCACGAATACCTGAATGCTCCTTGTGTTTTGCGGAAGGTAGTTTTACAGTCATACTCCCGAGTTGGACTCGCATTTGTACTGTGATTATTATAGTAGGTGTGAAAGAAAGTGCAAGTATATACCACCTGTGGATAACCTCCTTGCATTCTTTTTATGTTGTGATACCATAAAAGGAAGAAGAGAAACTATTCTCTTTGCACGGAAGCCCCATTTTTCCAACAGTTTTATGGGGCTTTTGTGTTTCTACATCGAACTAAAATTATCATTCTTCTGGGTGTTTCTTTGTACACGTGCAAGCCACTCCATTGTTTCTTTTTTCTGCAACTGTTCTCTCGTCAAGTGAACAGGACGTTCTCCGTCCTCTTTGAAGAATGTGAGACATGCCATGTCGAATCTGTCAGGACTAAATCCATGTTCTTTTTTGAATGTTTCCTTTGGCATAAGCATTATTCTTCCTTTTTGGTCACGTTTATATTTTATCTTTGATAGTTCCCGTACCCATGCGTTTTGGTTGTTGGTGATGATGATCCCCCCTTTGGCGACCCACAAACGAAACATCCACGCCAATTCGCTTTTGTATGTGTGAAAATCTTCTGTGTTTTCTCGTGGTTTATCCATGAGAATTGCTTTGGGTGTCGCTTCCAATTCATCGGCTCTGTTGCGGATGTTTGCTATGACTTCCGACCCAATGCCGAACCCATCCACGCCAACATCAGACGTCGAGCACCCGTATGCGTCCCGTATGGTTTCTATTTTTCTCGCAAGGTCTTTCGGGGACGATGTTTTTTCATTGAGCACCTCTTTAAGATACACGGCATCTCGAATTCCGATAACGCTTGTGTCTCTTCCTTTCCCTGCAGGGTCTACGCCAATGACTCCATGGCGTATTTTTTGGAAATCTTGCGCTTCTAGCGACAATGTAATGTTTTCGAACAACGGCATCCATCCTTTGTCGTCCATACTCGCGACACCAGCGAAATCACCGTCAATACGGATCTTCGTTTCATCTGACTCTTTCCCGTAATCGCTTTCTATCTTCTCGATATACGTTTTATTCACGATAGGGCTTTCCCTCGACGAAAAATGAAGACGAGTAAACGTGCTCCCTTCTTTGTGCGAGTCGAAAAACTCCCCCTCGTTTCTCGTGGGGTTGCTGGTGTAAATGACGATGAAATTTTCTCCGGTAAGCGAACCTTTGATGATTTCTGTTACTTTTGTGTGGACACCAGATGCCTCATCGATAAGCTGTAAGACATATTTTCCGTGGATACCTGCGAGAGACTCGGGTTTTTCTGGGCGTGCGACACGAGCACGTAGAAACCAGTCATCAGAACCTTTTATACGAATAATGTCATCCAGTATTTCTATGTTTTCGCGCAAATAATGGGGGAGTTTCATGTGCCAGATTGACACCTCCTTCATAAATACGTCCTTTAATTGCTGTTCTGTGTTCGCTGTAATTTGAATTTGCGAGCCAAAAAAACAGACGAGAAAATGCAGAGACACGATTGCGATGGTGCTGGTCTTGCCCGTACCATGTCCCGAACGAACTGTAATCCAACGCCTCGCAATGTCGTAACTGTCTTTTCCAAATGTATTTACCCCACGCCTATACGCTTCTAAAAACACCGTTTGTTGCCACGTAAATCTCGTTCCACGAAAGACGGTGAACCTTCCGTCTTGCCGTTCGAACATATCCCGCGTGTAAAAAGAAAGGTCATGGTACACCAAACGTCCTTCCACATCGAAAAGAACGGTGGTCTGGTCGTTCCCGAACTCGTCCTTATAGGATACTGGTGTCCCACGCAACGATTTTATCGGCATGGCAGGCGACATCCCAATCGTATCCTCGCAAAAAAGAAAAATGTCTTTCTGCCATCTGTGAATTATTTCCATGTTGTCATTGACGGCTGTGTTCATGTGTGTTTATTCTTCGTCTGTTTTCTCTTTATTTTCGACAGTGGCTCGAAGTGCAGAAAGTGAGAAAACTACGTGCTTATTTTCGGTTTTTTCGGTTTTTTGATACCTTGAATCAAACCTTTCCGCTATTGACATTGCTGTATCTGCTTGTATTTTGAGAAGTTTCGCATCCTCGCGTTTTATTTCTTTCCCTTTTTCATTCGTAATCATCTTCCCATTCGCCGAAATAACCGGAAGTTTCGTCTTCATAGCAAGAACCTTGTGCAGATTTAGTTCCGCAAGAGTCAACATCTCGTCCTGCAACGCCTCTCGTCGCTTCGCCTTAAAATCTAATCTGGCTTGTGCTATAAGGTCAGAAAAGTTTTCCCCCGTATCGTTTGTAATACAATTATTTTTAGACCAATGCTGTACAGTGGAGTGCTTTATATTTACAGGAACCTTCTTTCCGTCGCCGTCAGTAAGCATAACTTTCAAGAAGCCGTCCTTCTGGTGTGAAAAGATAGACCCCGTCTCCCGAACCATATCTGCGATTTCGTGAGCAACCTCCGCAAATAGGAGTGAGTCCTTGCGTATTCTCTTCCCGTTTTTCGCAATTGCGTTTATTTTGTTTCTGTTTTTTTTCATAAAATGTGTACGATGAATTTCCTTTCACCTGCCCGCAAATTAGCACACGGTGGCGCAGTATATGCCCTGCGCAACGATGTCTGGCATACAGACTGTATCGTCTTTTCTTGCTACACGGTGAACATACACGTGGTTGCGGGCGTATGAAAAGAAGTTATCTTTGGTACTTACAGTATATCACACACCTTATAAAACAAAAAACCACTGTGTGTGAACATGGTGGTTTTTTGTATCTATATCCTTTTATTTCGTGAATACCTCTACGGCATTCCACATAAAGATTTTGAAAACGAGTGCGAGAGCCAAAAGAGAGATTATCGCCATCCCGATAGTTGCGAGAACGATCAGAAGTGCTTCTTTTTTGTTCTTTTTCGCAAAATCGAGCAATTCTTTTTTTCCTTCCTCGTTCCAAAACCTTTCTTTCGCTTCTCGGAAATCGCAGAAACTAGAGAAAAAATAGTATGGCTTCACTATTTTCATGAAAAGAATGACCGTACCGAACACAAGTATCTCTCTCGTATAATTGTTTGTAAAAACGAGAGCGATGAAGAGCAATACCATGCGTATGAGTGCCGTTACGATACCGACGATGCCGAGGAGGATACCAGCAGTTATCGTGAACAAAAACAAGTTCTCGTATACAAACTTAATTGCTTCTTTGCGGTGTTCTGTGGGTAAAACGTTCATAATGTATATGTTGGTTATAATTTTTTTATTCTCCTTCTTTTTCCGCTTCTAGTTCAGCCTCGTATTCTGCTTGTGCTTTTACCTTCTCCTCTTCTTCCTTTGCTTTTTCATATTTTTTGCAAATATCTTCTTCTAGTTCATCACTTTCCAAAATGTATGCTTCTTCTTCTTTTGAGAGTTTTCCGTCTCCACCGTTCACACGAACTGAAAGTTCGTAGGTATCTATGATTCCTTTTTCGTCGAGCATTCCCACGATAATTGCGACTTCTTCCATGGATAGCCATGGACGAGCAACATCAATTTCGTCGTCTTCGAGTTCTCGGTGAAGTGAAAATGAGTATTCGTTTCCTTTTATCGTGATGTTTCCATGTGAATAAACGTTCATAAAGTATGTCCGCGGTAGGTCGCGACCCGTTACTTAGTATGTATACAGTATACACAAGCAAAATAGTTTTGCAAGTATACTTATCCACAGGTTTATGTTGCAAAACATTTTCACGATTTTGTCAATTCGCTCTCGCGGGGAAATCGTTTATATTTTTTCATCTTCGTCGGCTACTATTTCGACCATTGCCTCGTTGGGAACATCTTTGAGTCCTATGTTGGCACCCTCGACAATTTGTCTTGCCTCCGTTTCTGAGTATGCACCTGCCTCCATTCGGTTTGGAGTGTATCCACGATGGCTTGGCCTCCACCATCCTTTGTGTTCGTTGCTCCATATTTTATAATATGTCACTCCGTATCCTGCCTCATGCAGTGCGTCTGACAATGAGGGTAGTAAACCCTCGGACGCCTCTCGTAACATTTCGTCGTCCAAGTCCTCGTTTCCAACGAGTTTGGCGAGTTCGTCTGTGAGTTGGTCTAGTTTTGATTTTGTTGTCATATGTTTGGAGACAATAAGATGTTAGCGAATAATGCCATGCGCCCGATACCACTCCCACAATTCTACCATGTGTCGGTACGTTATCTTCTGTTCGTACCAAAGTGAGTATATGAAAACACCCACCTCATCTCATGTTTGAATAAATATGTTTAATGACCGCTACTGTCCACCCATTTCCTATGGCGCAGTAGCGGTTGCTGTTTGCAACCTCTTTCACTATCCCATCATAGTTGCCGAGTGCTGAAAAATTGTCAGGAAGTGTCTGCAACCGTTCACACTCTATTGGGGTGAGTTTGCGCCAGTATAACGACCCAGAGCCATCATCAAGTAAGTAGTTCCGCTTTGAAGATTGGTGTGTGCCACCTTTTTTACCTCCTTTGTAGTAGTTCGCATCGATGCAATAACTTTTTTCTCGCACCACGACATTATCTTTACCTACAGTCGTGAGAGTGTTTGTTTTTTCGTCTTGTCGCTTGCCGTCTATGATGTATCTACCTCGGAATGCGCCACACACCACCTTCGGTTCCCTATGCCCTCCGCCCATTGTTGTGAGCGTTGGGTTTTTGCCGTCTGGTGAATACACCCGCTTGATGCTGTCATGTCCTTTAAGGTCTGCTTCGCCAACTTGGATGCATAGCCCTAGCTTATTGCGCTTGACCATGCTTTTTGCGTTCTCTTTGTAGATAGTGGCAAGTATAGTCTGCCCCTTATCTTTTACGGCGTGGCCGTTCTCCAACACATCTTTGAGTAGTATTTCTCTGTCTTCTGGTTGTTCTACGTCCCAATTACACCAATAAAGTCTAATTCTGTTTTGCGCCGATACAAGTGCACTGTTAATCATTATTGGTTTCACTCCAAGTTGCTCACTTATCACATCTTGGTACTCCTTTTTCATGCGAACATTCTCCAGTAGGAACTTAACATTCGGATTGTGTTTTTTCACGTGGTTGAGTATATCTACGAACTCAAAAAATAATCTGCTTCGTGGGTCGTTGAAGTTTAATTGTTTACCTGCAAAACTAAACCCTTGGCACGGAGAACCACCCTGCACTAAATCTATGCTCGCCCAATCTATATCCCACTCATGCCACTTGGTAATATCTCCAAGTTGTATTGTGTTGGGGAAATTATGTTGTGTGATTGCGATTGGGTGCTTTTCTATTTCGCTTGCATAATACTTCCCGACAGGTATACCGAGTTCTTTGAGGGCTTGTTGACCGCACGATATTCCGTCAAATAATGATAGTACATTCATAATGTGTTTGTGAGATATATAAAGTGTTACTATGTTCTTTACTATTCAGATTGTCGCACACACATATCTCGGTAACGTCTAATACAAGTGTTGCAATGTACTGACACTTTGCCAGTTTGCAAATCAAAGCATTTGGGGAACCCTGCTTTTATCATGTTATCCGCTTCGCCTTTTTTCTGCTTTATTTGTCTGTATTTTGTTTGGTATATCATGTTGTTGTGGACTCGTTAATCTGATAATATGTTTTAATTGTTTGTCTTTTGCCTTTATATCCTTCAACCCTCCAAGTATATACTGGTATATTGAAGTCTAAGTCTGGTGTGTTGTAATTAAGATTTTCAAATAATCCGATACTTAATTTTCCAAGCTCTTTCCCTTCTTTATCATAAACTGGCATACCAATAGCAAATGTTTCCTCTGCACCAACCTGTTGGTTCGTTATGTCTCCGTCTTCACATATTTCGCCAGCTTTATATGCTAGAGTTTTTTTATCATATTTTGTTTTATATTCTTCCAAAAATAATTTTATTTCCATATCCAATCCCACAGTTATTGAGATGTGGTCTCAGTTAATTAGTAATAATCTTCATTGCTCGTATCTTCTCGTTATCTTTTTCATACATCCAACGTGCTTTTTCCAATTCACCCACATCACACATTCCGAGCCAGAACATAAGGTCTTCATCTATGAGTGGTGGTGAGCCAGCGGGACGCTCATTGAGATACTGGCGGAGCATGGGTATTCTTTCTTTGATTGATAGTGATGTTGGTGGTGTGTTGTGTTTAATTTCTCGTTCTTCATAATCGGAGTTCACTAAGAATGCATTTTCTGCTTCATAGTGATTTGGGTGTATTCTTTGATAATCGAGATCTGTGTCGAGATTCATATTGGATGTCATTATTTCGGGCATTGTCCTACTTGTATTTTCATATTTTGTCCCACAATTGTGGTAAGTTAACTTGTAACATCAAGTTTTGTTTTTGTGTATTCATGCTTGAGTTGGATCGTTATCTATTAAGTTCTTCGCAATTTCGCGCATGTCCTTATCGGTGCAAGAGAGTATGAGTTCTCTTATTGCCATTCCTGTTGTCTCTGCTAATTCTAGCATTTTTTCTTTGTTTGTGTGAGGATAATTCTCCGTATAGAGTACGTCCAATAAAACATGCTGAAATATCTCTGTTGCGTTGAACAGGTCTCTGTCGCTATACGCTTCGTGGTTACCGCCGTTTGCAAGGCATAGATTTGACAGATACTCTAAGTTTGTTGTGATGTTTTCTTTCATATGGTGTCCCACAGTTATGGATTGATAATTTCTACTTTAATAAGTTTCATTCTCTCGTCCCACCAAAAACCTTCTTCTTTGTAAAGATACTTCGCTACTTTTTCTATATTTCCTTTGTATTCTTTTTGCAAAGTTTCATCGTCAATAACACTATCGAGCGGAGTTATTACCTCGAATGTCTGTTTTAAGTATTTTTTCTTTTTCATATGGTGTCGTCATTAGAGTGAAGTAAGTGTTCGGTCTCATAAATGTTGCCGATGATTTCGTAGTGTTTATCGCTATCGCCATCATACAACTCGATACTAGAATGTCCGAAGTTGCCATGTGTCTTTAACATAAATCCTCCGCGATACCACTCCACAATCTGCTTTTTAACGTCTTCATGTGAGCGATAATTTCTGATAATGTCCCCCTCATAAATCTCATTTCCGTGTCGGTCGAGTAAACCAGTAAATTGCGAAAACTCATAGTCGTCCCAACTTCCGTTACGTTTGTCTAGCAAATCTTTTATTGTCAAAGTTGCCACATGTACAGTGAGGCGGACTACGAACTCTTTGTGCTCTCCGTCCCACGCTCTGAACTTAATTTCTCTGTTGTTGGTCATACATTTTACGAAAGAACGACGTTAGCATCGTGCTCTCGATAAAATGGGCGAACGATTGCTCGCCCACACGAAATTATCCAATAAGTTCAACTATATCTATTCCTTTCTCTCGTTCTGCGTTAGTGATTTCACATCCGTCGACATTCCCAGAGATACCGCTCACGTCCCCAGAGATACCGCTCACGTTCCCATAGATATCATTCACGTCCCCAGAGATACCGCTCACGTTCCCATAGATATCATTCACGTTCCCACAGATACCGCTCACGTTCCCATAGATACCATTCACGTTCCCATAGATATCATTCACGTTCCCACAGATACCGCTCACGTTCCCATAGATACCATTCACGTTCCCATAGATATCATTCACGTTCCCACAGATACCGCTCACGTCCCCATAGATATCATTCACGTTCCCAGAGATACCGCTCACATTCCCAGAGATACCGCTCATGTCCCCAGAGATATTTTCATGAGCACCATCGTGTCTCACACCATCCTTTATATAGTAAATACTAATACCAGAAATCTTTTTAAGTAATTTTTTCATGTCCTTTAGAGAAAAACGAGTGTTATGGTAATGCTCCTTTTCCTCATAAAAGAGGGGACACATAGTCCCCTATGTAAACAAACACACCTATCTCCTCCTCGCCACAATCTCCCAGTCTCGCGGTATCCACATATCGTTAAGCACTTTTACAATCTCTTCTGGAAGCATGTTCGCAAAGAGAATGTGATACGCAACGTGGAGATTTACCGGAACGAGAGAGATGTTTTCGCTTTCGCTTCCACCACCACGAGAACGTGGTCTGCGGTGGTGCTTGCTCCACTTTTTAGAAAAACCTTTGCGTTGTTCGCTTCTGCGTTGTGCGTGGTTCATGGTAATACCTCCTTTGATCCGATTGTGTCTCGCCCGTAGGGTCTCGTGGCGTTGTGTTTTTCTACAAGAAACTGCAAGGCTTCTTCCTCTGTCATTGCGACTCTGTCGTGCACATGGTCTTTCAGTGTGTGATCTTTTGTGAAGAGTTCACACGAGAGAGAGGAGTACGAATACGTTTTGTCGCCTACGTGTATCGTGAATGCGAGTTCCATGGTTTACTCCTTGTTTAGTTGTTGGCGGGCGGGGAAGCGTTCGGGGACACTTTATCCTTTCCTTCCTAGTTAGGTGAACACTTGTCCCCCATTTCCCCCGTCTACCAACAACTAATTGACAACCTAATTGTCAACAAGTGGTTTATAATTGTAAAGAACAACACAAAAAGTTGCCGACACACGCATGCACACGACCATGCAACCATGGATATATACTAGAAACCTAAAAAGGGTGTGCACACATTTTCGCCTAGTAAGCGTTCAGACATTTGATTGTCTACATGTGCATGAGTGTATCGGAAACTTATTGTAAAGAACAATCCTATAGGGCGGAGGGGCTCGAACCCTCCCTGCGTCCTTGCGCCGTCCTACACTACCACCATACCATCCTTCATCTCGTCGTCTGTGTATATGTCGAACATTTGCTCTGATACGTAACGGAGTGCCCACCCGTCTTGCTTCACTGCTTCTAAGCATATCTCTGGTGTTTGCTCTATGACATACTTGAGTGCATATCCGTCCCGCTTTACCGCTTCCATTGCTTCATCCCATTTTAAGTTCTTCTTTTCTGATAATGCATCCCATTTGGATTTGTAATCGTTTAATGTTGTCATGATGTGTTGGTTAGTGATAATGGATAATTTTTTTTATTTTTCTTTTGCTTTTTATTTATTATTTATAAGAACCTCTATTTCTTCCTCTACTTTTTTTATCTCTTTTTCTAATTATAATTTACGCAACAATCAAATCCAAGTAATGTTGCACAAGTGTAAAAGAAACTGCGATTGCTACAAGACTTATTACGACGATGGCGAGTAATATATTATTTTTTGTTTTCAGTTTTTTTGTATAATGCTTTACGTCTATTTTTTTTACAAGATATTCGCTTCCGATTAGATCTGTGTATTTTTTCGTTGCGGTTGTAAGTTTCATGTCGATAGTCGACGCGAGTGTCTTATGGTGTTTCTCTGTCGATGTGATTATCGTATCATGTGATTAGCAGTTTTGCAATGACGCAACTGTGGATAAGTGGGCGCACAGGGACTTGAACCCCGAACCGCCGAGGTATAAGCTCGGTACTCTAACCAATTGAGCTATACGCCCATTTCCACCACATGCTCCGCCCGTCGTAATATCCACAGAAAAACAATTTAAGTCATCTGTTCTTTTTACCGTAACGCAAGCCGTAGTGGACTATTTTTCTAAAAACGCGACAATCTTTTCTTCGTCTCCTTTTTTGTAAATGTCTATAAGTGTTTGGAGAAATATACTATCTGCTTTCACTGATTTATGTTTGAGTCTAAAAAGAGCATCAACTTTCTTATCTCCTATTTTTTCTCGCAATCTTTTTTCATATATATTGACATTCCCTGAAAGTGCTATGTTGCAATGTTCACATTGTGTTGCGAGATTGTGTGGGTGATACCGTAGCAGTGCCCCGCACACAGACGACGGGATAAAATGCCCTGTGTGCAATACACCACATATCGTACCACATGTAAAACATGCCGTCCCATACTTTTTTCTCGTATGTGCCTTGCAAAGTTCCCATAATTCTTTTTTTTGATTATTTATCATGATGTGTACCCCGCTTCTTCTGGTGAGGGAATATATGTACCGAGTTCTTGGGCAAGTCTCCGTACCATATCTGTATACTCTATGCCCTCTCCCACAGAAAGTTCCGTTGTGCTTCTTTCGTATGCTACGCTCTCTGGTGCTGTGGTGAGTATGTCGTCAAGTGTGTCTTTGAGTGCTGGGTCTATTTGTATTGTTTTTGGAACAATAAACAATGTTTTGCATATTTCGTGCACCTCTGGAATTGTGTGTCCTGTCGCATCTGCAAGTATCGGATAGCAAACACCCCACCAGTATGAGTTTTGGTTTAGAGAGCGCGTGCGTTTTACTGGATCAATTGTCAAGATAACTTTTTTACCCTCCATTTGCGCAAGAAGTTTTTTGAATGTGTCTTTTTGCACGATGTTGAGCACGTGTGTTTTTTCTTTTTTTTCAACTGTTGCGTTGAATTGTAATTTTATTTTCATATTTTTTGCTATTCTTTATGCTGCGGATAGGTACTAAAAAGGGATGTCCTCAATGTTTATATCTTCTGTTGGGTATTCTATTTTTTCTTCGTGCGACACGGTAGTATACCTAGGATTGCTTTGTTTCGCTTCGCGCCTATATGGCTGTTGCACATCCTGATTTCCCCCGCTGTTTGGTTTGGGCCCAAAATGTACATTTGAGGCAATTATTTCTGTCCGATAGTGTTTGACACCGTTGTCTCCTTCCCATGTTCTGGTCTGCATACGTCCTTCTATGCTTACTAGTTGTCCTTTTTTTAGATATTGGGCACAACTGTCTGCCTGCGCCCCAAATACCACGACGTTGTGGAAATCTGTTTCCTCTCGTTTTTCTCCCGTGTTTTTATCTTTCCAATGTCGACCTGTAGCAACAGAAAAGTCTGCAACATGACCTCCGTTTGGTAATGTTTTTAATTCTGGGTCTCTCGTGAGACGACCCACAATAATTGCGATGTTAGTATCCATAGTAGTTATTTTTTGGCGAGTTCTTTTTGTCTTTTGTGAACCGCCACAAGTGATTTGAATAATTTATAATCCTTCACAAGGTCATTACGACTTCTATACTCGGCGACAACTGTACCAGCCTTTTGTATCACACCATCTTTTTCTTTATCTTTTTTTGCAATGCTTACGATGAGTGCTCCATGATACATCATGGGAATACCGATATATTTTGCTTCTTCTTCTTTCGCCTTTAAGTACGCTGATGCCTGCACTCTATGTTCGTCATAAATGCCATTTGAAGTCTTATAATCGACAAGGTATCTTTTCCCATCTTTTATAATTGTCGCGTCAAAACGTCCGGTAAACCCTTCTTTCATGGAGTATACAACACCTTCGCTTTCCTCTATTTCGACTTCTTCATTTTCTAACCATTTATGCAACCCTTTTACGACAGTATGGACTTGATCAGTAATTTCATTCCTAGGAAAACCAAGTGTATTTATGACACGATTATATGCTTGCGTTTGGTTTTGGTCTTTCGCGTATTCTTCTGCCCACGCGTGAAGATATGTTCCGATCTCTTTTCCATTCATACTTTCTTCGTCATGTGCTTTTTCCCCAATCGCAAGCATCGACATGACATCATCTTTCGTGAACGATACCCCATTCCCCATAAGTGATACTACCTTTTCTGTGTATGAGCGTATTGCCCACGGGATGAGCATCCTGCTTTTATCCATAAGACCTGCAATCGTCGACGCACCAGCAAGCATTTTCTTTTTAGATAATACTTCTTTTTCTTTTACTAAATAATATCGGTGGCTGTTTTCGTGGTACTCAATAACAACATCACCTCCATACAGTTCTAATGTTGTCGGATTCATACAATCATGTCATCCTCTATCTCGTTGTCAAACGGATTTTCTTGTTGTGTTTCTATTTCTTGCACAACTTCTTCCGTTTGCGGTACATCTGCCACTTCTGGTTGCTCTGTTACTATCGTTGTGTCTTTAGGTGTTTCTTTTTTGATGCTTGCATTCTGCGATGATTTGATTTGTTTCGTAATCCACGCGTATTCTGGTTTTATAATTTCTGGCAATGCCCCCGTTCGGTCTTTTGCGTCAAAGCGTGGGTCTGCGGGATTTAACCTAATAATTCTTTTTGATGTTTCCCCGTCTTTCACCACATCTAGGTATCCTACAATATCCACCATTGCAATGAGTTCGTCCACGAGTTTTGTGGCGACAAGAGGACGTTCTTTTATGACTTCACCGTCCTGCACCGAGTTTGTGTGTGCGATGATGACCATGTTCTTCCCCGTATCACGGAGGCATTTTAGAAATGTGCGCATTTCATCTTTTACCTTTCCCCACCCAGCCATTGTAAGGTCTCCGTTATTTTGTCGATATTTTTGCCCAGAAATAATTGCATGGTCTTTAATTAGTTTTTCCATTGCTTCACCGATTGGGTCAATGACAATTGAATCGAACTTATTAGCGTTTGCATACTCAACTATTTGCATCTGCTCTTGGTGTGTGGGAAAGTTCTGAAATTGTACTACGGGAACCTCGATGCCACGCTGGTTAAAATATTTAACTCCGTTTTCAAAATCAATAAACAATACTCTTGGGAATGTCGCGCCGAATGTTGATTTTCCAACTCCACCTCGCCCATACACGAGCATGTTTATTGTGGGAACGGATGGATAATCTCTTGTATTAATTATTTTCATAATCGTTAATAAATCGTTAGTCGTTAGTAATTATTTTTCACAAATACGCCTATACGACGTATTCGCAAAATCGTATATCACATTGTTTTGCGTCCTTCTGATAACCTCTTCGAGGCGATGTTTCGCAGACAATATCGCGAGTTCGTCCACAAGTGCGTCATACTCTTCTTGTGTTTCTATTGGGATAAGGTCTTCGTTCCAGTTTCTTTGCAGTCCGCTGATAATCGCCTCAGTAATCTCATAAATCTTTTGTTGTGTATCTGTCATGGTGAAATTAAAAATAATCTAATAATTCTCTGAAAAGTCCTATATCGCCGAGGAAGTCTAATTTTACGACTCCAGTGCGACCATTTCTCACTTTCATGAAATGTGCCTCGATTTCTCTTCCTTCTTTCGTTGTTTCTTTTATTGATTGTTCTTCTGGTGAACGAAGTACTATCCCTACATCTGCCGCCTGCTCGAACGTTCCCGATCCTTTGAAGCCAGAAACGAATGCTGAGTGTGTTTTTCTCGATTCGTTGTTTAATTGTGAAATGAGCATAATAGGAACATTCAATTCTCCTGCGAGAGACTGTAGTGAAAGAGCCACCTCATTCATGTTCTCTACGGTATCTTTTTTTCCGCCGTCAATCATTTGTGCGTAATCGACGAAGATTGCGTCTGCACGTTTCATGGCTATTTCAGCTCGTGCTATCGTGATTATTTTATGTATGGAGTGTTGCATTTTGTACACAAGCATCCCGCTTTTCTGTAGCCTCTTTTTTTCGTCGTCCACTGCTCGCTGTTCTGCCTCTGATAATTTTCCTTTAAGTATTTTCCATTCGTTTAGTCCAAGACGTTTCCCTATGATACGCAGGGCGATTGACGCTTTGTCCATTTCCAGAGAGAAAAAAAGTGGTCGTACATGTTGTGTGATAAGTGTGTCCATTACATTCAACGCAAATGTTGTTTTCCCGCCACCGGGGTTTCCACCAACAATCCAAAACTTTCCCTTTCTCAACCCTTCTGTCATCATGTCTATTGTTCCAAACCCTGTTGAATACCCGAGTAGGTCTCTTCCTTGTTTACGCATCTCTTCATATGCTTTTTGCTCTTTTACTATTTCCAAAAACATTTCTTCGGTATTTGGATTTTCTTCTTGTCCTGTTATTGTTTGCGCTATCGTAGTAAATGTTTCTACAATGTCATCCATTTCACCTGTCTCTGCTTGGTGAAATATCTTTCTTGCCGTCTCTCGCAACAACCTACGTACAGATTTTTCTTTCACGATGCGCGCGTAGTATACTGCATTTGACGCGGACGGTGTTTTCTCCATGAGTTCGGAGATGTGTACTGTACCACCAACGAATTCAAGGTGTTTATTTTCTTTCAAATGACTCGAAAGTAATCCTATATCTATCGTATTTGTTTTTGAAAATATATCTACGCACCCCTGATAAATTGCACCATTTTTTTTGTCGTAAAAATCACTTTCCTGCACAATGGATACGACCTCGACAATGTTTGTTGGCTTTATGAGAAGCGAACCAATCAATGCCTTTTCCATTTCTACATCACTAATTATTTTTGGCTTCTGGTGCATGTCTACAAGTATACCATTATGTGTGTTGTATACCTGTGGATAAGTAGTTTTGCTTTTTTATTTTGTTTTGTCAAGTGCCTCCTTCATACGTAAATCTTTTCCTTTTATTTCCATTTTATCACACATGCCTAGTATGCGTGATGTGATACGTGAACCAAAGACATTAGTGATAGCGTCGGTGTCTCTGTTCGATGAGAGATATGTAATGTACCCACTGTCATACCTGCTGTCGAGGATGCGGTACATAATCTCTTCTTGAAAGTCGGTTACTCTCTCTGTTGTGATGTCGTCAATAAAAACTGGATACTCATATTTTTTTAATTTGTCAAGTGTCTCTGAAAATCCATAATTTGACAGAGACTCGTTTTTTATTGTCGCTACCATTTCCGTATAATTTTCAAACCATGCACGATTATATGTTTTCGTGAAGTAATTTTTTATTGCGTGCATCATGTATGTTTTTCCTACGCCAACTTTCCCATGAATGTACAATCCACGGTGTGTTTCTTTTGCTGATCTTACTTTTTCTTGTATTTCATTTGACAATGTATCTATTGACGCATTTTCAAAAAGTTGTTTTGGTGTCATGTTAGTCAGTGTCTTGGTCTTCCACATAGACCTCTCTGTTATTGATAAAGTTACTATTTTTTGTGGTCGTCTTTATTTCATCCTCCCACCTTGCATTGTTGATGTATGTCGCTGGGTAAGGGATAAATTGTCCATTGTTTTTCAACCAACTATCAGTTTTTTTTCTTTTCTGTATATCTTTTAGTATTTTCTTTTGCAATTCGTCCGAAGGATTGAGTTTTTTCCATGCTTTAATTGCTTGTGATTTTGCCATTCGTTTAGGATATTCTTTCCAAAAAATTTCAAAAGACTGTTGGTTTTTTTCAAAAAAAACACGCTCGCTATAGTTATGTGGATATAGTTCAATTGGATATAGTTCTTTGGATATAGTTATGGGTGATTGTGTGCCACTACCTAGGCAACTGTGCACCACTATGTCTGGTGTTTGTGTGCCACTAGGTGATGTTTTTTCAACACCCGTTAGAAGAATCTGGTAGTAGTTTGACGAGTTTTCGTCATTATTGAGACGTGCTGTTTTTTTCAACATACCCATTTCTACGAGTTCAGCAACATTCCGTATCACGGTTCTTTTATGGATACCTGAGTATTTTGCTATTGTCTTATACGCAGGGAAACATGCTCCGTTCTCGTCAGCGAACGAGCAGAGCCAAAAGAATGTAGCCACAAGGTGTGGTTTCTTTCCTATGAGCGCACTCTTGTTTGGGACTGTAATAAAATCTCCTTTTATGTATTGCATCATATTATGTTTTGGATGCCGATAGAGGTAGCACACCTTATGAGAATGCTACCTCTGCCGGTCATAAGGTTATTTATAATACGAGCCGTCGCCCGCAATAACATAATAACAAATTCAATAACACATAGACAACCACACCTGTGGATAACGACTAGTTGTTTTTTGTTTTGTGTCGTGTTACCATGTTTACATGAAGAAAAACAACAAAAACATCGGAGCACTCATGCGTATAAAGTATTATCACGATCGAAATCTTGCCATGTTCCAAAAAGAAGCATTAACAATGCTTTCAAAAGACGGAGCAAACGAAGAGATTATAAAAGCGACCGTATCGTTAGTATATACAAGTTTTAGCAATAAGTTTCGTTTTTATCGTTTGAAAAAGAGTAAAAAGCCGTCTATTCGCCTCTAGGTTGTGCGAAAAAACAAAAAACGATAACTACTACGTTTATTACATTCAAATACAACCACGGTACTATTTTGAGCTAATAAACTGACAATACAAGACAGTCTACATGACGAAATACACAAAAGAAAAAGCACAAACATACAGACACGGAGTAACATATGCCAGAAAATCCAAGTACGGCAACGTTATTACTGAATATAACGGACGTAAATATCACTCCAAGAAAGAAGCAATATACGCAAAAACATTAGATATGCAAAAAATGGCAATGTCAATACATGACCGTGTCATTTCATGGACTCCGCAAGTTTCGTTTACGATACAAGTAAACGGACATCACATCTGTAAATATATCCTAGATTTTGAGGTTATCTATGCAGACGGACATACAGAATATATCGATGTCAAAGGTAAGGTTACTGACGTATATAGAATAAAAAAAGCACTCATGTTTGCGGTGCACGGCATAGAAATAAAGGAAGTGTGATACATATACGAAAGCCCCGTAAGGGGCTTTCGTACTTAAATCAAAATGTTGGATTGCAATATCCTTCTTTCTAGTGCCTGTGGATATTATGCACCAACAATCGTTGTCTTGCCAATCTTGAATATCCCCATGGTTCCTAGTCCAGTGAGAAGTCCCACAACGGCTCCGTCAAGAGACAGCCCGAAGAAGTACAATCCAGAAAGGATACCAACGAGTACTGGCACAAGTGGAATGTATCTCTCTGTGATGTAGTTCGTGCTTTTCACGTATTCCGTGAGAGCAAGAACGATAACAGATACTGCCACACCGTCCGTGGACAAAAGTTGATTAAGAGTTGTGATGTCCATATTATGAATATAGTTTATTGAGTAATGCTACAGACTTCGGTCCCACGCGCACGCTCGACAACGGCGCATTGGCGAAATCATCCATACCATTGGCAACCTGCCACGCAACGACCGCCTTCGCAGTGAGTTGCAAGAAGTTGCCCGTGCTTGGTATGTCTCTGCTCATGTATCCTACGTGTTTCAGAATGTCCTGCAATGCGACCACGTCCTTATCTACCCGAAGTCCATACGTGAGGTATTTCGTGAATGTATGCTTTGGCTTTGCCTCTACCAATGACGGCACGATAGCCATAACCCCTGCAACACGTTCACGAATAAACATCTCTGTGAGAATGCGTTGCCCTGTCGGTTGCCCATCCTTTTTCAGTGTGGAGAACGCATTGCACGAGTCGTCTATCACGACGCTCTTTTCTCCATTATAGAGAGTGAAGTTATGTTTCCCAACCGCCGTAACGAAATGCGAGAACGTGATGTCTCCGCCTTTATAAGTTACGACCTCTTGCCATTCATTCCCATTCGTCCGTACAAGGAATATCACCGCATGTCCCAGAGCGAGTGCTTGCGCGATTGCGTCCATGTTTGCATTTTTTCCACTTCCGAGAAAGTAATACGCGCTTATTGTGTACTTTTCATCCCTGAGCGTATCCGCAATATCTGCGAGTGTGAATGAGTTGAGTTTTTCTTCTGTTATCTTCTGCGAAGTCATGCGTGCTTCGCTTGTCGTACCTATCTTTTTCAGAATGTCTCCGATGTTCTGTTGCCACATACCCTCACCTGCGAAGTTCGCCCTATGACGATATATCGGTGTTGCGGAAGCGACGACATGATAAAATCCCTCTATCGCCTTTGCCCCTGCCTGCCCTCCACATGATGATGAATTTATCTGATCTCGGAGCGACCATATATCCCAGTCAAACTTTTCTTTTTCTTGCCACACGGGCAAAACAACACTTCCTCCGAGTATCTCGTCCGAAGTATAATCTTGTGCTTTTTCCTCATCTGTGCGTGCGTCTTCGGCAACAAATGTGCCGGTGAGTGTGTCTTGTGTCATGTTAGTTAGTCTATGATTGACTGATAAAGGTCTTTGTTAATAATACCATATTTTTGAAACGCACGTTTCGCAAAGTTGATATCACTTGACAATATCTCTTTTTTCTTATCTTCATCTTTTGCTGTAAGTATTTCTTGTATACGTTCTTTATCCGCATTATTTGCATTCCGTATTGACTCGAGTTGTTTTTTGAAGTCTTCGCTGATAATACTACTTACAATACCGAACATTTTTATTTTTTCTTTATACCTTGCCACGTTCGTGTCATGTTCAAGTACATATAATTTTATCACATTATGATCTGACTCCTTGACGAGAACATTTGCAAACTCATCATCACTTCCGTATGTCGTATACAAGGCAACCGCACGGATAATTTGTTTTTCTTTATTTCTCTTGTATGACTCATTTCCTTCTGTATACAATGTTCCGAACAACTCCTCCGCAATAGTTGCAACAGTCTCTTTTGTTACGTTTCCTTTTTCAATATATTTCTTTACTGAGCCAGACATTTTTACTGATTGTTTTTCTTCGTCAGGAAGTATCCGTTTTATTATGTTTGGCGTAAGTGTTTTGCTCAATTTCCCCATACCAACAAAATCACCTTTGCTATTCCTCTCAAGTGTAATGATGCTCCATAAAGAGTTCGCAACGTTTCCGATAAAGTCCAAATACGCACTTTGTGTCCACATAGTTATATCAAATGCTCCGTAAATCGTGTTTGCTTCTCGGATTGCTTTGAATATAACATCTTCTATGACGGTACGGTCGTCCTTGTCTTCAAGGTCATCGTATAGAGAACCAAACAATGTAAGTATTGACAACCCAACACCTATTGCATAATACATTTCTCTCGCTTCAGGAGTTTTCAACGCGTTAATACCATCCTTTTTTATCATTTTCGTAAGGTCAATTGCTGTTGTGAACACGCCGTTTACAAGAGGAATAGCCCATCCTCGGTACAAACTGAGTGCATTTATTTCAGAAGAGTGTCCCCTGATAGACTCTTGACCTTCTATTTTTCTATATTTCCCAGCGGATAGCATAATCTCCGTCATACGCTCAAGAGATACATCACCAGATATGTACTCTTCTTCTGTGAGAGAAGCAAGAACAAACTGTGCTGTTGCGTGATAACTACTTGCGTGGTAAATAGGAAAAGCAATAAGCATGGCAACATCGTTTGGTGTATTTGAGGTCTCTACAAACGACCGAAACAATCCCATACCGATGATACCTTTATACTTCTCTAGTATCACCTTTCCCTTTTTTGTTTTCATGCGCCATTCTCCTAGTGCAAGTTTCTTCGCTCCAAGCCTCGTCAGGTTTGCAACCATTTCACCAATGGGGGACACGATTTGTGTCGGTATGTTAATTCCAAGGTGCATCATGCGTGCTATTTTTACAGACATGGTAATCATTGTATTGAATAATCCACCGGGCTCAAATACAAGTTTCACAGGTCGTCCCTTTTTTGTGTTTATATATTCCTTGACAAAATCTTGTAACCGTGTGTCCATTTTAACACCGTACTCGGTTTCTTTTTTGGGAGAAAACGCATAGGTATACGCCATAACTTCAGGTATCATTTCATCGAGTGCAAACGCATTTTCCATTTGTAATATGTATCGCTCCATTGCCTGCGCCACATTCAGCGTTTCTTTCATGGTGTTGGAACGAAATTGTTTTGCACCAACAAACTTTTCATATGGAAGAATATCTCCAGTTTTCCCGTTTAGAATAGTCATCATCGTTTGCTCGTGTTTGTTTTTTACAAGCAGTTCCACAAACGCGCTGATGAAACCGTCATCTTTCAACGCCTCAAGAAATCCACGTTGTGTGTGGTGGTAGTATGCGCCAACGAAACGAGAATTAAACTTTCTTTTAATGGATTGCGCGACACCTCTGTTGTAATACTCATACATCATCGCGCTCAATAACTTGGCGGCTTCCAGTTCTTCTTTTGTCATCATTTTTGCAATCTCTGTTCTTCCTTCCGTTGTTGCCTCCATATATTCTTTTATTTTTTTGTCCGTAGGGATTATACGCTCAAGAACGCTTCGTTTTCTGGACGCGCGCGCTTTCTTTATCGCTTCATTTGCAATATCTATATTTTTTTGTGCGTTTATTTTTCTTTTTATGTCTGCTTTCGTAAACTTTCCTACGATGACATCAAGTAACGGGCTTGCTCGTCTCAACAGATTATCCCGTTTGAAATACCGTGCTTCTTTAATACCCTTGTCCATTCCAATATCTTTTCCTGACAATTCTGACGCGTCCTCACGTATCTCTCTTTCTGTACGGAGTCCCTCAAGTCTCGTGTGTCCAAGCGTCTCCATGAGACGTGTTGGCAAGAACACGTCTCCTTTTTTGTACTGGCGAAGTGTGTTTGTGAGTAAGGTTATTTCTACTGCGGTCATGTCAGATATATTTTGGGGGAGTCCAAGCACTTGGCGCAAATTGTCCCATTTTTGGAAATCACGTTCAAGGATTGTTGCTTCAAGTAACATAATAGCATTTCGTTTTTCTGCAATAACAGCACCCTCTCTGTCTACGAGCATGACAAATTCGCCAAACTCATCGTCTGTCATATCACGAATGCTCTTTCCTTTACGAAGTAATCCGATATGTCTATCTGTCATGCCATGGTATTCCTTGGCAAGAGCAAGTCTCCGTGTACGTTCGCCCATAATACCGCTCATTTCTTTCCTTGCTTTTCTAATACCCTGCTCGATGAAACGATATTTATTATCAAGATATTCTTCTCGTGCTTTCAGCCGTTGCTCAACATCTCGTAATATACGCTTTTTGTTCTTCGTATCTTTTTTAATGCCGGCTATCTCCTTTCTTATAGACGAAAGTATCTTTGCTGTTTGTACCAGTTCAGCCTTTGTTTTTCGGTACTCAATGGCTTTTTCTGTTATTTCTTTTGGAATAAGCCCACGCATTTCTATTTTTTCCATTCCTTTTGATGTAATTGCGTATGATCGCGTCATGTTGCGCGCAATATCTTTTATATCGTTTATATTTTCGTCCTCATAAAACTCAGTTATTTTTTCATCTAACATTTCCCACTTTTCTATGTGCGTTTCTTTGAAGTCGTCTATTGCTTTTCCTAGTTTTTCACTTAGTCTTTCTATCGCCAGAGACACGATATTGTAATCACCTTTGGTGCGATTGACTAGTACGTCCGTATCACGCTCTTCACGCGTACGTTCTATAATGTCGTCTTTCTTCTTAAACTTTGCGTCATGTGCTTCGTTCCAGATGTCGGGGAGTGTTCTGGTATCTACAGAAAAATCACTTCCTATTGTTTTTTTCAATTCCTCAACGTCTCCATCAAAGTTCACAAAGTCTTCGCTTTTCCTTATTTCATCATACTCTGTGTTTGAGTGACGTGCAGATGCCTTCTGTATAATAGTAATATCATACTCAACGTCATCATTTGCAGATATGTATCTTTGAGACATTGAAGGCTTCCCTTTATACCCTGTGTTTTCTAAATTATTTTTAAGAGCGTACAGTTGCTCGTCTGAATATGCGAGCATTTCTTTTTTTAAGTGTTCAACCCTTTTATTAACAATTATATTTTTTTGATGATCAGATGACTCTTTGTGTAACTTATCACGCAAATCATTACGCAAACTGTCTGTTATACCTGACTCTTCCAAATAATTATCAATGCCGTAATAATCACTTTGTTTGCCATTAATAACAATGTATCCAGCGTCAGAGTCTTCATAAATAAGTTTCCCGTCATCTATGTACCCATATGAAACATCGTCGGGGAGCAGTTCGTCATCTGCTTCTTTGAGGTACCCACTATTAACGGCATCTTCAGCGTCAAACACCGTGTCGTTTACTTCATCTTCAATATCCTGTTCAACATCAACTTTTTCTTTTTTATTATCTATAATATCTTTAATTTCATTAATCAATTTTTTTCTTCTTGTTGTGTTGTTTTGTTCCTGCACATACTCCTCCAGTGTTTCATATTTTTGTGCCTCCTTGATGAGCGGATCAACTTCTTTTGTTTTTACTATATCCATTTTACGCACGGAGTCATAATCGCGGAGAGAATGTTCAGAACCGCGCGCGTCAAGTACGCTGTCTTCTATAAGAGAAGACAGCACCCCATTGTTTTTTATACGCACAACCTCCTGCGCACCCGCTGTTTCAGTTTCCAAGATGTCATAAAATCGTTGTACTTCATCTACATGCCCGAGAAGTGTTTGCACGGCATCCATTCCTTGCTTGAGTAAACGATAAAATGTGCCAACAATACCTGCATATTGTTTTCCTCCTTTGTACGCCTCGTACCCTTCAGCAACACGCTCTTCAATTTCCACACGTTCAGAAAGTGTTAAGTCTTTATATGTTTTTCCTTCACTTGTCGCCTGCGCGGTAAGTATTTTTTCTTTTGTAATCCCATGCTCCCTCATTACGGGGATGTTCTCCGCATTCGCAAGGACAAGGTGTACCACTTCGTGTTTGTCGGTGTTCTTTACAGCGTCTTTTACGATAGCAATTGAGTTATCAAGTGTAATACCCCACGCCTCCACATTCTTTACCCCTGTTACTGCGTCGTTTTTCACACCAGCAATGATTGTGTCTACAAGATACACATCAAAGTCAATCTTCAAACGTGTTTTAACGTCTTCAAGGAAGTCAACACGGTTTGTGTTTTGCATTTCTTGCTCAACAGCAACCGCTTGTGGTATCGCCATTGCAAGGACACGGTCAAATATACCAGAAAGAGAAGACTTACCGCTTTGTATGTATCCGTTCCATTTTCCAATAAGTTCGCTCATGGGAATATCTTTTATTATTTCACGAGCATTTTTCATCTCATCCATAACGCCAGACGAACGCAATATCATCTCTCCAGTTTCAGCGAGTTCATCCTTAAACATGTCCATATCCACACGAGAAAGAATATCGCTATATATTTTCTGGGCACCTATTGCATTTCTTACAAAGGTACGGATTACTTCAAGAAGTTTTTTGTATAATGTCTTATTTGTTTTTTCATAAACAGCGGTCTCGTTGCCCATGACACTATCTACGTAGCGTGCAAAATCATCCGCAAGCCACTCTTCTGCTTTTTCTCGTTTTGTTTCGTATGACGGAAACTGTGTATTGAGGGACGCTTGCAAAAGCGGACTGTTCATCGTCTTTTCTATAAGAGCATTGTATTCTTCTTTGGAAAGGTTTTTCTCAAGGAATGCGTGAAATACCTCATGGAACACAATACGTCTATCTGTCAATCCGTTGATGACTTTGTATTCAACCATTGCTTTTCTCCATACTTTCGCAGGAGAATACATACCGTCTGTTTCGCCAAAGAAAGCACCACGTAAAGAACGTGCGTCTACTGAGTCGCCGAATACAGACTGCACAAACTTCTTCGCTTGATCAGGTGTCATGTTTCTTTTTATTGACGACAAATCTTTCTTCTTAAACTTTGCGTCATGTGCTTCGTTCCAGATGTCGATCAGTTGGGATTGGGTTTTTGTTTTAGATTGAAAAAGCTTATCAAGATTTTTAGCCTCAACTCCTTTATAATCAAAAGAATTAGTAATTTTGCCTATCGCCTTTGGATTTATAACCACAATTTCTCCTTCTCCTGTATTTGGTAATCTAACTGCGTCTACCCCTTCTTTTAATAATTTAGGTATTTCGTAATTAAGTTCTTCGGCAAATTCAATATCAGTTCTATCTATTATTTTAGAGTTTGGTTTTAATTCAGCTTCAATAAGCGTGTTTTTTTGAGATATGCCAAAACGGGAAGCGTCTTTTACATTGTCTGCAAAGCTTATACTATCTTGCATTGACCCGTGTCCACCACCTCTAAAAGCTTCTTCTGGTAATTCACTGCCTTTCTTAAAACCTTCTCGTAAAATTGTTGCCTTATTTTCGGCACTTGTGCTGTGATAAATCTTAGTTGGTTGTGCATTCACGAACTCCTCAGCACTCCCATACTTCTTGGCTTCTTCTATCAAGGCTTGCTCTGGTGAGGCTTGCTGTTGGGAATGAGCTTTATTCCAGATGTCGGTTAGTTGGGATTGGGTTTTTATTTGTTCTGCGTTAAATACTGCATAATGAGTTGATGGTTTATTATAAAGACCAACAGCATCATCTATATTTATTATTTTTAGTCCAGCCTTATTTTTCTTTATAGCTTCTTTAATTTTAGAATTTAACCAACTGTCTATATTATCGTCAGTAGATAATTCTTGCGGAGTTTTTCCTTTAGCATCTATTTCTAAAAATTCACCTTTAACATACGCTTCTTTTACATTTGCCATTTCTCTTCTTTTAAATGTTGCATCGTATTCTGCAAGTTTTTCAGACTCTTCAATTAACTTATCATATTTAGCCCAATCACTTTCTTTCCCTGTTTTTTGTGCTAATTTTTCAGCTTCATCTGCTTGTTTTAATAATCTTTGAACTGGGGCATCTTCAGCGGCATAAATGGCATATGCCTTTGCAGTAGCTGGGTCGTCAGTAAACCAAAAAGCTCCTTTCGCACTTTCTGCATCAGTAGAGTAACCCTTAAATTTTGGGTCAAATATTTCGAATTTAGACGCTGTCCCGTGATAAACAAGTGTCCCCTGTGCCTTTATAAACTCCTCTGCGCTCTTATACTTCCTAGCTTCTTGTAATAATGAAGCATCAGATGTTGCTTGGTTTGCGTCGTTTGCCATTGCCAATGCTTCAGCGTTAGACTTCTTGTTTTTCGTATCACCATCCGTTTTCGTCTTCACATCTTTCTCATTCTTGACCACAACCTTTTCTTTCTTCTTCACACCAGAAACATTTTTCTTCTTATGTTCACCTACGATGCCATCAATAATCTCACCAAGTGTTTTTTCACTTGTCCCCACACTTTCAGATACAACACTATCTATGATTGTGTCAATGTCTTCATTGGACAGTCCCTTATTGGCATAAGTATTATGTATATAACTCTTGACAAATGTGCGAAAATCTTTTGCGTGTGTTTGTAACCTTTCTTGATATGCCACGTCCGAAGAAGCCCGCTGTTTTTGCATGTTGGACAACTGTATTTTCAAGTCCTTTTTTTCTTGCGACCCCGTTTGCGCTTCGTCAATACGTTGTTTCAAATCTGCGATTGTGGTATCTATTTCTTCTGTATCACCACGCATGGTGTCAATCTCCTCAAGAAGCATCGCAGGAGTTTTTTCTGTCAAGGATGTTTCTTTTTTTGCAGGAAGAATGTTTGTCAGTGTGGACTCAATATCCGTCATCTGTACATCTGTTTCTTTTTGTGGTGTAGCATCCTTTGATAACATTGCTATTATTTCCTCTGCTTTCTCTGTCGTTTCTCCCTTTGCCACCACATCAAGAATTGCCTTACTTTTTCCTTCCGTCGCTATCGTATGTTGTATTTGTGCAGACGTGTTTTTCCATGCAGACACCACTGATGACACGTCATCAGCAACCTTTTGTATATCAACAGTCTTCCCTATATCTTTTGCGTTCTTTTGTATATTGGCAACAATGTCTTTTCCTGACGACCCGTTTTTTACTTCTTCAGCAATATACGTTTGTAACATTGTATCTGACCCAAGGATGAGTTTCCATGACGCTCGCAATTTGTCTAACTCTGCACGTTGCTTTTGTGCGCTCCCCGTTGCATATTGAGTAACCGCTACTCCGCCACCCATTAACGCACCAGCGAACGCTGCCTCATACGTGTTGTCTAAAAGTGTTCTATGTTCATCATACGTCATTGCCCACGCATTGCTGATGACTTCTTGCAGAAACTCTGTGCCTCCTTCTGACACTGCCCCAATCCCCGTATCAAGTATCGGTCTTACGATATTTTTTATAAGTGTGTTTTTTATATTCAAAAAGTCTTTGTTCGCCATAACACCCTCAAAACCCAGTGTGTCAAGTGGAGCCGTCATTGCCCCTACTAATATCGCTATTTTCCCTAGTTTATCTTCCGTTTGGCTGTCCATGTTTATACCAGAGTTAGCAACATATTCTTTTGCTTCCCCATACGCAAAGCCCGCATTCGCCATGTATGACGTAGCAAGCAGTACTGGTACAGAACCACCAGTAACGATACCTGCCCCATATAACGCCGCTGTCGTAGGAAGAGACATACCGAGTATCTTTGAAATCTCATGGACTCCACCCTCTCCTGTAATACGGTCAATAAACCCTTTTTCTTCTGATAACAACGTGTCAATCTTTGAAAAGAGTCCTTCTGATCGCTCAATCATCCTGTTGTATTCATTTATTTTTTTACCTGCTTCGTCTCGTTCTTTTTGTGTCGCAAATGTTTCAGGGAAAGAGTCAATCTCTTTTTTGAGCATATTGATGTCATTTTCCATAAGACGTATATCCGTCTCTGCCCTCCGTATTTCATCTTGTTTTTTTACATATTCAGGACTGTATGCGAGTTCGTACCCCTCCATAAAATCACGGAGTTCTTTATTGACAACGTCTGACTTTTCTCTTACTGACTCCTTTGTTGCGCTCGCTACCGTGTTCGGAAGCCCTACGCTCTGCAATGCCTTTGACGCACCACCCCAAAACAAATCAGCGTAGTCATATGTTGCTTTTGTCAAAGACTTTACCCCACCCTCAAGCGACATAGCAAAATCCTCACGTCCTTCTGGTGTCGTGATTATCTTCCCGATATTTGAGCCTACCTTTCCTACGTTGCTTCCCAATTCCCCCAAGAGTTCCCATGCGTTTTTCTTTTCTTTCGTCTCTGTGGGAGTAACGGTTTTAGGTGTTACGCTGTAATCTGCACCGTCAAGAAACGACGGGCGTTTTGAGGTTGGCGACACATTGTTATCTGTGTCATCAAGAAATGACGGTCTTTGCATGGTGCTTATTTGTTATCGTAGTCTACTGATAAATCTTCGTTTTCCATTGCCTCTTGCAATTTCTTAACGGCGTTGTATCCGTATGTATTTGAGAGATAGTCATACATCTGTTGATATTCGTCTGGGTTTACGCCAGCCCAATCTTTCGTTGATATTTGTTTTTTGAAGTGAAGAATTGCCTTTCCTATTTCTTGATCTGCGGTTGCTTCTTCTTCCTCGTCTTTTTTATTTGCAATATCTGACCACGTCTTCGCTGTGGACGCTTGCCGTTGTTTGATAAGTTCCTCTGTGCTTTGTATATCAAGCGCATCTTTCTTTGCTTGTATCGCACTCTTTTGTTTGCCAATCAGTGCGTTTTCAAATATGCCATACACTGAAGAATAACTGACACCTTGTGATGTGGCTATCTTCTCTATGTATGCGTGTTTCTCTTCATCACTCATGTCCTCATACCCATCGACGAACTTTGACGACAACGTGGTAAGTTCTGACATTATTTTTGCCACACGTGCGGTTTCTTCTTCCTCTTTCTTTTTGAGTACGTCTTTTTGCAGTGCGAGAATGCGGTTTGATTGCGCTCGTACGTCATTCATGATTGTACGCATATTATTTTCTATGTTTTCTATTGCAGAAAGTTTTTCACGCAACAACCCTGCTTCTCCTTGTTGCTGAGCAGATTTTGCTTGTCCGATGAGCGAGTCGCGTTCGCTTTCCAATGACTTTATCTTGTCGGCAGCCTTTGTTTCTTGTTCTGTGATTGCGTCGTTCCAAGAAATCGGGGTGTATTGCCCGCCACCCGAAAGACCATATGCTTTTCGTGCGTCTATGTCTCTTGCGTTTATCTTTTGTTGAGTTTCAATTCTTTGTGCAAAGGTATTGTTTATACTGTTTATGAGCGACTGTGTTTCTGCGCTAAGTGTTTCAAGGCTTGTCGTGTAAAGATTATTGTATTCTTTTATTTTCTCTTGTGCTTCAGCGTCAAGTCTTTCTTTCTCTTTCGCTTCCTCTGCAAGCATGCGGTCGGTCATCGCGTCTCCTGTTGTTTCCACCGTCGTATCCGTTGTCGTTTTTACTTCTGCTGGCTGTGTTTGCGTTTTACTTTGTGTGTTCTGCCCCATGCTTAAGATCTTTGCAGAGTCCTCGGTAAATACGTTTTCCAAATCATCACTTGAGATTACTTTTTCTGTTTTTGTAAAAGGTTGTACTGTCTGCGTGTTCGTGTCCGAAAACGCAATACGAACCTTATCAAACGCAGCCTGCTGTTCAGCACTAAGACCGCGTCGAGCGTGCGCGTGGGACCGAAGTCTGTAGCTCTGTCCTCCAGAACTAAACGCTGTTCCCACATCTTTAATTGCTTGGTCTTGTGATGTCATGATGTTAACTACTATATATAATAAAGTTATGCACCGAACTTAAGAAACATTTTTGTTTCTGACAAGGGTACGCCAACCAATACATCGCTTTCCGTATCACCTAACGAACCGTCATGTTGAAGATATTTTTTTGTTCCAACAACTAAATCAGAATGAGCAGATGATATGTTCCTGTCTGTTGTAATTGTTATTATGTCATCTTCATCACCCGACTCTTGTGTGATACCGACACAGTCAGTTATGTCTGATGTCATTGAAAATGTAACAGGGTATGCAACTAAATCAGCACTGTTTTTCCCAACCGCAACACCATACATTTGGTTTTGGCTGTCTTGTAAGACGCTAATATCAGCGCCAGAGTATTCGTCGTTTGTTACTGACGCTGTTGCTGTTATGTAAACACCTGAAGTTACCGTCTTTGTTGCGACATTGAGATGAAATACACCAATATATAATGTCGTAGACACACGAAACAGTGATACCATACTATATACATCAGGACTTATTTCTTTTATTGTTTTCACTCGTGCAAGATACCCAGACTGTGTTGATACAGACTGGACAGTACCTTTTGTAACAACGTTTCCAGAGATAGAGATAGGCAAGACATAGACGGCGCCACTAACTCCAAAGGATATTACAGCATTTTCTGTTGATACCTTGTCAATACTTATACCATGCAATGGTGTGTATGTTTCCGAAACAACGGAGCCGAGTGTTACCGTATACCCATCCACGCCAACACTTCCAGCAAACGCATTAACCGTTGTTGAACTTGTCCCCACAAAAGAAGCAACAAATGAGGTGTCTGAGAGTGATACCACTTTTAATCTGTCCTTGAATGCGGCATTATCAGACAGTTGCATCTGTGTTCCTGAAGAGACGATTGTGTGCGGTGTAATTGTTGTCCCAGATATCGTCCCAACCAACGTCTTCACGTAACTAGACGCTCCGCTGAACGCGTACACAAATGATGTATCTGTCAATCGAGATACTGCGTTTTGGACACCGTTGCTATTAGTATCTGTTTGAATGCGGGCTGGTGTATTAAATGTAATGGCACCAGTAGAAGGATTTACTGTCCCAATGACAGCAGTTGAATAGTGTGAGTCATTAGAGTTATTCCACACCGCGACAAACGTCGTATCTGTAAGACGTGTTATGTCAGCAAAACCGTATGATGCCACTGCTGATAAGCCTGTGTCGTAACCACCATATGCTGTAATAGCACCCGCTGTGCTCATCTTCAGTACACTGAATGTGATACGTGCTGTTGAAGATTCCCTGAACATACAAACCGCAAGTTCGTCTGTCATTTTTTCTATTTTTATCGCATCTGCCATTGTGCTGTTAACTGTACTCATCGTACCTACGGTATGACCGCCAGATTTACTTGGATAGAGTCCGTGTGATTGTGTATACTTTGCAGAACCAGAGACATTAACTGGCTTTACAAGTACTCCCTCTGCTAATGTTTCACCAAGTGTACCTAACGTTCCGATCCACCCGTCAATACTCCCATCAGCGTCAGCACGTGGTATCTTGTTTGCTATTGGTGTAGTGCTTGTGTCTGCCTCATCCACAACACCATTATCGGCAGAAAGTGGTGTACCTGACGTTGGGTTTTGTAACGCGTCTTGGATTGCTTCGGTTAGTTGTTGATTATACCGAGGATACAGCAGAATAAGTGTGGTCGTTTTTGCGACACCAAGAGATACTTCTAGTGTCCCCGGTGTATCTGAAAGTTCCCCGTCTGTATCAGACACATAATAGTGCGTATTTGCAGTAAAAATTGCGCTAGAAGCCGTGTGTCCTCCAAAAACAGTAACTCCACCGCCTATGGCATTTCCCGTTGTACCACCGCCACGTGAGATGCCTAAAATGACGTTCTCTGACTTCCCTACAGTCTCTGCGTCGGCAAGATACCACATGCCGTCTTCGTCTAGGTATACCACCTTGTCTACGAGGATTGTTTCTCCCGCAACTCCGGGGAATACAACGGGTGTTATCATCGGTGTTCCAAAGACAGCGTTATCTAACTGGCTTTTCCGCACCGCTTCATTATCTTCCGTGCCGTCTGCTTCAATGATAGGTGCTTTTTCAAAGGTTTGTGTTTCAGTCCATATTTGTTCATTGTCAAGATGTGCAAAAACAGAAAGTGTCAAGGGGTCATTTGTTACAATGACTTCTCCCGATTGAAACGACTCCCCTGTTGCGTATCCTACGTACGGAGACGTGGGATCAAGGTTGCGTCCGTTTGTTGCGACGGTAACTGTTGCTGTGCCGTTACTGTTTTGTGTGATGTTAGTACACTTTATCATCTCTTGTTTATCCCCTTGTTTTATAGCAATGACGAACCAGTCCCCAAAATGGGACATGGTAAGAGCGTTGCCTTTTGAGTCCACCAATTCACGAACGGTAATGAATGTTGCCGTAGTGGAAAGCGGTGATTGTAACGCTGTCTTTTTTGCTTTAACAATAAAAATGCTCATATGTATAGTATATTACTTATTAGTGAATAAGTCATCCCCAATTTTGCGAGGAGCGTATGTTTGATCTATCCAATATGCAAGTAAACGGAAATCGCTTTCAGCACCTGTAATGGTGAAGATAGGACGCACGTCAAGATACGATACTGCCAAATACTTGTCGTACACCACGGCACGTTTCAGATAAGGAACTATCATATCCTCTCCTGCCCATGCACGTTCTCCGTATGGGTTTGTTGCCCACGATACATCATCGGACACACCAAACGTCTTAACAGTTGCTCCGTCAATAACGAAACTATAAGTTTCCTTTCCTCCCTCTTCTTCAAATTGCTCCATGACTTCTACCTTTGCGGTTGGGGAGATACGACACGACACGCCAAATATAGTGTGTCGCTTGTGCCGAAACTGGTGTCGTGTGTCTCCTACCCCATGATTAAGTCCAAACGCAATGACAGACTCAATATCAGTCCCGATGTCATGTTTCCCCGAGAAGAGTCTATATGATTGGTTTTCTGTATTGTGGTGTCCGTACTTCACCCCACCGATAACAGAGATACAGTGTATCGGAAGTATCTGTGGCGGTTGAAAATACCCCTCAACAGTATCAAGCATGATAAGTGTACTATCTTGCGGAAACACGATATATATCGCCCTGTCAAGATAGTATAATCTCACATCATCAAAATTGAGACGTGCGAACAAATCCTCTACCTCATCGGAAAGCAACTTAAACTCATCTGTCCCCAATACTTCGTTCGTCAATACGCGCTGAAGTGTTTTGTCTTGTGCTATATAGATGATGTCGTCCTTGTGTTTTGCGACTGCCATAGGAAGCGCACCCTTTCCTTCTCCAACTTCTACTTTTTCTACACTCACCCACATACCATACGCATTTTCTTCAACAGTCTTTGATACCTTGTACCAATTATCAGTGTCAGAAATCCATAAAGTATTTTTACGTGAAACTAAAGCGGTGATATTTCCGTCAAGTTGCATGTATACAGCACTCGCTGCGGTTCTCGACCCACTTGCAGGCATGGAAAAATTGAGCCCAGTCAAAAGACTGTAATTTTCAATGTGCGACCAATAGAGACTCACGCTTGCATAATTCCCTACAATGATGTGGTTTTGGTATGAATAGATAAAATCAAGATTGAAATTAGCAGATATTGCGTTAGAAAATGCAACAGGTTTTACCATAACAACATCACCACCAATAGGAGTAAATGTAGGTGTTGTATCAAGGGTTATTTCGTTTCCAGAAAGAGGGTTATTTGAATATGTATTTTCCTCTTGATTGTCAATAGCACCGCTGTCTAACGAATATATGATAACCGATTGTGTGGTAACATTCCCTGCGTCAAATCCTTCTTGCTCAAGTGTTTTTGTTCCGTCAATCGTAATAACATCGGAATTGAAACTGTCAATGTTCGCAATCGCTCCATTCCACTGATAAAGCGTTGTACCCCCGTCTGTAAAAAACAACCTCTTCTTTACAATGCTTCCGTTCCTGTCGAGCCATGTTGCGAAATATACCCGCATCGTGTCTTCGCGTAAGTTCGTATATAGCGTAAACCATATACCGTCATATTTGACCTGTAATGTGTTTCCGTGTACGCGCATAGGACGTTCCCCACCAAGCGCGTCTTTCCATACAAACTCCGAGTGTACCGCCTCATTCACGGTCATTGAAGTACCGTCATTCTCTATTCCACTTCGTTTATACACGGTGCCTTTCAACACAAACACATTCTTTGACGGATACGTCAAGTCTTGCGGAGACATCTTCGTAATATCAACTCCTTCTTTATATCCTGAGAATGTGTCTATAATCATATTACATGCCTATGGGTATATCTGCCCCTATATTATACGAGAGTGGACGTTCACTTGACGGGTGAATGTCTTTATATGCTTCATATTTACGCTGTAATTGTCCCTCAAATCTTCGTGAAGCGTTACTGTCAATACTGTCAAAGGTTGAGGCTTGAGTAACCAGCAAACACATCTCATAGTGCAACATGCCCACAACATCTCTGTCTATGTTTACCTTATCGTTTTGTGCTTTTGACACGGATGTTTGCCAGAGCGCACCAGAGACACCGTGTACATATGGAGCATTTGAATAATACTCAAGGAAGTGTTGTGATTGCTTTTCTATGCTGAAAGAACCAAAAACAAGTGTCATTGTTTTTCCTAACCCTGCTGTCCCTGTTATCTCCCATGATGTAATCACTGTTGCATCCGGAGTACCAAGCGTTGTCGCTGTCTTCATATCAAGCAGAAGTACATTGAGCCCGTCAATGAGATACGACGAAATGATTGACGTGTTCACCTCATAATAATTTCCCGCACTTGAGAGAAGTCTTACTCGCAGAGAGTCAATATCGGCGACAGCGGGGATATATACGGGGAGAACAACAACACCTTGCAAATAATTAGATATGTCTTTTTCTTCAGCAAATGTGTCAGAAACAGTCTCTCCTGCGTCTGTAAACGTTGCCTGTACTGACGCAGTACCAGAGATGATGTTGTATGTGTTCAACGACACGTCTGCTCCCGTCTTTGTCCCCACCTCATCCATACTGTCCAATGTAAGAGCGTCCACATCTATTTCACTGTATGCTGATATAAACCGCACACCATTTATATATTCTATCGTGAATGTTTTATCGTCCTGTTTGTTGTAAAATTGTGCAGGGGGAACATATGAAAACGTGCGGTCGTCATTATTAGTATGCAACTCTGTAGGTACCAGTACGTCAGTGGGACAGTAATAACGAGAGACCCCTTGCACAATACCGCAATAAAGCGGGGCTCTCCGCTTCAGTGTCTCGGGGCGACATTTGTCCATCACATTCTCCATACCACGACGTATGGTGTTGTCCCAGTTTATAGCAAGAGAAGATCCGCCTTCAAACTCACTTTTTACGTCTTCTATTATAACGCTTGTATCAATCATAGTTATATAAATACTTTTAACAAAACTGTTAATACATACACCGATAATATACTCGTGAATGCGAGCGTGTACGCAAGGATGAGTGTTTTGGTTTGGTCTTTCATACTATTTTATGAGAGATTTAATGTATAACGTTAGTGCTCCAAAGAATATCGTTATCACCAGCCACCAATCAGTCAAGAACTTCCGTATCCACCCTCGTGCTATCATGCCTTTTTTTATTTCCTCAAGAAGTACCTTATGCTCGCCATATGAGTCTTGCATGTCTTTTAGTTTAGCCAAAATCAAAGCATGCTCATCGTTGTTTTTTTTCATATCGTTTTCTATCTTTTCAAACTTTTGTTTTGTATCAGGGGACATATTATGTTGCGTTCTGCTTACTGCACTTTCTATTATACCATTGACATGTTCCAAAATCACTGTGGACAGAGAACTAGGAAAACTATCCTCAATGCTTTTGAGTCGTTTATCCAAGGATTTGATATTATTGTTTAGTTCATCTGTGGTACACATAGTGTTATGTATTTGAAACTCCTGCGATTGACTTTAACGATTACCGATAATCCGCTCATTCCTGCCCCCACAAGGGGCAGAGTGAATTGATTATTTTGTTTCTTTTTGCGCTTCGTCGATTATGTCAATGATTTGCCCAGCGATAATTGCGTTGTACCTCTTCGTTCTTTCAATAACGTTTTTTGTCATTGCCATATCTGCTTTATCGATACCGCTCACGTCTCCTTCATAAAACTTTCTAGCGAGAATAAAGATTTTATGTTTGCCTCCCTCATCGGACACGCCCAAACATTCTGCGATTGCTTCACCGAGAGTGAGAATAGTCCCCGCTTCGTCAATGACAAACGGCTTCCCATTTAATTGGAGTATTGGTTGTTTAGTGTCTATAGTCATAATGAATTAAATAAAATAATAAATTACCATTCTGGAGCATTAACGAATACATTAGTTTCTACTTCTTCCATGATAGGTTCTCCGTCTTCATCCACTTCACCCGTTGCACGCATTTCAGTCTTACTGGTTGTGAGCAACTCGTAAATCTGTGTACGTGTTTGGTCTTCTGACGGGATGATTATTGTACGTACTTCCAACGGTTCAGCGTTGTTATCTCGTGCGTCTTTGT
>Ga0194126_10001213_pt1 | contig 43412 bp, 36 predicted proteins | sample TA2KigC150mmetaG_FD_148641 | JGI IMG/M metagenome (GOLD analysis project Ga0194126, IMG submission 148641) | Freshwater microbial communities from Lake Tanganyika, Tanzania - TA2015035 Kigoma Deep Cast 150m | ecosystem: Environmental > Aquatic > Freshwater > Lake | place: Tanzania: Lake... | reverse complement strand
GAATCTCGCGATTGATGCGTACATCCCTGCTGATAAATCCCACCTCCTTCTTTGGATATTCGAGTGTAGAATGTGGCGAGTGGTCGACCCTCTCTCCACTTTCCACCTACAAAGCCGGATAATCCGATTCGACCAGATGGATGAACTCCTCCACAGCCATTGAACCGATTGTCTCGCCGCTCCGTTTGCGAGGCGAGACGGTCTCCTCCTTCTCTTCCTTATCTCCTATCACCAGCATATAAGGAATCTTCTGTACCTGCGCCTCCCGGACTTTGAATCCCAGCTTCTCGTTTCTTAAATCCTTTTCAACCCGGATTCCTTTTTGGATCAACCGTTGATAGACTTTCTCCGCATAAGGGATATGCCGTTCCGTTACGGTCAAAAGGATAGCCTGGACAGGGGCCAGCCAGACCGGAAAGGCCCCGGCATAATGCTCGATGAGCACCCCGATAAATCTTTCCATGGCTCCGAGGATCACCCGATGGAGCATGACAGGCCGGTGCTTTTCTCCATCGCTTCCCACGTAGGTGAGATCGAACCTTTCGGGCATGGCGAAGTCAACCTGGATGGTGGCGCACTGCCATCTCCGGTTCAGGGCGTCTTTGAGTTTGACATCAATCTTGGGACCATAAAAGGCTCCGTCCCCTTCGTTAATCTCAAAGGGGAGGTTTTTCTCTTTAAGGGTGTTGAACAGGGCATGGGTCGCCTTCTCCCAATCCTCACCCGTTCCGATCGATTTCTCCGGACGTGTGCTTAGCTCCATTTCGTATTCGAAACCGAATATCTTCATCACATCATCGACGAATTGAATGATGGCGCCGATCTCATCGTTCAGTTGATCCGGACGGCAGAGGATATGGGCATCGTCCTGCGTAAAACCCCTGACCCGGAGCAGTCCATGGAGTTCTCCGGATTTTTCATGGCGGTGAACCGTGCCTAATTCGAAATATCGCAGGGGAAGGTCCCGGTAGCTTCTGATCTGCGATTTGTAGATCAGCATATGGGCGAGGCAGTTCATGGGTTTGATCCCGTACTCCGCATCCTCCACCTTGGTGAAATACATCTTGTCCCGGTAATTTTCAAAATGACCGGACCGCTTCCACAGATCCAGTTTGAGAAGCTGGGGACCGATGACGATCTGATAACTACGCTTCAGGTGTTCTTTTCTCTCAAAGTCTTCCAGGATCGTTCTGAGGAGGGCGCCCTTGGGATGGTAGATCACCAGGCCGGGACCCGCCTCCTCGCTCAGGCTAAAAAGATCGAGTTCCCTTCCAAGCTTTCGGTGGTCCCGTTTCTTCGCCTCTTCAAGCATATGAAGATAATCTTTCAACCCCTGAGAATCCGGGAAGGCCGTTCCATAAATCCGCTGGAGCACCTGGTTCCTGGCATCTCCCCTCCAGTAAGTTCCTGAGACGCTTAAGAGCTTGAACGCTTTAATCTTCCCGGTTGATGGAAGGTGAGGTCCCTCGCACAGGTCAACAAAAGAACCCTGGCGATAGAGAGAGACGCGGTTAGGAAGGTCGTCCATATGCTCAACTTTATAACTCTCTCCCATCTTTTTGAAAGTTAAGATGGCCTCATCTTTTGAAACCTCATTTCGAATAAAAGGCTCATCCTTTCGGATGATCTCCTCCATTCTCTTTTCAATCGATTCAAGATCCTGCGGAGTGAAGGTCTTCTCATAATCAAAATCATAATAGAAGCCTCCTTCCGTGGAAGGACCGAAAGTTAGCTTTACCGAAGGAAAAAGTTCTTTCACCGCCTGTGCCATCACATGGGCAGCCGAATGGCGCAAAATATCGATGCCCTTCCTCGAATGGGACGAGATGAAAGAGATTGATGCATCCCTTTCCATTGGTCTTGAAAGATCGACCAAAGCGCCGTCTATCTGCGCTGCCACTGCCTCTTTATCAGCAAATTCGATAAGTTTCGTTCCCTTCGGAGCCAATCTCTTTTCACCACCGGGTAAGGTGATCGCTATTTTCTCTATCATGGTTGCCTGAATTGAAATGGAAGAGGCATCACCCATGTGAAAAAATGAATGATGCCTCTCCAATTTTCTTGTTAAAATGTCTTTTTTCTCAATAACTTGTCTTTCACTTCCTGATAAATAGGTTTAAATGGTAGGCACGTGGGGATTTGAACCCCAGACTTCTACCGCGTCAAGGTAGCGCTCTCCCCCTGAGCTACGTGCCTACAACCCTCCTCCTTGCACAGCGGTGACCGCTAAAATTCCCTGTATGTATAGCCCCTTTTTTGATTATTGTCAAGAAAATTATTAAGTTATGCCTCTATGCCTTGAATACCAGTTCCCCTTTCTTGCCGTCCATATCCACGGTGACCGTATCCCCTTCCTTAAATTTGCCTTCCAATATCCTTATCGCCAATCTATCCTGAATCTCCTTTTGAATCACACGTTTAAGCGGACGGGCGCCATAAGCGGGATCAAACCCTTCTTTCGCCAAAAATTCCTTTGCTTTTTCAGTCATCTTGAGACCTATCCGCCTTTCGAGAAGCCTTTTCTCAAGTTTCTTTGATTGAATATCAACGATGGCCTTTATTTCCTCAATCCCAAGACTGTGAAAGATCACCAACTCATCAATCCGATTTAGAAATTCCGGTTTGAACTGGGCCTTCACAGCCTCCATCACCCGCCTCCGCATCTCCTCGTAATCCTTCTCTCCCAGATCCACGATCCATTGACTGCCTATGTTGGAGGTCATGATCACGACCGTATTCTTAAAATCGACCGTCCTTCCGTGGCCATCGGTCAACCGCCCATCGTCGAGAATCTGGAGGAGGATGTTGAATACCTCCGGATGGGCTTTTTCGATCTCGTCCATCAGGACAATGGAGTAAGGCCTTCTCCTGACCGCCTCCGTGAGAAACCCTCCTTCCTCATAGCCCACATATCCGGGCGGCGCTCCGATGAGCCGCGCCACCGAATGTTTCTCCATAAACTCGGACATATCGATCCTGACCATGGCCTGTTCATCATCGAAGAGAAATTCTGCCAGGGCGCGGGCCAGTTCGGTCTTTCCCACGCCAGTCGGGCCCATAAAGATGAAGGAGCCGATCGGCCGGTTGGGGTCCTGTAACCCCGCTCTCGCCCTTCTCACCGCATTCGAAACGGCAACGATCGCATCATCCTGACCCACCACCCTCTGCCCCAGCCTCTCCTCCATTCGGATAAGCTTCTCAACCTCACCCTCCAGCATCCTTTTGACCGGAATGCCTGTCCATTTGGAGACAACCTCAGCCACATCCTCTTCATCGACCTCTTCTTTGAGCATCTTTCCGGCCTTCTGAAGTTCAACAAGTTTCTCCTCTTCCCGTTTCTGCTCTTTTTCGAGATGGGTCATCTCACCGTATTGCAATTCGGCCAATTTCGAATAGTCGGCTTCGCGCTCCGCCTCCTTCATCATCTGCTTCGTCTTCTCCATCTGTTCTTTGATCTGCTGGATTTGCGAAATGGCCTTTTTCTCTTTCTCCCATTTCAGTTTCTTCTCCTGCACTTCATTCTTCAGGCCTGAGAGCTCCTCTTCAAGTTTTTTTAATCGCTCGACAGAACCTTTATCCTTCTCCTTCTTCAGGGCCTGCCGTTCAATCTCTAACTGCATCACCCTTCGCTGGACCTCATCGATCTCCATGGGCACGCTGTCGATCTCGATCCTGAGCCTTGAGGCGGCCTCATCGATCAGATCGACCGCCTTATCCGGAAGAAAACGGTCCGAGATATAGCGGTGAGAAAGCATCGAGGCCGCAATAAGCGCCGAGTCTTTTATTTTCACGCCGTGGTGAACCTCATATCTCTCCTTCAAGCCCCTTAAGATCGCAATCGTATCTTCCACCGAAGGCTGGGCTACATAGATTGGCTGAAATCTCCTCTCAAGGGCGGCGTCCTTCTCCACGTACTTCCGGTACTCGTTAAGCGTGGTGGCTCCCACGCATCTCAACTCTCCCCTGGCCAGGGCAGGCTTGAGCATATTGGAGGCGTCGATTGCACCCTCTGCGGCTCCCGCTCCCACGAGGGTATGGAGCTCGTCAATGAAGAGGATGATACTTCCTGCGGCTGCCGTGATCTCTTTTAAAACGGCCTTCAATCTCTCCTCAAACTCCCCGCGGAATTTGGCGCCGGCAATCAGGGCCCCCAGATCGAGCGCAACCAGTTTCTTATTCTTTAGCGTCTCGGGGACATCTCCCTTGACGATCCTCTGGGCCAGCCCCTCGACAATTGCTGTCTTCCCCACTCCGGGCTCGCCGATCAGGACCGGATTGTTCTTCGTCCTCCGCGAGAGAACCTGAACGACCCTGCGGATCTCATCATCCCTTCCAATCACAGGGTCGAGTTTTCCTTTTCTTGCCTCCTCTGTCAGGTCCCTGCTGTATCGCTTCAATGCCTGATACTTCTCCTCCGGGTTCTGATCCGTCACACGGTGAGATCCCCGGATCTCCTGCAGGACCCTGAAGATCGCATCCTTCGTCACCCCGTTTCTCTGGAGGATCTGCGAGGAAGCTCCTCCTCTTTCATCCGCAATGGCGATCAGAAGATGCTCGGTGGAAAGATACTCATCCGTCAACCTCTCTGCCTCTTTCCAGGCCCCATTCAATATCTCATTAAGCCGGTTTGAAAGGTAGACCTGGCCTGTCCCTCCTGTCACCCTTGGAATCCGATTCAACTCCTCTTCGAGTTGAGAGGTGATGAGATTCGGATTGGCCCCCAATTTCTGGATGATGGGGATCACAATTCCCTCTTTTTGCATCAGAAGGGCATACAGAAGGTGTTCCACATCGATCTGCTGATGGTTTTTCTGCTCGGCAACGCCTTTGGCGCTCTGAAGCGCCTCCTGCGCTTTTAAAGTAAATTTATCTATTTGCATTTAATCCACTCCCTTTACCAGTTTTCCAACTAAAAATAATCATCCTCCTAATGGTTTGCAAATAAAATTTTCTCAATTATTTCAAGGCATCTGCTAAACGGATGAATTCCTGGACAGTGAGCGTCTCGGATCTTCTTTGTGGATCGATCCCTGTTGCCTCCATCCTTTTCTCCGGTAATGGGGGGATAGGAAGGCCGGAATATTTCAGCGAATTGACCAGAGTCTTTCTCCGGTGGCTGAAGCTCGCCTTCACCACCTCCTTGAACCACTCCTCATCCTCCGTTTTCATCATTAAATCATCTCTCCATACGATTCGGACCACGGCAGACTCAACTTTGGGTGGAGGAAAGAAGGCGGAAGGTTTAATAAAAAACTGAACGGACGGATGGGAAACCATCTGTATCAGGACGGATAAAGCGCCGTACTCTTTCCCGCCGGGAGGAGCAACCATCCGTTCAACCACCTCTCTCTGCAACATCAAGGTCAGGTTGGAAAAATATCTCTTCGATTCGATGAAACGGAAAAGCAAAGGGGTTGAAATCTGGTAGGGCAGATTTGCGACCACCTTCAACGGCGCCTTTACATGATGGGATAAGGCATCAAAGTCGATCTTGAAGATATCTTTCTGGATGATTTCCACATTGGAAACGGCTGACATCTTTTTTTTTAATATCTCTGCTAATCTTGAATCAATCTCAACGGCGATCACACGTTTCGCCTGTCGAGCAAGTCCAAGGGTCATCTCTCCCAGGCCAGGCCCCACTTCGAGGATGATATCCTCCTTATTCACCTCGGCGGTTCGAATCACCTTGTCGATAATGCTCCGATCAACAAGAAAATGCTGACCCAGTTTTTTCTTTGGGTACAAACCATACTCTTTCAGTTCTTGTCGGATAGAGATCATGATCATTAAACCGAAATGTCAAACAAAAACGAGATCCCGAAATAAATTCGGGATGACAGAAGGCCAGACAAATGTGTCATGCTGAACTTGGTTCAGCATCTGTTTTTTTCTTTCTATTTTCAGCAGATGCATGTATTTTGGATTTCATTCGAACTTTGTCATTAGACATTCTTCATCACAGAGGCAGATTCGAAAAGGCGTTGAGAGAAAAATCTGACCGAATCCCTCGTTTCAAACATTCATATCCCACCACACCCACCATGGCCGCATTGTCCGTGCAGAAGGCAGGAGAAGGAATATGGACCCGTATCTTCTGCTCGGACGCCCCCTCTTCCATCCTCTGCCGGAGAAGCCGATTGGCTGCTACTCCTCCTGAGATGACCACTCGCTTTAAACCCTGATGCCTTGCCGCTTGAAAAGTCTTTTTTACCAAAACATCGACGACCGCCTCCTGAAAACTGGAAACGATGTTGCAGATCATCTCTTTTGGAAAACCTCCGGCTGGCTCGGGATGAGCCTTCACGAAATTGACCACGGCGGTTTTCACCCCGCTGAAACTGAAATCGAACGAATCCTTCCCGAGGGATGCCCTTGGAAACCGGATCGCCTTTGAATCTCCAGTCATGGAAAGCTGATCGATAATCGGCCCGCCCGGATACCCCAGCCCAAGCAGTTTAGCGACTTTATCAAAGGCCTCTCCTGCCGCATCATCTCTCGTCTGCCCAAGCATCTTATATGCTCCGAATCCATCCACCCGGAAAAGAGAGGTATGACCTCCTGATACGACCAGCCCGAGATAAGGGAATCGTGGGGGGCGCTCTTCAAGAAAAATGGCCGAGAGGTGCGCTTCAATATGATTCACTCCAACAAAAGGCGCTCCTGTGACAAAGGCCAGCGATTTGGCGAACGAGAGACCCACTAAAAGCGAGCCCACCAGCCCCGGCCCCTGGGTCACCGCAATGCCATCGATCTCCTGCAAAGTGCCCCCTGCCCTTTCAAGGGCTTCGGTCACAATGGGAACGATCGCCTCAATATGTTTTCTCGAAGCTAATTCCGGAACAACCCCTCCGTATTTCTGATGGACGGCAACCTGCGATGAGACCACATTGGAGAGAATCTTCCTCCCATCCAGAACCACAGCCGCCCCCGTATCATCACAGGATGTCTCAATCGCTAAAATTCGCATAAACTCCTTAAACTATTCCCCATTCTATTAGGGGGACTATTTCAGAAACAACAGGGGATCTACCGCTTTATTCTTCTTTCGAATTTCGAAGTGAAGGTGAGGGCCTGTGGCCCGTCCGGTCTGGCCGACCTTTCCGATGACCTGCCCCCTCTCCACCCACTCCCCTTCTTCCACAAGATTGACCTCGTTGTGTCCATAGATCGTCACAAATTCTTCAGGGTGGCGAAGGATGATGAGATTTCCATATCCCCGGATCGTATTGCCCGAATAGATGACTTTTCCGGAGCCAGAGGCTTTGATGGCTGTCCCGGCAGGAGAGGAGATGTCAATTCCCATATGCCTCCTGCCCTCTGCTTCATCAAATCCATCTCTCAGCCGCCCTTCCACCGGCCAGATAAAATTCATTTTTTTATAGGCGATTTTCTCCTGGTGGCCCGATCCTTCCACCACATCTTCAATATAGACCTCAACTTTTAAGACTCTCTTTGCCCCGGGAATGAAGATTCTCTGTCCTGTCTGAATCCTGCCCGGGTCTATGATCCCATTCAATGAGGCCACATCTTTGAGGTCAACCCCATAGGTTTTGCTGATTCGAAAGAGGGTCTGATGTTTTTCAACTACATGATAAACCCCCTTTTTTTCCAACGGAGAGGGTTTGCCGATTTCAACTCGATGCCTTGCGCATCCATGAACGAGAAAAATTACTGCAAGAAATAACATCCATAAAATATTTTTTAACATTCGATTCTAAAAATTGACCATTTCAATTGATGAGTCTCTTATCGTCTATCGTTCATCGTTCCCTCGTCTTCCCACCCGTATCTCCCGATCAATTTCACAAATCGACATCCGCCGAGGTCCTCCTTCTTCATTCCCTCTTCTGTCTTCGTGATTCGAAAGAGATCCTGGATATGGATGTCTCCCACCGGTATCACCAATCTTCCGCCCATTGTCAGCTGGTCATAGAAAGGTTGAGGAATATCCGGAGATCCTGCGGTAACGATAATGGCGTCAAAGGGGCCTTTTTCCGACCATCCAAACGTGCCATCGAAGATTTTGATCTCTACATTGAAATATCCAAGATCATAGAGCAACTTCCTGGCCCGGATGGCCAGCGGACGAATCCTTTCGACGGAAAAGACCTCCTGGGCCAATTCGGCCAGGATGGCTGTCTGATAACCTGATCCCGATCCGATCTCAAGAACCCTCTCCTTTCCCTTTAACTCCATCGCCTCGGTCATCAGGGCGACCATATAGGGTTGAGAAATGGTCTGTTTCTCTCCGATGGGAAGGGGACGGTCATTGTAAGCCTGATTCTGGAGCGCCTCCTCGACAAAGAGGTGTCGAGGGACTTTCTTCATGGCAGCGATCAGACGGGGATTCTTGATCCCCCTTTCAATGATCTGCTCCTCCACCATCTTTTCTCTTGCCTTTGGAAAATCGATCATCTTCTGAACCCGAAATGTCAACGTTCAAAATCCAGTATCACTTCAGCCTTATGAAAAGAAGAGTTTCATGAGTCAATTGATCAAAAGAATCATCATAAAATCCCCCTTCATCCCCCTTTGCCTGCCTTTGGCAGGGAAAAGATTACCAAAGGGGGAAAACTCTATCTCCTCCCTTTGGCAAAGGGAGGTCGGGAGGGATTTTACAAAGATCTTTAAACAGCTAAAGTGTTGCCAAATCCAAAATATTTTTGACATTTGAACTTTGGCATTTGAACTTTTTAATCTTCTTTCTCCGCTTTTTTCTTCAACTCACTTAAAATCTTTAAGGCCTCGATCGGAGTCATCTGATCAGGGTCGATCTTTTTCAATTCCGATCGGATGGGATCGGTCTGAGAAAAAAGGGACGGCTGAATCGGGATCTTGGGTTTTGAAGTTGCAACCTTCGACTTGGCAATTTTGGGCAGGCCCATTGAATCAAACTCCCCCCTCTCAAGATTGGAAAGAATCTCCTTTGCCCGGTCAATCACCTTTGCGGGAAGGCCTGCTAATCGGGCTACCTGAATCCCATAGCTCCGGTTGGTTCCCCCTTCCACCACCTTCCTGAGAAAGATGATCTCTCCTCCCCATTCCTTCACAGCCACATTGTAATTCTTCACCCTCTCTTTGGTCAGGGCCAATTCGGTTAATTCGTGGTAGTGGGTCGCAAAAAGGGTCCTCGGCCTGAGCAGGGGATGATCGTGGAGATGCTCGACCACGGCCCAGGCAATGCTCAACCCGTCAAACGTGCTCGTTCCCCTTCCGACCTCATCGAGAACGACAAGGCTCCTTGTGGTGGCCTGCTGGAGGATGCGCGCCGTCTCCATCATCTCCACCATGAAGGTGCTCTGGCCCCGCATGATATTGTCCAGAGCGCCGATGCGGGTGAAGATCCGGTCCACCAAGCCGATCCGGGCTTCGGCTGCGGGAACAAAGCTTCCCATTTGCGCCATCAGGATGATGATCGCCACCTGTCTCAGATAGGTCGATTTGCCCGCCATATTGGGTCCGGTGATGATGAGAATCTGATTCTCGTGATGATCGAGCAAGGTGTCATTGGGGACAAACCTTTCGGAAAGCGACATCCGCTCGAGGACCGGATGCCTTCCATCCTGAATCACAATCTCTTCGCCTTCGTCTATCCTGGGCCGGCAGTAGTCATTCCGGTCGGCCACTTCAGTCAGGGAACATAGAACATCGATCGCCGCAACCGCAGAGGCTGTGTTCTGGAGGCCCGGCGTCTCCTCGGAGACCTTCTTCTGTATCTCCTCAAAGAGTCTGTATTCAAGCTGGCAGATCGCCTCCTCCGCGCCCAACACCTTGGTCTCGAACTCTTTCAGTTCCGGCGTGATGAACCGCTCGGCATTGACCAGTGTCTGCTTTCTGATGTAATGGGCAGGGACGAGGTGGAGATTACTTTTGGTCACTTCGATATAATATCCGAAGACCTGATTGTATCGAACCTTTAGAGTGGAGATCCCTGTCTTTTTCCTCTCCTCGGCTTCCAGTCGAATGATCCACTTCTTCCCTTCCCTGCCGATCTCTCTTAAATCATCTAATTCTTTATTAAAGTGGGATTTGATGATGCCTCCCTCCTTCACGGTGAGAGGAGGATGGTCAACGATGGAGGAGTCGAGGAGCTGGAAAAGGCTTTCAAACCCTTCGATCTCCCGTGACACATCCTTCAGGAGAGAGGAAGTAAAAGCCTCAAGAAGAATTTTCAGATCGGGCAGGTGCCGGATCGAATTTTTTAACCCGACAAGGTCTCTGGCGTTCGCATGTCCGAGGAAGATCCGGGACGCAAGCCTTTCGATGTCCTGAATCTCTTTTAAAGGCTCCCTCACCCGCTTTCGCTCAATCTTCTTCTCCTTCAACTCGGAAATAGATTCCAGCCTCCGTTCGATCTCCACGATATCCATCAGGGGATAATTCAACCACTGTTTCAATTTCCTGCTCCCCATTGGGGTCATCGTCTCATCAAGCCCCCAGAAGAGAGATCCCTTCTTACTCTGGTCGAAGAGGGTCTGAGTCAGTTCCAGGTTCCTCTTTGTCACTTCGTCGATCACCATAAAATCCTGGACCTGATAGAAGGTGATGGACCGGATATGGGAGAGCGGCCTCTTCTGATTCTCTTCCGCATAAAGCAGAACCATCTCCGCAGCCATGGCTGCCAGAGGGAATTCATTGGGAATCGAATCCCTGTGGGCTTCATTTAGGGGATGGAAAGAGTCGAGTTTCGAATCCTCTAAAAAATTGATCAGACCATTCTCAAAACTCTTTTTAAACCCGGCAAAACAGGGATGTTCCTGAAAACGATGAAAGCAAAGGATCTCTTTGGGTTCATTTCTTTGGGCTTCGTTCAGGAAGGGTTCAAATCCGGAGATCTGACAGGCCTTCAATTCGCCTGTGGAAATATCGAGAAAGGCAAGACCGAAGACCTCCCCTTCCGCACAGAATCCCATCAGGTAATTATTCTCGCCGGTGCCCAGATGGATGGAGTCCATGGTGAGGCCCGGCGTGAAGACCCTGACGACCTCTCTCTTCACAATTCCCTTGGCTAATTTTGGATCTTCCACCTGGTCGCAGAGAGCAACCTTATACCCCTTCTGGAGAAGTTTGGAAATATAAGTTTCGGCCGTGAAGTGGGGAACGCCGCAGAGCGGAATGCTGTCCTTCTGGCCCTTGTTCCTCGAGGTCAATGCGATCTCCAGCTCCTTCGAAGCCACCTGGGCATCTTCGAAGAACATCTCATAGAAATCGCCCATGCGAAAGAAGAGAATCGAATCCGGGTATTGGCTCTTGACCTGGAGATACTGCTTGATCATCGGGGTTAAAGGTTTCATGATTAAGGTAACGGTAAATGGGTAAGGGTTAGGATGCCCGTATCGTTTAGCGTTAAAGGGTAAAGGGAAAGATTTAAAGACGACTAACTTAACCCCTTAACGAAACTGGCTTTTTTACCCTTACCATCAAATCTTAGACTTTTATTTTTTATTTAACCTAAATTGAGCGATTCTTTTTGAACACCTCTTTAGCAACAGGCTTCAGATCAGGTTTAACATCACCCAGAGGGTGATTTGTAGCGCAAGGCTTTACCTTGCAGTTGCATAAACGGCCATGGGTAAACCGCTCTCCAACGCTTCGAATGGCGGTTAATCGGATGTCTTAATGGAATGGCCCGATTTCACCTAAGGTGAACTCCAGTATGGGTTACAAAAGTGGGTGCTCATTGGTCTGAAGGTTCGCCTCGAAGCCTTTCCGAACGGTTCACCCATGTCCGTTTGGTTCATTTTTTTGCAATGTTAAGGTTTAGCCTTGCTTGCCTACCGCAGGTAGGCATGAGAAGAAACCCTAAAGGGTTGCGCTACAATGAAATTTAAAATAAATCGCTCAATTTAGGTTTAATTTAACAGAATCTGACAGGGTTGTAAATGAGAGGAGTTGAGAGGTAAAAGTTAAGGCTACCTCTAAAAATGTCATTCCGGCGAAAGCCGGAATCCAGAAGCTCTTGATATGACTGGACTCCGGTTTTCACCGGAGTGACGAATTTGGAATTATTAGAGGTTTCCTTAAGAGTTATGAATAATGAATTATAAGTTGGAATTACGCTATGCGCTACGCCCCATGCTTTTTCAGGGGAAAAGGGGGACCACATCGAGGCCCATGGTTTCGGGGTAGCCTAACATGATATTCATATTCTGGACGGCTTCACCGGAAGCCCCTTTCACCAGGTTATCAATTGCCGTAACGATAACAGCGCGATCACCGGCCTCATTCACCGTCATCCCAATATCACAAAAATTTGAACCTCTCACATCTTTGGTATTGGGGAGTTTCCCCTTTGGGTAAATCTGGACGAATGGCTCTTCTCCATAAACTTCCCGGAAAGCATTGAGCAGTTCTTCAGTCTTCATCTTCTTGGTCAGGTGAGCATAGAGGGTCGTCAGAATTCCCCGGTCCATCGGAATGAGATGAGGAACGAAGGTGACCGCAATCTTTTTCTGGGCCAGCAGGCTTGCCTCCTGTTCGATCTCAGGGGTGTGCCGGTGCGCAAAAATCTTGTAAGCCTTGACCCCCTCATTCACCTCGCAGAAGAGCGATTCCAGGACCACATCCCTGCCTGCTCCGCTAACACCCGATTTAGAATCAACGACAATCCCCTCAAGGGAAATGAGTCCTTTTTTGATCAGGGGGATCAAGCCGATCAGGGCTCCTGTCGGATAGCAACCCGGATTCCCGACGATCTTTGCGTTTCGAATCTTATCCCGGTGGAGTTCCGGAAGCCCATAGACAGATTCACCAAGAAGATCAGAAGCCGTATGCTTCTGGTACCACCGTTCATAAACCGCAGAATCTTTCAACCGGAAATCGGCGCTCAGATCGACCACTCTCTTGCCCGAACGGTAAAACAGGGGGACCGTCTCCATGGCAGTCTTATGGGGAAGCGCCGTAAAGACAAAATCTGTCTTTTTTGAAATCTGTTCCACGGAGAGTTCTTCACATATTATCTCGAGGTGCTTCAACAGTGAAGGAAAGACCTGGCCAATCGGAACCCCCGCATATTTTTGTGAGGTCAGCGCGGTCACCTCCACCTCAGGGTGATGGATAAGAAGGCGCAGAAGTTCCACTCCCGTATACCCTGTCGCTCCAATAATCCCAACTTTCGTCTTCATCGGTCTTCCTTTCCTATGTCCCTGATAAGATTTCCTCTAAAAAAGCAACTGCATTGAGAATCTTTATATCCCGATACCCCCCTGACTTCAATAGATGAATATCTCCGGTAATAATGTAATTCGCTCCGGCTTCCACAGCGCATTCAAGAATTCCATTGTCCTCGGCCTCTTCGGAAACAACACAGTCTGTGTTAGCGGGCGTATGACCAATTCTCAAGCGGCTTTTAAAGACTCCTCGTTTTGGATAATAATTTTTGGATTCACATTTTTGGGTGGAATAGGCAACCCCTGTTCTCTTAATAGATTTATATGTTCAATCATCCCCCATTTCGCTTTATAAAGGCAATCCTCAACGGAATGCCCTATGCCTGAAAAACCTGGCAAGTCATGGGAATAGAATCCAAAAAAATCAGGTTCCTTGGTCGCCTCAATCGTTAATGAATATTCTAAATCTATCATCTTTACACCTCCATCCTCTTTACCCCGTTAGAAAGCCCCGCTGCTTGCCCTGTACACCACGCGGTGCAGGGCTTGCAGCGAGGATAAAGATAAAATTCCCTCCGGGCCGGAGACCTTCCAGGCCAGAGGCCTTTTGGAGCGCACAAGGGGTTTAAAGCCCATGTGAGCTGTTGTTAAACCCGACCTGTGCTACCTGGCAGATAACGTTTTTCATTAGCGAAACGGTCGCATTAGGATCAAATAAACCGATGATAGAGGCCGGCTGTTTCCCGAAGGGCAGAAGCGCCAATGTTGTGTTAGTCGTCATTGTCCCTTTGTGTTCAAAAACAATCACGGCCCCTCCTCCGGTTCTGACTGATGTATTCGGATTCGACCAATTTCTACAATCCACAGTTTCTTCTCTATTGTCATTTGAGTGGATGCTTGTAGAAACTGTCGAACCAGTTGCTCCAGTAAAGTCAGGCTTGAATTCCTGGGAACCCGAATAACAACCATGCCGCTCGCCTGAGCTGGCGGAAAACGGGTCACATCTGCGAAATGTAAGTCCATTGTTACCAGACATCGCCGTTCAGCACAACACGCTTCATAGAGATGCTGGTCTGAACATCCCTGTAGCCTTTGGTCACGGATCGTTTGAACGTCATGTCCGGCAGCGCGGAAAAGTTGCTGAGTTCGGGTTCCAAAGTTTTCATCGAGTTTGAACTTCATCCTGTCGCCTCGCCTGGGAGTTCAACATATCGTTCTCGAGCCATCTCGGCTCCGTAGGCGATGGCAGCCCGAACATCCTCCTCCGTCAGTTGAGGATATTCTGCGAGAATCTCCTCAATCCCCATCCCGTTGGCCAGAAAGTCAAGAAGTAGGGATACCCAGATTCGAGTGCCACGAATACAGGGTTTGCCGAAGCAGACATTTGGGTCAATGGAAATACGTTGTAGAAGCGGATTCATCTTCATTTCTCCTCCTTCTCTTATACTCGTCGAATCGTACTCCAAATTTAGGGAGCGGCTAACGTTCAAGACCAAAAGAAGTGTGACAGCATTTGGATATGAATCTTTTGGCCGGTGTTAGGCGACGTGTCTTTTCAATTCAATTGAGAGCGGTTTCTGCTCCTTTAGCGCGCTGACTTTCAATATGGAGAAACCTATAATGTTCCCTTCACCATCGACTTTTTCCATCACTGCATCGTTCTCGGTCTCTTTGAAATAACCGGCCTTTCTTTCAAAGAGAACTTCAAGGTAGTCTCCTTCTTTGTCGTACCAAACTTTTATCGCTTCGGCCATAGTGTTTCACCTCTATTAAAGGGTTCCTCTAAAAATGTCTTTCCTGCGGAAGCAGGAATCCAGAAGGTTTTGAAATCACTGGACTCCCGCCTGCGCGGGAGTGAGGAACTGAGGATTATTAGAGATACCCTAAAGAGTGTATTAAAATTTAAGGAAAGAAGTCAAGGATTTCTGACCATTTCTCCGGTTAACCTTGAAATGACAACTCCGTCGGGATGAAAGAGAAATGAATATGCCGGGGGCTAAATCTGGAATGGAATAAAAAACATTGCTGGCATTTCTGTCTATTTGCAGGTAGGTATTGCTGAGATTATTCGCCCCTCTGCCTACCGCAGGCAGGCAATAAATGGGGGCGTTATATTTGATGGAATCTTTACCGTGAAACTTGTCCTCGACAACGATTGGGGAACGGGAATCCAGAGAATTCTTAACCAATTAAAAACACTGGATTCCGGCTTTTGCCGGAATGACGAAACCAGAGCCAAAGGGAATTTTCACGAATTCATCACATTTGATTTAAACAAAAAAGGGGAGGTCATGGGACCTCCCCTTTCAATTCAGATCAATTGGATCATGGAATTACCGTTTAGAGAACTGCGGCCTGCGCCGGGCTCCACGCAGTCCGTACTTTTTCCGCTCTTTAATCCTTGAATCCCTTGTCAAAAGGCCTCCCTTTTTCAGGGCATCCTTGAACTCCGCATTGTACTGAAGCAGGGCTTTCGATATTCCATGGCGGACAGCCTCGGATTGACCGGTAATACCTCCTCCATGGACATTGGCTTTCACATCGAATTGATTCCGGGTCCCGGTCAGATCAAAGGGCTGCATGATGACCATCTCGCAGGTTTCACGTCCAAAAAACTCCTTCAGGGTCCTTTCATTGACCACGAACTTCCCCTCACCTGGTTCCAACCATATCCTTGCAATGGAGGTCTTTCTCTTTCCTGTGGCATAAATGGGTTCTGGCACTGTTTTCTCCTTCTGTACGAATTATTCGTCAGCCTTAAATTTCAAGCGGAACGGGTTTCTGGGCTTCGTGAGGATGTTTTGCCCCGGCATAGATCTTCAATTTCTGGATCATCTGACGGCCCAGGCTGGTTTTGGGCAACATCCCCTTCACAGCGATCCGGATCATCTCGGTGGGTTTCTTGGTCAGCAACTTTTCAGCGCTCATCTCCCGAATTCCGCCCGGATAACCCGTATGACGATAGTAAGTCTTATCCTTCATCTTCTTTCCGGTCAACGCCACTTTTCCGGCATTGACGACAATGACGAAATCGCCTGTGTCCACGTGAGGGGTGTAAATCGGTTTGTTCTTTCCCCTCAATATCTTTGCCAGTTCAGTGGCTAATCTTCCCAGGACTTTTCCTTCGGCATCCACGAGATACCACTGATGTTCCACTTCTTCTTTTTTAGCCTGATAGGTCTTCATAGAACCACCTTAATTTAAAAAGATAAGATATTGTTTCGGCTTCTGTCAAGGACTGGCCGCCGGGTTGTATCAGGCTTGCCTTGAGTCAGCCATCCACTTGTCTCTTAGCGTTTCTTTTTCTGTGTGAAATGTTTATTCCAGAGTAGAACAACAGGGCTTGCCACATAGATCGTTGAATAGGTTCCGGAGATCAGCCCTATGATCAGGGTAAAGGCAAAATCGTGGATGACCGGGCCTCCGAAGAAGAAGAGAATGAGCACGACCATCATGACCGTACAGGAGGTAAGAATCGTCCGCCCAAGGGTTTCGTTGATGCTCACATTGAAAACTGTCTCCAGGCTCTCTTTCCTCATTTTCTTGACATTTTCCCGGACCCGGTCGAAGATAACGATCGTATCGTTGATCGAGAATCCGATGATCGTCAGGATGACCGCCATCAGGGGCAAAGAATATTCGAGACCCGCGATCGATATGGCGCCGTAAGTGATGATAATGTCGTGGACCAGCGCCGCAATCCCTCCGAGTCCGAAAGAGACCTGTTTGAATCGCCATGCCACAAAAACCAATATGGCCGCAAAGGAGAGTCCCACTGCCCAGAGGGCTTTTGTCTTCAAATCCTTCCCCACCTTGGGACCGACGACCTCCACCCTCCGGATTTCCAGAGTTTTGCCTTTGAAACGCTCCTGAATGGAAGCCTGAATCTTCTTGGACATTTCTTCCAGGTCTTCACCGGTCTTTTCCACCCGGATCAGAAATTCATTCTCTCCTCCAAAGTTCTGAACCATGGCGTCCTTCGAACCCATTGCCTCCATGGCCTTTCGAACCTCGGAGATATCCACGGCCTGGGAAAATCTGATCTGAATCAGGATGCCTCCGGCAAAATCAACCCCGTACTTCAACCCATTGTGAAGAAAGATGGATCCAAGGCTGAGGAGAATGGCGATGGTTGACACCCAGATGGTAAATTTCTTTTTTCCTATAAAGTCGTACTTGGTTCCCGGACGGATCAATTCCATAGTTTTAACTCAGCCTATCCTCTGCCCCCTTAATTAAAAAATAAAAGTCTAACGGTAAGGGTGACGAGGCCCGTATCGTTCATAAAAGGCTACGTTGATCGTCTTTTAATTCTTTTTGCGTAACCGTTACCGAATTACGAAACGGGCTTCGTAACCGTTACCTTAACCTTACCCACAGACTATTTTCTTAGTTCGTGAGCAGCCTTATGACCATGGGCAATTGCACATAAAAGGAATGATATATTAAATGCTCAACTTTTTGATCTTTATCTTCAGGGTGAGGAAATCGAAAGCCCACCGGGTCACATAGACCGCCGTAAAAATATTTGCAAGAATTCCAATGGACAGGGTGACCGCAAAGCCCCTCACCGGACCCGTGCCGAATTGATAGAGAAAAAGGGCGGCAATCAAAGTCGTCACATTCGAGTCCAGAATGGTGATGAAGGCCCTCCGATAACCCTCATCGATGGCGGCCCGGACCGTCTTTCCCCATCTCAACTCCTCCTTGATCCGCTCATGGATCAGGATGTTCGCATCCACTGCCATTCCAATCGAAAGGACGAGACCTGCAATCCCCGGAAGGGTGAGCGTGGCTCTGAAGATGGCGAGCGTTCCCATCACGAAGATGACATTGAGAATGAGTGCGATATCGGCCACCACCCCTGAAACCCGGTAGTAAAAAATCATAAAGAGCGCCACCAGGGCCGCACTGATTAATGTGGAGATGATCCCCTGGCGGATCGAGTCCTGGCCGAGCGATGGCCCCACGCTTCTCTGCTCGAGGATCTTCACGGGCGCCGGCAAGGCGCCGGCCCTGAGAACAATCGCCAGGTCGCCAGCTTCCTTCATATCGAAACGGCCGGTGATCTGGGCTCTTCCACCGGCAATCCTCTCCTGAATGACCGGCGCGGAATAGACATTGTCATCCAGAATGATGGCCAATCGCTTCTTCACGTTGGTTCCGGTGATTTGCTCGAAGAGCTTCCCCCCGATATCATCAAATTCCAGCGCCACATAGGGTTCATTGAACTGGGTATCGATGGCAACCCGGGCATCCTTTAACACCTCGCCCGTCATCAGGGTCTTCTCTCTCAGAAGAAAGGGAATCTTCTTCACCCCTCCGGTCTTCGGATCAACCTGCCTCTGATAGAGGATGACGCTCCCTTCCGGAGCATTGCCTTTCAACGCCTCATCGAGGTTGCCCTCCTCATCCACCAGCTTAAACTCCAACAGGGCGGTCTGTCCGATGAGATCGATGGCCCTCTGGGGGTCTTTGATCCCTGGAAGCTGGATCAATATGCGATCCGTTCCCTGAAGGGTGATCTCAGGCTCTGCCACACCAAACTGATCGATCCGGTTCCGGATCGTCTCCAGCGCCTGATCAATGGCGCCCTTTCTGACCTGTTCGGCCTGCCGGCTGTCGAGGACAAGTACGATCTTCCATATCCCTTTATCAAGGGCGGTCGTGGAAAGCTCCTGCATCACAGCATAACGCTGGCTCAGGATCTTCTCCCATTTGTCCTTGTCGCCTGAAACCTCAAGAACAATCTGATTGCTCTTCTCTCTTTCTAATTTTCCGACGGGGATTCCCTTCTCCCGAAGGTCATCCTTCAGATTATTCTTAACCCTCTCCACATAACTCTCGACCGCTTTCTCCGCCTCCACTTCAAGGATGAGATGCATCCCACCCTGCAGATCGAGGCCGAGGTGAACCTTCTCCGTAGGAATGATTTTATAAAACCAGGCCGGCAACTCAGGAGTCAATGTGGGCAAAAAAAGGAGGACGGCAAAAAGAGTCACCGCCCCATAAATGATCAATCTCAACTTCAGGTTTCTCAGCATACGTATCAAACCCTCACAAAATGAAACCAAGAGTTTGGGAACCCTTGGATTTCAGAAACATAGCCTATCGTCAGGTATTTTTCAAGAGGAAAATGAAAAAAAGGCCCAAGTCAGATTCGCTTGGGCCTGACGTTCTTACCAAAACGGGGTTTACTTCGTATCACTCCATTTACCGTATTTCTCCCTCAAAATTCGGTGAAGGATCTTTCCGGTCGGGGTCATGGGCATCTCTTCGTCCTTAACGAAATCGACTGTCTTAGGGATCTTGTATCCTGCAATCTTCCCCCTGCAGTGATCGATCAGTTCCTTATCCGTAACCGTCTTTCCCTGGTGGACGGTGACAATCGCCTTAATCGCCTCGCCCCATTTCGGGTCAGGAATACCAATCACTGCCACATATTTAACGGCAGGATGGGAACCCAACAAATTCTCCACCTCCGAAGGAAAGACATTCTCTCCGCCGGTAATGATCATATTCGCTTTTCGATCAACCAGGGTAAAATAGCCATCCTCATCCTGGCAGGCCATATCTCCTGCGGTGAACCATTCGCCCTGGAAAACCGATTTGGTCTTTTCAGGGTCTTTCCAGTACTCTTTAAAGACATGAGGGGTGCGCGAATAAAGCTCTCCCACCTCGCCTCTTTTGACTTCTTTTCCGCTCTCATCGAGAATCTTGATCCGGTCCGTGCCCCAGATCTCCCTTCCGATGGATCCGAGTTTCTTAAACTGCTCTTCGGGCCTGAGCAGAGTCACCAGCCCTGCCTCGGTTGAACCGTAAGCCTCCCAGAGCTCCGAATTTTTAAAATAGTCCATAATGGCCATCTTCGTGTCTTTTCGGGCCGGTGCGGAAGAAATAAGAAGCTGACGGATCGAACTGACATCAATGCTTTTCTTCACCTCATCGGGAAGTGAAAGCATCATAATATAATGGGTGGGAACGAGAGAGGTAAAAGTGATCTTCTCCTTTTCAATGGTCTTCAATAGGTCGACCGGGTCGAAACTGATCATATTGTAAACAAATACCCTTGCGCTGACATAAGTATAGGTGAAGGAATAGTAGATCGAATTGATATGGCACATGGGCATGACGAGCATCACACAATCATCCGGCCTCAAACCCATATTGATCCCGTTTAAGATATACTGGGACAGATTCCCCTCATGGGTTCTGACCACGCCTTTTGGTTTACCCGTTGTGCCGGAGGTATACATTATATTCCACATATCGTCCGCATCGACTTCCACGTCCGGCTCCTCCGGAGAGGCTTTCGCAAGAAGCGATTCATAGGATTGATATCCCTCGGGCGTCTGATTGTCTCCAAAATAGATATAATTCTCCGGCGGTATGTTGGGAAGCTTGCTTCGCATGGAATTGACTACCGGAACAAAATCCTTTGCTACGAAAAAGGCTTTGCAGTCGGAGTGTTTCACTACATATTCAATTTCAGGAGGCGCAAGCCGGAACATGACCGGAACAGTCACCTGCCCTCCCTTTGCAGAGCCTGCATAAAACTCCAGCCACTCCACACAGTTGTAAGCCAGGATGGCGAAGCGGTCTCCTTTCTTTACGCCCAATTTATTCAAGGCGTTGGCAAACCGGCAACTTCGATCATTCCACTCTTTAAACGTCATCTTCCGCACTTTATCAGCGGCCCCTGGCTTTTCCGGATTTTGTTTGGCCATCATCTTAAGAACCGTTCCTGCGGTCATCCATTTGCTGATTGTCATAAAAATCCCTCCTTTTTTCTCCTGTATTCCGCAATGAGGAACCAGGGAGATTTTTTGTGCTTGTGATATTTTTTACATTCTTTACCATCATTGTATTTTTTTGTCAAGCACCAGTTTTTTCTTCTAATATTTCAATGAGTTAAATGTAACCGATGATTCCGGCTATTGTAATGCTTTAGCCTTTTGAAGCGGTTATCAGACGATCAGGTGATCAGGAAGTGGATGTCAGGATATTGGAATATCAGGTCAAACAAAAAATTGTTATTCTTTATCTGAGATCCTGGTACCCTGGTATTCTACAACCTGATATCCTGGTCACCTGATGCCCATATTTTGTTAGCACAAAAGTCATTGACCAGTTTCAAAGCGCTAAACTGCTACCGGCTATTGAACTTTTGCGTGCGGTTTCTGGTTCGCCCGGTCTGCGATGACAGTGACAGAAGAGGTGAAGATGTGGAGGAGTTTGGAATGGGGAATGTAGACAAACCAGACAAGACAGGGAATGACATGGACATACCAGAGAAAGTGAGGGTTGAGCGTAATGTTCTTCATGAAAAGCGATAAAAAATATCCGAAGAAAGAGATCCAGTTGTTAGAGCTTGGAGGCGTGAAATCGGCCATATAAACCCGGCTGGCCGCGACTTCAGGATGGGCGATTCGATATCCCTCTATGAAGAAACCTGACGCTACCATATAGAGAATAAAGACCAGGGTCACGATATCCTCTTCCTCTGTTCTCAATTGTTCCGGCCTGATGAAGAACCTCCGGATCATCGCCAGAATACAGCCGATCAGGATAAGAAAACTGAAGAATTCGAGAAAGAAGTCGAGAAAGGGGCGAATACTGCCTGTCTTAAAGGCATGGGCAAAGGAAAAAAAGGGAATGGAATGGCTCCATTCCACGAGATAGCCAGTTGTAAAACCCTTGATCATGTCAACGACAAATGTGGCGACAAAACCGACAACGAGCAGGGTATGGGCAAGCCATCGATAAAAGGATTCTCTGAAGAGCTTCTTATGAAAAATCACATCAGTGATGACGATTTTAAGGTACCAGAGGGGCCTCTTCCAGAAACCCTGCCAGCCTCTGCCCAACAGGATGATCAACTTCCCCCACTGGGTCGTCTCCTCTGAGCCCTTCAAGGTGCCGCGAAGATAGAGGCTCACCCGGAACCACATTCCCCAGAAGAAGAGAATCATGGAAGGGATGAACATCGCATAAAAGATGAGGTGCTTATCCATATCGTTTTATTCTACTGCATATGTTTCAGAACAAACTCCGTGATATACATCACCTTTAGCGGAACCTTCATCCTTCTTGCAGTCGATTGGATGGTCCGGGTGCATTGCTGGCATGCGGAAATCACCAGGTTTGTTCCGGTTGCCTCAATTTCTTTGATCTTCTCGCGGGCCAGAGAGATAGAAAGCTCGGGGTCCACCATTTCGAGCAGTCCGCCGCCTCCGCAGCATTTACTCTGTTCTCCATGGTGGGCCAGCTCCACCAGCTCCACCCCCGGGATCGATTGCAGTATCTTTCTCGGAGCGTCGTAGATGCCGCTCTGTCTCCCAAGGTCACAGGGATCATGGTAGGTGACCTTGATCCTCTCTTCTTGAAAGCGGATCTTTCCTTTCTGAATGAGATTTAAAACAAACTGCGTGGAATCAAAAAGATTCAAATCGGTATGATAATGCTCCTGCCAGGTATGGTAGCAGGAGGGACAGGAGAAGACAACCGTTCGAGCTCCCTTCGCCTTCACCCCCTCAATATTGTGACGGATGAAACCCTCAATCTCCCGTTTGAACCCTGCGCCGATGAGCGGAAATCCACAGCACCATTCCTCTCCTCCTAACAGGGTGAAATCAACCCAGCTCCGTTCCAGAATCTGTAAGAAACTCTGAGGGACCTTATGAGCCATGGGAAAATAGGCGGAGACACACCCGACAAAATAGACCACTTCCGCCCGGTCTTTCTGATACCGGTGGGGAGGAAGATTTTCAAATCTGTCCAGCCAATCTGTTCTTGAGCTGTTAGAATCTCCTGATATGTTATATTTGGCCAGGACATTCTTCTTCATCACTCCAAGGTTTTTTGGATAATGGCCCAGCTCGACCAGGATTTCTTTAAACGCAAGCCAGAGGCTCCGTGAATCGATCGAGACCGGACACTGCACGCTGCATTCCCCGCAAAGGGTGCAGCGATAGGCCATCTCGGAAAATTTCTCCAATTCTGCCTCGTCTAACTTTTTTTTGCCGAAAACCCTCGCCCAGAGGCCGTATTGTCCCCGGAGAAATTTTTTCATTGCCTGGATCTTCCCTCTCGGGTTGATCGCTTCCTCCGTCCTTTGCGAATAAACCGGACAGAAACGCAGGCAGTCGCCGCAGCGGGTGCAGGCATCGATTTCGAGCAACTGTTTGGGGGATAATTTTGAAAGGTCCACGATGTTTGGGATGGCTCCGACAGGGTTCTGAGTTTTTAAGATCTCATCTGCCTAACCCACATTCAACTAATATCAATTTTTTATAACAAATAGGTCCCGGGTTGTCAACAAATTTAAAAAGGTCTGACCAATTTACCGGCCATACCATAAACGATCCCTGAATAATAAAAAAGGGCGTCCAAATCGGACGCCCGCTCATATTTCCATTGGTAATGCCTTTAAACTTTCAACTACCAGATGAATTTTTTTATTCCTTCGTCTTTTTTACACGCTCGACTTCCGACTTAATGAAGTCTCCCAATGCATCCACCTTCATCAGGTTCTTGAGGTCTTCCTGAAGATTGGACGGACTCACCTTAAACATCCATCCTTTTTGATACGGGCTCTCATTGATCAGTTCGGGAGAATCCTCCAACTCCTCATTGGAGGACCCCACCTTTCCTGAAACGGGAGCATAGATCCTTCCGACCCACTTCCCGGATTCCAGTGAACCGCAGGGCTTTCCCTGCTCCACTGCCTTGCCGATGGAGGGAAGTTCTACAAAGACGATATCGCCTGCCAATTTCTGGGCAAAGTCAGTCGTGCCCACAGTCACAACATCCCCTTCAACCTTCGCCCAGAAGTGCTCTTTGTGATAATAAAGATCATCAGGAAATTGGTAGCCCTCGATTTCCATCAAATTTCCTCCTTTCTTTTTTCAGGGGTTATACAATAAAATTCCCTTCTTAACAAGTCTTTTTTGATGGTCTCGTAAGGAATGACGCCTTTTTACGATCCCATCTTTTTTTTGGTCTTAAAAGACATTCGTTGGTCTTAAAAGACTTGACCAAAAAGGATAAATCATTTATATTAAACGCATTCAATTTAAGAAATTTTTCACATAGTCCCTTGCATTAACGGTTGCGATTTTCATAACATCTCATTAATATTAGACTTTTTTCTCTTTGACTTTTTTGCTTAAGTATTGCATTCTTAAAGTATGATTCATTCGAAAGACCTCGATCCCCATTTCAAGCTCCTGATCGCCAAAGAGCCCGGCGGTGAAAACATAAAAAAATGTTTCTCCTGTGGGACCTGTGCGGCTGGATGCCCTGTCCGGGAGATTACAGACCGTTATAATCCGAGGAAAATTATCCGGCTGGCCCTCCTCGGGATGAAGAAAGAGGTTCTCTCCAGCCAGTTCATCTGGTTATGCTCTTCCTGCTACACCTGTTACGAAAGATGTCCTCAAGATGTAAGAATCCCTGAGTTGATGAATGCCATAAAGAACATTGCCGTAAGAGAGGGTTACATCCCTTCGGCCATGAAAATCCAGATCGAGCTTCTCTCTGCGTTTGGCCGTCTCTTAGAGATTACCGAATTTGAAAATGACAAACGGAAAGAATTCGGCCTTCCCCTGATACAGGGCCGGACCGAAGAAGTGAAGAAGATTCTAAAAGAACTCGGGCTCCAGCATGAAGAAGAAAGAGGACCGGCCTAAAAACAATTCTTTTACCCTATTTCTCGGATGTACGGTTCCGGTCAGGGCCTTAAACTACGAGATTGCCTCAAGAAAGGTCGCCGAAGCCCTCGACATCCGCTTCAATGACATCCCGGACTTCAGTTGCTGCGGCTATCCTGTCAAATCGATCAGCCACCATGCCTATCTCCTGATGGCCGCAAGGAATTTAGCCCTGGCTGAAGCGAAAGGCCATCCAATCTGCACGCTCTGCAGTTCCTGTTGCGGCTCTCTTACGGAGGCCAACCACGAGCTTCAGGAGGATAAAAACCTCCGAAAACGAATCAACGAAGACCTCTACCGCTGGGTGGGAATGCGTTACGAAGGAGAGGTGCGGGTTCAGCACCTCACCCGAATTCTTCATCAAGAGATTGGAGTGAGAAAGATAAGCGAAAAAGTTCAGTCCGATCTCTCCTCCCTCCGGGTTGCGCCCCATTATGGCTGCCACTATACCAAGCCGTCGGCTATCTATGAAAAGTTGGAAGACCCGGAAAATCCAAAAAGCCTCGACGAATTGATCCGGGCAACCGGAGCCCAATCCCTCTCCTATGAGGATAAGCTCTCCTGTTGCGGAGGCGGGGTGTTGGCGATTGATGAACAGGTCGCCCTTGGGATGGCGCAAAGGAAACTGGAACATATTCAGGCAAAAAAAGCGGACGCTATTGTGCTGATCTGCCCATTCTGCAGTGTGATGTATGAATCGAATCAGAAGAAGATCGAAAAGGTCTTTGAAAAGGAGTATAAGCTTCCGGTCCTCTACTATCCCCAGCTTCTCGGACTGGCCCTGGGAATTGAACCGGACGAATTAGGACTGAAAATGAATCGTATCAGGACAACAGACCTCGTCAAGAAAGCGCTGAGGAGGCCGGCCTGAGATGAATCCTTCTTCCAAGAAGCCGATCGGGGCGGTGCTCGTCGTGGGCGGAGGAATCGGAGGAATCCAGACCTCCCTTGATCTTGCCGAGTCAGGGTTGAAAGTCTACCTCCTCGAAAAGAGCTTGAGCATCGGCGGGACCATGGCTCAGCTCGACAAGACCTTTCCCACCAACGATTGCTCCATGTGCATCATGTCTCCCAAGCTGGTGGACGCGGGCCGTCATCGGAACATCGAAATCCTCACGAATGCGAAAGTTGAAAGGGTTGAAGGAGAACCCGGAAATTTCAAAGTTTCAATTCATAAGAAGGCTCGCTATGTCACAATCGAAGACTGCAAGGCTTGCGGCGAATGTTCAAAGGTCTGCCCGGTTAAAATCCCCAATGATTATGAGCAGGGCCTCGTCACCCGCGCAGCCATCTATCAGCTCTTTGCCCAGGCCATGCCCAGCGCTTACGGCATTGAAAAAAAAGGAGACCCTCCCTGCCGGGCGGCCTGCCCTATCCATGTCAATGCCCAGGGCTATATCGCCCTGATCTCGGCAGGCAAGTTTGAAGAAGCCCTGGCCCTGGTGAGAATAAAAAATCCCTTTCCGGGCGTCACCGGCCGCATCTGCACACATCCCTGCGAATCGGCCTGCAGAAGGAAAGAGGTTGAGCAGCCCATTGCCATCGATGGCCTGAAGCGATTCGTCTCGGATTTTGAGAAAGAGGACAAGACCGACCTCTCCGTTGTTCCTGAAAATGGAAAGAGAGTGGCGATCGTGGGTTCGGGCCCGGCAGGCCTTCTTGCGGCCTGGGACCTGAGAAAGATGGGCTATGGAGCGACCATCTTCGAAGCCCTTCCTGTTGCAGGAGGAATGCTGGCAGTAGGGATCCCCGAATACCGCCTTCCCCGTTCTGTGCTTCATAAAGAGATCGATTACCTGCGGCAGATGGGAGTCCAGATCAGGCTCAACACCCCTGTGGGCAAAGACCTCTCTCTTCAGGCCCTGAAGAATCAGGGTTACGATGCCATCTTCATTGCCACAGGCGCACACCTGAGCAGAAAACTTGGTCTCGAAGGAGAAGAGGCTTCCGGCATCCTCCATGCCGTTGACTTTCTCCGAAAAGTGGCTCTCAGCCAACCCCTGACATTGGGCGAGAAAGTAGTGGTCATCGGCGGAGGCAATGCGGCCATTGATGCAGCGAGAACAGCTTATCGGTTAGGGGCAAAAGAGGTGACCATTGCCTATCGACGGACCCGAAATGAGATGCCTGCCCAGGCAGAGGAGATCGAAGAGGCAGAACACGAAGGAATTAAAATTGAATATCTAACCGCACCGATTAAACTCCTCCTCGAAAATGGAAATATCCGCGGAGTTCAATGTCAACGGATGGCGCTCGGCGACCCTGATGAATCCGGCAGGCCCAGACCCATCCCCATCTCCGGGTCAGAATTCCTGATTGAAGCTGACACCCTTATCCCGGCCGTCAGTCAGGAATCTGACCTATCGTTTCTAAATGAGCATGACGGGATTCGAATCAATCGCTGGGGAAATATCGAAGCCGATCCGCTCACGCTTGAGACCTCTGTCCATAGCATCTTCGCCGGAGGGGATGCGGTGACCGGCCCCCAGACCTACATCGACGCCATGGCCGCAGGAAGAAAAGCGGCTATCTCCATTGACCGATGGCTGAGGGGAGAAGACCTGAGAACAGGCCGGGAAGAAGAAGGCGCTCAGAAGGAATACATTCTCGTTGATACGGAAGGCGTCGAATACCGTCCGAGAGCGCCCATGGTTTCCCTCCCCATCGAGCAGAGGAGGAGTTTCGATGAGGCCGGCCTCGGACTCAGGCAAGAGGATGTGATCGAAGAGGCAAAACGCTGTCTCCAGTGCGCGGGTTGCTCAGAGTGTCTTGAATGTGTCAAAGCCTGTGAGGCAAAAGCCATTGACCACCGGATGAAGGATGAGCAGGTCGAGATCGGGGTGGGCGCCATCATCCTCTCTCCCGGCTTTGATGAGTTTGACCCCTCGATCAAGAGCGAATATGGCTATAAAAGGTTCCCCAATGTCGTCTCGAGCATCGAATTCGAACGTTTTCTTTCCGCATCCGGGCCTTTCAGGGGAGAGGTTTGCAGGCCATCCGATGGAAAGCATCCCCAAAGGGTAGCCTGGATTCAGTGTGTGGGATCAAGAGATCCTCACATCGGGAAAGGTTACTGTTCTTCGGTCTGCTGTATGTACGCCACCAAGGAGGCGGTCATTGCCAAAGAACATGGACCGGGGATGGAGGCAACCATCTTCTTTATGGATATGAGGGCCTACGGAAAGGATTTCGACAAATACATCGAGAGGGCAAAAAACGACTACGGCGTTCGATATATCCGATCCCGCATCTCTCATCTCAAAGAATCTCCGGACACAAATAATTTAATCATCCACTATGAGACCGAAGAGGGAGAGATGGTCTCCGAAGAGTTTGATCTCGTCGTCCTCTCGGTCGGCCTCGAACCGGTGAGAGAACATCGTGAGATAGCGGAAATTTTCGGCGTCGATCTTAATCCCTACGGGTTTATAAAGACCGATACCTTTCATCCCCTTCAGACGTCCAGATCCGGAATCTTTGTGAGCGGCGCTTTCTCGGGACCCAAAGATGTTCCGGAAACCGTGGCACAGGCATCCGCCGCTGCGGCAGAGGCTTCCTCCATTCTTTCTTCTGCCAGAGGCGAACTGGTCACTGAGGAAGAATATGTTCCCGAGAGGAATGTCGATTATGAGGGGCCCCGCATCGGAGCCTTCATCTGCCACTGCGGAATCAACATCGGAGGCGTGGTCAATGTTCCGTCCGTGGCTGAATATGCCCGAACCCTGCCCCATGTCGTCTATGTGGCGGAAAATATCTATACCTGTTCTCAGGACACACAGGAAGCGATGAAGAAGGTCATCGATGAACACCGGTTGAACCGGATCGTTGTGGCCTCCTGCACGCCGAGGACCCATGAGCCCCTCTTCCAGGATACCATTCGTGAGGCAGGGCTCAACCGTTACCTCTTTGAGATGGCCAACATCCGGGATCAGTGCAGTTGGGTCCACATGCATCAACCCGCAGAGGCAACGGAAAAGGCAAAGGACCTGGTGAGAATGGCCATTGCCAAAGCCGCTCTCCTCGAACCCCTTCCCACTCAGATGGTTGAGATGAATCATAAGGCCCTGGTCATCGGCGGGGGGCTATCAGGAATGGCCGCGGCCCGGAAGATCTCAGAGGCTGGATTCGAAGTCTATCTCATTGAGAAAGAGTCCCGGTTGGGCGGCAAGGCGAGAAAGATTCACTACCTCCTCGATCGAGACGGCGTCCAATTCCATCTCGAGAAGATGATCAAGGAGGTGGAAAAAGACCCTCGCATTCACCTTCTCAAAGGGACGACCATTGAAAAGATCAATGGTTTCGTCGGGAATTTCAAAACGCAGGTCGTAAATGGCGATGGGAAAAAAGAGATTGACCATGGAGTGATTGTGGTGGCAACCGGCGCGGAGGAATACCGGCCACAGGAATTCCTCTACGGCCAGGACTCCCGGGTTCTGACGCAGAAAGAACTCGAGGAGAAGGCCGCTCTTCAGCCCGGATCTTTAAAAGGCCTGAAGAATGTTGTCATGATCCAGTGCGTGGGATCAAGGAATGAAGAAAGGCCCTATTGCAGCAGGGTTTGTTGTTCCGATGCGATCAAGAATGCCTTAAAACTGAAATCGATCCATCCGGAGATCAATCTCTACATTCTCTATCGGGACATTCGAACCTACGGGTTCAAAGAGGACTACTATGAGAAGGCGAGGGAGATGGGAATTCTCTTCATTCGTTACGATCCTGAAAGAGAGCCCCGGGTCGAAAAGGGAGAAGAGGGCCTCCGGGTCATCATCCACGAGCCCATCCTTCATGACGATCTCCTCATCGAGACTGATCTTCTCATATTAAGTCCGGGCATGGTCGCTCCACGTGAGGAGAATGATCGTCTCTCGAAGATGCTCAAGGTTCCACTAAATCCGGATGGCTTTTTCCTTGAAGCTCACATGAAACTGAGGCCTGTTGATTTCGCCACGGAGGGAATCTTTCTTGCCGGGCTGGCTCATAGCCCCAAATCGATCGATGAGAGCCTCTCCCAGGCCAATGCCGCTGTCTCCCGGGCGCTGACCCTGTTGACGAAGAAACAGCTTGAGACCGTTGGTACTGTCTCCGAGGTCAACGAAAAGACCTGCGCAGGGTGCGGCCTCTGCGAAAGCCTCTGCCCTTATCAGGCGATCGAAGTCGTGTTCAAGAGAACAACCGTCGGCGAAAAGCTGGTGGCTCAGGTCAATAAGGTTCTTTGTAAAGGGTGCGGTGTCTGCACCGCCTCCTGCCGTTCCGGTTCAATAGACCTGAAAGGCTTCAGCACAGAGGAGATTGTCTCACAGATTACTCAACTGGCGATGAGTTGAATAAATGGAAAATAGGAAATGAGAAATGGGAAGTGAAGAACACTGGGAACCCAAAATCTTAGCTTTTCTCTGCAACTGGTGTTCTTATGCCGGAGCAGACCTTGCTGGAACATCGAGGGTCCAGTATTCTCCCAATATCCGGATCATCCGTGTCCCCTGCTCCGGAAGGATCAACCCCCTCTTCATCCTGAAAGCCCTTCAGAGCGGAGTGGATGGGGTTCTGGTTTCAGGCTGTCACCCGGGAGACTGTCACTATCTCTCTGGAAACTATGCCGGGAGAAGGAAGTCCGCCACCCTGAAGCGTTTCCTCGAATTCCTCGGCATTGAGCAGGGTCGCATTCAGTTCTCCTGGGTCTCCGCTGCCGAAGGGGTGAAGTTTTCCCAGGTCGTTGATGAAGTTACAAAGGTGAAAAAATTTAAAAAAAGTTCGGCGTTCGCCTGCCTGCCGGACAGGCAGGGAGTTCAGAGTTCGGAGTAAAAAAGAAGGTCGTCATTCCGGCGAAAGCTCGGTTTCGAGTCGCAACGACCGGAATCCAGTATTTATCAATCCCGCCAAAGGCGGGACTGGATGCCGGATCAAGTCCGGTATGACGGAACAAACCATGATTCAACAAAAACTTCAAGAAAAAGCTAAGGAACTGCTTGCCAAGAAAGAGGTCGATCTTGTCATAGGGTTCAGTGACTGGACTTTACCGCTCAGGACGACCCCTGTTTTCATCAGGACGCCTGATGGAGCGAAAAGTCTGGTTTGGAACTCATTTTGCGAGAACAATCTGACCGCCTACCTCCATAAATTCAGCCGTTTAAAAGTCGGCCTCGTTGTGAAAGGCTGTGATGCCCGCTCTGTGGTCGCTTTAAACCTCGAAAAGAGATTTCCGAATCACCCTCCTCTTCTCATCGGGATACCCTGCCAGAGGCTCGTGGATCGGAAAAAAGTGAAGAAAGCCGTAAAGGGAGAAATCCTTCAGGCCGTTGAGCAGGGAGACCTCCTCCTGGTCAAGGGAGAAAATTTTGAAGTCTCTCTCAAGCGGGACGACTTTCTCTACGCCTCCTGCCGGAGCTGCGCCCATCGAACGCCACATCAGGCTCATATCCTGATAGGAGACCCCGTGGAAGAAGTCTCTCTCGTCGAGGCACATCCGGATGTCAGCGAATTGGAGGGAATGTCTCCGGAAGAACGATGGACATTTTTCAAGAAGGAGACGGGTCGCTGCATCCGGTGCTACGCCTGCAGGGAAGCCTGCCCCATGTGTTACTGCGCGGAATGCTTTGTGGACAGCTCCCGTCCGAAGTGGATCGAAAAGAGCCTCTCTCCCCAGGACCTGGCCTTTTACCATATTGTCAGGGCCTACCATCAGACGGGGAGATGCTCTGGCTGCGGCGCCTGCGAAAGGGCCTGTCCCATGGATATTCGGCTCACCTACCTGACACAGAAATTGAACCAGGAGGTGAAGGACCTCTATGGATTTGAAACGGGAATCCGGCCGGAGGCCCCTCCTCCTCTTTCGACGTTCGATCCGGAGGACGAACAGGAATTTATCAAATGATGTTCAAGCTGGATAAAAAAGATTTTGATCATTTTCTGAAAGACTTGCTGGAGACCCACGATCTCTTCGCCCCTGTTCAGCTGGCCGAAGGGGTTTCTGTGTTTAAAAAGATTGATAACCCCGGGGAGGTCAGCCTGTCCCAGTTGGTTCCCCAGAAATCGGCGAAAGAGGTCTTCTTCCCCCAATCTGAAGTGATGTTCCGCTATCAGATAGCGGGAAATCAGGGGCCCACCGTCTCCGAGCAAAAGATCGAGAGAGAGAGGATCCTTCTGGGGGCCCGGCCCTGTGACATCGAGGCGATCGCCATCATTGAGAAGGTCTTCGTCGGAGAAGACTATACGGATGTCTATTTTCTCGAGAAGAGGAAAAAGACGACGATTATCACCCTCTCCTGCAATCATCCCCTGACCACCTGTTTCTGTTCTTCAACCGGAGGGAGTCCTTTCCGGAGGGAGGGTTCGGATCTCTTCCTGATCGATTTAGGTGAATCCTACCTGGTTGAACTGCTCACTGAAAAGGGACTGATTTTTTCAAAGAACAGGTTCTTCAAAGAAGTTGATCCGAATGATTTGACCCTGGTCAAGGAGCTTGAGGAGAAGGCTTTTGAGAAAGTTGGCTACGCCATCCCTGTGGAAGGCATCGAGAAAAGATTGGACCTCATGACGGAAAGTTTTTTCTGGGATCGGTCTCATGAGAAATGCATTGGCTGTGGAGTGTGCACCTTTCTCTGCCCCACCTGTCACTGCTTCGACATCACGGATGAGGCCGTCAATCTCAAGGGAGAGCGCGTCAGAAATTGGGACTCCTGTCTCTTCCCGACCTATTCGCTTGAAACTTCCGGCCATAACCCCCGTCCCACCGGTCGGGAGCGAACCAGGCAGAGGTTGATGCACAAATTCAACTATTACCCGAAGATCTTCGGCAGAGTGGCGTGTGTGGGTTGCGGGCGATGTATCATTTACTGCCCGGTTCAATTTGATATTCGGGAGGCAATACGCTATGCCTCATCCAAGAGAGGCGAAGGGCTGGAAGGAAAGTTCAGATAACAGACCGATGAAGAATCCTTATCTTCCCATTCCAATGATCGTTAAAAAAGCCCGGATCGAGACCTCCGACCGGATGCTTCGCACCCTTGAACTGATCTTCCGCCATCCGGAGGACGAAGAAAAATTTCAATTCGTCCCTGGACAGTTCTGTGAACTCTCTGTCCTGGGCAAAGGCGAAGCCCCTTTTGGAATTGCCTCCTCTCCGACGGAAAAGGGTTCATTAAAATTTACGATCAATAAAGCCGGCACAGTCACCTCTGCGCTCCACTGTCTTGAAGAAGGTTCTGAGATCGGAATCCGCGGCCCGCTGGGCAATGGATATCCGATTGACCTGTTTGAAGGAAAGAACCTGGTGATCATCGGCGGAGGATTTGCCTTCACAACCCTGAGATCGCTGGTCGCCTATTTTCTCCATCGGGAAAACCGCCCAAGAATAAAAGGGATCACGGTCATCTACGGAGCAAGAATGCCCGGACTTCTGCTTTATAAAGAAGAACTGCTTGAATGGGAGAAGCGAGATGATTTAAGGTTGGTGACAACCGTCGATTGGGGAGATAAGGATTGGAAGGGAAAGGTGGGGCTCGTTCCCAATGTCCTTGAGGAGGTCGCTCCTTCCCCAGAAGAGACCTATGCGGTGATTTGCGGGCCTCCGATCATGATCAAATTCACCTTCCCCAAGCTGATGGCCCTTCGGTTTCCCAATGAACGAATCTTCACCTCATTGGAAAAGCGGATGAAATGCGGGATTGGAAAATGTGGCCGTTGCAACATCGGCCATCTCTATGTCTGTAAGGATGGACCTGTCTTCAGCTATGCCCAGTTAGCAAAATTGCCGAAGGATTACTAATGGCTATCTCTAAAAAAGTCATTCCGGCGAAAGCCGGAATCCAGAAATTCTTGATATGACTGGACTCCCGCTGGAGTTTATCCCGTGCTTGATACGGGACGGGAGTGACGAATCTTGAATAATTAGAGGTTTCCTAATGGCTTGATATCCGTTTTTGAAGAATAATTTGCGTTGACTTTTCTGCGGTTCTCCGGTAGATAATTAAAAATAAGGTTCTGAACTTATCCCGAAGGCGCTTAGTTCTTTATCTCTGAAAATGCAACTTCAGCCCTGTTTCCTGTAAGAATGGAGAGAGGGGAAAGTTCTAATATGAACCGGAGGACCTTTCTTAAGCTTTCGGCTCTCACTGGAGCAGCAGTAGGGCTTCATCAGATCACCCCACCCTCCTCTGTCGTCTCCGTCTCCCATCCCCCAAGAAAAAAACATGGAGCGTTTGAAGAGAAATGGGTGCCTACCTCATGTTTGGGCTGTTCTGGCCGTTGCGCCATAAAAGTCAGGGTCGTCAACGGCAGGGCTGTAAAGATCGTTGGAAACCCGTTTTCTCTGCTTTCTGATGGAAAGGTCTGCCCCAGAGCCCATGTCGGCCTTCAGATCCTGTATGATCCCGAAAGGATCGGCTCCCCATTAAAGAGAAGCAACAGGGAAAAAGGAAGGGGGATCGATCCCCAATGGAGTCCTATCTCCTGGGATCAAGCCCTTAAGGAGATAAAAGATCGTTTGAGGTCGTTAAGGGAAATTCATAAACCTCATCAACTTCTGATGCTGCATGGATTAAATTCAAAAAGCACAGAAGATATGCTCTTTCGCTTTGGAGAGGCTTTTGGGACCCCGAATATCGTCTCCGGAGATGGGCTTGATGGAGAGGCTGAAAAAACAGGCAACTGGATGGCTGACGGGCATCACGAATTCTCCGCTTACGATTTCGATCGAACGCAATACCTCCTCCTCTTCGGAGCGGATCTGCTCGAATCGGGCAGACCCCTCTCCCGTCTCTTAAGAAAATGGGGGAAGATCCGCCGTGAGAGACCCAGTCGCGTAAAAATCGTGATGGTCCACCCGAGGTACTCTGTCACCTCCGCCAAATCGGATGAATGGATCCCTATCTTTCCTGGAACAGAGGGAACCCTCGCCATGGGCATGGCATACGTCATCCTTCAAGAGAAGCTCTACGACAAAGCCTTTATAGAGCGCTGGACTGCAGGATTTGAAAACTATAAAAAGGTCGTCTTTCGATTTCCATTGGAGCAGGTCTCCACGATTACCGGCATCCCTTCTTATACGATTCAGAGATTGGCAAGAGAATTTGCCATGACGAAGCCTGCCATTGCCATAGGTGGAAAAGGAGCGTATGCTCTGCCTGAAGGCTCTTATCATGGGTATGCCATCCGCTGCTTAAATGGTCTGGTCGGAAGCATCGACATCCCGGGAGGGCTCCTTTATCAGGAGAAACCCAATTACAAGACAATTCCTCCCGTTGCTGAGGATCAAATTGCTAAAAAGGGGAGAAAGCGTCCTCTTATCCAACTTGGGGGATCTGAGAGATTCCCTTTTGCCAGGTCCGTTACAAACCAGGTGCCTGAATCCATCCTGAAGGATATTCCTTATTCGATTGAGATGGCCATTGGATTCAACTGCAACTTTATGATGACAGCCCCCTCAACAAAACGTTGGGAAGAGGCGATGAAGAAGGTCCCTTTTTATATCCACCTCTCACCCTTTGTGAGTGAGATGGCGCTCTATGCGGATATCCTTCTACCTACGACCACCTACCTCGAGGAATGGGGATATGAACACTCTTCCCCTGGAGCCGGTTTTGCAGAGATGAGGATCAAGCAGCCTGTGGTCCAACCCTATGGAGAGGCAAAATCTTCAACGGACATTCTTTTGATGCTGGCAAAGAGGCTGGGGGGAAGTGTTGAGAAATCGTTTACCTCCCTGGGGGAGGGCCATGAAGGGTTCGTTAAGCTCCGTACTTCCTCCCTGATGGACTGGAAAGGTCTTCTTGAAAAAGGGGTCTGGGTCGGCCCGGAGTATCAGTATAAAAAATACGATCGAATTTTTAACACCCCTTCCAAGAGATTCGAATTCTCATCAGGAAACCTCGAGACCCTCATTGCAAAAAGCGGAAAGAGAGGGGAGCGCCAGAGAGAGGATCGCCATAGATATGATGCGGTCCGGTTTTTAGGAGAGAAGGAGAGCTATCCTTTCGTCCTCCATCCCTATCAACCTCTAATGGCTTTTGAGCATGGCAGTCAGAACTATCCATGGGCGCAGGAGATCTACCTTCCTCTACAGGGAACGGGCTGGGACACACCTGTTGAGATCAATAGCGAGACCGCCCGTCGACTGGGCATCCGGGAAGGGGATGAAATATGGGTGGAATCTCCCTTCTCCAAAATCAAGGCCAGGGCAAAGTGCTCCGAAGGCCTTCAACCCGAGGTGATTGCCATCCCCTCTGGACAGGGGCATTATGCTTATGGCCGATGGCAGAAGGGGATCGGGGTAAATCCAAACGAACTGATCGGTGTCGATTTCGATGGAATCAGCGGTCAGGCTTCCTATTTTAATACAAGGGTCAAAGTCTACAAGGCCTGAGGAAGAGAAGATGCCTAAATGGGCAATGGTCATCGATCTCGATAAATGCACGGGCTGCCAGGCCTGCATTGTGGCCTGCAAAGCGGAGAACAATGTGCCTCATGGTTCCCCTGAAGAGCAGAGGAGGAGAAGGGATATCTACTGGAATAAGATCATTGCCGTGACCCGAGGCAGATACCCGAAGGTCCAAACCGAACTCATCCCCATGCCCTGCATGCAGTGCGACCATCCTCCCTGTGTGACCGTCTGTCCGGCCAGGGCGACCTACCGAAGAGAGGATGGAATTGTCATTCAGAATTACAGAAGGTGCATCGGATGCAAATACTGTATGGTCGCCTGTCCGTATGGGGCAAGGAGTTTCAATTTCAGAAAGCAGGACGAAATGGAATATCACCGCCCCGATCTGCCCCCTGACCCTGGTTCCCGGGAGGTCTGGCCATTCCCGGTGAGAACTCAGGGTGTCGTTGAAAAATGCACTTTCTGTTTTCACCGGATTGACAGGGGAATCAGAGAAGGGAAAAGGATCGGAGTCGAAGTTCTGCCTGCCTGTGTCGAGGCCTGTCCGTCCTGTGCCATGGCCTTCGGAGATTTAGATGATCCTCAGAGCCCTGTTTCCATTGCCTTTGGATCCAGAACCGCATTTCGACTCCGGGAAGAGCTGAAAACGAATCCGAAAGTGATCTATCTTCCCAGGTGAGGTGGCCCATTCATGGAGAGAACTTATGTGACGATCGAGGGGAAATCAAGAGGCTACTATCTTCTTGTGACTTTGCTCGGACTGGGAAGCGTTTCTCTGTTGGTAAGCTTTATCGTTTCCTACCTGAAAGGCCAACAGGTATGGGGAGTCAGCAATATCATCCCCTGGGGACAGTTAATCATCTTTTATATATACTTCATAGGCCTCAGTGCTGGAGCCATCATCATCTCTTCCTTAAGCTATGTCCTGAAGTGGGATTTTTATAAACCGATCACCAGACTGGCTGTCTTCATGGGAATTCTTCTGATGCTGGGAGCCATGTTCTTCGTTTTCGTCGATCTGGGGAGGCCGGAAAAGTTTTGGCGGCTTTTCGGCTACTACTTCCTCAATAACATGACCTCCATGTTTGTGATCAATTCGATTTTCTATGTGGTGTACATGACCCTCATGGTCTTCTATCTGTGGCTGATCTTTGAGAATAAAAAGAAATGGGCCGCCATCGTCGGAACACTGGATGTGATATGGGCGATCTCTGTCCATATGGGGACAGGCGCCATCTTTGGCCTCATTGGAAACAGAGAGATCTTTTTCTCTCCCATCAAGCCATTCGAGTTTCTTGCCGCAGCCTTGACATCGGGAACATCTTTAATCATCCTGACCACCTTGGGGGTCTTTAAATTTACCGGAAGACATATCCGTCAGGATTTAATCCTTTCCCTCGGTAACCTCCTTTCCTGGTTGATTTACGTGCTCCTGGTGCTGGTCTTCGTCGACAAACTGACACATCTCTATTTCCCGGGCCGGGAGCCCGCCCTTTACCTGTTTGCAGGAAACTACTGGTGGCTCTTCTGGGTATTTCAGATCGGAATGGGAATCCTCATTCCCTTATTCCTCTTGATCTACCCACAGACCGGAAGAACGGTGAAAGGAGTCTCTTTCGCTTCCCTCTCTGTGATAATCGGAGTCTTCGGAGAAAGGGCCGCCTTGGTCATTCCAGGCACTGCCTATCCCCAGCATTTCTTCCCAGGTTTCATGGAAGGAATATGGGGCAAACCCGGAATTTTCCCGGTTACGGTTTGGGAATCCCTGTTATGTCTGGGTATCGTTTCATATATAGCCCTTCTTTTTGTCCTTGGTTTGAAGTTTTTGGAGATCCTGCCGGCCCAGGAAGACGAAGCCATAGTTGCTGTGGAGGGTTCAAACCCACTGCTGAAGAAAATGGGCTGATCCGATCTTCATTTCGTATGCCATTTTACGACGGGCATGTTGCAGGTCATCCATGTTTTGATCAGTGAGGAATGGAAGATGTCTCTGAGGGTAGCGGCCATTGCCATTGAGGTGATCATCCTGACAGCGATGATCTACTCTTTTTTTCTCGGGCTGAGGCTCACTCTCTCCGATTTAGGTCTTCAGCCCAAATACGAGGGGTTTCTCAAATTGGTGTTGACTACTTTGGGTATCTTCATTCTGACCTTTTTCATCGCACACTTGATCCTGTTTTACCCAGGGATTATTCCGTAATCTCAGAGAGTGAGGAAGAATTTGGATCCATCCAGTTTACACTTCTGGACAGCGCAGAAAGCCTTCATCGATGGTATCTTTCTTCCCATCCTCATCGGCTTCGGAGTCATCTTTCTCGGACTGATTGCCCTTTTTATCTTCATCTTCTGGAGAACCCATTATCGTTTATGGCTTCTGGGAAAACCCGAGCGCTGTTCTGGCCAGGTCCTGGAGAGAATAAAGACCTTACTTGCGGTAACATTCGGTCATGCCCGGTTCTGGAGAGAACCCTTACCCGGGACCATGCATTTTCTGATTTTTACAGGAACTTTTCTCGTCTTTTTGGGGAAAGGAATCAGGCTCTTCTCTTTTCTGACGGGATTGACCATACCCCCACAAAGCATCTATCTCGCCGCCTCCTTTCTCTCAGAATCAGGGGGTATTCTGGTTCTTTTGGGCGGAGGAATTGCCATTGTACGAAGATATATTTTCAGACCCTCCCGGCTTGATTCAAAGCCTGATGACAGACTGAAGTATATCCTGGGCTTCATCATCCTGATGACCGGTTATCTCGTTAAAAGCTACAGGATGGCCCTCACAGAAGGAACTCTTCCTCTGGATTCATATTTATGGGCTCCTGTCAGTACGGTGTTAGCCAATTTCATGCTCATTCAGTCTTCCGAGCCTTTAAATGATCTTCTCATCTGGCACCGCGTCTTGATTCACGCGATCCCCGCCACAATTCTTGCTGGCTACATGGTGGTGAGCCACTCCTCCCTTCAACACCTCTTTCTTTCCCCTCTCAATATCTACTTCCGTTCTTTGAAACAGAGAGGCGCTCTTGACCCCATCCCCGATTTTGAAGAGGCCGAGACTTATGGAGCGAAGGAGATTTTTGAGTTGACCTGGAAACAGCTATTGGATCTCGAAGCCTGCACGAACTGTGGAAGGTGCCAGGATCACTGTCCAGCGCATTTGAGCCAAAAACCTCTGTCTCCGAAGAAGGTCATTCAGGATTTGAAGGCGAACCTCCATAAAAGAGGAAGGTCCCTTCTCTGGGGAGGATCGGTTAAAAAGGAGTCGGACAACTCCATCAGCGGAGAGGTGGTCTCAGAGGATAGTCTCTGGGCATGCACCTTCTGTCTCAACTGCTCTGAGCAGTGTCCTGTCTTTATCCCTGCCTATGACAAGATTATCGAGATGAGGCGTTATCTCGTTCTCATGGAGACCCGTTATCCCTCAGAGCTTCGTGAGGTTTTTCGTAACATGGAGAGGAGGAGCAATCCATGGGGTGTAGAAAGGAAAATGAGATCAGATTGGGCGAAGGATTGGGGTGTCAAAACCCTCGCTGAAGATCCGGAGATTGAACTCCTGTACTACCCTGGCTGTTTCAAGGGATATGATGATCGAAATAAGAAGGTGGCCATTGCGATGGTGAAGATCCTGCGCAGGGTGGGAGTGAAATTCGGAATCCTGGGCAGCGAGGAAGGTTGCTGTGGCGATCCAGCACGACGCATCGGTAATGAATATCTCTATAAAATGCTTGTCGAGGCCAATATTGAGACCATGAAACGTTACCGGGTGAAGAAGATCCTGACCACCTGTCCCCACTGTTACAATACCTTAAAGAACGAATACCCCCAATTCGGAGGAGATTTTGAGGTCCTCCATCAGACGGAATTCCTCAATGACCTGATCCGAGAGAAAAGATTGAATATGGGGAGAATCGATCCAACCACGGTCACCTATCATGACTCCTGTTACCTCGGCCGTTACAATAATATATATGAACCTCCCCGAAAGATCCTCTCCTCCATTCCGGGTATTCAACTGAAGGAGATGGAAAGGTCACATTACCGGAGTTTCTGCTGCGGAGGGGGAGGAGGAAGAATGTGGATGGAGGAGCATCTCGGGAAAAGGATTAGCGAGATGCGCATTGAGCAGGCTATGAAACTGGGAGCTAAGGTGATCGCAACGGCCTGCCCATACTGCCTGACCATGTTAAGCGATGGAGTGAAAGATAAAGGGATGGAAGAGCAGGTAAAGGTGCTCGATATCGCTGAACTTCTGGAAAAGTCCCTTTCCTATGAACCCAAAAAGATTTGAAAATCGCCTCCCTTCTATTTTATAAATTAATACAAACGCATTAAATCTTTTGTAGGGCAACCCTTCAGGGTTGCATTAGACAAGGCTGAAGCCTTGCCTTACATGTAAAATAATTTTTGTGTTTGTATTAATTAAATTTTAAAATACGCTCAAAAAGAAAGGGTTGGATCATGGACTACATCAAAGAATTGATCAACATCGTAGGTGAAAAGGATGTAAAGACGGATCAGATCGAACGGCTCTGCTTTTCAAGGGACATGTCTGTCCATGAAGGCATTCCCGATGCAATCGTCTTTGCGAAGACGACCGAGGAGGTGTCAAAGATTCTCAAGTTTGCCTCTGAAAACGATATCAAGATCATCCCCAGGGGATCCGGAACCAGCACGACCGGCGCGGTTCTGGCCTGTTTCGGGGGTATCATCCTCGATGTGAGTCGGATGAATAAGATCATAGAGGTTCAGAAAAAGGATGGCTATGCCGTCGTGGAGCCAGGGGTCATCTGCCAGCATTTGAACAATGCCCTTGCTCCCACCCATTTCTTTCCTCCCGATCCCGGAAGCGCCGCCATCGCCTCCATCGGTGGAATGGTCTCCACCAATGCGAGCGGCAACCGTGCAATCAAATATGGCGCAACCAAAGACTACATTATGGGATTGGAGGTTGTCCTCGCGGATGGAAGGGTGATGAGAACAGGTTCGCTCGTTCCCAAAACCTCTTCGGGATATGATCTTGCCCATCTCTTCTGCCGGGCCGAGGGAACCCTCGGGGTGATCACAGAGATTACGGTGAGAGTCCTTCCTATGCCCGAATATATCGCCTTTGCCCAGTCCAGGTTTCCTTCGGTTGAAGATGCAGGCAAGGCGGCGGAAGAGATCATTACCTCTGGCATCCCTCTTTCTTCTTGCGAAATTCTGGACAGACTCTCCATCGATGTAGTCAACAAGGCCATGGGTCTCAACATCCCTGACAATGTGGAATGTATCCTGTTTATTGAGATCGATGGAAACAAGCAGGCAGTCAAAGAGAACATCCAGAAGATCGATCGAATCTCAAAGGAATGTAATGGCCTCGGCAATCAGTGGGATGATGATCCGGCAAAACGTTTAAAGATGTGGGCAGGTCGCCAGGGTCTTGTCCCTTCTCTATCGAAGATCAGAAGAGGCGCAAAGCTGATCCCCTTTGTAGAGGATTTTGGCGTTCCCATGTCCAAGATCCCGGAAACGATACGGGAGCTCCAGAAGATTCGGGATAAATACGATTTCCCCATTCCCATCTTTGGACATATCGGTGACGGGAACCTCCATGCCACCCTGATCATCGATGGCCGGAATAAGAAGGAATGGGAAAAAGTGAAACCCATCGCTCAGGAGTTCATTGACCTCACTTTAAAATTTAAAGGAACCCTGACAGCGGAACATGGAATCGGCATGGCCAAGGCCTCCTTTATCCATAAAGAGTTGGGCTTAAGCCATGAGGTGATGAAAACGATCAAGAAGGCATTAGATCCGAAGAATATACTCAACCCGGGCAAAATGGGTTTTGATGATCCCGTCAAAGATATTTTCGACCCCTTTACATATAAAGAATTTGTGGAGACTCCGGACCAGATCAAGAGCTTCGGGCAGGCGGCCGATAACGAGATCTTTGCCTGTATCAATTGTGGGTTCTGTCGGGCAGGCTGCACGGTCTTTGCCCGCACGGGCCTCGAATCGGAGAATGCCCGTGGAAGGGTCATCCAGGCTTACTATATGATGAAAGGATTGCTGGAACCTTCCAAAGAGGTGGCGGACAAATTCTATCTCTGCACCACCTGCCTCAACTGTAAGGCGACCTGCCCTGCCGGCGTGGTCGTCTCTGAGATTGTGGAAGCCGGGCGCCGGAAACTGGTCGAGGCCGGATTCCTTCCTGAAATCCATAAGACATTGATGGAGAATCTGAAGGCAACCGGAAATCCATTTGGAGAACCGAGAGAGAAACGGACCGATGTCTATCCGTCAACTTTCCAACCTAAGAAGGGGCCGGTCGATACGCTCTTCTTTCCCGGGTGTGTTGCCTCCTATCAGGATATCAACATCGTGCCCAATCTCATGAATATCTTTGACAGGGCCGGTGCCTCCTACACCGCCCTGGGAAAAGATGAAAACTGCTGCGGCTATATCTCCTATCTGGTGGGGACGGAAGAATTCAAGGAGGTGGGCAAGAAGAATCTTGATGCCTTCTCAAAAGTTCAGCCCAAGCAGATTGTAACCACCTGTGCGGGTTGCTATAAGACCTTTAAAGAGATCTACCCCAAGCACCTCTCCTTCAACACACCGGTGCTTCATGCGATCGAATATCTCGATCAGTTGATTCAGGATGGGAAGTTGAAGTTCAAGAATGGAAACCCGATGAAGGTGGCCTACCATGACCCCTGCGATCTGGGCCGCCACCTCAACATCTTCGAGCCTCCAAGGGAATTGATCAAAAAAGTTCCCGGAGTCACGCTGATCGAATTCAAAAATAACCGTTTGCTGGCCAAATGTTGCGGTGGAGGCGGCGGGATGAAGGCATTCAACACCGAACTCTCAGGCGAAATCGCCTATCAGCGCATGCTTGAGGCTCTGGAAGTTGGAGCGGACACGGTTGTCTCAGCCTGCCCGGCCTGCAAGGCCAATCTCCAGCTCGCCGCTGCAAGGCTCCGAAAGGAGAAAAAAGGCCGCCTCAAGGTGATGGATATTACGGAACTGGTGGGAGAAGCACTCGCCTAAAACGCATGAAACAGGTTGAGGTTGAGAATTTCTTAACCTAAACCTTAGCTGACAACGTTCAAGACATCGTTCATTAAATTAACATTCAGGACATCGTTCACATTCAAACGGTTAAAGCTGTTAAACGTTTTGATATACCTGAGGTATAAGTTTTATTCGGTTTGTCATTCCGGACTTGAT
>Ga0194126_10001212_pt1 | contig 43437 bp, 39 predicted proteins | sample TA2KigC150mmetaG_FD_148641 | JGI IMG/M metagenome (GOLD analysis project Ga0194126, IMG submission 148641) | Freshwater microbial communities from Lake Tanganyika, Tanzania - TA2015035 Kigoma Deep Cast 150m | ecosystem: Environmental > Aquatic > Freshwater > Lake | place: Tanzania: Lake... | reverse complement strand
GATTCTCCGCCTCGACACCCAACGCTCCTTCGCCGAACGGTTCCACCAGGATGTCCAGATAGGACTTGAAGATCTGTTCAAGAGGCGCGGTGATAAGACGCACGCCGAGATTGCGCGCAAGATGCCCCGCATCGGATAAGGTCCCTTCGGACGTGTACCGGGACGGCATGGTCACTCCCACCACGTTCTCCGCTCCCATCGCTTCAACCGCGATGACCGCGGTCAGGCTGGAGTCTATCCCGCCACTCAGACCGATCACCACCTTGCGGAAACCGTTCTTTGCCACATAATCCTTTGTTCCCAGGATCAGGGCCTCGTAGATCTCTTCGATTCTACTCATGGTCCGGGCTGGAGTCGGCTGAACGGGCTTCCGGTCTCGCGGCGCGGCTGATTCGAGCCTATGGAACCCGAGAGCGCCGCGGTCACTGTTCCAGTCCTGAATAGCAACCGGAGGCGCCTGAACCGCGACGTCCGTCACCAGCAAACCTTCACGGAAGCGCTCGGCTCGAGCGATCACGGTTCCGTCGCAGTCCATGATGAGGCTTCCACCATCAAAGATGAGATCGTCCTGCCCTCCTACCAGGTTATTGTAGACCACGGTCGCTCGCGTGGCCGCCGCGAAACGCCTCACGATCTCTTCCCGCTTGGCGAGCTTTTCCGCATAGAAAGGTGACCCGGAGATGTTCAGCGCGATCTGGGCTCGACTCTCCAGCGCAAACCGCTCGCACACCGAACCGGGAATCCAGATGTCTTCACACACGGTGAGCAAGAAACGGACTTCGTTCATGTCGCAGACCACGCACCGATTGCCGGGCTCAAAGTATCGCTTTTCGTCAAATACTCCGTAGTTCGGCAGTTCTATCTTGTGGTACACATCCATCAGGCGGCCGTCGTGGATCAGGGCCGCGGCATTATAGACCTTGTTGTCCTGACGGTCCGCGAAGCCCACCATGGCGGTTATCCCTTTAGTCCGAGGAGACAACTCATGGAGGGCCGCGCTGGTGTCGTCGAGAAAACTGGGATTCAACAGAAGATCCTCAGGAGGGTATCCGCAGAGGGCGAGTTCCGGGGCAAGTACCACGTCCGCCTCGGCCTGTCGCGCCCTCTCTATCCAGAAGGCGATCTTTTCCAGATTACCCCGGATATCCCCCACGGTCACATTCACCTGCGCCAAAGCTACCCTCAGAACTCCCATGCCTCGTGGACCTCCCGCGGCAGACCCGGCCGGTCAACAGTGATTGCGAGACCCGCAGTTGCGCCATGCCGCGCCGCGGGCTCTTCGGGGGAACTATAGCACAGATGGGAGCAGCCGCCGGGGTTTGCCTGCGCTCCAGCGGCTGCATGGTAACATGAGACCCGAGTGGAGGTAGGGCCGCCGTCAACCTAGCAATCAAAGTACAGAGCGAACTCGTACGGGTGCGGCCGACTGCGCATGGGATCCAGTTCCTTTTCTTTCTTATATTCGAGCCACATATCAATCGCGTCCTGCGTAAACACGTCTCCTTTGAGCAGGAATTCCTGATCCTGCTCAAGGGCCTTGAGGGCCTCCGAGAGATCTCCAGGGGTGGATGGCACGTTCGCGAGCTCTTCCGGCGAGAGCGCATAGATGTCTTTGTCAAGCGGCTCGCCCGGATCCATCTTCTTTTCTATCCCGTCCAGCGCGGCCATCAGGATCGCGCTGAAGGCTAGATAACCGTTGCAGGACGGATCGGGTGTTCGGTATTCGAGCCTTTTCGTCTTGGGCGACGGGCTGTACATGGGAATGCGGATCGCAGCCGAACGATTTCGAGAAGAATACGCGAGGTTCACCGGCGCCTCAAAACCGGGCACCAGCCTTTTGTACGAGTTGGTGGTCGGGTTGCATAGCGCGCACAGCCCTGGCGCATGCTTCAATATGCCGCCCGCGGCCCAAAGAGCTTCCTGGGAGAGGCCGGCGTACTTGTCACCGGCGAAGAGAGGCTTGTCGCCTTTCCAGAGGCTGATATGGGTGTGCATTCCGGAGCCGTTGTCTTCATAGAGCGGCTTGGGCATGAATGTCACGGTCATGCAGTGTCTCTTGGCCACATTCTTCAGGATGTACTTGAACCACATCAAGTTGTCCGCCATCTTCACCAGTGGTGAGAACCGCATGTCTATCTCGCCTTGGCCCGCGGTGGCGACCTCATGATGTTGCGCCTCCACGACAATCCCCAGGCTCTCCATAATCATGACCACTTCGGTCCGGATGTCCTGCTGCGAGTCACTGGGCGGAACAGGAAAATAGCCCTCTTTGTAGCGTAGCTTGTAACCCAGGTTCGGACTCTCGTCTCGGGCCGTGTTCCACCATGCTTCAACAGAATCGATTTGATGGAAGCTCCGGTTCGCGCCATAGGCGAAGCGGACATCGTCAAAGATGAAAAATTCGGCTTCAGGGCCGAAATAGGCCGTGTCACCCACGCCGGTGTACTTGAGGTACGCCTCGGCCTTCTGAGCGATGTTCCGCGGGTCCCTGGAGTAGCGCTCCTTAGTGATCGGATCCACGATGTTGCAGATCAGCGACAGGGTCGGCACAGCCATGAACGGATCCATTACCGCGGTGTCAGGATCGGGAACCACCAGCATGTCCGAAGCATGGATCGGCTGCCAGCCCCGTATCGACGAGCCGTCAAATCCAAAACCGGCCTCGAACGCATCTTCATCAAGCTCATGAAGGGGCACGCTGAAGTGCTGCCACAATCCGGGAAAGTCCATGAATTTGAGGTCTATCATGACCGTTTTGTTCTTCTTTGCGAACTCCAACACCTCTCTTGGCTCCATCTTTGTCTCCTTTTCAACTCCGTGGTTTCTAAACGGTTTCCCGTAAGTGTGACTCTTGTTCAAGAGCGCCCACCGCGCTCAATGGCGCCGCCTCATTTCGTGAAGCGTGGCCGAGATAAGGACGCAGCGCAAGGAATAAAGGCTCCCGGCCAAATGCCCCGGCGGGAATACATCATGCGCGAGACCGCCGCTTCCCGTTGCGATTGACGGCTACACCAACAGACCGATCCCCATGCCTTAGCCGTCCCCGGCCGAAGACGCGGCGAGATTGCCCCTTATCTGACCGTCACGTAGGTTTTCCCTGCAAACCTACACTCCGGTTACCAGAGGCAATCTGTGTGCCACCATGCCACTTCCCCTGATGGAACCAAAATCGCGGGCGTATATCCGGCTTCTTGCGCGGCGCCCCGTCTTTTGGGAACCACGATCAGGCTGTCAATATCCCACCGCTCGGTAGGACTTAATCCATGGAGCGTACATTTCGGTAGGAAATATCCCTCCCTCGGTTCTCATTTGCCCGACCCTTTCATTCCGCCGCGCGTCGAACCGAAATTGTATGCCGTCATTCCGGCGTAAAGCCTGCCCCGGGCTTAAACCGGGACCCGAATCCGGGTTCCTTGATCTTTTCCGATCCACGGCGTCTGCCCCCTTGCGCCCTCTTCGGCAGACCAAGCCCGGAAGTGGAGGCGCCTCGACTCTATAGCGCATCGCCGTCGGTTTCACCCGTGCGGATTCGCACCGCGCTCTCGACCGCAGTCACAAAGACCTTGCCATCACCAATGGCGCCGGTGCGCGCCGCGCTTGCCACCTTTTCCACCACCTGCCGAGCAATCTCCGAAGAGACTACCATCTCGATCTTGATCTTCGGCAGGAAATCGACCAAATATTCCGCTCCTCGATATATCTCTTTGTGGCCCTTCTGACGACCGAAACCTTTCACCTCGGTAACGGTCATGCCCTGGACCCCCAGCGAGGTGACCGCGCTTTTCACATCGTCAAGTTTGAACGGCTTGATAATCGCCTCAATCTTTTTCATGCTTATCCCCTTTTCAGCGATCCGGCTACGTTTCTCCGTCACGACCCGCGGGCGCGGCGTTCATGGGGACCACACGCCCGCGCGAGCTTCTCTCATCAAAGATTGTAGGCCGCCTCCCCGTGAACAGAGGTGTCCACGCCGGCTACTTCTTCCTCCTCCGTGACCCGAAGACCCATAATCGCTTTCACCACGGAGAGAATAACGAGAGAGACCATGAACGAGTAGCCAATGGTCGCCAGAACACTGACGATCTGGATTCCGAGCTGAGCCGGATTACCAAAGAACAATCCATCAGCGCCGCCGATCGCCTTGGCGGCAAAGAGCCCGGTCGCGATTGCGCCCCAACTCCCACCGACTCCGTGAATTCCCACCACATCCAGCGCGTCGTCGTACCCGAGGCGGGACTTGGCCAGGACCGCCAGATAGCAGAGCACACCGGCCACACCGCCCACAATCACCGAGGAAACCGGCCCCACAAAACCCGCCGCAGGCGTTATGGCCACAAGGCCCGCCACCGCCCCCGAAGCCACACCGAGCGTGGTCGGCTTGCCCCGGATTATCCATTCCGCCAACACCCACGAGATCGCGGCTGTAGAGGTGGCCATGTGTGTCACGACGAACGCGTTGGATGCGCTCTCATTGGCCGCCAGCGCGCTCCCCGCGTTGAAACCGAACCAGCCGAACCAGAGCAGACCCGCGCCGAGCAGAGTCAACGTCAGATTGTGAGGCGTCATGGGCAGGGTTCCGTAACCCTTACGCTTACCGACCATGAACGCGCACGCGAGGGCCGCGACTCCGGAATTGATGTGGACCACGGCGCCTCCTGCAAAATCCAGCGCGCCCATCTTCTGAAGAAATCCCCCGCCCCATATCCAGTGACATATCGGCGCGTACACGAAGGTCAGCCACAGCAGCGTGAAGACGATGAAGGAGCTGAACTTCATGCGCTCCGCAAATGCTCCCGATATGAGCGCGGGAGTGATAATCGCGAACATGCACTGAAAAATCATGTACGTGGAACCAGGGATCTTCGTTTCGGGCCACAGGTCGGCGCCCACGCCCGTGAGCGCGAAGTGCTCCAGGCTCCCCACGAACCAGTTCCCTTGAGCAAACGAAAGGCTGAATCCCCAAAAAAGCCATACCACCGAAGCCAGTCCCATGAGGAAAAAGCTGTGCATCATGGTGGAAAGCACATTCTTGGCCCGCGTCATCCCTCCGTAGAACATGGCAAGCCCGGGAGTCATCAACAGGACCAGCGCCGAACTGGCCATCACCCATGCCGTGTCGGCAGCGTTCATCAGAAACACCTCCTCTGGTTATTGATCGCAAGGCGGAACCGTTGGCCCCCAATCCGGATCGGCCGCAGGGGTCGCGGATCGCGAGCTCGCGCCGGTCCTTGGTGGAGCGCTCGGTTACGTCGAGGGAGGAGAGGCAATGAGGGCGCCAATGGCGCGAAAAGGAGCGCGAAACTTACAACCCAGTGAAACCACGGTCTTTTATTGGAGAGGACTCGCACTGGAGATAAGGGCGGGACGATGGTCATACCTACGCGGAGGTATGTTTATTTATGTTATGCTACGTTCCGGTGCGAAAACGACGTGGATCGATGCCAAATGCCTTCACCCGCAACCCCATAACGCGTTCGGTCAATCCAAGCGCCCTCGCGGCTTTGGCCTTGTTCCCACGAGAGGCCTTCAGCGCGTCCTGGATCAGATCGCGTTCCACACTCCGCAGGGTGGCTTCCAGAGTTCCCACGTGCTGCGTGCCGCTTGCCTCCCCGGTCTGAAGGGTGGGTGGCAGATGATGTCCGTGGATCACGTCGTCCGTGCTCAGGAGAACCGCCCGGGCAATGCAGTTTTCCAGTTCTCTCACATTGCCCGGCCAGTGGTAGCTCATCAGCATATCTATGGCAGGAGTGGCGATGCGGCGAACCGATTTGTGCTCGGCCCTGTTGTGCCGTTCCACAAAATGGTCGGCCAGCAGAGGGATATCGGTTTTCCTCTCCCGGAGCGGAGGGACGTGGATAGGAAACACATTGAGCCGGTAGTACAGATCTTCCCGAAACTTCCTTTCTTCGATGAGCTTTTCCAAATCACGATTGGTGGCTGCCATGACCCGCACATTCGTCTTGATGGTCGCCGCGCCGCCCACTCGCTCGAATTCTCGCTCCTGGAGTACTCTCAGCAACTTGATTTGGGTCATGGCTGAGAGGTCGCCCACCTCATCCAAGAAGAGAGTTCCTCCATGCGCCAGCTCGAATCGGCCTTTTCGCGTGGAGATCGCGCCGGTGAACGCGCCCTTCTCGTGACCGAAGAGTTCGCTCTCTATTACCGATTCCGGCAGCGCTCCGCAATTGACCTTGATGAATGGTTTGGAGGCCCGCAAGCTGTTGTAGTGGATCGCGGAGGCCACTAATTCCTTGCCGGTGCCGCTCTCTCCGCGTATGAGCACCGTGGCGTCGCTCCTGGAGACCTGCGCGATGAGGTCATACACGGCCAACATGGGCTTAGAATTGCCCACGATGTTGGAGGGTTGGAAGCGTTGTTCCAGCTCGTATTGGAGCCGCTTGTTCTCTTCCAAGAGTTGGAGTCGCTCTTCCAGCGCGGCCTGACGCAACTTCACTGCCTGCGCGATCATCGATGCGATTATGGAAAGGAGTCGAACGTCTTCGTCAACCGTCTCCACGCCTTCAAAGAGACGATCCGCGCTCAGGGCGCCGATCACCTCGTTGCCGATCTTGATCGGCACACAGATGAAGGAGATGTCCTCTTTTTTCAAATCCCTCCGAGCCTTGGTGCGGTCGAGAAAGAGCGGCTCATCCGATATGTGAGGAACCGCTGCGGGCCGGCCTGTTTTGACGACCAGACCCGTCACCCCTTCGCCGGGCCGGTACCTGCCCCGCTCCTTTTGACGCTCCGACAGGCCGTGGGCCGTTTCGATGTAGATCTCGCCCGACTCCCGATCGAGCAGGGTGAGCGTCCCCCGCATCATGCCCACATGCTTGGCGATGGACTCCAGCACCGGGCCGACCACGTCACGCAGATCCATGCTGCGGTCGAGTGTCTGACTGATTTCAAAGAGGAGCGAGAGTTCGGTTATCTTTCGTTGAAGTCTTGAGTCCACCATGAGCCACCTTGATTGAGGCGCTGGGCGCGTGGATCGTGCCTGGGAGTATGCCGTCGACCAATATCTTACGGAATTGTAGGACAAATATCTCGAAATGGCAATTCGGTCTGACCGCAATACTCGGCCTCTTGGTATGTTGCTCAAGGCGCAAGGTGAACGCTCCCTACTTGCGTCCTTCCACAGGCCGCGGCATCATCAACAAAGAGATGTCCCATACGAGGGCCAGATGGAGGCCGGCATGATAAGGACGCACCTCTTGAGTTTCGCTCTTGTTCTGACGCTCGTAGTAGGTTGCTCCAAGGAGCCTGCTCCTTCCGGAAAGCCATTCAGAGGATTGAGTGAAGAATTTCCGCTCCAAATCGATCACCACGTTTCCGAAATTCGATTCCTTGTCGATCTTCAGCCCGCCGCGTTTTCCGGTGATTGGATGACGCATGCGCCCAGGTACCACGCTGTGGTTTGGAAAGGGGGGGGAGTGGCGCGTGAGGCCCTCCTTTCCGCGCACGTGGACGACGCTACTGTTTACGATGCGCTGGTAGCTCTGGGAGCGGTCCCAGGGAACAATCTCACAATGAAGGCGTGGACGGAACGGAAAAACAAGGAGAGTTCTGCCCCGGATCGACGCGTTCTCGGGACTCCGATCGAAGCGCGGGTATTCTGGGACGGGCTAGCGGAACCGGTTAAGCTCGAAGAAATGCTCTTGGATTCAGACGGCCGCGGTATCGATCTTCGATTCGGAGGCAATAAGGAGTTGATTCCCGTGTGGCGATCTGGTTGCATTGTCTGCCTGTACAGTTGCCCTGGGGGGAAGGTAAGTAGTCACGCTTACACAATCCGGGACTACGAGCAGGACGTGCGAAGGTTTTCGGTGAATTACTCCCTGGTTCCGAAGGGATCCAGGCGAGCCGTGGTGATTTTGCGAGTCCGCACAACCGCGTTCGCCAATCAACCAGCCCACGAGGATGGTTCCTGAGTGACTCCGATTCCGCTCGCGTCCGATTTGCCGCGGCACAGGATTTGCCAAAGTTTCATGGCGCCACGGGCGGGTCAACCGGAGGCTCTCTTGCAGCGCCATCGACCCGTTTCGAAAACGAGCTTGGTGGGCGCAGGAACAAAGGATAATAAATGGGACGTCAGAAGGCGTATCTCATCAGCCTCCCAGCGAGGCGAGAAGAAACAGGGCCTCGCCGCATAATTGAGGAGCGTGGCGAGATGGCCATACTTCATCCGGTCGGACCGGTATACAACCCCGTTTACTTCGACATCCATGCTGGTGAGGGCTATTTCCGCGGCGGACATTACCACGAACGCAAGACCGAAAATTTCTACGTCATCAGCGGCGCGTGCCGCATCAGACACGTGGATGTGGAGACAGGGGAGGAGGGCCTCCTGGTGGCCGCGCCTGGAGATCTGATCACCATCGCCCCACGCTGCGCTCATGCCCTGGAAGCGATCCGGTTTTGCCGGGTCGTGGAATTCTCCACTCAGGAGGCCGATTACGTGGAAGACACCTTCCCGTACGACTTCGAGTAGGACGCGCGCCTTGCTCTACTCAAGTCATGCATCGATTTGCCTCACCCGCGACTTACTATTGCTGATATGTTTGGAAGACTCTGACAGTCTGGAGCGAGACTTCTCCTCTTGCCGGCAATGGCCTCACCAGGATAAGCAAGCTCCCGTCCGGTGATACGACTTTCAAGAGGTTCGGAGACTGTTGTGAGTTGGCTTCCGTCAGAGGCAGCCTCGATCGGGGGGCCACCACTGAACTTCCACGCATAAGCCTTTTGATTTCAGGGACCAGCGCTCGTATGGTCGGTATGTGCGAAAGCGCATCGCTCAGACTTATCAGGCGCTGGCGAATCAGCTCCGCTCCTCCTTCTGAGACATCCGCAAGAGTGACTGAGGCTTCGACCCGAAAACTGCCGCTCGCAGTCCTACGCAGCCGTTCCAATCGTCCGCCCACATTCAGATCACGGCCGATATCTCGCGCCAAAGCTCTCGCATAGGTTCCTTTGGAACAGACCATGTGCAAATCGAGGAGCGGCGGTTTCCAATCAAGCAGGGTGAGAGAAAAGATCTCTACTTTGCGTGGAGGCAGATCGACGAGCGTCCCGCTACGCGCCAGCTTGTACAGCGGGACGCCCTCTTTCTTGACCGCTGAAAAGTGAGGCGGAACTTGGTCGATTACCCCGCGATAGCGCTTTAGGACCTCTTCAATCTGCTCCGACGAGATCCCTGATGGATCTCCGGAGCGCATAACTCGCCCTTCGCGGTCGTCGGTGTCGGTCTCTTCACCCAGCAGGACCGTGGGCAGGTATTCTTTCTTTGCTTCGTCCAGATAGTCCAGAGCCCTGGCGCCTGCCCCGACCAAGATCACCAACAGCCCCGAAGCAGCGGGGTCGAGCGTGCCGGTATGCCCCACCTTTGCGGGCCGAACGAGCTTCTTGACTACGCGAACCACGTGACTCGACGTTACGCCTTCAGGTTTGTCAATGAGAAGTATGCCGTGCATGCGCGGTGCTGAAAAAGTAGTGAGCTTCCATACATAAGAGGACGCCGCAACGAATCATGGAGGCTTCGGCGAGCGCCCCGGAGCTTTGCTTCGAAAATCCGCAGCGTCAGTTCACATTACAGCATTTGAAGATCGGGCCAATATCGCCGCTGCGCATCCAGAGATTCCGCCAAGGACTTCCGAGCACGCGGGCGCATATCTTCAACCGAAACCGCCTCGGGCGTGGCCTCCCCATCCGGGTCAAAAGAAGACAGAGAACCCAGCAACTTCGCCACGGAACCTCTGAGCGCTTCCAGACTGTAACCGCCCTCTAGGGCAAATACGAGCCTTCCGGAGCAAAGCTCGGCCGCCAGGCCCATGAGGATGCGTCCCATTTGGTCGTACCCCGACTCCGTGAGCGCCATGCCGCCCAGAGGATCGGTGTGGTGAGCGTCAAATCCGGCTGACACCAGAATGAGCTGCGGCTTATACGCCCGTAGAATGGGCGCCACCAGAACCTGGAAAATGGCGACATAATCCTGGTCGCCCGCGCCGGCCTCCAGCGGCACATTCACCGTGTATCCTTCGCCTTTCCCCGATCCGACCTCACGGGTCGCGCCGGTGCCGGGGTAATAAGGATACTGATGAGTAGATATGAAGAGCGCTCTGGGATCATCATAGAATGAATGCTGCGTCCCGTTTCCGTGGTGAAGGTCCCAATCCACGATTGCTATACGATCCATTCCATGCTTGCTCATCGCATGTCGCGCCGCCAGGGCGACATTATTGAACAAACAGAAACCCATCGCGCGGTCGTATTCCGCGTGATGGCCCGGGGGCCGAACCAGCGCGAAGCCATTGCGAACCTTGCCTTCCACCGCTTCATCCACCAGGTTGAGTAAGCCGCCGACCGCTTTGATCGCGGCATCCCAGGAATGGGCGCTCGTTGATGTGTCCGGGTCCAAGTACGTGCTCTGCCGACCCGCTGTTTCCGCGATCCGATCGACATAGCGCGCCGCGTGATTGGTCGTGAGTTCATCCCGCGCCGCCGCTCGCGGCGGCGCCTGCTTTAGGTTCAGGTTGGCGCCCTGTTTGTCCAGCATGGCATAAACCACCTCCAGCCGACGAGGGCTTTCAGGATGGTGCGCACCCATGTCGTGAAGAAGATAGACGGGATCCCTTACTATTCCGGTAGGCTGCATAGCCTTATTCCTTTCCTGGATTACCAAACCCCTTTGGAAACGGCGCCCCACGTTACCACCGTCATTCAAGGCCAGTCAACGCTTTTCGGCCTCTCCAACCGGCGCGAGACGCTCAAGAAGCACATCCTCGCCTAATGTATCGACGTTGACAGCGAAATGAGCTTCCATTAGAGTCGCTCGCAATGGAGGATAATTCGATGCTCCTGGCGATAGACGTGGGGAACACCAATACCGTCATCGGGATTTTCGACGGTGATCGGCGAATAGGCAGTTGGCGCATCCGCACGGTGGAGGACGCGACCGCGGACGAGTACTTGGTTGCGTTGCTGAATCTGGCTCGGGCCGGGAATCTCAACGTTCTCGATATCGACGGCGTCATTATCTCATGCGTTGTTCCGCCGTTGATGGGAGCGCTTGAAGCGCTGTGCAGGAGACATCTGAAACTTACACCGCTCTTTGTCGGTCCGGGTATCAAGACAGGTATGCCGATCAGATACGATAATCCCCGGGAGGTGGGCGCGGACAGGATCGTCAACGCGGTCGCGGCCTATGAGAAATACCGCATAGCGCTTATTGCAGTGGACTTCGGCACGGCCACGACCTTTGACTACATCAATCAAGCGGGTGAGTACGAGGGAGGCTGCATCGCGCCGGGTGTGAAGATCTCCGCGGAAGCCCTCTTCCATCAGGCTTCCAAACTTTTTCGCGTCGAGTTGACCGCGCCTGCGCGGGTCATAGCAAAAGACACGGCCTCCGCGATTCAATCGGGAATCGTGTACGGTTATGCGTCCCTCGTAGACGGCATTCTCATGCGCATGTTCGAGGAGCTTGACTCGCGGCCGCGTGTCATCGCCACAGGCGGCCTTGCGCGAGTGATCTCCGCGCACACTAAGCTGGTGGACGATATCGAAGATGATCTGACTATGGAGGGCCTGCGTATCCTTTACGCAAGAAACAGCCCGCCAAAGGGCGCTTGATGGCAGCGCTCTCTACGTCAGTCAATGAAGCTCCTTCCCCGTCGAGACCTGTCCTTTGATAGGCCTGCCCGAAACGCCGACAACCAATGCTCTGTCCCGCGTCGCTTCCGGGAAAACCACATCTGACAATCCGCGCGCCCTGGGAGCCTCGGGTCACCTTCTGAGCCGACTACCGATTTATGGGTAACATCCGGCCTTGCACTCCGCGACGTCCTGTGAGCACTTCCACATGCAACTGTACCAAGGCTGGGAGCCCTGGTGAAATCTTGCATGACAGCTCTCGCGGCAGGCGTACCCGGCTTTGTTACACTGTTCCACGCAGGAAGCGCTCAGGCTTTTCACAGGCGCCTGCCGGGGAGAACGATCAATCGGGCACTGCCACCCGACACAGTCACATGGGTCAAGCATCGCGGCGAGCAACGCGATGCACACCACCACCAGCACGGTTGATAGACGCATTGTCGGACCCCCCTTGGTCAGTTGATGAAACGTATGACAATTGTTTAATTATATCATTACGGTACCTGATCGACGATCTTTGGAATGAGCGTGTCCTGTCTCGTTTTCAAGCGGGCAACAGCGAACGAGCGCTACGCGTCGTTCTGCGTGCGCTTTTCGGCCCTTGACCCCTCCCGCACAATGCTTATTGTTTGGAAGAGCCCTTGAGCTCCTCCCCCTGGTGCGCAAGGGGGCTCGCTCCTCCGGGATTGTGCGATGGGGTCCCGGAGGCAGTACATCGGGATGAGCGGAACTCGCGGGAGGAAGTTGTTCCGGGCTCTGCTTTTCCCCAACAAAGAAAGATCCCGCGAGGCGCGCGTGTCTCGCGGGATCTTTTCGTTCCAGCATTGGATACAGTCTGAAGCAGCCTTCACAACCCTCCTTTGCCAAGAGGGATCACGAGGGCTCTTCAAGAAACTAGAAGACGCCCTTGACCTTTCCTGTCTCCACATCCACGTCAATGCGACGGAAGGCAGGGTTGGAGCTTGTTCCAGGCATCAACGAGATGGCGCCGGCCACCGGCACCACGAAGCCCGCGCCCTTATACGTAAGGATGTCTCGCACCGGCAGCACCCAACCTTTCGGAACGCCCTTGATGTTGGGGTCATGGGAGAGGCTGAGATGCGTCTTCACCATGCAGGTGCCCAGCTTGGCGGTGTCGGGATCGGCCTCCATCAGCTTGAGCTTCTCCTGAGCTTCGGCAGAATAGCTGACGCCGTCCGCGCCGTACACCTCTTTCGCGATCACTTCAATCCTCTTGCTCAGCGGAAGGCTGAGTTCATAGAGGAGCCTGAATTCATTGGGCTCTTCGCATGCATCAACGACCGCGTCGGCAAACTCCAGGGCTCCGTCTCCGCCCTTGAGCCAGTGCTCGGAAACCGGCGCACGAGCACCGGCAGCTTCCGCGATACGCTTGACCGCCGCGATTTCGTTCTTCGTATCCGTGTAGAACGCGTTGATACACACCACCGGATTGATGCCGGCTTTCTTGACCGTATTGATGTGATGGACCAGGTTCTCGCAGCCCTTCTCGACCCATCCCACGTTCTCCTCGGAATATTCCTTGGGCATGGGCAGGCCCGGCCTGGGAACAGGCGCGCCGCCATGACACTTGAGCGCTCTGATGGTGGCCACCACAACCGCGCAGTGCGGCTTGAGCCCGGAGAAGCGGCACTTCAGGTTCCAGAACTTTTCGAATCCGATGTCGGCCCCGAATCCTGATTCCGTCACATGATAATCACCGAGCTTGAGACCTACCCGGTCAGCAATGATGGAGGACTGGCCGATTGCGATATTGGCGAACGGACCCGCGTGTACGAATACCGGCTGCCCTTCTATGCTCTGCAACAGGTTGGGGTTCAGGGCTTCCACCATCCATGCGGTCATCGCGCCGTCCACCTCGAGATCTCGGGTGGTGACCGGCTTGCCGTCCTTACTGGTAGCCACCACGATGCGGCCCATCCGTTCACGCATGTCTTTCAGGTCTGTCGCGACCGCCAGAATGGCCATGAGCTCGGACGACACCGCAATCCCGAACTTGGACTGCATCGTAAAGCCGTCCATCTTCCCGCCGATACCGATCATGATGTTCCGCAGGGCCTGTGCGCAGAAGTCAATGATCCAGCCGAATTCCACTCTTCGAGGATCGATGTTCAGCCGGGGCTGGCCCCGTTTGGCCCATTCCGCGTCGTCGTAGTTGAATTCATGCTGAATTCTTGACGTGACGGCAACCATGGCGAGGTTGTGGGCGTTCATGATCGCATTGATGTCACCTGTGAGACCCAGCGAAAAAGGCGTGAGCGGTATGCACTGAGCCAGACCGCCGCCTGCCGCGGACCCTTTGATGTTCATGGTCGGACCACCGGAAGGCTGCCGGATGGCCGCCACAACGCTCTTCTTGCGCTTGCCCAGACCTTCCACCAGACCCATGGAGCAGGTGGATTTTCCTTCACCAAGCGGCGTAGGGGTGATCGCGGTCACGTCGATGTACTTGCCGTCCGGTCTGTCTTTGACTCGCTTGAGCACCTTTCGGAAGTCCACCTTCGCCACATAATGACCGTGCGGAAGAAGCTCTTCTTCCTTCAGCCCCAGCTCATCCCGGAGCTGATAAACGGTCTTCATGGTCTCTTCGGCTGCTTCGGCCACCTGCCAGTCAGCCATCTTGGTAGGATCCAGAGCCATAAATACCTCCTCAGAGAAATTTACACCCGAAAGCAGGTAACCCTGCCGGATTGGGATTCATGATGCGCGTGATCGAAGGCACCAGAACGCAGAACCGACCGTTGATTGTAGTTTATTCCGCCCTGCCTGACAACAAAAAAAGAAATGCTAGGAGCGGTTATGCAACCCGCCAGAACGCGCAAGAAGTTCGTGTGCGTCGGCGAGGGTCAGGACGCTTCCTCCCTGCCCGTCTAGGGCTCCAGTCGCTACGCGCTGAGAATGTGCCTTGCCGCGTTCTTGAAGACTGCGATCCCCTGGCCTTCTTCAGGGAGATCTTCGCGGGTCCAGTGGGGATGGTTGGTTCGATGGTTGAAGGCTTCGGGGTGCGGCATGAGGCCGAAAACCCTGCCGGTCGGGTCGCAGAGGCCCGCGATGGCTTCGTGGGAGCCATTCGGGTTGTATGGGTATTCCATCGTCGGCTCGCCCGTCTCAGGCGACGCATATCTCACCGCGGCCTGATGCGATTCCACCAAGCTGCGCGTGGTCTCCTCGTCAGGCCCGATTATCTTGCCCTCTCCGTGGCGGACCGGTAGATAAAGGCGTTCAATTCCCTTCGTGAACACGCACGGCGACTTCGGGTCAACCGCGAGATGCGCCCAGCGGTCCTCGAATCGGCCGCGCTCGTTCGCGGTGAGGGTGATTCGCCGCGCGGTGTAATCCCCGTCGGATGCGGGCAACATGCCCAGCTTCACCAGCAGTTGGAACCCATTGCAGATGCCCAGGATGAGGCCGCCTCGGTGGATGAATTGCGCCAGGCGATCGATGAGCCTTTCTGAATTGACGCGGGAGTGTCGAATGCGATTTGCGCAGGCTTGCGCAGCGCCCAGGTCGTCGCCATCAAGGAAGCCGCCGGGAAACACTATGCACTGATAGTCGGCCGGATCCACTTCACCCCTGGACAACAGGTTCAGATGGACCAGGTCGATCTCTCGGAATCCTCCCAGTTCCAGGGCCCTGCGGGTCTCCAGTTCGCAGTTGATGCCGTGTCCTGTGGGAACCAGAGCTTTCAGTTTCATGCAGGGCTTTCGCTCCAGGGGATCGTCAGAAGAGCGGTTTGACCGACTCCAGCGCGAGCCCCAAATAGGTCGTGGGGAAAATTCCGATATAGAGCACGCCGGCGGTGGAAATAATCAGAGCCGCCGCGGTGGCGGGGGAGAGCTGGAGCGCGGCCGGCTGAGTTTCAGGGGTTTCCATGTACATCTTCATGATGACCCGGAAATAGTAGAAAACCGACACAATGCTGGTGAGCACGGCAATAATAACAAGCCAGATATAACCTTGAGCCAACGCAGCGCTGAATATGGTGAACTTGCCTATGAACCCTGCGGTGGGTGGTATTCCTGCTAATGAAAACATGAAGATGGACATGGCTACCGCGAGCAGCGGGTTGGAATTGCCCAGTCCCCTGTAATCCTTCAGCATGATCCGCGCTTCGCCCTTCCTTCCCACCAGAGCCACGATTCCAAAAGCTCCCAGGTTGGTGAAGGTGTACGCGAGCAAGTAATAGAGGACGCCCGATATACCCGCCTTTCCCCCGGCGATCATCCCGATGAGAATGTAACCCGCGTGCGCGATACTGGAGTATGCAAGCATTCGTTTGATGTTCTCCTGGACGACCGCAGCCACATTGCCCAGGATCATGGTCAACACGGCCAGCGCCCACAGGATCTGCGTCCAGTCGACTTGGAACTGGGTCAAAGCTTCGAAGAAGACCCGCACGAACGCAGCAAACGCCGCGGCTTTCACACCCACTGACATGAACGCCGTCAGCGGCGTGGGCGCGCCGTCGTACACGTCAGGCGTCCACATGTGGAACGGGACCGCGGATACCTTGAAGCAGAAGCCGACCAGTATCAGCCCCATGCCGGCCTTTGCCAGCAGGCCCACTTGACCGGCCTGGAAGTGCTTCGCGAGTCCGGTCAGTGACAGCGTTCCCGCGGCGCCAAAGAGAAGAGCCGCTCCGTACAAGAACATCCCGCTCGCAAAGCCGCCCAATATCAGATACTTCATCGCGGCTTCTTTGGATTTGACGCTCTCCGGCAGTCCGCCGGCTAAGATGTAGATGGAGATGGAGAGGGTTTCCAAGCCGATGTAAATCATCAGGATATGATCGCCGCCCACCATGAACATCATGCCTGCGGCGGCAAAGAGCACGAGCACGAAGTACTCGTACATCGCGATTCCTTCATCCTCCAGGTACCGCACAGACATAAGAATGGTCAGGCCGGCCGCGATCAGGATTACGATGTTCAGGAACCAGGAGTAAGCATCTACCGCCAACATGTTGGAGAACGCGCTGTCGTTCGCGAAGCGCAAAGGATTATTTGCGATCAGCGCGGCGGCTATTCCCACAATGCCCACTGCGCAGGACACCACCAATACGCCACGGCGCAAAAACCAACCTACCACAAGGATAACCACGCCCGCAGCGCACAATAGCAACGCGGGAAGAATACCGACAAAGGTTAGTTCGGGTAACGAAATCATCCCCTATGCTCCTGATTGCATCGATCAGCGATCATTCACCGCTCTCCGAGAATGGGATTGCGCCGCCAGATCCAGTGCGGAAAGCTTTTTCCCGTTCTCCTGATCGAGGACCGCGGCCTTCTTCACTTCCACCTGTTTCAAGAACTGTTTAACTGACGGCTCCATCGGCTTCAAGAAAGTGTCCGGGTATACACCGATCCAGACCACAAATACCACCAGCGGCGCGAGCACGACGATCTCCCGATAGCTCAGGTCTTTGAGGCCCACATTCTTAGGATTGGTGAGTTCGCCGAACATGACCCTCTGGAACATCCACAGCATGTACACCGCGGCGAATATCACACCCGTCGCGGCCAGAACGGCAAACCAGGGATACACCTCAAAGGTGCCCAGCAGGATCAGGAATTCGCCCACGAACCCGTTGAGCCCCGGCAAACCGATGGACGAGAGGGTAAAGATCATGAAGAAGACCGCAAAGATCGGCATGACCTTTGAAATACCGCCGTAATCCTCGATGAGCCTCGTGTGTCGCCGTTCGTAGATGATCCCCACAATGAGGAATAGAGCCCCGGTGCTCAACCCGTGGTTGATCATCTGCAGGATGCTCCCTTCCACCCCGCGCACATTGAACGCGAACATTCCCAGCATTACGAATCCCAGATGGCTTACACTGGAAAAGGCCACCAGCCTCTTCACGTCCACCTGCACCATCGCAACCCACGCTCCGTAGATGATGCCGATCAGGGCCAACACCATGATCCACCAGGTCGAATCAATGGCCGCGTTGGGGAAGAGCGGTATGGCGAAGCGGATGAAGCCGTACGTCCCCATCTTGAGCAGAACCGCGGCAAGAACCACGCTGCCCACGGTCGGCGCCTCGGTGTGCGCGTCCGGAAGCCATGTGTGGAACGGAAACATGGGCACTTTGATGGCAAACGCGAGGAAGAACGCGAGGAACATCCACAACTGGGCGTAAATGGGAACCGGGAAGTCGTAGAGCTTCAGCAGATCGAAGGTGTACTCTCCCGATGCGCTGCCGGCCATAAGATAGAGCGCCAAAATGGCGACCAGCATCAGCAGGCTGCCCACGACGGTGTAGAGCACGAACTTTATCGCGGCGTAGAGCTTCCGGGCCGGGTTCCCCCAGACTCCGATGAGCAGGTACATGGGAATGAGCATTACTTCCCAAAAGACGTAGAACAAGAAGAGGTCCAGCGAGACGAAGACTCCCATCATGCCGGTTTGCAGCGCCAGCAGGGAGATAAGGAACTCTTTGACCCTATACTTGATGTCTTCCCACGAGGCCAAAATCACGATCGGTCCCAGGAGCCCGGTGAGCAGCACAAGAAAAAGGCTGATTCCATCTATGCCGAGCTTGTACGAAATTCCCCACGTCGGCACCCAGACGTGATACTCGGTCAGTTGCATGGCTGCCGAGCTCGCGTCAAAGAAATAGTACGCTGCGGCCGACGCGGCCAAATCCAAGAGCATAGATACGAGCGCGATCGTGCGCATGAGCGTTTCATACGCCCTGCCGACAAATAGCAGGATCACCGCGGCCACGAGGGGAATGAAGACCACAAGACTCAGCAACGGCAAGGATGCAAGATCCATGGAAGGCATTCCTCCATGCATTATCGAAATACCAGGTAACCGATGACCGCGAGCACGCCCAGAAGCACCGACAACGCATAGTCGCGTATCAGACCTGTTTGAAATCGGCGTAACCCGCTGCCCCACTCTCTGACAAGCGCAGCCAAACCGTTGACGATCCCGTCAATGACCGCGTCATCGAAGTACTTCCAGAGGAACCGGGAAAAACGGACGATTGAATTCACGAAGAGAAAATCGTAGAGTTCATCTATCCAGTACTTGTTGTATACAAGCGTGTGCAGGCCCTTGAATTCTTTGATCACCTCGTCCGGGGCCGACGGATTGGTGATGTACATCCAACGGGCCAGGAAGAAGCCCACCACCGCAATTCCCAGAGAGATGCCCATAAGGCCCAATTCCAGCGCCAGACTGTGGTGTCCGCCGTGGGCGCCCGCATCGATAATGGATTTGGCCGGAGCAAAGACCGGAGCTAGGAAGTCGCCGAACACGTGCCAGTGCGGGATGATCGGGATACCGACCAGTCCGCCTACAAGCGAAAGGACTGCTAACACCACCAGCGGAGCCACCATGATCGGTGGCGATTCGTGCAGGTGGTGGGCCGTGTGCGCGTCTACCCTCGATTCGCCCCAGAAGGTCATGAAGACACTGCGGAACATATAGAACGACGTGACAATCGCCGCCACCGCCCCCCAAATCCAGAAACCAAGGTGTTTCTCAAAGGCGTAAAAGAGAATCTCATCCTTGCTGAAGAAACCGGCAAAGGGAAAGATCCCGGCAATGGCCAGTGTGCCGAAAATATAGGTCCAGTGAGTCCAGGGGAGCTGTCTTCTCAAGCCACCCATCTTGCGCATATCCAGCTCGCCGGCCATGGCGTGCATCACGCTCCCCGCGGCCATGAACAAGAGCGCCTTGAAAAACGCGTGCGTCATCAGGTGGAAGATGCCCGAAGCGAATGCGCCCACGCCGCAGGCCATGAACATGTACCCGAGCTGGCTGATGGTGGAGTATGCGAGCACTCGCTTGATGTCGAACTGGGTCACGCCGATTGTGGCCGCATAGAGCGCAGTGGCGCCGCCGATCACCGCAACGGTGTACAGCGAGATCGGCGCCATCGCGAAGAGTATGCTGCACCGCGCGACCATGTACACGCCCGCGGTGACCATCGTGGCCGCGTGAATGAGGGCGCTCACAGGGGTAGGGCCTTCCATCGCGTCCGGAAGCCACGTGTAGAGCGGTATTTGAGCCGACTTCCCCGTTGCTCCCACGAAGAGGAGCAGAGTGATGCCCGTGACCAGGATTCCGCCCTGAACGAGCTGCTTGGGCGCTGCGGCAAAGATCTCGGTATAGTTGAACGTTCCGAAAGTCACGAAGAGCAGAAACATGCCGAGCATGAACCCGAAGTCGCCGACCCGGTTGACCACGAAGGCTTTCTTGCCCGCGTCCGCAGCGGATTTCTTTTCATAGTAGTAGCCGATGAGCAGGTAAGAGCAGAGGCCCACTCCTTCCCATCCCACGAACATCAACAGGAAATTGTTGGCCGAGACCAGGATAAGCATGGAGAAGACGAAGAGGTTCAAGTAGCAGAAATATCGCCGGTAACCCACCTCACCGTGCATGTATCCGATTGAATAGACATGGATGATAAAGCCGACCCCGCTCACCACCATCATCATAACCATGCCGAGCGGATCCATGAGGAAGCCCACGGGGACATTCAGGTTCCCTGAAACCATCCACGTGTACACGACCTTTTCCACGGATCGGGAGGCCGGATCGACCGCCAGAAGCTCTTTGAGGATCAAGCACGCCACCACGAAGGAGGCGCCCACGGAGAGCGAGCCCACCCATCCATTGACCTTCTCGGGCCACTCCCTGCCGAATACGGCGTTCAAGAAGAAGCCGATCAGCGGAAAGAGAGGAATCAACCAGACCAGATCAAACATCCCAGGCTCCCAATCTCAGTTTAGACGAGTGATGCCACTTGGGCTCATACGCGTGCCCGAATGGCGTTCGTAACCTACCACTTCATGACCCGAAGATCGTCGATGCCCACGGCGCCCTTCTGCCTGAATATGGCCACAGCGATGGCCAGGCCCACAGCCACTTCTGCGGCTGCCACCACCATAACGAACAGCACGATCACCTGCCCTTCCACGGAACCCAGATGACGGGCGAAGGCCACGAAGGCCAGATTTACCGCATTCAGCATCAGTTCGAGGCACATGAGCACCACGATGATCTGCGCACGGACCATCACCCCCACTGCCCCGAGAAAGAAGAGGATCGCGGACAACACCAGATAGTGATCTAAGGTAAGCATTTCTCTTTCCTACAAAAACAGCCGCCCGGCGCCGGAGAGGTCGATCGCGAGGACCGCCTCACCGGCCCTTCCGGACGAGGATAACCGCGCCGATAATGGCCGCAAGAAGCAGCACCGACGCAACCTCGAACGGGAGCAGATACGTGGTGAAGAGCTCTCGCGCAACCAGTTCCGTGTTTGTAAGATGCTGAGCCGCTTGCGCTTGGGGGGCCGCAGTTTGGCCACCCACTTTGAATACGGTCAAGATGACACCAAAAATCGCAAACGCGACCAGCGCCCCGGCCCAACCTCGCACAGCGGACAACTGACTGAGCAGGTCGGCCTGGGTGATGTTTACCAGCATCACCACAAAGAGGAACAAGACCATGACCGCGCCCGCATAGACGATCAGTTGAACCATGGCGATGAATTCCGCCTCGAGTTGAAGCATCAAACAGGCCACACCGATCATGGTGAGTATCATGAAGAGCACATTGTGCAGCGGCCTGCGCAGAAAGACAACGAAGACGGCCGAAACGACCACAATGAACGAGAGAATGTAAAAGTAGACAAGTTCCATGAGTATTCCCCCGACCTCCCAGAGTAAGTGGCGTTAACCGGCCTTTCTCTTTTCGACGACGTACCGCTCTTGCGGAGACTGCAGGAGGGCCTCCTTATCGTAGATAAGATCTTCACGAGTATATTCGGCCAGCTCATAGGCCGTGGCCATTTCAATGGCCTCTTTCGGGCACACCTCCACGCAATGGCCGCACCAGATGCATCTTCCCATGTCTAACACGTAGCTCTCAGGGTACTTGCGGTTGTCCGGCTCCGCGGCCGCCACGATGCTGATGCATTCCGCAGGGCACGCAGTCGCGCACAACATGCACGCCACGCACTTGATCTTGCCCGAGGCGTGCGTCTTCAAGACGTGCCTACCCCGCCACCGCCGCGCCAACTGGGGTTTCTCATCCGGATACTGGAGCGTTACCTTCTTCGCGAACAAATACTTTAAGGTAACTTTCAGTCCCTGTAGCAATGGGATGATCATCTGCCGCAACCTCACATGATCGTTGAAAATTGAATGCGTCACATCGGTCGCCGATTGTCGGTCGCCCGTCCGTGAGCTACAATCCCCGTCCCGTAAACTGGAGCCAGACCGTATAGATGAAGGCAGTCATCATCACGTTGATCAGCCCCACGGGCAGGAGCACCTTCCAGCCAAAAGCCATCACCCGGTCATAGCGCAGACGGGGATAGGTTGCCCGGACCCATATGAAGAAGAATACGAAAAAGAAGGTCTTGCCCATGAACCAAACGATGGGGGGGAAAATCGGGCCCTGCCATCCCCCGAAGAAGAGTGTGGTGATCAGCGCGCTTAGGAAGAGCAGGTGGGCGTATTCACCCAGGTAGAAGAGACCGAACTTCATGGAGCTATATTCGGTCTGATAGCCCGCCACCAGCTCGTTTTCGCATTCGATCACGTCAAAGGGTGTCCGGCAAATTTCCGCGGCTCCGGCGATGAGGAAGAGGAGAAATCCCACCGGCTGCCGAAACACGAACCACCTCAAAACGCTGCTCTGCTCCCCTACTATCTCAACAAGGCTCAGGGTGCCCGCGATCATAAGCACGCCCACCACCGCGAGGCTCAGGCCCAATTCATAGCTGATCATCTGCGCGCCTGTGCGAATGCCCCCGAGGAGCGAATACTTGCTGTTGGACGCCCAGCCGCCCAGGATCACGCCGTACGCGCCTAACGAAGATATCGCGAAGATGAAGAGAATACCCACGTTGATGTCCGCGATCACACCGGTATTGAGATCGAAGCGCTCCGCCGCTCCCCCGAGAAGCCGCTCCAGCCCCAGGCCCTTGGCAAAGGGGATCACTCCAAAAGGAATCAACGCACAAACCACAACGATCATCGGCGCGAGAATGTACACGACCCGATTTGCCTTGGTCACGGTGATCTCCTCTTTCGTGAGGAGCTTGATTCCGTCCGCGAGCGGCTGGAGCAGACCCCACGGCCCAACCCGATTGGGTCCGAGGCGCACCTGTATCCACCCCAGAAGCTTGCGCTCCAGCAGCGTGATGTACGCCACAAGGGTCAGGACCGCGCCCAGCACCAGGAGAACTTTGACCACAACCAAAATCATCGGAATGGCGGCATCCATTCGCTCAACCTTTCGTCATTCCTAGACCTTTTCGACTCTTACCCTCGGAGCGGGGTCATCCCACCGGGTCAACGTGTTCAGCTTCGCCTCAGAGAAGTGTTGCGGAACGATCACTACGCCCGCAGGCGCCCGCCGAGAGCCCTTCGCACGCACGGCAATCGACGCGCCGAAAGAATCGGTTATCCGCACCCTATCCCCATCGACCAGCCCCACGGCTTTCATGTCGGATCGATTCATCTCCGCGACCGCTCCCGCCACGACCTCCAGGAGCGAGAAACTGAATTGGGATATGGAGCCGGAATGAAATTTCAGGCTACTCGGTGTCAGATAGAAGGGACCGCCCTGATTCGGGGACGCCTGGAAGGTCGGCGCAGGTTGAAGTCGCGCTTTCCCCGCCGGAAAGCCGCCTTCATAGAGCCTGCGTTTGCCCGGATCGTCGGTGTCCACACAAGGCCACTGAATGCCCCGATCGCCGATGCGGTCGTATGAGACACCTTTGTACACATCCACCAGCGAAGCGATCTCATCCATCACCCGCTCCGGTCCGGGGTACGTCATCGCGGGCTTCCCCATCATTGCGGCCAAAGCGGTAAAGATCTCCAGGTCGCTCTTGTGTTCGACCGACTTCCATACCGGCTTCAGGCGCTGGATCATCCGTTCCGCGCTCGTCACTGTTCCGTTCTTCTCCATAAAGGATGCAACGGGAAGGACCGCATGAGCCAACCGCGCGGTCGATGTCAGGAACAGATCCTGTGCCACCAGGAATTGAAGACTGCCCAGAGCCCGCTCCACCTGGCCGCGGTTCGGATAGGTTTCCAGAGGATTCTCACCAACCACGTAGATGCCTCGAACGGCGCCCTTCTCCGCGGCTTCCAGAATCCCAGCCGCGTTCATGCCCGGTTCCTGCGGAAGCGGGCCGCCCCAGGCCTTCTCGAAGCGGGCGCGGCCTTCTTCGTCGGCCAGGCGCCGGAATCCGGGGAGGAGATCCGGCGCGAGTCCCATGTCGATCGCGCCTTGAGCGTTGGCCTTCTCCCCGAAGACGAATACTCCTCCTGATTCCTTGCCCACTTGGCCTGTTATCACCGCGAGGTTGGCGGCGGCTCGCGCCAGCAATACATTCTGCGCAGGCCGATTCATGCCGTCAGTAAGCAGAATCGCAGCCCTGGAAGCCCGAGCGAACTTCTCAGCGGCCTGGCGGATCGTGTCCGCGTCAACGCCGGTAAGAGCGCCCACCGCGTCCGGATCGTAAGGCGCAAGGGACGCGACCAGCTCATCCAGGCCGTCGGCCCGCAAATCCAACGCCTTCCGATCGAACAACTCTTTGTCGATGATCTCTTTGATCATTGCGAAGGCAACGAAGTGCTCGGTCCCGGGCTTGCACATGAGATGCGTGCCTCGGCGCCCGGTGAGCTTGGTCTTCACCGCGTCTATGACGATAAGCTCCCCCTTGTGCCGGCTCGTCGCCATGATGGCCTCGTTCTTGGCCACGGGGTGGGTTTCGGTAAGATCCGCCGCCAACAGAAGGATGACATCGGCTTCCCGTATCTCAGTAATCGAGTTCGTTGACGCAGGGAATCCAAGCGCCGACCCAAGCCCGTCCACCAGAGCCCTGTATCCGTATCCGCCGGCATGGTCGAGGTGCGGCGTTTCCATCACCGTCCGGGCGAAGCGATTGAAAACGTACGCCTCTTCATTCGTGAGTCGTTCGGATCCCAGGGCAGCGAGGCTTCCCGGGCCGCTGGAACCCTTGATGGCCATGAGCTGTTCAGCTACAAAGCTCAACGCCTCGTTCCACTCCACCTCCTGAAGGCTCCCATCCTTCCGGATAAGCGGCTTTTTCAGCCGTTGCTCCGAATAGGCGTACGGCCATCCGTACCGCCCTTTGACGCACAGATTGCCTTCGTTGTGGCTATCCGCGGGAGAAGACACCGCGACGATTTTCTTCTTACGCTCCGCCACGGTCAGCACACAGCCAAGGCTGCAGAAAGAGCAAACCGTGTTTACCCTGTTCACCTCAAACGCTCTGGCGGTTCCCACCAGCCATTTGGAAGCGATGGCGCCCACCGGACAAATCTGGGCGCACTGACCGCACAGCTCGCATTGAAGCGGACGTCCGAAGTCCGTGGAAACTTCGCATTCCATGCCGCGTTTGATGAAGCTCAGCTCGTTCTCGCCCTGGACTTCGTCGCAGATGCGGACGCACATACCGCACCGGACGCACAGATTCATGTTGAAACGAATGAAATGGGACTCATTTTCCACATGGTAGTACCGCGACTCGCGAGTGAACGGGAGTTCGGGCACCTCGTACTCGTGAACCAGGTCCTGCAAACGACAGTTCCCACCCGCATCGCAACTGGGACAGAGGAGCGGGTGAGATCTCAACAGCAACATTAGTTGCATTCGGCGGCTTTCAGCGAGCTTCGGTGTGTGAGTCGCCACTTCCATGCCTTCACGCGCGGGATTAAAGCAGGCCGGCATCGTGCGCGTTCGGCCTCTGGAGGTGACTTCCACTATGCACAACCGACACGCGCCGTAAGGAACCAGTCGCTTGTCGTGACATAGGGTCGGAATGCGAACTCCCGCCTTTTGCGCAGCCTCCAGAATACTGGCTCCACGCTCTACGGTAACTTCAACTCCGTCAATGGTCAGCGTAACCATAGAATCTTTCTCACCGCCAGGATGGTCTCAAAATCAATTCCATCAGCGCCGGTCGCCACTTATCGCGCCGTGCGCTCCATGTCAGCTTCTCATCTGATTGAGCCGAACTTGCAGTTCGTAATGCAGGTGCGGCACTTTGTGCACTTGGAGAGGTCGATCCTCGCCACCTGTTTCTTTTCCCAGATAACGGCGCCGGTCGGACATCCTCGGAAGCACATGCCGCACTTCGTGCATTTCTCTTCGATCACCTCGAACTTGATCAGATCCACGCATACCAGCGCAGGACAGCTCTTATCGAAGATGTGCGCCTCGTACTCATCTTTGAAATAGCGTATGGTGGAGAGCACCGGGTTGGAGGCAGCCTTTCCCAGTCCGCAGTGAGAGGTGGAGCCGATATGCTTGCCCAACTCTTGCAGGAACTCGATATCTCCCGCCTGCCCGCGGCCCTCCACGATGTCGGTGAGTTTCTCGTGCATCACCTTGAGCCCTTCACGGCAGGGCACGCACTTACCGCATGATTCCTCCACCGAGAAGTGCGTAAAGAACCGTGCGGTGTCCACCATGCAGGTCATATCGTCCATAACCACAACGCCGCCGGACCCCATCATGGCGCCAACGTCGGTCAGCGACTCGTAATCGATCTGCACATCTTCAAGGCCGTTGGGAATACAGCCGCCGGAGGGGCCGCCGATCTGAGCCGCCTTGAATTTCCTTTTCTTGGGAATGCCGCCGCCGATGTCAAAGATCAGGGTCTTGAGTGTGGTGCCCATGGGCACTTCCACCAGACCCACGTTGTTGATCGCGCCGGTCAAAGCAAAGACCTTTGTGCCTTTGCTCCCTTCGGTGCCGATGGACGCGAACCAATCACCGCCGTTGAGTATGATGGGATTGACGTTCGCGAAGGTCTCCACGTTGTTGAGATTGGTGGGCTGGTTCCACAGCCCCGCTTCCGCGCTCCGGGGAGGCTTGATCCTGGGCATGCCGCGCTTGCCCTCGATGGAATACATCAGCGCCGTGGATTCCCCGCAGACGAACGCTCCCGCGCCGGGATAGATCTCGATATCGAAGTCAAACCCGCTGTTGAAGACGTTCGGCCCCAAAAGACCGTACTCACGCGCGTCGTCTATGGCCTTCTGAAGCCTCTGAATCGCCAGCGGATACTCCGCCCGCACGTAGATGTATCCCTTATTGGCGCCGATCGCGTATCCGGAGACAGCCATCCCCTCCAGGACCGAATGCGGGTCACCTTCCATAACGCTACGGTCCATGAACGCGCCCGGGTCGCCTTCGTCACCGTTACACACGGTGTACTTGGGGAAATTGTCATACTTCCGGCACTCTTCCCATTTGAGGCCGGTGGGGAATCCACCTCCCCCACGCCCCCTGAGACCGGACTTCTTGACTTCTTCGATAACCTCCTCAGGAGTCATGGATTCAAGAGCCTTGGCCAACGCGGCGTATCCGTCCCTCGCTATGTAATCATCTATGCTTTCCGCATCGATCAAACCCCGGTTTCTCAGCGCGATCAGCCTCTGACGACCGAAGAAATCAATGTCGTTGATCAGCGGAACTCTGTCCTTCGCAGCGGGCTCTTTGAACAGGAGATCCTGGACGACACGACCCTTGAGCACGTGCTCTTCCACGATAAGCGGCGCGTGCTCGGGCTTGACCTGGTTATAGAAGACGCCGTCCGGGTAAACCACCACCAGAGGACCTCTGGCGCAAAAACCGTTGCATCCGGTCATAACGATTTGAACATCGTCATGGAGGTTTCTCTTGAGAAGTTCCTTTTGGAGCGCATCCTTGACTTCAAGCGAACCGCTGGCAATGCAGCTTGTTCCCGCGCACAGCAAGAACTGCATTCGATAATAGGGACTGGCACTCATCTATATTTCTCCACCGCCTTGTTCCGGAAGCGTGCGAGCGGATCGGGTCTCTCCGCCTATCGCTACTGGGCCGTGGTCTCGCTTCCCCGAGCAAGGGCGAAATCCTCCACGGGGTTCCCGGCCATCACATGTTCGTCAAAAATGCGTCGGGCCTTTGCCGAGTCGAGTTTCACGTACTTGATGGGGGACTGGCCCGCGACCTCCACGGTGATCATCGGTTCTTGGGCGCAAAGTCCTGCGCACCCCGAGTTGGTCAGGATGATATCGTCCAGGCCGCGTTCACCGATAATGTCCCTGAAGAGCACCATGATGTCCCGCGCTCCGGCCGCGATGCCGCACGTTCCCATGTGAACCGTGATCTTGGCGCGCTGGGCGCCTTCGCGAAGGACCATCCTGGCCTTCTGCTCTTCTTTGATCTTTTTCAAATCCTGTATGCTGATCTTGGCCATGATCGCACCTCCTGGCGCATCATTGCTCATTGATATCCTTCGAGAATGCTGACCGTATCTTTGGGCACGATGTTTCCGTGGGTGTCCGCTCCCACCAGGAGCACGGGGGCCAGACCGCACGCGCCCAGGCATCGCACCGCTTCGAGCGTGAAACGACCGTCGGATGAGGTCTCACCCACCGTGATGCCGACCTCTCTGGTGATGTTCTCCAGGATATCCTTCGCGCCCTTCACGTAGCAGGCTGTGCCCAAACAAAGGCGTATGGTGTGCCGGCCCCGGGGCGTGATGGTGAAAAACGAGTAGAAGGTTACTACGCCATACACGTGGGACGAGGTCACACCCAACATGTCCGCAACCCGGCCTTGAACCTGCTGCGGCAGGTATCCGACCAGCTCCTGCGCGTCCTTGAGCGCGGGAATCAAGTACCCCGGCTTGCCTTCGTACCGACAGAGGATATCGTCCAGTTGTTCGAGCTTTTCCGCGGGAATAGCCTCCACAACGGGCTCAACCTTCTTCTTGAGTAGCGCGTCTCGCTCTTCCACTTTGATTCCGCTCCGTAAAGAGAATCTCTGTTCGTGATAACGATCAACCCGCGTTTATTTCTTTCAGCCCCGAAGCCACACTCTTCCGGATGAATTCGATGACCGCAGGGTTGTTCAACGGGACTTCTTCAAGCTCCTCCCGGAGATCGCGAGTATCCAAAGAAAACTCGTTTCCGTCTTTCCTATGGAGATACGTGAAATCCACGTCCGGGTTACCTTCAATCAACGTGATCATGGTCACGGCCATGTCCCCAAGGGGCTTGCGGTCAATATGACTGTGCCGCATCGTCGCCCGAACGGTTGTGCCACGGCCGGGGCTCGATTCCACTTTCAGGTCGCCGTCCGCCTCCGCTGCCGTTTGCTGGAGCAAAGACAGGCCCATACCCACTTTCCGGGTAGTTCGCGTGGTCACGAACGGGTCGAGGGCTTTCGCCAGAAAATCCGGCGCCATGCCTCGACCATTGTCTTCAACCGTGATCGAAAGCCTGTCCTGTTGCGTGTCCTCCTCAACGGTTATCCGCACAAGACTGGCGCCGGCCGTAATCCCGTTTTCCGCCACATCAAGAATGTGCAGCGAGAGATCCTCCATCTCCGACCGCCAAACGGCCCGTCAACATCCAATATTCCCGCCGGTCGGCGGCGGCGCGGATCTTGGATCCGCATCCTTTTCAGCGCTCCGATCCGGGCGCCTCAACCCCGACAATTGCTCGTCCGTCCAGGCCGCTCAGGGCCTTGCGCAACTCGTCAAAGGTCGGTTCAGCCATACGAGCCAGCGTGCGCACCGCGCCGATGTCCGACGGCCTATGAGCGTCCGAAGATGAGACAAGCGCGTATTGCCTCGCCTGGACGCGCCGTTCTCGGACAGCTTCGAAGGTGGATCTTGGGGAGACCTCCAGGGCGTCGAGTTTCAGATTCGAGGGAATGAATCCCAATTGACTGAAAATCCCGAAGCCGTCCCGATCCACGTGAGAAGCGACCGCCAAGCCGCCGAGCTCGTGGATCTGGGCCACCACTCGGTCGGTGGGAATTGTGGTCGCGCCGATGAGGAGGCGCTCATCCAGGTCTTCGACCATATCATGCTCGTCCACCACGACCTGATACCCGAAGACCTTCTCGTCGTTCTGGCCGAATAGACGCGAATAGACCTCGTCCTGCATGGCCGTGGCCGCCTCAACCGACGGGAAAAGGCCCAGGATGTGCGCCTCTTCGGACGTGGTGACTTCAATGCCGGGGATCACCGAGAGTCCCGTGCCGGACGCGGCCCGAACGACTGCTGCTACATTACGGGCGGAATTGTGATCGCAGATTGCGATCATGTCCAATCCATGGTCACGGGCTGTTCGGACGATCCGCCGCGGGGTCATTTCGTCAATCTCGGTGCACGGCGACAGCACGGTGTGAATGTGAAGGTCCAGTCTGTAAAGCTTCAGATCGACCTGCGCGCCCCTCTCTTTTCATTTGGCTTTTCTCCCGCGGATAGGTCAGGCGCCCTGATCCTCCGTGGGAAACACATGTCTCGTGGCTACTCACCTCCTCAAGCCGCAACAAAAGTTTGCGAAAGACACGTTGCCGTGCTTACAGGCCCGGATCGAGCCACAAAGACGGTTCCGCGCGCAATTATCATTCCTCATGGTTTCGTCGAATCCCCATCTGGTACAGACGACCCGCAACTTCATACCCGGGAAGCGAACTCACCAAAATAGGGACCTGTTGCTCTTCAGCCTTCTCCAGCGTGTCCGCGTTCGGTTCACGGCCGCTGACTATGATGATGGCCGCCAGGTTGTTCAGAAACGCCACCGCCACGATATTCTGGTGGAGTTGAAGGGTTACCCAGAGGTCACCCTCTTTCGCGCCCGCGATGACGTCACTGAGCAGGTCGCTGACATACCCTCCCCGAACCTCGCGGTCCATTTGATCCTGGCCGGTTCGCACTTCCAGGTTCAGGGCCTTGACAACTTCCCCCAGGGTCATTATCCCCCCATTCCCTAGCGATCGACCTCTGCCAGCACGATGTCAATGCTGGAGAGAATGGCGATCAGGTCAGAGAGAAAAGCGCCTTTCGTCATGGTGGCGAGGGTCTCCAGGTTCACAAAGGCCGGCGCTCTCCACTTCAGCCGGTGCGGATTGGGGCCTCCATCGCTCACGAGATAGACCCCGAGTTCCCCGCGGGGTGACTCAATAGCCTGGTACACCTGGCCTACCGGGGCCCGGACGCCTTCCACAACAAGCATGAAGTGGTGAATCAATGCCTCGGTTTTCGTGTAAATCTCTTCCTGTGGCGGGAAGACCGCTCCGGGCTTAGTCGCCCGTATGGGACCCGGTTTCAACATGTCCAGCCCTTGCCGAACAATCTTGGCGCTCTCTCGCATCTCCCTAATGCGAACCAGGTACCGCGAATACACGTCGCAACCCTGTTCCACAGCCACTTGGAAATCGTACCGGTCGTACCCGGAATATGGTTCGGACTTCCTGATGTCCCACCCCACACCGGAAGCCCGGATCATGGGACCGCTGGCCCCCAGAGCGATCGCGTCTTCTCGGGACAGAATGCCGATGTTCTTGACGCGGTCCACATAAATGGGGTTCTTGGTCAGCAGCGCTTCGTATTCGTCCACCCTGAAGTTGAATTGGTCGGTGAACTCCCGAGCCTTTTCCACAAAACCGTCTTCCAGGTCCCGGATCAATCCGCCGATCCGAAGATAGTTAGGCATGAGCCGGCCGCCTGCGGTCAGCTCAAAAAGGTCCATAATGCTCTCCCGCTCGCGCAGGCAGTAGAAGAGCGGGGTCATGGCCCCAACGTCGTGTCCGTGGGTGCCCAACCAGAAGAGGTGGCTGAAAATCCGCGTCAGTTCAGCCATGATGACCCGAATCGTCTGCGCACGCTCAGGCGCTTCCACGTCGAGGAGTTTCTCCGCGGCCAGACAGTAGACAAAGGAATTGGTGGTCGCGCCCATGTAATCGCAGCGCTCGGCCAGCGGGATGACATTGTGCCAAGTCTTGGCTTCGCAAGTTTTCTCGTATCCGCGGTGCAGGTACCCCAGATAAGGGGTAATATTCACCACGATCTCGCCGTCCAACTCCACCACGGCCCGAAACACTCCGTGCGTGCTGGGATGGTGGGGACCCACATTCAGCTCGAATGTTTCTCTCACGCGGGTATCACCGGAACTCGCCGCCTCGCGCATGGCTTAACTTCCTTGCTCTACTTCTCGGGGCAGATCGGGGGTCTCTTCCTCAGATCCATCCAAGGAAAAATCCTTCCTCAAGGGATGGCAGGTCCATTCATCGGGCAGGAGTAACTTTCGCGGATCCGGATGCCCTCCGAAGGAAATGCCGAACATCTCCGCCGTCTCTCGCTCGTGCCAGTCCGCGGTGGGCCAGACGGCAACCACGGAATCGATGGCAGCCGGCTCTGAGTCGGTCTCGTCCACCAGAGCCTTGATTCTGAACCGATGATTGTTCCGGAGCGAATAGAGTTGGTAGAGCACCTCAAACCTCGGGTGATTTGGGAATCTATCCACGGCGCCCACGAAACTGAGGAAATCAAAAGCCAGCTCCGGATCTTCCCTCAAGAAGCGACAAACCGACGTGATTCGGCCGCGATCCACCGTGAGAGTTATCTGATCTCGGAACTGGATCTCGCCCTGGATCACTTCCTCACCGAATTGCGCGAAGAGCTTGTCCCGAATCTCTTGCTGGTTCATTGGGAAACAGCCTTGACGGATTTGAGTTTCGCCCGCCGGCCGCCGGACTCCTTCATCACCCGCGCGTGGAGCTGAAGCAGGCCGTCGATCAAAGCTTCGGGCCTTGGTGGACACCCCGGGACGTACACATCGACCGGTAGGTGTCGATCAATTCCCTGCACGACCGCGTAATTCTTGTAAATTCCACCGCTGCATGCGCACGCGCCCATAGCCACCACCCATCTTGGCTCGGCCATTTGCTCGTAAATCCGCAATACCGCGGGGAGCATCTTCTTCGAGGCGGTGCCCGCCACTATCATGAGATCGGCCTGACGAGGAGAGGGACGGGCCACTTCCATACCGAACCGGGAGAGGTCATACCTGCTCACAAAAGCGGCAATCATCTCCAGGGCGCAGCATGCAAGACCGAACCCCAGCGGCCACATGGAGGACTTGCGGGACCAGTTGATGAACCAATCCAAAGAGGTGACGTGCACCGTATTGTCGAGGTAACTGCTTATTCCCATTCCAAGGCCCCTTTTTTCCACACGTGTGCGAGCCCTACCGCCAAAATGGCGACGAAGATGAGCATCTCGACAAAGCCGAAGAACATAAGTTTGTCATAAATGATAGCCCAGGGATAGAGGAAGATGATTTCGATGTCGAAGATGATGAAGAGCATGCCGGTAAGAAAGAACCGCACCGAAAACCGACGCCGCGCGTCACCGATCGGGTCCATGCCGCATTCGTACGGCATCAACTTGACCTCGCTCGGCCTGTTGCGCCCCAGCAGCGTGGAGAGCGCCACTATGGCGACACCGATGAAAGCGGACAGGAGGAGGATAACCATGATAGGAAAATAGCTTTCGGCCATGAATGTTCTCCCACAGGGTAGAACGCCGCCGTCCGGCGGCACGGAGAAATGTCGGCTTTGGTCTCGAGAGCGATGGGCCAAAAAAAACAAACCTTTGTGAATCCCCGACAGACGCAACGAACAGGGCCCACAAAGATAAGATCATACTATGCTGGACCCCAAAAGCCCTGTCAAGATTTTTTTGGGAGTCCCGCAGCTCCGCTCAAGCCCCCCGGACCGAAAAGGAACAAGATATCCAAGCGCGTTCCTGCTCCAGGCTCCGACATGAGACGCATCACGTCGGAACACCGTTTGATGTTCGCCAGACCCATGCCCGCGCCGAACCCCATCTGCCGTATCCATTCAGGCGCGGTGGAATAGCCCGGCTGAAGCACCTGATCCAGATTCTCGATCCCCGGACCATGATCCACCGTGGAGACCTGGAGGCGATCTCTCCGTATGGTCACAAGGATCTCTCCTCCTACGTCCGTGTGGATCACCAGATTCATTTCCGCCTCATACACGGCCACCGCAACCCGACGCACCAGAGGCGGTTGCGCCCCGAGCCTCTGCAGTGACTTCTTGATCATAGTCGAGGCCTTCCCCGCGTTGGTGAAATCCCTGTCATCAACGATGTACCGGAGCACGACACTGGTGTCGTCGGAGCTGATATCTTCGAAGATGTGGCTGGCCCTATACCGCTGGAGCTTCTCCTGCTCTTTCTTCTGGTAACTCATCTCCATCTGGGTCAGCAGAGACCTCAAGAGGGTGCCGGTGGTGACGATACCGATCACCTTGCCCTCCCCGTTGAGGACCGGCAGTCTGCCAAAGCCCCTGCGTCCCAGGTTCTTTATCAATTCGATGACCGAGGTATCCCTGGTGACACTCTTCACGTCGGTGGTCATGTGTTCCTTCACGGGCCGAAGAAGCTGTCCTTTTTCCAGAGCGCCGATCACGTCCGAGATACTCACGATGCCGACCATGCGATCCCCTCGCACCACGGGGACGCCGGTTATTTGTTTCGTGTCCATGAGCTGTTTCACTTCGGCCATGGAGAGCTCCGGGTCCACCACAATCGTGTCCCCGGCCATGACGTCTTCCACTTTCATGGTGTAGAGGAGTTCTTCTACTTTGCTGATATCGTGATCGCCCATGATTACGAGAAATCTTCCTCGATCTTCACCCATCCCCTACCGGGCAACCCGGCCTGATAGAGTCTGCCGCACGCCTCGTACATGGTATAGCCGGTGCTGATAAGTGTAATTCCCGATTCTTGCGCAGCTTCCACGGTTTCCGGAGGAGGTGTCTTGTCCCGCACAAAGACTACCACGTTGATGCCGGCCATGTCTGCTGTGCGGACCACCTGGGGATTGGTCAGGCCCGTCATCAGCACCATCCCGTCGGTGCCGAACGCGAGCACGTCGCTCATCAGATCGGCTGCTCCGCCCCTCGGAACCTCACCATCCAGATCGCCGCTATTGACCAGGACCCGCCCCCCAAGGATCTCGATAATGTCCCGGATCGTCATGATGGCCCCGGAGATTGTCACAGTCAAAACAACGCATTTGACCAGTACGGAGACTCCTTGTCAAGATCCGGAGCAGCGGCGCGCGAGTTGTCAGGGGACCTCTTCCACCAAGACCACGGCTTCACCTTCAAGGATCCTTTCCCCGCGCTGGTTGTGGCAGACGGTCTCAAGGGTCACGATCGGTTTGTCTTCTCGCACATCCTTTACGGTCACAACAGCAGTGACTGTGTCGCCGGGATAAACAGGAGCGCGGAACGTGAGCGTCTGCCCAAGATAGATCGTGCCCGGGCCCGGCAGTTGAGTCCCCAGAACGGCTGAAATGAGTGTCGCTCCCCACATGCCGTGGGCTATAGGCCGTCCGAAGCGTGTCTTGGCGGCGAATGACTCGTCCACGTGGACCGGATTCCGGTCTCCCCCCAGATCGGCAAACGCCCTGATATCCTCCGGTGTTATGACCCGGCTCATTGATGCGTGATCGCCTTTGCGTGGAAGCATGACCGGATTCCCTCCTCGAATAAGATTTCCTTGTGTTCTCCGCGTCCGCCTGCGCTTGCCCGAATCTATGGTTCAATAATCATTAGTGTCGGGGCTTCGCGTCATTCAACCTACTAGCCACATGCGTCTCGGTCGTCCGATCCTTATGAGTCCATGGTAGCCCAACCTGCCGGAATTTGTGAAGTATGCGTGATAAGGCGCACGCCCGCGCCCTCGCGCGACAACTTGTGGCCGCCGAAAGGTCCCGTGCGCGCGCCAACCCGTTCACGGATTGGAACCGTGATCGGCTCTTCCGGTAAGAGCATCCGGACCCCGAGAGACAGAAAGATACGCCACATAAATCGTTTGACAAGATCGTCTGCGGAGACTACTAAGAACGAGTAGTTCCGCATAGTGAAATAGCCCGCGGCTCCCTCGCTCGTTGACGCTGCTATCGGTCAAACGCGATCCGACACCCGCGTGGACCGAAGTGAGCCCACGGAGAACGGCGGATTTCCATTTGTCGCGGATAGACGTTACTTACACGGGTGGTTGGACTCGTCAATCGTGGGGAAAGGAACCGGCGCGAAAACATGTCCGAGAAGAGAGATGATATGGATCTGGATATCCCGCAAAGACGCCCATCGTACATGGCGCCCCTGGTGCTCAAGATGGCTCAGGTGATGAATCGCATCGCGGGCTTCCCCGGGACGCCCGGGATCAGCCGGATAGCCGCGGACCTTGGCCTGGCCAAATCCACCACACATGGGATTCTCGCGGCCCTGGAACAGGTAGGATGGGTGCTCAGGGATCCAGTGACACGCAAGTACACCTGCGGCCATGCTTTCAGAGACCTTGCCCAGTCCGCGGAAATTTCGCTTCCCCTGGTGGGACACGCGCGGCCTCATATCAACAAGCTTGGTGGCGAGCTGGACGAAGACGTTTTCCTCGGCATGTTCACGCGTCATTACATATTGATCCTGGACCAGGTGGAATCGACCAAAAAGCTGAAAGTATCCACCCGAGCCGGCACAAGACTCTCTATCTTCGCGGGAGCGGCAGGGAAAGTGTTCCTGGCTTACGCCGACCAGGAGACCGTGGCAAAACTCCTTCAAGAAAACAAGCTTCCCCGCTTCACCCCGCGATCGATCACCGAGCGGGCGAAATACCTCGCTGAACTGGAGAAGGTGCGCAGGGAAGGGGTGGCTCTCGATAACGAGGAGTACATCCCCGACGTGAAAGCAGTCGCGGCGCCGGTCTTCTACGGCATGGGCTTGCGACGTCGAATCGTTGCGGGCATCTGGGTGGTTGGGCTCAGCTCGGAACTGACCGAAACAAAATTACGCAAAGCCGCCGGCCTGGCCAAAGAGGCCGCGGAAGCCATTACAAGGGAACTCTCCACCTTGACCGGACTGCGAGCCATGTGAGCGCTCAGGCAAAACCCGCGCTCAGCCCCCCGAGTTTCTTGACTGCGCAGGGAGGCGCGGGCTCTTGCTTGTGGAGCGCGCTGTAGATGTCGTCTCTCGCGGCATTGAGCGCCCTCAGCCCGGTTTCCAGGTCTCTCACATGCGGCTTGGTCACTCCCTTGGAAAAGCGCTGGTAGTGGATCCCCTCGCAACCTTCCAGAACGTAGAGAAGATCGTTCACCTTCCGTCTCCACTTGTCAAACTCACACACGTCGAACTGATGCCCGACGAACACGCGTCCTTCGCGCTCGGCTTCCATGAATTCCCTTCCCCGTGTTTCCAGCGCCTCGATCAGTTCGAGGGTATCGCAGTTGATGTTCATCTCTTTTTCTCTCGCTTTCACAGGTGATCTCCTGTTTTCGGACACGGTCTTTCATTCCCGCAACCGGTCGGCTGACGGCGGCCCTTCCAGGAGCGGTAGCCCCGCGCTAACGACCGGCGCCACACGAACACACATCGATCTTGCCTAAAATATGGCGCTCCCTTTCTCTTTAGTCAAACCGCGCGGCAATAATCAAACGGGAAACGAGGGTCACCGCGTCCCTCTTTCGAGCCAGGTATGAAGACCGGCCGGGCTTGACTCCTCGACAGATCTCGTGTACCCCCGTAACTCGATAATGAACGACGGTGGGAGCTATCCCAATGCGTCTGCGAAGGAGGAGACTATCGCAGGAAATGAATGGTAGGGCAGACCTCTCGCCTGCCCTCAGAACGACAGCCAGAGCCTGCCCCGAACTGGATCCGGGGATGCCTGTCCCACCAAGAGTGTAGATCGCGACCATGATCAAGAAAGGGCTGAACTTCATACAAATATTGGTCGTGCTCTTCATCGGCCTGGTCTGCGTGGCTGAGGCGCAAGCTCCGCCCGGTTACCCGATGACGGTCCCTCCAGGTCCGACAGCGCCGCCGGGAGGTCCTCCCGCAGGTCAGTTTATGCCGCAGGGAGAGTTCCAATACGCGTTCAGGCCCGACCTGTCCAACCCGGAATACGGCCATTGCCTTAACCTTGAAAGGAACTGGCAAAACCTCTGGCATGCGTACAATCAGCTTTACCATCAAGCGATGAGGATGAATCAGAGAGACCCGAATTACGTCCAAATGACCTATCAGCTTCGTGACCTGAAACTGCAACTGGACGCGGCTTGGCACGCTTTCAGTTCCAGGTGTATCTATTTCCCCGATCCCCGCAAACCCTGATCGCGATACTGCCGCAAAGAGCCCACATGCTTGAAAAGAAAGCAGCCTTAACCTCGCACCCGGATTCGGAGCCTGAAAATGCCGCGCCGGTCGCGGAGATTTCCTTGTCAGAGGTCTCCTATTCCCGTGTGATCAGATCCGTGGTGATCTTTGCCTTAGTGGGCGCGGTGTTGTACGCCGCGGCGACTCTGGCGAGTGACTACCAAACCACAATCAGGGCTCTGGCGAATTTCCCTCTGACGTCACTGGCGCTCGTGCTGCTGTTGGTCGTTACCGGATGGGTTCTGCGCGGGTGGCGCTTCGCATACTATTTGGCAAAGACCGGGCACAGGCTGCCCTTCGGCTATACCTTGGAAGTTTTCCTGGCAAGCTTTGCGCTCACAGGCACACCGGGCAAAATGGGTGAAGCGGCCAAAGGGGTCTTTCTAAAAGAGGACCACGGCGTCTCGTTCACCAGGGTGGTCGGCATCCTTGTGGTAGAGCGTCTCATGGACCTGTGGGGTGTGCTGCTCCTGGCCTCGTTTTCGTTCTTGCTCTTCAGCGCCTGGCGTGGCGCCTTCCTTGTGTGTGCGGCGACCGTGGTGTTCGGAGGGATCTTCCTCACTATGGGGCGCGTGTACCGGCCGGTCCTGGATAGGATCGGTCGCGCGCCTTTCCTGGCGTGGCCCGCGCAAAAGCTGCTCGGGGTGTTGCTCACCGGTCGGGAACTCATGACTCCGCGAGTCTTTCTCGTGGGCCTGGTGATTTCGACCGTGGCATGGGGGCTGGAATCGGTCTCGCTGTACCTTGTGTTGCGAGGGCTGGACCTCTCCGCCACGTTACTCGAAGCCAATTTTGCCTACTCTTTTTCCACGCTTGTCGGAGCGCTCTCCATGCTCCCGGGCGGCATTGGGGGAACGGAAGCGGGCATGGCGGGCATCCTGGCTTTCCTTGGGATCGGTTATTCAAGCGCGCTTCCCGCGGTGCTTCTCATTCGACTCTGCACCCTCTGGTTCGCGATCCTGGTGGGCATTGTGTTCATGGCCTTCCTGCTTTCACGGTCAGGGAAGAGATAAGCCGCAAATGCATTCCTTGACGCTCGTTCGCTCCGTCTGCTATCTAAGAGTGGTTCTTAGCACGACGAGCTTACTACGGTATCTGTCAGGCATCGGCATCATGATCCGTTGGCATGTCGCGGACAAAACCGGCTGACAAACCCTGGACATGCTTTCAAATGGCAGGAGTTTTTGGGGAAATGGGCAAAATCCCCCTGTATCCCCCTTTAGCAAAGGGGGAGTCTGCGGAACCCCCCTTTCATAAAGGGGGGCTGGGGGGATTTGAAACGCTTCCCCGGAAACTCTTCAAAGCTTGCTGAATCTTGCAAGCGCTTTCGCAGCGCTTTTTCCAATGTAATCCAAGGAGCGTATCCCATGAGTGACGAGTACGACGTGGAACTCACCGAAGAGCACAAGATGCTCCGAGACATGGTTCGCAAATTCGCGGAAAAAGAAATTGCTCCCGTGGTGGAGAAAGACGAGAAAGAGCATCGTTTTCAGCGGGAACTGGTCAATAAAATGGCTGAACTGGGCCTGTTCGGCTGTCCCATACCCGAAGAATACGGCGGCAACGGCATGGGATATCTGGCCCATGCGCTTGTTACCGAAGAGATCGGCCGGGCATCGGGGTCGCTGCGCGTGGCTTTCAATATGCAAACCATGGGGACGGCACTCTCCATATTCAAGTGGGGCAGTGAGGAGATCAAGAAGAAATATATCCCTGCGCTCATGTCCGCGGAAATGATAGGCTGCTTCGGCATCACCGAACCCGATGCCGCGTCTGATACCGCGGCCATGACCACCACGGCAATCAAGGATGGGAATGAGTATGTGGTCAACGGCAGGAAGATGTGGATCACCTGGTCGCCGGTGGCCGACATGTGCGTGCTGTTTGCCATGACCGACAAGAAGGCCAAACACAAAGGAATGAGCGCCTTTGTCATGGATATGCGTTCCCCCGGCGTGACTGCGATAGAGATCAAAGACAAGCTCGGTCTGTGGGCCTGTCCCACGGGCGAAATCATCATGGAAGACGTCCGGATTCCCACGGGGAACCTGCTGGGCGAGGAGGGCAAAGGATTCGGGTACTTGATGCAGGAGCTGATCAGCACGCGACTCACCGCGGCCGCGGGCGCTGTGGGAACCTGCCAGGCCGCGGTTGATGAATCGATCAAGTACGCCAACGAGCGCAACCAGTTCGGCCAACCCATCGCCCAGTATCAAATGGTGCAGGAAGTTATCGCGCGCATGGTGGCGGAAACCGAGGCAGCCCGAGCGCTGGTTTGGAGATGCGCCATTCAGAAAGATCGCGGACTCGTCAACAATATGCGGGAAACGGTCATCGCCAAGTACTATGCGTGTAAGGCCGCGGATGAAGTGCCTAACCTGGGTCTGGAAGTGCTGAGCGCGTACGGATATTCCAACGAGTATCCCATTGCCAGGATATTGCGAGACGGCAAGGTGTACAAGATCCTGGAAGGCGCGACCAATATCATGAAGATGATCATTGCCACCGACGCCCTGGGCATCAAGAAGGCGAACAGATAACCGGCAAAATTGGCGGCAAACGGAGAGGGGGCTTATAGTAGACGGCATTGAAAGCCGCGTAAAAGATCACCCTCCCCTTCCCCCCATAGGCGTTAAGTTAAAGGATCTCGGCATGTGGTTTCAAATAGTTAACTCAAATCCAGCCCGTCACCCCGGACTTGATCCGGGGTCCAGTCCCGCGTCCCGCGGGATTGAAAAGACTGGATTCCCGCTTCCGCGGGAATGACGGGTGAAAGAACTGGGCTGCTTACCTTAACGCCTATGCCCCTTCCCCTTCCCATCAAGGGAGGGGATTGTAAGACCCTCTCCCCTGTGGGGCAGTCCCGCGATCTCGCGGGATTCCAGCCTGCCGGGGGCCTGGAAAGGCCGCCCCACAAAGAGAGGAGTGAGGGGGCTTGGAGGAGAAGCAAAGGGCTCCAAATCAACGCGCAGCAATATAAGTACGGTATCCCCCAACTCCTATGCCGGCCCTCGAACATCCCACTGGATTTTGACCCAGCCCCCCCATCCGTGCGCCTTGGCCCTTTCCATGGTCTCACGGTCGATCTCCTTTCGGAGCGCGGTGACCACATCTTCCGGCACGCCTTTGAGGTGACGGAGCGTTCCGACAACGGTGTCCGGTTCTTTGGCGGAGAAGAAGACACGGATATCATCAACATCCTTCAGGTTCAAAAGCATTCGCGCTTGGGACAGCAGCATCGGGACCGCAGCCTGCATTTGCAGCACAAGCCATTCCAGGCACGTCGGTGTGTATCGCTCGGCAATCATTGCACGTCCTCCCGTACGCATGACTTCTGGCCTAAACCTAATCACCAAAGCGGACGAGTCAATGCATGCCTGGTTGGGGAAGTAGTCTTGAGACAGCCTTTCGATGCCGGTCCTCCTTGAAATCACAATTTCTGATTTCAAGGACGCGAACTCCTCGTTTCTCCCCTGAAGGGCGAGCTCCTTGAGTAGCCACGGGTGAAACCCGTGGTATGCAGCACCGATAATAAGTTTCTTTCGACCCTGAAAGGGTCGACCCTTTCAGGGTCGTTCCTTCGGATTATCGGGAGGCGGCTTTCCCTGGGTTTCACCCAGGGCTACTCATAGTATTCCCCTTTGAGGAATTCCGGAACGCAGAGAAAATCTGATGAAGGTAACGCTCAGATGACTGGTAAGGCTGCTGCCGCCCCCACCGGAAGGGGTCTTCATGCAGAGCGAGGCGCGGTGAGCGAAACCAGCGCCATCTCTTAGGAAAGCCCCGACCGATGCGGTTCTCCGCGTTCCGCGGGATCACCGCATCCTACAAGAAACGCTTCCCGGGCCTTCATTTTTGTTGGTTTACGGTTTAGCGACGGGTTCTATGCGACCGTGTTCGAGTCGGTAGACCAATTCAGCGGCGTCAACGAGCGCGGGTTGGTGGGATATAGCCAAGATGGTGACTGTTCGGCTGAGTTCCTTGAGCGTCGCGCAAATTGCGGCTTCAGTTTCGGGGTCCAGGCCGGTGGTAGCCTCATCAAGGATCAGGAGCTTCGGTTTCCGCGCCAAAGCCCGTGCGAGCGCGATGCGTTGTCTCTGACCGCCGGAAAGCTTTCCGCCTCGTTCGCCGACCACGGTTTCCATGCCGTGTTCCACCTCGCAGACGAATTCCCACGCGCCGGCCTGCTTGAGCGCTTCTTCAGCGCCGGCTCGGCCTATGGACGCGTCACCGAGCGTGACGTTTGCCAGGACCGTATCGTGAAACAGGGTGACTTCTTGGCCCACATACCCGACCATGCGTCGCCATGCCTTCAGATCGATCTGTTGGAGCGCAGCGCCGTCTACCAGGACACGGCCGGATTGGGGCTCGAAGAACCCGACGATCAGATCGGCGATGGTGGTCTTCCCCGATCCGGATGCGCCGACGATTGCGGTGAAACGACCCGCGGGGATCGTGAGTGACACGTCCTCCAGCACCGAAGCCGATCCATCGTACGCAAAGGTCACCCGTTCAAGGGAAACGCCCTGTGTCAGCCAGGGGATCTCACTGCCGGGCGAGCGCTCCTCCGCTGCATCCGCCGCGTCCATCGTGGATTTGAGCGACCAATAGCCGCTTTCTTGAGCCCCGGCCTGCTGGTAGTTCCGCTGCAGGATGTTGACTCGCATCGCGGTCCGCCAGAAGAGGAGTCCGAGCACCATAATGTTGTCAAAAGGCACGCGCCAGACCGTGACGGTGAAGTAAATACCCACCGCGAGAAAGACCACGGTCACCGGCTCCTGGAGTCCGATAAGGGTATAGGTGCTAATGGCGTAATCTCGTTGCGCGCGTCTCAGCTCTTCGATGGTCCTGCTGAGGAACGGCTCAAGAAGTCTTTCGCACCCCATGGCTTTCAGAGCCTGGATGCCCTGCACGCCGTCCACCAATCCCCCAGTAATCGATCTCTGGGATTCGGTCAGTCTGACACCGGCCCGGCGGGCCCATCGTACCAGCCCGGACAGGAGAGCGATGATCAGCGTCCCGCACGCGGCCGCGGCCGCGGTCACCTGCCACGAGATCATGAGAGCGAGCGCGCCGTATATCGCCACCTGCGCCACGTCGGTCATCAGGTTACACATCAGCACATAAGCGCTTTGCGAGCGACTCACCTCCGCGGTTACCGCGGTCGCAATGCCTCCGGGCGGCAAATGGATGAAATGTTCCCACCGTGCGCGAAGGAGGGACTTGGTCAGCGAGGTTCGCAAGTCGTTTCCCACATGGGCCGCGGAAAAACCGATGGTTGTGGAAGCCAGTAGATAAAGACCCGACTTGAGCAGCATCACGAAAACAATAAAGGTAAGGAGCGAACCGATTGTCGGTTCCACGCCCACCGCAGCCAGCATGGTCAGCATACGCTCAGTCAAGCCGCCCGCGGACGCTGCGCCCGGGTCCAGTATGACTCCGAGCAGCGGAAGAAGCGTAGCGATACCGAGCCCTTCGGCAAGACCCGAAAGTGTGGAAAGGATAAGAGCGAGGGCCGTGCGCGCCGGATAAGCCAAGGCCAGCCCACGAAAGAGCGCTACCAATCCCCTGTTGTGTATGATGTTCGTCTGCGAGCCGTTCATGTGCGCCGCGCGTCCGGGAAAGCCCAGGTATTCACTTGTAGCATCATCAGCAGGTTTTCTCAATTGCAGCGCTTGTCGAGCCTGCAATTCGAGGGAAACGGTAGTTCGGTTCCTCTTTCCCGGTCGGGCATTTTGT
>Ga0194126_10001211_pt1 | contig 43463 bp, 33 predicted proteins | sample TA2KigC150mmetaG_FD_148641 | JGI IMG/M metagenome (GOLD analysis project Ga0194126, IMG submission 148641) | Freshwater microbial communities from Lake Tanganyika, Tanzania - TA2015035 Kigoma Deep Cast 150m | ecosystem: Environmental > Aquatic > Freshwater > Lake | place: Tanzania: Lake... | reverse complement strand
CAAAGCAGCAGGTTAAGTTTGTTATCCTGGATGAAATCCTTCACCCGTTTGATCTCAGTGTAGAGGATATTATCCGAAGTAAATTTCGGTACGAGATTTCTGAGTTCTTTATACCACTGGGCTGAAAAAGAGGAGAGATTTTTCTGACACTTAAGGTAATCAATGGCCTGCAGGATGGTGATCAACTCAATGGCCATGACGAGGTATCCATTTCCAATCACCCGCCTTGTGATCAGTGCTGCATTGGTTCCCATGCTGACAATATCCTGGTTGTCGTTGTTGCTCGGAATGCTGTGGACATACATCGGAAAGGAGATGGTCTGATTTTCTGCAACAGTGGAGGTAGCCGTAAACTGGGCGCCTTGCATACCCAGGTTCAGACCAAGGGTTCCCAGGTTGACAAAAGGAGGCAGTTTGCCGTTGAGCTTGTCATTGAGCAGATAATTCAATTGACGTTCAGCCAGCATGGAGAGCTTGGTGATGGAGATCTTGACCTTGTCCATTTCCAGCGAAACGTAGTCGCCGTGGAAATTCCCGCCATGGAACACATTGTTGTTGATGTCATCGATGATCGGGTTGTCATTGGTGGAGTTCACCTCATTGATCAGCACTTTCTCGGCACACCTGATGGTATCGAGGATAGGTCCAAGGATTTGCGGGACACAACGGAGAGAATAGTATTCCTGAACCTTATCTTTAAAAACTTCAGGTTCCTGTTTGTGGTTGTTGTAGAGAAATTCGGGTCTGCGGCGGATCAGCTTGCTGTCGGCCAGGATTTTTTGCATCATGCCTGCGACTGCGATCTGCCCCGGGTGCTTCTTCAGACTGTTCAGCTCGTTTGAGAAGTGGTCGTCGAAGGAGGCGACGATCTCATTGATCATGCTGGATGCCAGGATGCTCCAGTCGAGCAGGTTCTTGGCAAGGATCAGGTTGATGATCCCGATACCGGTCATGGCCGAGGTTCCGTTGATCAGTCCAAGCCCTTCCCGGATATGGATGTTGATGGGTGTAAGCTTGAATTTCTTGAAGATGACTGGAGTAGGGGAGGCCTTCCCTTTGTGGCAGACTTCTCCCTCACCGATGAGAACCAGCGCCAGGTGAGCGAGCTGTACCAGGTCTCCGCTGGCGCCAACGCCGCCATGTTCGGGAATGACAGGGTTGATATTTAAGTTGATCAGATCTTTCAGGAGCATGATCACCTCCGGATGGATTCCTGAGTGTGCCTGGATCAGGCTGCTCAGGCGGGCAAGCATCGTCGTGCGGACGTACCGCTCAGGCAGGGGCGCCCCACCGCCTGCTGAATGGCTCCGGATAAGGTTATACTGAAGATCTACCTGTTTTTTTGCATCGATCTTATACTGTGCCATCGGGCCAAGCCCGGTATTGATGCCGTAGATCACCTTGTGGTGTGCGAAAGACTCAAGAAATTTAAAGTTTTTGTCGACTCTCTGCAAGGCCTCAGGAGCAATATCAATCTGTTCTCCCCGGTAGACAATGTTAAAGAAATCTTCCAGCGTCAGCGGCCCATTTCCTATGATTATCATGCTGTTAAGCTGTTTAATGATCGTTTCGGATCAGTCAAAAAATAAGCCTGCAAAAATAATAAAAAGTTAGATACTCAGAGGTCAGAGCCGAGGTCAGAGTCAGAGTCAGAGTCAGAGGTCAGAGACCAGAGTCGGAGGTCTGTGGGTTGGGGGTTGTGCAAGGGAAGTGTATTTGTTCAATTTTGTGATTTCGTGCATTGGTGGCATAAAAAGACTTTTCAGGGGGGGCTCAAATATAAATTCTGAAATCTGAACTCTGGCCTTTGAAAAAAAGTGTATCTTTGCGCCGTTCTTTGGAACATGGCTCCGTAGCTCAACTGAATAGAGCATCTGACTACGGATCAGAAGGTTGGGGGTTTGACTCCCTCCGGAGTCACGAAACAGGTGCAAAGTGCAAAGTGTAAAGTGTAAAATAACTTGCACCTTGCACTTTTGGTTTTAGATTTTAGACTTAATATCCCAGGTACCGAGCTTTTCAAATCCCGATTTCCAATCAAGTTCCGTAGTAAAACACCTCTCTAACGATCTTCCCTTCTTTCCATTCCTGTAAGGCTACTTGGGTATATTTGCAGATGCCACGATCTCTGTGGGTGTATTTCATTAATTAGGATTTATTACTCAACATCGAAAAGAAAACTTGACAAGCCCTAAATTTTATTGTATCTTCGTAACGGAAATCAAAGATTGAATTATCGATTATGCCTCACACTTTAAACCAACGATTATGAAAGGACTTATAAAAATGGCTACAAGGATGCTTAGCCTGGCATCTTTGTTTTTTCTGAGCCTCGCTGTTTCAGGGCAATATCCAACGTATGAAAACCGGTTGATAAATGATACCATGCCGGATCCATACACCTATGAGTTCGATATCTATCTGCTGAGGACAGGGAGTATCCCACTTGAACTTGTCTCATACACAGCGGGGATTTATTTTGATCCTGTTGTGGTTAATGGAGGAACGATCACAGCATCGATTGTTCCAGGGTCATCGCAGCTTTTCCCTGCACAGCAGCCCACAATTGTGACGATTGGCAATGGAAGCAATGGAACATTCTGTCTGGCCGGATTACCGTACTACATCATACGGCTGGCTGGCGTGTCTCCTCCCGGAGCTGGAAATGGAACTTACATCGTAACAGATTTTCCGGGTACCAGGGTTTGCAGGATCAAACTAACAAATTCTCTTGCATTTGCTCCTGCTCCGCCGATACAATGCTTTAATTTTCAAGCCACTCCTTATAACACGGTTGTGCGTGCATATGTTGGTGGTCTTAACACGAATATTACAATTCAAGCCTTCCACTTCATCACCGATCTTACCAATCCATTACTCAATCTTCCGGTCCCGGTGCATACCCTGACGGGTGGCGGGATCGCCCCGGCCATTGTGGGTTTGGATGGTTCTGATGCCGGGATCAGATACTGGCTTTACAGGGATGGTGTGAGTACCCAATGGCCAACGACCGGTACAGGATCCCCATTTACCTTCAATGGCTCTCCATTTTCATCATCAGGTGTTTATACATCAACAGGATGGCGAAAAGCAACTTACCTCACGGCAGCGATGAACGGTCCAGTGACCATCGATAAAAATCTGCATGTTAAATGTTTCCTTGAAGGGCTGTATGCCGGGGGAAGTGCAATGAATGCCGTTTCAGATGGAAGTAATTATGTCTTTGGGCCTACCATTGCCGATACTTTCCATATAGAGCTGAAAGACCAAACGGACTATCATCTTGTTTTCAAATCGCCTTCCACAAACCTACATACTGATGGAACATCGCAAGTTGTTATTTCTCATCAGCTGTCAGATTCCTATTACCTTGTTGTCAAACACAGAAATTCGATCGAGACCTGGAGCAAGTTTCCTATACCCTTTTCCGGAGGGATAATCAATTATGATTTCTCCTTAGCGGCAGAGAAAGCATTTGGGGATAATATGAAACAACTTGCTCCCGGAGAATTTGGGATTTTCACCGGAGATGTCAACCAGGATGGAGCAGTTGACCCCAACGACCTGGGTGACATCGACAATGATTCATCGGGTTTCACTTTTGGCTATGTTGTAACTGACCTGAATGGTGATGCTGTCGTAGATTCCAACGACATGGGTCTGGCGGATAACAATGTATCAGGTTTTGTTATCGTCGTGAGACCATAAGGAAGAATTTCTTCTGCTTCATCTAGAACTTATACGCGTTGTCCTCAATGAGCCTGGCAGCGATTTTTCTACGGGCTTCCTTTGCATTGAAAGGAAGAACATAAGTGAGTTTATCCGAAGCTTTCAGTAGTTTTTCACTTTCCTCTGGGGTTGCAAATGCATTGATGGCATCCATGGCCGATTTCCGTGCCCGTGAGGCTGCATCATAAATGAAGGTAGCGGTGATCTCGCGGTAGAGATGGATCGCTTCTTCTCCCTTGATCTGTTTCATCTTTTCGACGCGGAGCAGCATCGATTCAGCTATATAGAGGTCCATGATGATGTCAGAAAGGTTATTGAGCACCTCCTGTTCGGTGACCATGGTTTTTCCAAATCCGGCTGATGCGCCATGGATGAGAAGAAGGCTGAGATTTTTAATATTTCTGAGCACAGCCATTTTTTCCTGGAAGAAATCCAATCCTGCCGCCTGCTCTGCCTGTAGCTGATCCAATTGCCGGATAAGGTTTTCAGCCTTGCCAAACAGGTCAAAATCGCCTTTCATGGCTCTTTTCATCGCTGTATCAACCACCAGTAACCGGTTGATCTCATTGGTACCTTCAAATATCCGGTTGATGCGCGAATCGCGGTAGCCGCGTTCAACGGCGACTTCTGCCGAATAGCCCATTCCTCCGTGGATTTGAACCGCTTCATCAATGACAAAGTCGAGGACTTCTGAACCAAATACCTTCAGGATAGCAGCTTCTACGGCATAATGGCTGATCCCTTCGATAGAAGCCCGGCCTTTGTCCATGCCTGAGGCTTTATTCAGCTCGATCTGATCATCAATATCCTTGCTGACCCTGTAAATGGCTGATTCCAATGCAAAGGTCAGGATGACCTGTTCTGCCAGCTTGTGCTTGATTGCACCAAAGGTTGAGATAAGTACGGAGAACTGTTTTCTCTCATTGGCATATTTAACCGAGTCGGTGATGGCTTTTTTGGAAGCGCCGAGAACGTTTCCTCCGAGTTTGATCCGCCCCATGTGAAGGATGCTCAGGGCTACCCTGAATCCTTCGCCACGGTTTCCAATAAGGTTCTCAACCGGAACTTTGACATCATTATAAAAGATCTGCGCTGTGGATGATCCCTTGATACCCATCTTCTTCTCATCAGGATTGATGACAACCCCAGGAAACTTGCTTTCTACAATGAATGCGCTCAAGACCCTGTCCTTGTCGATTTTTGCAAAAACGGTCTGCACATCGGCAAAGCCGGCATTGGTGATCCACATCTTGGATCCATTCATGATATAATGCTTGCCGTCTTCCGACAGCACTGCCTGTGTCTTTCCGGCGTTGGCATCGCTGCCGGCGCCAGGTTCGGTAAGGCAATAAGCGCCCAGGAGTTCTCCGGTGGCCAGTTTGGTGACATATCGCTGACGCTGATCTTCATTCCCGTAATACATGATGGGCAGGGTTCCGATCCCGCAATGACACATGAATGCGACAGAAAATGAATACCCGGCGCCGATCACTTCGGCTGCCAGCATTTGCGTGACGAAATTCTGGCCAAACCCGTTGTATTCCTCCGGCAGGGCAATGCCCATCAGACCCATCTCACCCGATTTTTTCAGGATCGACTTCATCAGTTGGATATCCGGGGAATCAAGGTTGTCGAGGTTGGGATATACCTCTGCTTCAAGAAAATCCCGGCAGGTTTGTGCGATCATCCGCTGTTCTTCGTTGAATTCCTCGGGAATAAAAACATCCGATGGGTTGACTTCATCAACCAGGAACTCGCCGCTTTTTAATACTTTTCTGTTTGACATATGTTTGATATTTAGATTTCTTTTGTTCAACCCCCTCTCTGTTTGTGACCCCTCCCTTAGTCCCTCCCAGTGCAATGACCTCACCCCCCAACCCCCTCTCTGTTTGTGACCCCTCCCTTAGTCCCTCCCCTAAAAGGGGAGGGGTTGGGGTGGGGTCATAAAGCTAATGCTATCAACTCTGCAATGTCGTAATTTTTTAACTCTTCTTCCTTATTTTTATACTTGATCCCATCTGTCATCATTTTCATACAGAAGGGACATGTGGTTGCGATCACCTGTGCACTTGTCTCCATCGCCTCCTCTGTACGTTCAATAAACACTTCCTTATCGCCTTTTTCTGCTTCTTTAAACATCTGCGCACCTCCAGCACCGCAACACAGGGCAAAACTATTGTTTCTTTTCATCTCCCGGAGTTCAGCCCCAACAGCTTTGATAATGCTTCTGGGCTCTTCATAGATATTATTTGCTCTCCCAAGATAACAAGGGTCGTGGTACGCAACGCGCTTTCCTTGAAAAACCTTATTATCCGGATTGAGTTTCCCTTCCCTGATCATCTGTTCAAGAAGAACAGCGTAGTGTACCACTTCATAGTGACCTCCAAGATCAGGGTATTCATGCTTGAAAGTATTGTAGCAATGGGGGCAAATCGTGAGAATCTTTTGGATGTTGTATCTCCTGAAAGTCTCAATGTTTCGGAAGGCTTGCATGTGAAAGAGCATCTCATTGCCGGCCCGGCGGGCAGGATCTCCCGTGCAGGTTTCTTCCTTCCCCAATACGGCATAACTCACCTTCAGGTGGGAAAGAATCTTAACAAAAGCCCTGACAACCTTTTTATACCTGTCGTCAAATGCCCCTGCACAACCAACCCAGAAAAGATATTCAGGTTGCTCTCCCCGGGCCTTCAGATCAGCCATTATAGGTACTTCTATTGGTCTAATATTCATTATCTTAGATACTACTACTTGATCTTTATATTCAGGTCCTTGGCCCACCCCAGGCGATCTTCTGAAGAGAACTGCCAGGGGGCGCCATTGTTTTCGATGTTGTTGAACATGGTCTTGAGCATGCCCGGTGCAGAGGCTTCCTCCATCACCAGATATCGGCGCATGTCGACAATGAGGGTTGGCTGATTGATGTTGACCGGACACTCCATGGCGCAGGCATTACAGGTTGTGCAGGCCCAGAGCTCTTCTTCTGAAATTAAATCCCGGATTAAGGAGCGCTTGTCATCAAAAGATTTACCCTGTTTGATCAACAAAGAACCTTTCTCTTTCATCCGGGCCCGGATATCCATCATGATCTTGCGGGGGGACAAACGTTTCCCGGTGATATTGGCGGGGCACACAGAAGTACAGCGACCACATTCCGTGCAGGTCAACGAATCGAAGTAATTTTTCCAGGTGATATCCTCGATATCTTTCACCCCAAACCGGGAAACAGCGGCTACAGAAGTGGCCGCCGCAGGGGCTGCTTCTGGATTCAGCATCAACTGCACTTCGTGCATCACATGCTCCATGTTGGTGAGTTTGCCAAGGGGCTCAAGCCGGGTAAGGAATGTATTGGGCACCGACATAAAAACATGGAAATGCTTGGAATAGGGGAGGATGTTGGCAAAGAGGAAGATCAGCAGGATATGGCTCCACCAGAAAAAGTGGTAAAACAATTCGAGACTCTCGGCGGGAAGTCCAACGAACATACCGGAGAGAACTTGGCTAACAGGATAAACACCCAAAATATCTCCTCCGGTTCTGGTCTGAAGCTCAACATATGCCATATTCATGCCTTGCAAAGAGATCATCAAAAAGAGGATCAGGGTCAAAGCTACATTGGCATCCTGGTGTGATATCTTTTTCATCTCAACCCCTTCGAAGCGCTTGATATGCAGGAACACCCGGCGGACCAGGAATAACACAATGGAGATCCCCACAAGAAAAGCGAAGATATCCCCGGAGGCCATGATCACATCATAGAACGTTCCAGGGAAGTGAAGGGATTTTTCCACACCGCCCACGCCATCAATGACCATTTCGATGCTTCCGACCAGGATCACGCAAAATCCCCAAAAAACAAGCGCGTGGAAGAAACCGATCACCGGCCTGCGGAAGATCTTGGTCTGACCAAAGGAAACGGAAAGCATGATTTGCAGTCGTTTCCCGATATTTCTAACCGGAAATCCGGAACGCGTGAGTTGAAAAAAACGAAACAAACGGTAGGTCGTGAAGGAAAAAACACCCAGGGTGATCAGCAGGGTGATGGCAAAAATGATCTGACGCGTCATGCCGCCGATCTCATTTTGATTTCATTTCCCGGACAGCCTCTACCAGTTTGGGCAGCACTTTCAGTGCATCACCCACGATCCCGTACTGGGCAGCTTCGAAAACCGGAGCATCCTTATCGGTATTAACGGCAACGATATATTTTGAAGAACTCACACCTGCCAGGTGTTGGGTTGCTCCGGAAATTCCGACAGCGAAATAAAGGTTCGGTGCGATCACTTTACCTGTTTGCCCGGTGTGTTCTTCATGGGAGCGCCAGCCTTCATCAGAAACGGGGCGGGAACAGGCGAGGGCAGCGCCGAGAAGATCTGCCAATTCAATCAGCGGTCCCCAGTTATCGGGTGATTTCATCCCGCGGCCTCCGGAAACGACGATCTCCGCATCGGTGAGCAATAGCTTTCCGGTCTGTTTCTGTACGTCGGTAACCTTGGTTTTCATCAGGTTGCTATCCGGTGTGACCTGAAATGTCTCGATCTCAGCTTTCGACTGCTTATCGATGAGTTCGAATGAATTCTGGGAAAGGGTAAGTATCTTCACTGGTGTATGAATGGCCACGTGTGCAAAGGCATTACCGGAGTATGCCCGTTTTCTCAGAACAAAGGGTTCGGTGCTGATCGGGAGTCCATTTACGCCGGAAGCCAGTCCGGCCTTGAGGCGGACAGCCAATCTCGGCGCCAGGGCTTTGCCGGTGCCATTGTTGGATAAGATCAAAACGGAAGCAGAGACTTGCAGGGCAATATCTCCGATGATGGATGCATATACCTGGTTGTCGAGTGTTCCGAGGTTTTTGCCATGCGCAACGAGGATCTTTTTTAACCCATAATGTCCCAGCTTTTCAAGCTCATCAGGATCGGGATTTCCGATCGTAAGCGCCATGGCCGGCAGGTTCATCATTTCTGCGATACGTGCAGCATAGGATGCCAATTCATAGGATAATTTCTTGAATTTTCCTTCCCAGTTTTCGGTAAAGACGAGAATAGCCATATCCATTCAATTTTTTCGTTTGTTAAATGACTTTTGCTTCATTCTGAAGCAGTTCAATAAGTTGCTGAGGGTTTTCAGCATCAATCAATTTGCAGGCAGCCCGGGGCTGTGGTTTTTCGAACTGAAGCAGAGAGGTCAGGGGTTCTGTTGCTATCGGTTCCATCACTTTGAGCGGCTTTGTGCGGGCCACCATGATGCCACGCATGGCGGCGATCCTTGGTTCTTTTGTGATCCCTTTCTGAACGATGGCGACAAAAGGAGTTGGAACAGTCAGAATCTCCTTACCACCATCTATCTCACGGGAGAGGATGGCCTGACCGTTTTCGATCTTCAGGGAAGATACGGCTGATACCGAAGGGTATCCCAGCATTTCTGCAACCATACCACCGACAGAACTGCCGTTGAAGTCGCAGGACTCTATTCCGCAAAGGATAATGTCATAAGGATTCTGCCTGATGGCTTCAGCGAGTTGGGAAGAAACCACAAAGGCATCATTGGATTCCGTATTCACCCGGATGGCATCATCTGCACCGATGGCAAGTGCCTTCCGGATGGTTGGCTCATTGCCAACAGGTCCCACATGTGCAACCGTGACCTGCGTGACACCCGTTGAAGCATCATCCTTCAGCTCCAGCGCTCTCGTCAGCGATAATTCATCCCATGGGTTGATCACCCATTGAACACCGGTGGCATCAAAACTTTTTCCGTCGGGTGTAAATCTGACTTTTGTCGTCGTGTCAGGCACCTGACTCATACATACCAGGATTTTCATTGTATTTTTTCGATTATAGATTATAACTAATTGACATTAAGTAAGTAAGTGATGAATTAGTCAATACAAAGATGCAAATTTAAACAAATCTGAGAAAACGAGCTTTTCTACTTTAGCTTTGTCGCGTCTACAGATGCGGATAAAGACTTGTCAAACGCGTTGAGCAGAAGATCACCGACAAACCGGATGGATATATCAAAGCCGGCAATGTTCATGGTGAGAGAGGATATCCACTGGTACCCATCTGTGGTAGTAATAGTCGTAACAGACCAATGACTGTTTATTTTATCAGGCACTTTTTGATCGCTTCACCCGAACCTATTTTATAACCATCTGACAAATACAGGATTTCCCCTGTTTTATTGATGATGATGATCAATGGGTACCGGAATGCGCTCTTGGCGAACAGCTTTTCAGTGACCAAAGCGTTCAGAAGATGGTTTTCGGAGGTATAAAGTATATTTGAAGGAAGTCCTTTCCCATGCTTGCCTCTGATCAAACCGGCGTCTTTCTTTTCCTTTCCAATAATGACCATTGAACCGGTCCATTTATCCAGATCCTTCCTGATCATCAATAGTTCATTGATCAGGTGTTTGGTAGGTTCTCTATCCGGTTCCATCCATATTAAAAGCAATTCCTCATTTCCAACCAGGGATTTTAGTTCAAGCTTTTGTTTATCAATAGTCTCAATGAATTGATCCAATAGTTGGGACATTTTAATGTCTATTTGCACAGCAGGCGGTTCTTTCAGGAGGGTCAGCGTTTTAACAATCCGCTGATTTGGTGAAAGGGTGAAATACTCCATGTTGACCAGTACGGAGCCATCCTGCATGCGGTTTCCGGTGATGATGCGGTAAGAACCGGTATCCAATTCCAGGGTACATGGGTATGTATTGAACCGATGATCCGTCTCATAGTCCAGTGAACGATAGAAACCATCCGTTAGCCGCTGTATTGTCAGGTGAACATAGTAAGCGGGCTTTACCTTATTTAACGGATCGTTATGAAGGTTGAGAATTCCCTTGGGTAATGATGGATTTTGCGGTTGCTCAAAGAATACATCATCCCATGTACCATCCTGATAATATTGGACTTTCCCGGTTGCCGTTTCAATCCTTGCGGGAATGCCCAGGCTGCGACATGAGGCGACAAAAAAGATATCTCTGGAGTGGCGATCGCAGATCCTGATTTTCAGTACTCCGGCAGGGGAGATGGGCACCCTGTAATAATTGGCGGTATCGTCAATAGTTAAAGAGTCAAGGATCCAATCGCGCAAGGTCACAGCCGAAAAATTACGTTCAGAAAACTGATGCCACAGGATGGCCTTGTAGGGTGTCATCCATTCGTTGCTGATCCGGGGCGACAGGAGATGCTGCAGGTAGATGTCTGTCGGCATTGATGGTGCTCGCTTTACGGTTTCATCAATGTGTGCCATCAATACAGCCGCACTTGCATCCCGGAGGTCTTTCTGCGAAATGGCACCCGGCATACCAAAGGTCAGGTAGTGTTTTTCTGGCGGAACAGAAGCCATGAAATCCAGGATTTCCCGCCAGTTGCCCCGACTCTGATGCAGCAAACGCCAGCAACTGTCGAAGGGAAGTTTTAATGTTTCTGATAGTCTGACAACTTTGGCAGAATCAATGAAGGTGGCTTCGTAAGCCATCCGAATGCTGTCTTCTTCATGCAGCCTTATGTTATTTCTTTCCCTGGCTTTTTCATCTGAAGGAAGACTTTGATGTTTTTCCTTTGGCGGGGTGAACATGTCGGATGATGAAGCCGGTAAGCTGGATTTTGGCATCAGGATGATCTCTGTAGTATCTGTTCCTGCGGGGATTCTGGCATATCCCAGATGCACCTTATCAGAAGCCCATGCCAGCAGGTCTCCGTATCCGGTTATGATACTGATACAGCCGTTCTGGTCCGTTTTGCCTTTCCCGATCGGAAAGAATTCGGCATAGTTGTACAACTGAAATTCAACCATGATGTTTGGGACTGCTTTTCCTTCAGGGTCTTGTACCTGAACTACTGTTTGATGGGTGTCAGCATAATTGGTGAGCAGGTTGATCTTGGTATACTTGCCTGTCTTTTCCAACACCTCTTCCGGGCCTTTGTATTTTCCGAAGACAGTGGTGTTGACCATCATGGCGCGGGTGGCCGGACCGGCAAACCATCCCATGTTGAGATCCGGTTCCGGTTCACAGGCGCCAATGAAATACCATTTCCCTTCAACCCACACTTCGACCCAGGCATGGTTATCATCGCAATGGGCCCATCGCGGGGTATAACATTGCCTGGCAGGTATGGAAACTGACCGCAGCGCAGCAACTGTGAGCACCGATTCCTCCCCGCAACGACCAAAGGCGCATTTCACCGTGTTAAGCGGACTGGAGGTTCTTCCATCTGTTCCCTTGTAGGTGACCTTTTCATGACACCAGTGGTTGACTTCCAGGGCAGCTTCCCGCATCGACATCCCTTTGAGACGATCCTTTAGTTCGCGGAAAAAGACAACCCGTGAAGAATCAAGGTTTTCATTATTAACACGAATTGGCAGCACAAAATGCCGGAAGATATCTTCAGGGATATCCTTTCCCCACGCGAAGTGAGATTGAGCTTCAAGCGATGACCGGATATTCATCAGCAAAAAGCCACCCGGATAATCAGCCAGATCACTCAGTGGCATGTAAGCGTAAAGAAACTGAAGCGCTTCTTTTTCTTTCCGGGTGATATCTTCTGAGAAGACCGAGAAGATGTCTCCTCCTTGCTGAGATAAAAGTTGTTCTGTCTTCCGGAAGTCACTGCCGACCTCCTTTCTTACCGCAGTATCCGTAATGAAATGCTCCCTGCAGGATGCAAGAAGAAGCGGCATGAAGCCTGCTAAAATGGCCATTCTGCCAACAAAGAAAACAGTAGATATCCGATGGTTTTTCATCATTCTGGAAATAAAGGGTGTCTTGGATCAAGTGGCCGAAATTACATAAAAGACCATTAGCAGTCTATGAAAGCAATCAATCATTCATTCACCACAGGAACAAAAAAGAAGAAAAAAAGAAATTATGTGTATTGTCTGAGAAAAACATTAATTTTGTGCCGTTTTTGATGGAACGTTCTGGTTCTTTAAAGAAATTGAGTTCAATGGCCGTTTTCAGGAGGCCCATGTGCTTTTCGTCAGATTCAAGTTTTTTTTATTTTATTAATTTTTATTTTTTTCAATGAACATTTTTGTTGCAAATCTGAACTTCAGGTCATCCAGTGAAGATCTGAGGACGCTGTTCGAAAAGTACGGAGAAGTCTCTTCGGCTAATGTGATCACCGATAAAATGTCGGGCAGGTCAAGAGGCTTTGGTTTTGTCGAGATGGCTGACGAAACACAAGCTCAGCAAGCCATCCAGGAGTTGAATAACACCGAATTTGACGGTAAAGTGATTGCTGTCTCTGTGGCCCGTCCAAGGACCGAAAGACCGCAGCGCAATTTCCGTTCGAATAACAGGGACAACTGGAACAGAAACGACAGAAACCAGTATTAATCTTTGAAATACTGAAGAAAAAGGCGCTATAAGCGCCTTTTTTTTATGGATGCTGTCAATATTTAGATTAATTCTAATTAGAATGAGTAATAAATTCTTTTACAGGAAAATAGAGGGTATTAGCTCACGCATTAAAAAAAATGGTACCTTTGCACCCGCATTTTGATAAATCATACCTTTTATAACAGTTATTCTCCATTATGGGATACATTAATTTCGATAAAAATCAGCTCGTAAACCTTGAATACGCTCTCAGCCGAGAGCTCATCCGATCGAACCGGGCAGGTTCTTACGCCAGTACGACCATCATTGGCTGCAATACCCGCAAATATCATGGATTGCTGATAACCCCACAACCAGCAATTGATAACGGTAATCATGTTCTTCTTTCCACGCTGGATGAATCTGTCCTGCAGCAAGGCTCGGAGTTCAATCTTGGGATCCATGGCTACCCCGGTGGTGTTTACTTTCCTAAAGGGCACCGGTATATCAAGGACTTTACCATCGACCCGTACCCGGTATTGACCATTCAGGTGGGTGGGGTCATCCTGACCAAAGAGATGATCTTCATTTCCAATGACGACCGGATCCTGATCAAATATACCCTTGTTGATGCGCATTCTCCAACAATTTTGCGATTCAAACCCTACCTTGCCTTCCGGAATGTTCACATCCTGAGCAAGAAGAATATGTATGTTGACCGGAGATATGAGAAGGTTGGCAATGGGATCGGCATCAGGATGTATCAGGGTTATACCGATCTGTTTATGCAGTTCTCCAAAGTGCCGGAATATGTCCATGTTCCTGACTGGTATTACAACATCGAATACCTCCAGGAAAAAGAGCGTGGCTATGAACACTTGGAAGACCTGTATGTTCCGGGGTATTTCGAATTACCCATCAGGAAAGGGGAGAGCATCATTTTCTCTGCCGGCATCAAAGAGATCAATCCCACTTATATCTCCAAGGCTTTCAATACAGAGATCAAAAAGCGGATACCCAGGAGTACCTTTGAAAATTGCCTGGTCAATGCGGCCCAGCAGTTCATCGTGAAAAAAGGGAAAAGAACTGAGATCACTGCCGGATTCCCTTGGTTTGGCCGGTGGGGAAGGGATACCTTTATCTCACTTCCCGGTTTAACCCTCGTAACCGGAGAATTCAAATTGGCCAAGGAGATCCTTGATACCATGGTTTCCGATATGGATGGCCCACTTTTCCCCAATATGGGAGAAGGGAACCGGTTGGCTTACAATTCTGTTGATGCACCGTTATGGTTTTTCTGGGCGTTGCAACAATACGCCGGATACGCTGGAGAAAATGATAAAATCTGGGAAGAATACGGTAAGAAACTGAAGCTGATACTGAAAGGGTATCGTGATGGATCTATCTTTGGTATCAAGATGAATGATGATGGATTGATCAAGGCCGGCGAGCCAGGGAAAGCCCTCACCTGGATGGATGCCATCGTTTTTGGCAAACCGGTGACGCCTCGAATGGGCATGCCGGTAGAGATCAATGCGTTGTGGTACAATGCTGTGATGTTCAGTCTGGAAATGGCGAAACTGGCTGGCGACAAATCTTTCATCAAGGAATGGGAATCGATCGTTGAGAATATTCCAGCATCCTTCACAAAGGTATTTTGGAGTGAGAAAAAAGGTTACCTGGCTGACAGTGCAGATGATCAGCAAACCGACTGGACCATCCGCCCCAATCAGGTCTTTGCCACCTCCCTGCCGTACAGTCCGATAACACAAGAGATCAGAAAACAGGTGCTGAGCAGGATCAGGCAGGAATTGCTAACCCCGCGCGGGCTCCGAACCTTGCCTCCCAGTCATCCCGATTACAAGGGTACCTGTTTCGGTGACCAGCCAACACGCGATCTGGCCTACCACCAGGGAACTGTCTGGCCCTGGTTGCTTGGTCACTTTGCGGAAGGTTACCTGAAGCTACACGGCAAAGGAGGCCTTGATTTTATCAAGTGTCTTTATGCTGGTTTTGGCGCTGTGATGAGTGAACATGGAATAGGAACGATCTCTGAGATTTATGATGGCGACCCGCCACATTCAGCCCGCGGTGCGATCTCCCAGGCCTGGAGCGTGGCCGAATTGCTCCGGATGAACCATTTGATCAGAATGTATGATAAAATGAAATAGTATGATGAAGGTGTTAATGTTTGGCTGGGAATTTCCCCCCCACATCACCGGTGGGTTGGGAACAGCCTGCTATGGGCTGGTCAAAGGCCTCGTCAAGCATGGCGTTGAAGTGATCTTCGTCATTCCCAAAGCCTTTGGTGACGAGCAGAAGGAGTCGTTCCGGCTCATTGATGCCAGCGATGTGACCCTTGACTTCAAGAAGCAGGTCAATCAGGAGTATTGGAAGAATATCCAGTTTATGGAAATTGGTTCCAACCTGATCCCTTATGCAGGGACTGAGGAGTTTGAGCGGATCATCTCAGAAAACCTTAAACTTGCCGGCGTTGACACAACGTCCATTTTCTCCAAACGATTTGTCTTCTCAGGAAAGTATGGTCATGATCTGATGAAAGAAGTTTCCCGGTATGCGCTGGTTGCATCAACCATTGCAGCCAAAACGCCTCTCGATGTGATCCATTCCCACGACTGGCTGACCTATCCTGCCGGCATCGCAGCCAAGGCCATCAGTGGAAAACCGTTGGTCATCCACGTCCATGCTACGGAATTTGACCGCTCGGGAGAAAATATGAACCCAAATGTGTACGACATTGAACGCAAGGGCATGGAGGCTGCCGACCGGATCATCACGGTAAGCCGGCTTACACGGCATATCGTAATCGATCGCTACGGCATCAACCCCGATAAAATCCATGTGGTGCACAATGCCGTGGAACCCAAAGATGGCGAAGAGATGCAACCCGCCGAACGATATGTGGATGAGAAGATCGTTACCTTCTTGGGCCGGATCACTTTCCAGAAGGGCCCCGACTATTTCGTTGAGGCTGCTGCCCGTGTAATCCACCGCGACAAGAACGTCAGGTTTGTCATGGCCGGCTCCGGTGATATGATGAACAAAATGATCAAACGAGTGGCACAGTTGAAGATCGCTTCTCATTTTCACTTTACCGGGTTTTTAAAAGGGGCTGAAGTTGACCGGATGTTTGCCATGAGCGACGTCTACGTGATGCCCTCGGTTTCTGAACCTTTTGGCATCAGCCCGCTGGAAGCCATGCGTTCCAATGTTCCGGTTGTCATCTCAAAACAGTCGGGCGTGGCCGAAGTGCTGCGGCATGCCCTGAAGGTTGATTTCTGGGATATTGATGCCCTGGCGGACTCCATCAATGGGCTCATCAAATATCCTGCGCTGCGGAACATCTTTGTCCGCCTTGGCAAAGAAGAAGTGGATAGCCTGAAATGGGAAAATAGCGCCCTCCTGGTTATCGAAACGTATAAAAATGCACTGGGCATCGCCCATTCGAATTGAATGATTGAATAGAAAAAAGAATAACCGTATATGAGATCCATTTGTTTTTACTTCCAGGTTCACCAACCCTACCGGCTCAGGACCTACCGGTTCTTCGATATCGGACATAATCACCATTATTATGATGAGTACCAGAACCGGACGATCATCCGAAGGGTTGCCGATAAGTGTTACCTTCCGGCCAACCAGGTGATGTACGACCTCATCCGGGAATATGGCTCCGCATTCAAGATCAGCTATTCGATCTCCGGGACCGCCCTTGATCAATTTGAGATGTACACATCTGATGTGCTGGAGAGCTTCCAAAGGCTTGCATCAACAGGATGTGTGGAATTTCTTTCTGAGACCTATTCACACTCACTCTCCTCACTGCGGAGCAAGGAGGAATTCACCAACCAGGTTAATCTTCACCGGGAAAAGATCAGAAAGCTCTTTGGTGTCGAGCCCACTTCTTTCCGGAATACCGAGCTCATCTACTCGGATGGAATAGGAGAGATGGTCGCTGATATGGGTTTTCGGGTCATGCTCACCGAGGGAGCCAAACATATCCTTGGGTGGAAAAGTCCGAACTATATGTATTGCAACGCGGTGAACCCGAAGCTCAAATTGCTGTTGAAGAACTTCCGGCTCAGTGATGACATTGCTTTCCGGTTTTCTGAACGTGCATGGAGTGAGTGGCCTCTGACTACCGAGAAATTCGTCGGTTGGTTGAATTCAACCAACTTCAATGAAGAGGTGGTCAATCTTTTCATGGATTATGAGACTTTCGGCGAGCATCAATGGCCCGAAACCGGGATCTTTGACTTCCTGCGTGCCTTGCCGAAGAGGGTTTTTGAGCATTCAAACTTCACCTTTAACACCCCGTCAGAATTGGCAGAAAAACTGCAGCCCGTGGCATCTATCCATGTGCCCTATCCCATCTCCTGGGCAGATGAAGAACGCGACCTGACAGCCTGGCTCGGGAATGAATTGCAGGATGAAGCCTTCGGCAACCTTTACAAACTGGTTGACCGGCTCAGGGATTGCAAGGATGAAAGGATATTGCAAGACTGGCGTTACCTGCAAACCAGCGATCATTTCTATTACATGTGCACCAAATGGTTCTCCGACGGCGATGTACATAAGTACTTCAATCCATATGGTACGCCGTATGAAGCCTTTATCAATTATATGAACGTGCTGTCGGACTTTCAGATCAGGGTCGACCGTTTCTGCCGCTCAAACAATCATGAGCCGTTGCAAGCGCCCGAGGTTGAGTATGTCGACAATGATAACCTGGCAGTGGGCGAGCTTCCTTTAAATAACGTTAAGACTTCTGCAACCCGGAAAAGATCAACTGTCAGGAAAACAGGCACAACGAAAGCTAAAACAACAAAGAAGGTGAAAGCAACCAAACCCGCTGCAAAGAAACCATCGAAAAAAACGGGTGCAAAGAAATCACCTGCAAAAAAGGCTGACACAAAATCTACCGCCAAAAAGTCGAAAACCATTAAGTAATTATCTTCCACTTCTAAGCAAAGCTATATAACTCATGAATGATGTCATCAAGCTTGCCCCGGATGTGCTGTTTGAGGTAAGCTGGGAAGTTTGTAATAAAGTCGGCGGAATATATACCGTCTTGTCAACCAAGGCGCTAACCCTGCAATCCTCAATCAAAGACAACTACCTCTTCATCGGACCGGATGTCTGGAAGGATATCTCCAGGAACCATAACTTCATTGAGGACAAACTCCTTTTCAAGACCTGGAAACAGAAGGCCGAAAAAGAGGGTCTGCAGATCCGGATCGGGAGATGGAACATCATCGGCAAACCCATTGCCATCCTGGTAAACTTCACCAAATACTTCCCTGAAAAGGATAAGATATTCGCCCATTTGTGGGAAACCTATCACCTTGACTCCCTGTCCGGCCAATGGGATTATCTGGAACCTGCACTTTTCGGACATGCAGCTGCGAAGGTGATTGAGAGCTTTTACAAATTCAACCTCACCGACCAGGATAAGATCGTTGCTCAATTCCATGAATGGATGACCGGAACGGGTATCCTGTACCTGAAAGAACATGTGCCGCAGATCGGCACCGTATTTACCACCCATGCAACTGTTGTAGGTCGCTGTATCGCCGGGAACGGACTTCCTCTCTACAGAAATATGTCATCCTATGATGCCGATGTCGTCGCCAGGCAGTTTGGCGTCATCTCCAAAAACAGCCTGGAACGGATATCCGCACATGAAGCTGATTGCTTCACCACGGTGAGCGAGCTGACAGGTAATGAGTGTGTCAACTTTCTGAAGAAATTACCGGATGTTTATACTCCTAATGGTTTTGAGGACTCCTTTGTCCCTCCGGCTGCCACTTTCGAATCGAAAAGGCAAGCTGCCAGGGAGAAGCTCTTCCGGGTAGCTGAGGCCTTGTGCAACCAGCCACTTGCACGTGACAGCCAGCTCATCGTCAACTCCGGAAGATATGAGTTCAGAAATAAAGGCATTGATATTTTTATCAAGGCGCTGGGCAAATTGAACCAGGAAAAAGAACTTGCCAAAGATATCATTGGTTTTATCCTGGTGCCTGCGTACCACCTGGGCCCACGGCCTGAACTGCTGGAACGGATGGAGCAAAGCGACTTTCAGAATCCACTTAAAGGGGAATTTCTGACCCACGTGATGCCTGAACCTGAAAATGATCCCGTCATCCAACATGTTCGCCAAAGCGGATTAACCAATGAACCGGGCAGCAAGGTGCATATTGTTTTCGTTCCTGCCTACCTTGACCAAGCCGATGGGATTTTTGGGATGGACTATTATGACCTGTTGATCGGCTTTGATGGTTCCGTCTTCCCTTCCTATTATGAACCCTGGGGATATACGCCGCTGGAGAGTCTGGCATTCCACATCCCCACGATCACAACGACATTGACCGGTTTTGGGTTGTGGGTGAAATCACTTGCTGAAGATGATCTGCAGTGCATTTCTGTCGTTGATAGAACTGATGATAACGACCGGGATGTTGTTGATAATATCGCGAAAATCATCAGAACCTGCGGCTGCAAATCGCCTGACGAAATATATCAGATTCGGAATAAATCATTCGATGTTTCCAGAACAGCCCTCTGGAAGAACTTGATTGAAAAGTATTATGAGGCCTTTGATGTAGCCATCTCAAAAACCCTCATCAGAAGAGAATTTTACCGTGGCAAGCAGGCACAATACAAGGTTGAATCTTACCTTGCGGGGCAGGAAATAAAACCTGAATGGAAGAAAGTATTGATCCAGGCCACGCTGCCCAAAAGCCTGGAAGGGCTGGGAAGGCTTTCGATGAACCTTTGGTGGACCTGGAACAATGAAGGTCCGGAGCTGTTTGAAATGATCGATCCGAAACAATGGAAAGCTTTGAAATACAACCCCATTGCGCTCATCGAGTCCCTTTCTTACGAGCAGATCAAAGAACTGAGTCACAATGACAAGTTCATCCACAAGCTCAACAGGGTTGTCTCGAAATTTGATGCATACATCCTTGAACAAAAGGATCCGGGCCAGCCGGAGATCGCCTATTTCTGTATGGAATACGGCCTACATGATACCATCAAGATATACAGCGGAGGCCTTGGGATGCTTGCCGGGGATTACCTGAAACAGGCGAGTGATTCGAACATCAACATGGTTGGAGTGGGTTTGCTTTACCGTTATGGGTACTTCAGGCAATCCATTTCAGTTTATGGTGATCAGATTGCCGACTATACCCCTCAGAAATTCACCCATCTGCCACTGGTTCCGGTGAGGGGAGCTGATAACGAGTGGGTTCACGTCGTTCTGGCATTACCCGGGCGGAACATCACTGCGAAAGTGTGGCAGGTTGACGTAGGCAGGATACCGCTTTACCTCCTTGATACGGATCTGGAGGAGAACAATGAATCTGATCGTTCGATCACCCATCAGCTTTATGGCGGAGATTGGGAAAACAGGCTGAAACAAGAGCTGTTGCTGGGTATCGGTGGAATCAGGATGTTGGAACTGCTTGGCATCACTCCTGATGTGTATCACCTGAATGAAGGACATGCGGCCATCGCCAACCTGGAAAGAATGCGTCACCTCATCCAGCATGAGATGCTGACATTCAACCAGGCCATCGAAGTGGTGCGGGCAACCACCTTATTTACAACCCATACCCCTGTTCCTGCCGGGCACGATGTTTTCAGCGAAGACCTGCTCCGTGCCTACATAGCCCATTATGCGGATCAGTTGACGATCAAATGGGAAGATCTGATGAATCTTGGCAGAATCGATCAGGATAACCACGCTGAAAAGTTCTCGATGAGTGTTTGCGCACTGAAGCTATCACAGGAAGCCAATGGTGTGAGTAAGATTCATGGCCGGATCACTCGGGAGCTGTTTGGCCGTATTTTTCCGGGATATTTCCCGTCAGAGCTCTATATTGATTATGTGACCAACGGCGTTCATTATCCAACCTGGGCTGCCCGATCCTGGCAACAGCTGTACGAAAAGGAATTTGGTGAGGATTTTCCTCAGCATCAATCCGATCCAAACCGGTGGTCAGCCATTAACAAAGTTGCTAATGAAACGATCTGGCGCATCCGTCAGAAACAAAAATCACAGCTGATTGATTATTTGCTCGACCGGCTTTCAGAAGATTTGCTGTATCGCGATGCCAATCCCCGGTTATTCTTTAAGCTTCAGGAAAACATCAACCGGGAAGCCTTCACCATTGGCTTTGCCAGGCGTTTTGCGACCTATAAAAGAGCCAATCTCCTTTTCAGTGACATGGAGCGGCTTTCCAGGATCCTCAACAATAAAAGAAAACCTGTTCAGATCATTTTTGCCGGTAAGGCTCATCCCAAAGACAAACCCGGTCAGGACCTCATTAAGACCATTATTGAAGTCTCGAGACGGCCTGAGTTCATCGGAAAGATCTTCTTCATCGAGAACTACGACATGGAATTAGCGCGGTATCTGATCCGTGGCGTTGACTTGTGGCTCAATACCCCCATGCGTCCCCAGGAGGCGTCGGGAACCAGCGGCATGAAGGCGGTGATGAATGGAGTCATCAACCTGAGTGTATTGGACGGCTGGTGGGCAGAGGGCTACAAACCAGGCGCTGGTTGGGCATTAAAGGAAGAAGGGATGTTTGAAGTTGAACATTATCAGAATGAGCTTGATGCCGAGACGATTTACTCCCTCCTCGAAGATGAGATCATTCCGACATACTTCGACCGCGGAAACAAGAATTTGCCGGGTAAATGGATTGATGTCATCCGCCACTGCATCGCAGAGATTGCGCCTCATTACACGATGAAAAGGCAACTGGATGACTATGTCTCAAAATTCTATTCAAAGATGTTCACCAGAGGGAGCGCGATCAGGAAGGACCGTTTTCAACTGGCAAAGGAGATTGCAAGCTGGAAGCGTAAAGTTGAGCGAGGGTGGGAGAGTGTTGAGATTGTTGGGTTATCCTACCCCGATTCTACAGCCAGGCCATTGTCTCTTGGCGAATACCTGACAGCCGAAGTTACCCTGGATGTCAATGAACTTTCACCCAATGACCTGGGCATTGAAGTCATAGTGGGAAAAAAAGTCAATGATGAGATCAAGGAGCCGATGCTGATCCATGAGATGGAAATAAAACAAATTGAGAAGTCGATCGTTACTTTTACCTGCAATCTCAAGATATCAAGGGCCGGTGTGTACGATTTTGCATTCCGGATGTTCCCGAAGCATCCGTTGTTGCCTCACAGGCAGGATTTCAGCCTGGTTCGCTGGATCTGACAATTTATTTTTTTGAAGTATTCTGACATTAACCACTTATAAAAAAATATGAAACTGCTTGAAGGAAAAACCGCGCTCATCACCGGAGCGAACAGAGGTATTGGGAAAGGAATAGCCCTCAATTTTGCTGCAAATGGAGCAAATGTCGCCTTCTCAGACCTTTTTATTGATGACCAAGCCTTATCACTGCTTGAATCACTCCGCCAACTGGGGGTCAAGTCCCAGGCTTATGCTTCGGATGCCTCTTCGTTTGCTGCATCTGAAAAACTGGTCAATGATGTGGTGGCCGACTTTGGAACCCTGGATATCCTGGTTAATAATGCAGGGATCACCAAAGATAACCTGCTGCTCAGGATGTCGGAAGAGGATTGGGATCGGGTGATAGCGATCAATCTGAAGTCGGTGTTCAACCTGACCCGGGCTGCGCAAAAACCGATGATGAAGCAGCGCAATGGATCCATCATCAATATGAGTTCTGTTGTCGGGATCCAGGGAAACGCCGGACAGGCCAATTATTCTGCCTCCAAAGCAGGGATCATTGGGTTTACAAAATCGATCGCACTGGAGCTGGGATCAAGAAATATCCGCTGCAATGCCATCGCGCCGGGGTTCATTGAGACCGAGATGACTGCCAAGCTTCCGCAGGAAGTGAAGGAAGGCTGGATCAAAGATATCCCGTTGCGCCGGGCAGGGACAACGGATGATGTTGCAAATGTGGCGCTCTTTCTGGCTTCCGACCTTGGAGCCTATATAAACGGACAGGTCATCTCTGTTTGCGGCGGTCTCCTTACCTGATATGAGCCTGCTCACTGATTATCCATCGTGGTTCTACCTGATCTGCCTTGCGCTTGGCATTGGTTATGCCGTCGCCCTTTACTACCGTGACAAACGAAACGATTTTTCCCGCATCCTTGTCTTTCTCCTGTTTTCCTTAAGATTCTTTGCCGTATCGATCATTGCCTTGATGCTGCTTTCACCTTTTCTTCGCATGATCTCATTTGAAGATGAAAAACCGTTGATCCTGATCGGGCAGGATGTCTCTGCATCTGTCAGGGGTATCCAGGATTCAGCCTTGTTCAGGGAAACTTATGTTAAGGAATGGGAGCAGTTCACCGAAGATCTCAGCCGGGACTATGACGTTAGAATTTTTTCTTTCGGGAACGGGACAAGGGAAGCCAAACCCGGAAACTTCAATGACCAGGCATCGGACATCTCTTCGTTTTTTGACCATCTCCGGACATACTACTCAGGCCGGAATGTGGGAGCCGTGATCCTGGCCTCCGACGGGATTTATAATATAGGTGAAAACCCTGTCTATGCTTCCGGGAACATCAGATACCCGATCTATACCGTCGCACTGGGAGATACAACGGTGCAAAAAGACCTGTTCATCAGCAAAGTGAACTACAACAGGATGGCGTTTCCGGGCAACACTTTCCCGGTTGAAGTGCTGATCAAAGCCAACAAATGCAAAGGTGAAAAAACCACGCTGGAGATCAGAAAAGACGCATCATTGCTTGTTTCAGAAGAGATCAGCATCACCTCCGGTGACTTCTTCCTGAAAAGGGAATATTCGCTGACGGCCAATGAAAAAGGCGTTAACCGTTTCAGGATTACATTGAAAGGGGTTGCCAATGAATGGACCCTGCAAAATAATACCATGGATATTTTTGTCGATGTCCTTGACACCAAAGAAAGCGTGCTGATCCTCTATCAATCACCCCATCCGGACATTGCCTCGCTGAGGGCGGCCATTGAGAATCACCGCAGCAATGAAGTGGAGGATGACCAGATTGATCGCTTCAACAAGCCGCTGAAAAGCTACAGTCTGGTTATTTTGTATCAACTGCCTTCACCAGGATATGACATCACCAGGCTGCTTTCAGAAGCTGAATCAGAAGGGATCCCCATGCTGTTTGTGCTTGGAACCCAGACCGACATCAATGCCTTCAACCGCCTGCAACAAGGGCTGGTCATCGACTTTCAAAAAGTGACCTTCAATGAGTCTCAGCCGGTTATCAACGATGGCTTCGACCTGTTTTCGTTATCTTCCACAACAAGACGGATGATCAACGATTTTCCACCCCTGATCAGCCCGTTTGGGACCTATTCTGTCCGCTCTTCCGGTCAAACGCTGATCAACCAGCAAATCGGAAATGTGAAAACATCGCAGCCGCTCATTTTATTTACCGGTCCGGGAGGTAGAAAAGTGGCCGTTATCACGGGAGAGAACCTCTGGAAGTGGCGGATAATGAACTATTCCATGGCGGGCAATCATGATGTTTTTGAGGAATTGATCGGAAAGACGGTGCAGTACCTATCATTGAAAACCGATAAAAGCCTCTTCAGGATTTATGGAGAGAACACCTACCTGGAAGGAGATCCTGTCGAGTTTCAAGCCGAGTTGTATAATGACTCGTATGAACTGATCAATGATGCTGATGTGAAAATGGTCATCATTGCAGAAGACGGCAAGCAATATCCATTTCTTTTCAGCCGCACAACACAGGCCTATTCCCTCGATGCCGGCAGCCTACCCGCTGGGTCATACAAGTATAAAGCTACTGCGAAAAATTTCTCCCGAACCGGTGAGTTCACGGTGGTACCTAAAAACCTTGAGCTGTCTCAGCTCACTGCCGACCACCAAATATTGTATCAGATCGCTGAAGGACATGACGGGAAAATGTTCCGGACTGGGGAGTGGAAACAGTTAAAAAAGGCGCTGAATGAAAGAGACGACATCAAGACCATCACCTATTCACGGAAGAAATATCAGGAACTCATCAATATTTATTGGATATTTGTAGCGATCCTTGCACTCCTGTCGCTTGAATGGTTTGTCAGGAAACGAATGGGATTATATTAGAAGTGGCTATGTTTTTTTACATCTCTAAAATATTTTCATTTTTCCTTTCTCCACTCACGTGGATCATTGTTTTGCTGTTTCTTGGCGCCTTTTTCAAAAACCCGAAGAAATCGAAACGGTTCCTGATAGCCTCTTTCATTTTGTTATTGATATTCTCAAATTCATTGATCCTTCAGGAAATCCTTAGAAAGTGGGAAATACCGGCGACACCGGCGGAAGAAATCAAGCAAGAATATGCCGCAGGGATCGTTCTGGGGGGAGGGATCGTAACACGAGATGCAAACATTGATCGTCTGGCCTTCCGGGATAACACCGACCGGCTTTTGCAGGCCATCTGGCTATATCAGACAGGAAAGATCGAAAAGATCATCCTTTCCGGTGGTTCAGGACGGCTGGTCTACCGGGATATGCGTGAAGCCTCAATGATGCGCAAATACCTGATTGAAACAGGCATTCCGGAGAAGGATATTTATTGTGATTCACTCTCTGACAACACCCATCAGAATGCCTTGTATACCTCTGAAATCGTGAGGGACCACTTTGCCGGTAAACCCTTGCTGCTGATCACCTCCGGGTTGCACATGCGTCGCGCCCTGAGCTGCTTCCGGAAAGAAAAGATGCAGTTAGTCCCCTTTAGCACGAATAACATCACCGGTGTCAGGCGGATCGGCTTGGACATGGTTTTGATTCCCCGGGCAGAAAACATCATCCTCTGGCAAAATTTTATCCATGAACTGGCCGGATATGGCATGTACATGATCATGGGCTATGCAACTTCCTCCTCAGAGGTAACGGAAGATAAAGCTGGCAAGTGAACGGCTCGTCAGATATCTCTTTTTCTCATCGAAAAATAGATCAGGAAACAGAAAAGCAGAGTGTACCCGATGGAAAGGAAAATATCCTGAAAGACCACATTTTCCTGCAACCTGAACCCCAACGTCTTTATCAAGCCTGTTACAGAGGGATATTCCACAATGTTCAATGCGTTGTTGATCGGGAAGTAACGCCCGACAGTATTTGGTTGGAAGTTAGGGATCTTGAGGATCATCACCAGAATGGGTTCCATGATGATTACATAGAAAGTAAACACCGCAATGGATAACGCCGTTGACCGGATCATGAAGGCAATGAAAAGGCTGAAAACCAGCAATGTCAGCATCTGTATGAAAAAGCCGCCCAGAAATTCAAATTTGTGAAAGAAAGACTGTACGGTGATCTCGTCCGTATGAATAATACCCAATATGAGAGAGGAGATCATGATGACAAGAAGGATAAAAAAGGAGAGTACTGTAACCAGGATCAGTTTGGATGTGACAAAATCTGTTCTGCTGAGACCATTGAGGATATTCTGCCGGGAGGTTTTAAATGAGAATTCATTGCACACCAGGATGATGACGAGAACAGCAGGGAAGATCACCACAAAACGGATACTCGCAAAGTAGGTGATGTTGTGCCAGATATCAGGGAAAGTATAGAAAGAGACATGCGGGAGGGGGAAGGGGCTGTTCTTGCTTAGGTCGTCAATCATGGCATTGAAGATCAGCTCTGCCAGCATGATCCCTGAAAGAAGGAACACGAAATACAAGGAAATGACCAGCCAAAAAGTCTTGTAAGTCTTGATTTTTTGCCATTCTATCTTCAGTAACTTTCTCATTTTTCCTCCTTTTTTAACAGGTCCAGAAAATGTTTCTCCAGGCTTCGCTTTCTCACCGCCAGATGGGTTACGATAATGCCTTTACTGATCAGGTATTCATGGAGGGATCTCACGGGATAGCCAGGTTTGGTGACAACAAGAAGAAGTTTGTTTTCAGTCAAAACCTTATTTACATTTTCATTCTCCTCCAGGACGCTTCTTAACATGTCCGGACGGTCTGCATTGACTTCTATGGCATCGTCGATAGCCAGCACATCATGGACTTTTCCATCAAAAAGCTTCTTCCCGTGTTGCAAGACGGTGACATGGGTACAAACTTTCTGGACTTCATCAAGGAGATGGCTTGCCAACAGGATGGTGATGCCCCGGGTATTTATTTTTTTGATCAGTTCCCGGATATCGGAAATTCCCTGTGGATCGAGTCCATTGGTCGGTTCATCCAGGATCATGATCTGAGGATCTCCGATAAGCGCCGCAGCGATGGAGAGGCGTTGTTTCATGCCCAGCGAATAGGTTATAAACTTGCTGTTTCTCCGATCGAAAAGATTTACCAGACGCAACAATTCATCCAGGGTTTCAGGGGAAGCGTCTTTGATGGTTGCGATCAATCTCAGGTTCTGGATAGCCGTGAGGTATGGATAGAATTGGGGTGTCTCAAAAACGACGCCGATTTTCTTGCGTGCCTCTTTGGTCAATGGCTGTCCAAACCACTGATACCTGCCGGCATCAGCCCGGATCATGTCCAGTATGATGCCAAGCGTGGTGGTTTTCCCGCTGCCGTTAGGCCCCAGAAGGCCATAGATATAACCCTGCTCCAGGTTCAGTGAAAGGTTATCCACCGCGGTGATCTTGCCGAACCGCTTGGTGATCCCTTCAACAGATAAGATGCTTGTTAAACTCATTGGGATTACTTATAAATCAGAAATACAGTATTTTTTTTATGAAGATCCGGATGGCGTTTTTTCCATTCCCCCACCGTGAGCGTTAAAATGAACTCGTCAGGCTGAAAGATATTGGTGGCAATGCACAAGGAGATATCCTGATGACAGTTTTGAAGGATGGCTTCCAGTAAACGATGATTCCGGTACGGAGCCTCGATGAATATTTGCGTTTGGTCATTCCGGAAAACGTCCTTCTCCATTTCCTTGAGTTTCCTGACAAGCTGATGCCGGTCAATCGGCAGGTAGCCGTGAAAAACGAACCGCTGCCCATTCATTCCTGAAGCCATGAGCGACAGGAGAATGGATGAAGGACCAGTGAGCGGGATCACCCGGATACCTTGAGCATGCGCAGCGCGGACGATGATCGCCCCGGGATCAGCAACACATGGAGCGCCGGCTTCCGAAAGTAATCCAACGGTTCTTCCCTGGTGAAGATGATTCAAGGCTTCTTGCGTATCATTTTCCTTGCTATGCTCATTATAGACAATGAAGGTAAGCGTATCGATGTCAAGGGGATGGCCTGCTTTTTTCAGAAACCGGATAGCTGTTTTGACCTCTTCGACAATAAAAACCTGAATGGTATGTATTACCTCCAGGGTGTAAGGTGCCAGGGAGTGGTTGAGCGGCTCACTACCTATCGTTGTTGGAATAAGGAAGAGTGTTCCTGTGGTTACTTTATTATCCATGGAAGTGAATCCAGGTCAACATTACCCCCTGAGACGATGATGCCGACCCGTTTGTTACGCACCATGTCCATATTTTTTAAAACCGCGGCCACCGCCGTAGCTGAAGAGGTCTCTATGATGATCTTCATCCTTTCCCACACCAGCCGCATGGCAGCAATGATCTCTTCTTCTCCTACCAGGATGATGGCTGATACATGTTCAAGAATAATCGGGAAGGTAAGATTTCCGAGTGAAGTTCGCAAACCATCGGCAATAGTATCCGGTGCAACAGAAGGGATGAACGTCTTCCGGGTGAATGACTCAAATGCATCGGCTGCTTTGGCGGGTTCTGCAGCTAAAACCCCGGTGGCTGGGGAGAAGTAGTGAGCAGAAAGAGCAGTCCCGCTGAGCAATCCTCCGCCTCCAACCGGGGCGATGATCATATCCAGACCGGGGATGTCTTCCATTAATTCCTTCGCAGCTGTGGCCTGACCGCAGATTGTAGGAAGCCGGTCGTAAGGATGGACCTCGGTGGCGCCGGTTTTTGCTATTACTTGCTTCAGGGTATCCTCCCGGGCCTGGAGGGTAGGTACGCAGAAGGTGATCTCGGCGCCATAGTTTTTTACGGCTTCAACTTTCACTTTGGATGAATTGGATGGCATGACCACATAGGCTGGAATTCCCTTAACCCCGGCAGCCTTGGCCAATGCCTGGGCATGGTTCCCGGATGAATGGGTGGCAACGCCATGCTTCAGCTGTTCCGGAGGAAGTGATTGAACGGAATTCGTGGCTCCACGGTATTTGAAAGCGCCGGCTTTCTGAAAGTTCTCACATTTGAAAAAAAGATGGCTGGATAAATGCCTGTCAAGGGTTTCACATGTAAGGACGGGTGTTCTATGAATAAATGGGCGAATGCGGTCATGAGCCTGGATGATATCTTCTTTCGATGGCCTGGCCGGATTCATGGGGTGTGACTTTTCATGTGCTTGGCCAGTTCGTCTGTTGCCAGGTCAAGCAGGCGGTAAGCTTCTTCGAATAATTCCACATTGCCATAGTAAGGATCCGGGACTTCCATATTCACTCCGGGATATACCAGATTCATCACAAAATCAACCTTTTTCAGATCGTCCTGATTTCTGGTTTTTTTCCTGATCATTGACATGTTGGATTCATCCATCACGTAGATCCTGTCGAAGGTATCGAAATCACTTGCATGAAAGATCCGTACACGTTGAGCCGAGATGTCTATCTGATGCTGTAAAGCGATGCCGATGGCCCGCGGGTCAGGTGGGTCACCCATGTGATACGATTCGAACCCGGCTGAGTCCACTTTGCCCTTGATGCCCTGTTGGATCATCTTATGGGCCAGGATCCCTTCTGCCAGTGGTGAACGGCAGATATTACCTAAACAGAGGAACAATATCTTCATGGAAAGAAATAACGCAGAGGAAGGAACTATTAGTATTTGATCTTCTTGTCAATCTCTTCGACGAAGACCCTGAATTGCTTATCCGTTTCAATCAGATTGTTTACGGTACGACAGGCATGCAGCACAGTGGAATGGTCTTTATGTCCGCAGTGCAAGCCAATGCTGGCCAGAGAAGCTTTGGTATGTTTCTTCGAAAAATACATCGATAATTGCCGCGCTTGAACGATCTCCCGTTTACGGGTCTTCGACTGAATGGAATCAACCGGCAGGTTGAAGAAGTCGCAAACCACCTTTTGGATATAGTCGATGGATATCTCCCTGGATGTGCTTTTGACAAATTTGTCGATGATCTGACGGGCCAGGTCCATGGTGATGGGTTTCTTATTGAGCGAGGAGTGGGCAATGATGGAGATAAGCGCTCCCTCCAGTTCTCTGACATTTGTATTGATGGAGAAGGCGAGGTAGTCCACGACTTCCTGTGGCATCTTAACGCCATCATTATGTAATCGCTTGTGAATGATGGCAATGCGTGTTTCCAGATCGGGTACTTGTAAATCGGCGGAGAGACCCCATTTAAACCTTGACATGATGCGGGGTTCAATGCCTTTCATCTCAACAGGAGGTTTGTCGGAAGTGATCACGATTTGGCTCTTCTTCTGGTGAAGGGAGTTAAAGATATGAAAGAATACATCCTGGGTTTTCTCCCTTCCTGCCAGGTTGTGTATGTCATCAATGATCAGTACGTCGATCATTTGGTAGAAGTGGATGAAGTCGTTTTGGCTGTTGTTTTTAACGGCATCAACAAACTGGTTGAAGAACTGGTCGGTGGAAACAAAGAGGACGGTTTTCTCGGGGAAGTTCATTTTAACTTCCAGTCCGATTGCATGCGCCAGATGGGTTTTTCCAAGGCCGGTATGACTGTAGATCAGCATGGGGTTGAAGGCGGTCTGCCCTGGTTTCTGGGCAATGGCGAATCCGGCCGAACGTGCCAGCCGGTTGCAGTCCCCTTCAACAAAGTTGTCGAAGGAGTAGTTATCATTCAATTGGCTGTTGATCTTGAGTTTCCGTAGCCCCGGGATGATAAAGGGATTGGGTATCTCCCGTGCATTGCTCTCTCTGGATAGCTCAATGGGTATGGGCACCGGGTCATTCGAAACAGTTGGCTTATTGGAGGTCGGAATCGTGGTGGTTAGCGGGCCGTCATCCCCGGCTGTATTATCCATGATGATACAGTACTCCAGGCGGCCTTCCGTTCCCAGCTCTTTTTTGACTGTCTTTCTCAGCAGGTTGATGAAATGCTCCTCCATCCACTCATAAAAAAACTGGCTTGGTACCTGAATCGTAAGCACCTTGTCCTTGAGCTTGAGCGGTTTGATGGGGATAAACCAAGTCTTGTAACTTTGGTAGCTGATGTTGTCCTTGATGACCTTCAGGCAATTCTCCCAAACCTCATTAAACTTCTTTTCCATCAGGCTGCCTCAGTTTTTTCTTTAGACCTTTTTTATTGGCAAAATCGTACTCGTCTACTTTTCAGTGGTTTGTAGTATCTTATTTGATCACAATTTAAAGTGGGGAATCAGTAAAATTTCCAGAAACAAATGTTTTAATAAAATCTGGAAAAAAAAAATTTTTTTGCATTGATTTTCAAAAAAAAATTACACATGAAACCCGCGCCAAATCATATCTATACATATTGCCATGTGATCTGATTGCAAGTGTTTGAAAATGAACTTAAAGTGATCAAATTATTTCGGTAATGTTAACTGATGTCCCGGAAACCTTATCAATCCTATGTTTCAATGCATCAGACTTCTCTCTTGGCACTAATAACAAGATTTTGCAGACATCAGTAAACGACTTCTCGCTGGTTTCAAGCTTTTCTTCTTTGATGATCTTCATAACCTCAGGCATAGCGCCATATTCAAAGGTTATCTCAAAAAAATCAGTCACCTGACGTTCTATGATCTCTGTGGCATGAATAGCTTCTCTTGCAGCGGTGCGGTATGCAATGGCGAGCCCGCCGGTTCCGAGCTTGATGCCACCGAAATACCGGATCACCACAATCAGGATATTGGTCAGGTCATGCGATTCAATCTGCCCAAGGATCGGCCTTCCGGCAGTTCCCGAGGGTTCTCCGGCATCGTTGGTCCGGAAAACTTTTTTCTCGTATCCCAACCGGTAGGCATAACAATGATGACGGGCGTCATGATAGACCCGCCGCAGTTCTTCCAACTTGCTCCTCACATGTCCTTCTGTACTGACCGGAAAAGCAAAGCCGAGAAAACGGCTTCCCTTCTCCTTATAAATCCCTTCACCCATTGTGGCAATGGTTCGAAAATTGAATGCTGTCGGATCCATGTGTTGCTGAGCGGCTCTCATTTGCAAATGTATCAGGAATGATCATCAAAATGACCAGTCATCCAAATTTTCTATACTTTCAAGCCCGATTTTGAATCGAGATGACCATTGAAGAGCTGCGAAAGGTGTTTGGTGAGCGATTGAGCCATATCTATCCCAAGAAGGATATCCTTACCTTATATAATATCTTGTTAAACCGCCTCGCCGGTTTGGAGCCATACCAGGTACTTTCGGATCCCGATCGCAGGCTGGAAGAACCGACAGTTCAAGGATTCTTCCTGGCAACGGACAGGCTCCTGCTTCACGAACCCATACAATACATCACAGGAAAAGCTGATTTTGCAGGGTTATCGTTTTATGTTACACCACAGGTGTTGATCCCCAGGCCGGAAACAGAAGAATTGGCAGCATGGATAGGAGAGGAGGTTCCCCCGGATTCTAAATCAGGTACCTTGCTGGATGTTTGTACCGGTAGCGGATGCATAGCCATTACCCTGGCTCACCGTTTTCCCGGATTTAAAGTCACCGGAACCGATATCTCCGCTGCTGCACTGGAGATTGCGAAGCGAAATGCTGATCAACACCATGTCTCCATCACCTGGATAGCATGGAATATCTTTTCCTCTCCTCCGGCCAGCCTCAGAGGTACTTATGATATCATCCTTTCCAATCCGCCTTACATTCCAGATGATGAAACAGCTACCATAGGGAAAAATGTGTTGCTCCATGAACCCCACATCGCCCTGCTTGTCCCTGCCGGTGATCCGCTCCTGTTTTACAGGGCAATCCTGGATTTTGCCTGTGACCGGCTTAAACCCGATGGTTCAGTGTTTTTTGAGATACACCCGCCGCTGGTGAAGAAGCACATCGAACTGGCCAAATCGAAAGGATTCGGAAAGGTGAGCATCCGTTGTGATTTTTCCGGTAAGGAGCGGATGTTGCGATGCTGCCGCTAATGAAGAAGTTCGGAAAGAACGCCGTCTTTAAACAAACCATCACCGACCTCCTGGAAAGGAACGATCACCTCGAAACCTCCTGTCTCAGGACCCGCAATGCTGTATTCGTTGAAGAAAAAGCCAATACCCTGACGCGTAATGAACACCTGATCAAAGGTAGTGATCCGGTCAGCAAAGAAACCTGCATCCTTCAAGGAAGCCGATGGGCTGAGGTGAAACTTCTCCCGGATCTTGCTATCAACCATTTCGTTGATTTTTGGCAGATACGACTCACGGATCAGGTCTGCAAGCCCAACAATCCTGGCATTCTTCAGAAATACGGTAATGGCATCAATGACTTTCTTGGGCGAACCTTCTCCTATCGAAACCTTATGGATGATCTTCAATGTTAATAAATTCCCATCATTCAGCACAACTTCCATGGTTTTGGATTTACTCCAGTTTTTCATCGATGTTGAAGAATCGGTTGATGGTGATTGATAAAGTTTGAAGTTGCCGAAATACAGCCTCCTGATGTTGTTGATGATACTGTCAGGATTTAAAGAGCCATGGCTCCCTTCACTGAATTTTTCTGCAATGATTTTTCTGAGCGAATCCGACATCACAACATTCCCTGATTCGGCCGGAAAGAGTAACAACAGGTCGAGAATGGCTTTGGGTTGTCTGGATTTTGGTGTGATAAAAACAGAATCCTTCAGAGAAAAGACATTTAAAGGAACGCTTCCATTGGCGTACTCTTCCGAAAGATCAAAGGGAATTTTCAGGTTGCCGTCGGGGCCAATCCAGTGACCGGAAAAACGTTTTTGGTTAACAAAGCGTCCTTCAAACAAGGAGCTTTTACCAAATGGTGGTTCAAACAGCTTGATTGTGCCATTGGACAATGCAATGCCTTTCATCTCGATGGTGTTGCCAATGTAGATGTAGTAGCTGGTATTGTCATACTCGGAAAACACATATTCATAATGCCCGAAGAGGCTATCTCCCCTTTTAACCAGATCAGCCTTAATATTGAAATTCTCATTGATCTGACCCTTCAGATGCATATAGAAATTAACCGGCATGCGGGTTTGTGCGTCTGCAAGGCACGTGATCAGCAGGAACAACAGGGGTGTCAGTTTTCTCATGGCATTCATGGCATCAGATTGCGTTCTCCAAACAGGATGGTTCCCAGGCGCACCATGGTGCTTCCTTCTTCGATGGCAATCTGGTAATCATTGCTCATCCCCATTGAAACCTCCCGGAAATCCTCATTATCTTTGAAATATTTCATTTTCAGATCCAAAAAAGTCGACCGCAACTGCCGGAACTCGTCCCGCACCCGTTGCATATCATCAGTGAAAGAAGCCATTCCCATAACCCCGGCCGGACGGATATGTCTCAAAGCCTGAAATTCCGGGCTCTCCAGCATGGCCACTGCTTCTTCAATCGAAAACCCGAATTTGCTCTCTTCAGTTGCAATGTGAAACTGCAGAAGGATCGGAACCACCCGATTGTATCTTTGTGAAAACCTGTTCACTTCAGATAATAGTCGAAAACTGTCGATGCTGTGTATCATCGAGACAAAGGGCACAAGAAATTTGATTTTGTTGGTTTGCAGGTGTCCGACGAAATGCCATTCGATATCTCTGGGCAGAAGCGGGTATTTCCCCAGCAATTCCTGCACTTTGTTTTCCCCAAAAACCCTCTGCCCAGCCGCATAGGTTTGCTGAATGATATGAACATGCTGTGTCTTTGATACAGCAATGAGTTTGACATGAGCAGGAAGCTCCTGCAGCAGCTTTTGCAGATTATCAACGATGTCCATCAATCCATTATCTGATGCAAAAATACTTCTTTCGGGATTGAAATAGTATTTTTGTCCGCCATTTCCACATCATGAAAAAGATCCTTCTGTCTCTGTTGCTGCAGTGCCTCTTCTGGATTCTCTTTTTTGCCTTGAACAGGGTGGTTTTTCTGATTTACCATGCCGACCTTGTGGGTGCTGAACAAGCTGGGTTCAGCGATGCGATAAAGTCTTTTTGGTATGCGCTCCACCTGGATGCAGCCACTGTCACCTATTTTATTGCATTCCCCTTCCTGATACTGGTGGTGCAATCCTTCTATAGCCCAAGATGGCTTAACTATCTCAATTTGGGATATGCATTGATCATGATGCTTTCATATGCATTGATATCTATGGCTGAGATCGGTTTGTACCCTGAGTGGAAAACGAAACTTTCCTATAAGGCATTAAAATACCTGCAAAATCCGGATGAAGTTTACAATTCGGCAGATACCACAACATTTTTCATTCTCCTGGCCCTGGCTGCAGTGATAACCCTCGTTTCATTCTATGTGTACAGAAAGTGGTTTTACAAGTTTATTACCGGACAAGGATGTCATCTCATTTTCAGCTTCTGTTTCCTCCTTCTCACACCGGGGTTGCTTTTTCTTGTTATGCGCGGTGGCTGGCAGCAGATACCGATCAATCAGAGTGCCTCCTACTATTCAAAACACAACATCCTGAACCTTGCAGCTGTAAATAACGCATTCAACCTGTACATCAGCATCCATGAGAATCTGAAGAACTTCGACCGGAATCCGTATGTTTTCTACCCTCAGGAAGAAGCCCTGCGCCGGGTTGATGCGATCAGACATGTATCCGTTGACACGACCATTGGAATCCTTCAAACGCAACGCCCGAACATCGTGCTGATCATCATGGAAGGGTGGTCTGCCGATTGCATTGAATCACTCGACGGGGATGCAGGCATCACACCGGTCTTCAGGAATTTGGAAGCACAGGGAGTCCTTTTTACCCGGATATATGCAAGCGGAGCACGGTCTGAGCAGGGGATGGCATGTATTTTTGGTGGATTTCCTGCTCACCCGATCTCATCCATCACCATTCAACCTGATAAATTTGCGAAACTGCCAAGCCTGGTTAAAGCGCTTCAACAGGAAGGATATTATTCAGCCTATTATTTCGGAGGACAGTTGATATACGGGAACATGAAAGGATACGTCATCTCAGCCGGATTTGACAAAGTGATGGAAATATACGACTTCCCTGGAAAATTACCCAAAGGGAAACTGGGCATTCACGATGAATATACCTTTGACTACCTGTGTAAGGACATGGATCAATTCCGGCAGCCATTTTTTACAGCCTTATTCACCCTCAGCTCACATAGTCCATATGATTATGATTTCGAAAGACCGATCACATGGGGTGATCAGGAACGCGAATACCTTAACAGCGTCTTCTATGCCGATCATTGTCTGGGAGAATTTATCCGGTGTGCCAGTCGGAAGAGCTGGTTCGACAATACCCTTTTCATCGTGGTGTCGGATCATGGCCATAGTTCCCATCGAAACTGGTCTCCCTATTCCATGGAATATCAACGCATACCTATGATGTTTTTCGGGGAGGTGATCAGGGATGAGGCCAGGGGAATGAAGATTGACAAACTGGGCGGACACCATGATATTCCTGCTACCTTGCTGCAACAACTAAACCTGGAGGCAGGGGAATTTACCTGGAGCAAAGATCTGATGAATCCTTTTTCACCCGGCTACGCATGGTACGCACTGGATGATGGACTGGGCTGGATCAGGCCATTCGGTAATTTCGTGTATGAACGAAGTATCGATTATTACCACTTTCTAAAAGCAGACCCCTCACTGCAGGATTCCCTGATCAAGGAAGGGAAATCGTACCTGCAGGTGCTCTTTGCAACGTACCAGGAATACTGATCCGGGCAATTAGTCCAGGGAATGCACAACCAGCCCGCTGCGAAGTTTAGGCTCGAACCAGGTGGTTTTTGGAGGCATGATGTTTCCTGTATCGGCAATATCGATCAGCTGTTGCATGGAAACCGGATAAAGGGCAAAGGCTGCAGCCATCTCTTTCTTATCTACCCGTCGCTTGAGTTCTCCCAGTCCCCTGATCCCTCCGACAAAATCAATCCGTTTGGAAGTACGCAGGTCTTTGATGTCGAGGATCTCATCCAGGACTTTCTTCGAGAGAATAGTAACATCTAAAACCCCGATCGGATCATTGTCATTGAAAGTACCCGGAAGAGCGGTCAGGCTATACCATACACCATCCATATACAGGCTAAAGTTGTGCAGCTTGTCGGGCTTGTAAATGGTGTTGCCTTTTGCCTCGACGGTGAAGCACGTGCTTAACCTGGTTAAAAAATCCTCTTTACTCAGCCCATTCAGGTCTTTGACAACCCGGTTATAATCGATGATGGTCAACTGGTTATCCGGGAAATGAACAGCAAGGAAATAGTTGTATTCTTCCTTCCCGGTATGGTTGGGATTTTTAAGTTTCTTTTCATTACCGACCAGGGCAGCTGCTGCTGTCCGGTGGTGGCCATCTGCCACGTAAGTATAAGGTACCTTGGCAAAGCGGGCGATGATATCCCGGATGATCTGATCTTCCCGGATAACCCAAAAATGGTGGTGGATGCCATCGGAGGCAACGAAATCATAGACAGGCTTGTTTTCCCTGACATATTTCCCGACAATCTGATCGATCTCGGCCACAGCCGGATAGGTAAAGAATACCGGTTCCATGTTGGCATTGGTGATCCTTACATGCTTCATCCGGTCTTCTTCTTTATCCTTGCGGGTCAACTCGTGTTTTTTGATCACGCCGTTCAGGTAATCTTCAACAGCGGCGCAGCCTACCATACCATACTGTGTTTTTCCGTTCATGGTCTGCGCATAGATATAGAGGTGCTCCTCATCGTCCTGAATAAGCCACCCGTTGTTTTTAAACAGGGTGAAGTTCTCGAGCGCCTTCTCATAAACGACAGGTTCATGTTCATCTGTTTCCGGTGGAAAGTCAATTTCAGGTTTAATGATATGCAGCAGGGAGTAAGGGTTTCCTTTGGCCTCTTCACGTGCTTCTGCTGAATTGAGCACGTCGTAAGGTCTGGAAGCCAGCTTGGTTGCAATTTTTTCGGGGGGTCTGAGTCCTTTAAATGCTTTTAGGATAGCCATATACTATAAATTAGTCATTGATGAAAGAAAAAGAAAAAAATAATGAATTGTTTTACCGCCTGTATCTAAACATCCTCGTCGTCATCGTCCATGCCCTGCCCGGGTCCTTTGACTGAACGCTGAAGGGAGCCGATCAGTGCGCCGATCATCTTGGTCATTTCCATCAGATGGTTCCGGGACTCTTCCTGGTTATCATCAGAAAGCAGCCCCTGTCTGTTGCAGATGGTTGTGAGTACCACGCACTCCCTGACAGAACTTTTAGCCATTTTAAGGTAGTACACAAACTGGCTTTTGTTCCTGGAAGAGCCTTCGGCAATATTCAGGGCGATATTCATTGCTGACTGAAGGAATTTCCCCCCCAATTGCTGTGTAGCCTCCTGCGCTGGAAAACCTTTCACATTGGCATGCACCCATTCAGCATACTCGGCCGCCTTGTGGTAAATCCTCAGATCCTCAAACCTGAAGAAGGTAATCGTCCTTTCTGATTCATTTTCCATATGGATGAGATTTGATGGTAAATAGTAAAAAGGGTTATTTGTTTACCTGGAAGGTCTTATCTCCCTTAAGGATGAAGTTAACGATCTGGTGTGCTCCGGCAATTCCCGCGTTGATATTGGCTTCTTCGGTTTGTGCGCCCATTTTTTTGGCGGTGAAGAAGAACCTGCCCTTGAACTTTTCATCCAGTTCCGGCCGGCAATCAGCTTCCACATCGGAGAGGTAGACAAAATCTTTCCGTTCCTCGAAGACTTTCAATAATTCAGCTTCGTTGATCACCTCCTTGCGTGCAGTGTTCACCAGGGTAGCCGGCTTGGGCATCGACATCAGCAAAGCATATCCGATGGAACCTTTGGTTTCTTTGTTTGCCGGAATATGCAAAGAGATATACTGGCAGGTTTTGTAGAGTTCTTCTACACTTCCGACAGGTGACACACCGTCTTGCTTCATCTTATCAGCAGTTACAAATGGGTCGAAAGCATAAACCTCCATTCCGAAACCTTTGGCGATCATGGCAACGTATTTCCCAACATTGCCATAGGCATGAATTCCGAGTTTCTTGCCCCGGAGTTCGGAGCCTGATTTGCCCGAATAATATCCCCGGGCATGCTGGATCATCATCCCAAATGCCAGTTCGGCAACCGCATTGGAGTTTTGTCCAGGCGTGTTCATGGCAACAACACCTTTGGCCGTGCAGGCAGGCAGGTCAATATTGTCATAACCGGCGCCGGCCCTGACAACGATCTTCAAGGCTTTGGCAGCATCCACCACCTCCTTGTCAACGATGTCACTCCGGATGATGATGGCATCAACCGTCCCGACAGCTTTGAGCAAATCGGATTTTTCTTTGTAGTTTTCCAAAAGGATCATTTCAAAACCGGCTTCATTAAAGACTTTGCGAATGCCTTCAACGGCTACGGGTGCAAATGGTTTTTCTGTAGCGACCAATACTTTTGTCATAATATGGTAAAATTTAGTGATTGAATCCGATCAGATGGTTAGAGATTGGCTTTTTCAAACTCGGCCATGCAATCCACCAGGGCTTGCATACTTTCCATGGGCAGCGCATTGTAGCAGGAAGCACGGAAACCGCCAACGGAACGGTGTCCTTTGATACCCACCATGCCTTTACCCTTGGAGAACTCCATGAATGCATCTTCCTTGTCTTTGTATTTCTCCTGCATCACAAAACAGATGTTCATCAACGAACGGCTGTCTTTTTCAGCTGTGCCAACAAACATCTTGCTTCGGTCAACGTAATCATACAGGATATTTGCCTTGGCGATGTTGATCTTCTCCATCTCCTTCACGCCACCAATGCCCTTGAGCCACTTGAGGGTTTCTTTCAGGGTAAAGATGGGTAATACCGGAGGTGTATTGAATAAGGAACCCTCCTCAATGTGCGTTTTATAGTCCAGCATCGTGGGAATCTTGCGGTCAACCTTGCCAAGGATGTCATCGCGGAGGATCACGAAGGTGACGCCGGCTGGACCGGTATTCTTCTGTGCACCGCCATAGATCAGGGCATACTTGGAAACATCTACGGGCCGGCTGAAAATATCTGATGACATGTCAGCCACCATGGGCACCGGACTTTCCGGGTCAAACCTCATTTCTGTACCATAAATGGTATTGTTGGAGGTGATATGAAAATAATCGGCATCTGCAGGAATCGAATAAGACTTTGGAACATAATTGAAGTTCTTATCTGCAGAAGAGGCGACCACAACCACTTCTCCAAATAATTTGGCTTCCTTGATGGCCTTTTTTGCCCAAACACCCGTTTCCAGGTAGGCAGCTTTCTTGTTCAGCAGGTTGAATGGTACCATGCAAAACTGAAGACTGGCTCCACCGCCCAAAAACAGTACATGGTACTGGGGGGGGATGTTCAACAACTCTTTGAATAAAGCAACAGCTTCATCGATGATGGCCTGGAAGTCCTTGCTCCGGTGAGAGATCTCCAGAATTGACATCCCGATGTTGTTTAGTTCAATCACAGCCTTGGCTGTGTTTTCAAGAGCTACTTTTGGTAAAATGGCAGGTCCTGCGTTGAAATTGTGCTTTTTCATAAAAAATTTGGTTTTATAAAATTGGGTTTAGATTTGGTTCCATCAACGAAACAAAGGTATAATAATTTCTGACAAATTGTTGATAATATGGTAAAAAAAAGAAGTTGCCCATGAAGGTTATCGAAAAAAGTGATGAAAGCTGCTACTTTTTGGCCGGATTTCTAACATCTACGCCGGTTACAAATTCCCATACGCCACCCGTAAAAATAAATCCATCAAAAGCATCCAGCGCCGGGATATGAAAACGCTTGTCATCAGGAAGGCGTTCATCCAGGGGAACCAACCGGTCAAAAACGATGAGTGATGCACGTTTTCGCTTCTGATCATATCCACGTTTGGCAGCGTTCCACGTTTTGGATGTGATAATATATTGCTGGTCATAACGCAGTGCCATGACCGCGTTCTCTGCAAATTCAAAGATAATCCTGACATTTGAATCGTAGCTCCCGCCACGGAAAATGGGTAAGCCAAAGAGCGGCTCTTCCAGTTCGTTAAATGTCAATATCTCAATCACCTTCCGGTTGCTGTTGAGATCATTCCCGTCCCAACCCAACAGTGTGTAAATTAACCTGTTATCATGCTTCTTCTCAATCAATTGATAATATAACGCTCCATACCATTGCATGCTGTCAAGTACCTTCGTTTCTACACCACTGGTCTTCTTTCCCAGGTCGGCGAGGATGCAGACCTTTGGGTTTCCGGGTCTCTTCTGCTGGATAAGTCCCACATAACGAAAGGTCCCCAATTGCAAGGGGATGGAATAGGTGAATATCCTGAATGTTTTCTTTGAATCCAGGAGCATGCTTACATTCTTAAGTTGCCGGAATGGGTGGGAAAAAGAGCCGGGCAGCTGTAAAAACGCTACAAGGCTGTCCCGGAAGACAGCTGCCTGGGTAATCCGACTTGAATCCGAAGGAATCTTAAGGATGGTATCATACATCTCCAAGAGCAGCTTTTCCTTTTGGATGAGTTGCCCCTGACCGGCAGCAGGTGTCCGGATCATCAGCAGACAACCCATGAAAAGGAGGAGGATCAACATCCTGAAAAATGCCATAATTTCCAGTACCTTTGCGACTGTGCAAAAGTCGGAAAATTAAGCGTACCATGACACTTTCTGATCGCATATCGGCATTTGCTGCATTGGGTTCAGAGATGAACCGGATCCTCAGTGATTTTTTGGATGGTAGCAACCATTCTCTGTTTTCCATTGAGTTCAATGAATTACTCGAAAAAATCCCATCTGAGAATCCGTGGTTTACCCGCGATAACATCAACTTTGCCTGGAAGGAAGTAGCTGAAAAACTTGACAGGCAAACGCTTCAGGACTGGATTTTTCCCTATGCTGAACGGATATCGGGGCTCAAAAAACCGCAGCGAATTGCCGTCGTTATGTCTGGCAACATCCCAATGGCCGGTTTTCATGATTTTCTGTGTACCCTGATAACCGGACACAAGTTGATCGCCAAATGCTCCTCTGCTGACAATATACTGATCCCGTTTCTGAGCCGGATTCTGGCCTCTTTCAATACAGCGTTTTCGGAAATGATCACGTTTACTGAAGGCACTTTGGCCGGTTTTGATAAAGTCATCGCCAGCGGCAGCAACAACACCTCGAGGTACTTCGAATATTATTTCAGGAACCATCCGCACATCATTCGAAAGCATCGAAATGGGATAGCCATTTTGGATGGGAAAGAATCTGCTGACGAGCTCAAAAACCTGGGAGAAGATATCTTTCGTTACTTCGGGCTGGGTTGCAGGAGTATATCAAAGATGTACATCCCGAACCGATTCCGGTGGGAAGAGCTGTTTGAATCCATGCTCCCATACCAGTTCCTGTTCCATCACCACAAATACAGAAATAACTACGATTACCAGAAGGCGATCCGGATCATGAACAACCGGCCATTTCTGGACAACGGATTTGTCATGTTTCAGGAAAGCGCAGCTATTGCCTCTCCCATCGGGGTTCTTTTTTATGAAACCTATGATGGTTTAGCGCAAGTTATGTCAATTTGTGAACAAAGGGAGGATGAAATTCAATGTATCGTCAGCCATGCTTTTCCAAGGGCTGTAGCTTTTGGCGAAGCACAGAAACCATCGCTGCAAACTTATGCCGACAAAGTTGATACGATCAGATTTTTAACAGAACCATGAAATTATTCATGAATAAATGCGGTCGAAAAGATAAAAAAGCGTAATTTTGCAAACCAAATTTTTAGAAACATGAAGAAAGATATCCATCCAAAAGATTACCGTTTTGTGGTTTTTAAGGATATGTCGAACGAGTACACTTTCCTTACGAAATCAACTGTTCAGAGTAAGGAGACCATCGTGTGGGAAGATGGGAAAGAATACCCCCTGGTGAAGCTGGAGATTTCGCATACATCTCATCCGTTTTACACCGGAAAGATGAAGCTTGTCGATACAGCAGGAAGGGTTGATAAATTCCGCAGCCGGTATCAGAAACATCTGGAAAGCAAGAAGAAATAGCTCCTTCATAATACCTCCAAAAATCCATGAATTACATCCTTTTTGAAGACAGCCTTACCCGCGCACAGCTACTGCCATTGACATTCGTCCGGCCTATTGCCGAGATAAGGATGGGTCTTCTGACTATCCGGGAAAAATGGGAAAAGTTCCTGAAAGAGCCTACCTCGATACTCACCGAGAACTATCTTTCAGCAAAATATCCCATCCATAAGCAGGGAAACAATATCCTGATCAACAGC
>Ga0194126_10001210_pt1 | contig 43471 bp, 34 predicted proteins | sample TA2KigC150mmetaG_FD_148641 | JGI IMG/M metagenome (GOLD analysis project Ga0194126, IMG submission 148641) | Freshwater microbial communities from Lake Tanganyika, Tanzania - TA2015035 Kigoma Deep Cast 150m | ecosystem: Environmental > Aquatic > Freshwater > Lake | place: Tanzania: Lake... | reverse complement strand
GAACACCCGCTCTTCGCTTCGCTTCTGGAAGGTTTGGAACGAGTCCGCATTGAGCCGAATTCCTGAAATCGAGCCCCGGCCGCAAGAGGAACTCATGGCAAAGAAGAAGGAAACACTCTACCTCATCGACGGTAGTTCATACATTTACAGGGCGTACCATACAACAGGGGCGCTTTCGAACTCCAAAGGTTTTCCCACAGGAGCGGTCTTCGGCTTTGCCAACATGCTCGTGAAAACCCTCAGAGAGAGGCGCCCGGAGCGCATCGCGGTGGTCTTTGATTCTCGTGGGCCGACGCTTCGCCATGAACGATACGCTGAGTACAAAGCGAACCGACCTCCCATGCCTGACGACTTGGCTCTCCAGATTCCCAAAATCCACGAGATCGTGGATGGTTTTCGGCTCCCATCACTCTCCGTCCCAAGCTTTGAGGCTGACGATATCATCGCCACGCTCGTGAAATCGGCTAGCGAAAAGGATTGGGACGTGGTCGTGGTCTCCGGGGACAAAGATTTGATGCAGCTCGTGGGCGAAGGGGTTGTCATGTGGGACCCGCAGCGAGACAAAGTGTACGATTCTAAGGAGGTGGAAAAGAAATTCGGCGTGAGTCCGGGCCGGATTTGGGATTTGTTGGCGCTACAGGGTGACGCTTCGGATAACGTGCCGGGGGTTCCCGGTGTGGGCGAGAAGACGGCGGCGAAATTGCTTCGGGATTTCGGGAGCCTTGAGGGCATCTATGCCTCCCTGCCCGCGGTCGCCCAGCAGAAGCTTCGAGAGAAGCTCGAGGCCAATAAGGAAAAGGCATTTCTGAGCCGTGAACTGGTGGAGCTAAATGCCGAGGTTCCGTTGGACAAAACTGTGGAGGATTTGATCCCCGGCGAGCAGAATGTGGAGGCTCTGAGAGGGCTTTTTAGGGAGCTGGAATTCCAGAGGCTTCTCTCTGAGCTTCCTCCGGAAAAGACCCTGGACCCTTCGGGATATCGAACTATCCTCTCTTCGGCGGACCTCAAAGAAAAAGTGAGCCGCATACGGAGCGTAGGCAGGTTGGCTGTGGACACGGAAACCACATCAGCCGATCCTGTAAGAGCTGAATTGGTTGGAATATCTTTATGTTGCCAAGAAGGCGACCCCTGTTACATCCCTGTGGGTCACACGTACGGGGAACAACTCTCGAAAGAGGAAGCGCTCGCAGTCCTACGGCCGACGCTGGAAGACGAATCCATAGAGAAATTTGGGCAGAATATCAAATACGACTGGATCGTCCTGAAAAAGGAAAGCGTGGAAGTTAAAGGTATAATCTGTGACACAATGCTCGCTTCGTACATCCTCGATCCCACGCGGCGCGGTCATTCGCTTGACGTGCTCGCGGAGGTGTTCCTTAACCACCGGATGATACCGATCAAGGATCTAATTGGAACCGGCAAGAGCCAGATCTCCTTTTCCGAGGTAGACATAGAACGCGCAGCCGAGTACTCGTGCGAGGACGCGGACGTAACCTTGAGAGTTGCCGGCATACTTTGTCCTCGGGTGGAAGCGGAGGGTTTGGGAGATCTGTTTCGCAAGATCGAATTGCCTCTTATCCCGATTCTTGCCGAGATGGAGATGGCCGGGGTCCGGATCGACTCCGCGTATCTTCGCAAATTGTCAAAGGAATTCGGTGATCAGCTTTTCACCATGGAGGCTGAGATCTACGACCTCTCGGGTGAAACGTTCAATATCAATTCGCCAAAGCAGCTTGGGGATATCCTGTTCAATAAATTGGGGCTGAAACCGGTGAAGAAGACCAAGACCGGCCCCTCCACCTCATTGGAAGTGCTGGAGGAGCTGGCCCTGGCGCACGACTTGCCTCGCAAGATCTTGGAATATCGCTCAATTTACAAGCTCAAGTCCACATACGTCGATTCTCTGCCTCAGCTCGTCAATCCGAAAACCGGACGGATTCATACGTCATACAATCAGGCGGTGGCAGCCACCGGCCGACTCTCTTCGTCGGACCCGAACCTACAGAACATCCCCGTGCGCACCCCTGAAGGTCGAAAGATACGTCAGGCATTCATCCCCGATGAGGGCTACCTGTTCGTGGCCGCGGATTACTCACAAATTGAACTGAGGATCATGGCGCACATATCGGGCGACGCGCGGCTGGTGGAAGCCTTCAGAGGAAACGAAGACATCCACGCGATCACCGCCGCGAGCGTCTTTGGGGTATCTCCGGCGCACGTGACGCCGGAAATGAGGAGGAAAGCCAAAGCAATCAACTTCGGCATTATGTACGGCATGGGTCCATTCAAACTGGCCCAACAGATCGGGGTGGGGATGAAGATGGCCCGCCAGTATCTCGAAGAGTACTACGAAACTTATTCGGGGGTGAAGCGCTACATGGAAGAACTTCCCCAAAAAGCGGCGCGGCACGGTTTTGTCACAACCATACTGGGGCGCAAGCGCTTCTTACCCGACTTGAATAATCCCAACAAGATCGCGCAACAGGCTGCCCGTCGAATCGCGATCAACACACCGATGCAGGGGAGCGCGGCGGACCTGATGAAGCTGGCTATGATCCGCGTGCATGACGCCATAAGGAAGGAACGGCTGCCGGCTCGTATGATACTTCAGGTGCATGACGAGTTGATTGCGGAAGTCCGGGAAGACGCGGCCAAGGACGTGGCAGCCCTCCTCAAGAAAGAAATGGAAGGAGTCTACCCTCTGACCGTGCCTCTGGTTGTAGACACCGGCATCGGAAAGAATTGGGATGAGGTTCACTAGATGTCAAACACACGAGAAGCCTGGATACTGACCATCGGCAACGAAATCATCAACGCGGTTATTTCGGACACAAACCGTGAGGCAATCGCCCGCGGGCTTCGAGCTGTCGGCATTGGGATTAGGGGCATGTCGTCAGTGGGGGACGACCCGGGTCGGATCGCGGATGCGGTTCGTCTGGCCATGGAGAGAGCCCCCATTACTATCGCCTCGGGGGGCCTGGGCCCCACCGAAGACGACAAGACGGCAGAATCAATAGCTCAGCTCCTCGCGGTCCCTCTGGAGTCCGACCCGGAACAACTGGCGCGCATAGAAGAACGTTTCCGAACCTGGGGACGACCGATGTCTCCGAGCAACGCCAAGCAGGCCCTGTTCCCCAGGGGCGCAATTCCCATACCCAATGACTACGGCACCGCCCCCGGATTCCTGATAGAAATCAACGGGCGGATTGCCGTCTTCTTTCCCGGAGTCCCTCGTGAGCTGGTAAGAATGCTCAGGGAGCGCGGTCTTCCGGCAATAGCCGCGAGGTTCGGGGACCCCGCGCACGTCTTCAAGAGTCGCACCCTCCACGTTTTCGGACTCTCGGAATCGAGGCTGGGCGAGATCTTATCCGATATCTCCAAGGATGAGCCGGACTTCCATCTCGCGTTCTTGCCCAGATTTCCTATTATCAGGCTCAGACTGGATGCCATGGCCGCCACAGTGGACGAGGCTGAGGTCAAGCTCGATCGAAAGCATGACGCAATACGTGAGCTGATTGAAGAAAATATTATCTCAGACGATGGACTACAGATGGAGCACGTGACGCTCGGCCTGCTCGAAGAGCGAGGCCGGTCCCTCGCCGTGGCCGAGTCAATTACGGGAGGGCTCATCGGCGAGATGATCACGCGGGTTCCCGGGAGTTCCCGCACCTTTATGGGTTCCATCGTAAGCTACTCGAACCGCATGAAGACTGAACTGCTTGGGGTTTCGACAGATACGCTTCGGGATCACGGCGCGGTTTCGCACGAGTGTGCGCGGGAAATGGCCGTAGGGGCGCGAAAGGCCGGCAACGCTGACGTGGGGCTCTCTGTGACCGGCATTGCCGGGCCTGATGGCGGCACGGCGGAAAAGCCGGTGGGTCTCTTTTTCGTTGGCCTGGCCGCGTCCTCGGGAATCCTGACCAGGGAATTCTTTCTGCCCGGGCAGCGTGAGTGGGTGCGGACTCTCGCAGCCATGCAAACGCTTGATACGCTGCGCCGACACTTGTTGGGGTACCGCATTCAGGGCAACCCCTCATAGGCGTTAAAGTAAGCAGGTTAGTGATTTAGGGGGCTCCCCCTCACCCTGCCCTCTCCCGCCAGGGGAGAGGGTTTCCAGAACCCCCTCCCTCGATGGGAGGGGGAAGGGGGAGGGTGATAAGACCTTGTTATCACAGAGACCTGTTCCTTATTTGAACACCTATGCGGGACCTCTCCTTTAGCACAGGGAAGCAAGTAAGGATCTTGGATCTCGTGTCAGGAAGACGGAGGAGAAGAAGACGTGGGTTTGATTGCCGGCTAGAAGGCCATGCCGAACTCGACGAACGCCCCTTGCCAGCGGGCCTTCAGATCCACCTCCGGGGTCTCGATGGTCAGGAACGTTTGTCTGAAACCGCCCTCAATAAAGACTGAGAACGATGTGTGCCCCAGCGAGCTGGTCTCCCAAATGGCAGGCCTTACGCCTCCGGCGATCTCCCATTCGGTTATACGAGCCTGTCGAACACGTTCCATGACCGGCAGAGGAAACCTGACGCGGCCCCGGAAAGTGATGGGAACCTCTTTGAGCCGTCCGGGAACGACCAACGCGTGAGCGCCGAAAGTGCGCGGCTGATCGCCCTCCAAGTGGCGCACACCGGACAGGTCTCGCACGTTCGATCGCACTCTGATGATGTTGACGTAGTAATCGAAATCGATGCCTATCCTGCACGAGGGGAACCGTATAAGGTCAATATCGAGTCCGAGCTGCGCGTTTCTCAAATCCATCGTGACCCCGAGGGTGGTGTCTATCGCCACTTCATCGTTGGACTGAAAGAAAGCGTTATCCGAGTAGGTAAGTCGGAAGCCCAACCGATCCAGGTAGATAACACCTCTCAGCTCCCGCCAAGGTTCCGCGCTTGGTCTGAAGTTCAAGCCATCGAGCAGGTCGATGGTTTGCCCTCCTCTCGTAAGACTTCCTGACTCCAACCTGGGTAGGAATACAGATCCGGCTACTTCTCCGCGCCAATCCGACCAATCAACCCACTTCGCGGAGCCCCACCATGAGAAGACCCCCTGCGCGACCGAGTCCCCAGGCGCAAGAAGCGCTCCGGATAGACACAGGGCGCACACGAAGGAAAACAACCGAAATCTGGCGAAGGCGGGCCTCAATCCATACCTCGTAGCGCGACGCAAAAGACAAACAATCACACGATGCTGCAGTTGAGGTTCACCATATAGCAAGAAAGCCGATCCTGTCAAGGAATTACTCGTATCGAGGCCACTAAGGAAGCGGGTCGGAGACCCCCGGCGATTCTGCCGGCGCGGTTATTCGTAAGTGAACGCAGTTGAATGATCTGAGGGAATATATTATGCTGATAAGCAGCATTTCGACTTTCTCCAATTCAATTTACCCATGCTGCGCGGAGGTTCGTGTGTCTTCACGAAAGACTCCCAGAATTCTTCTGGCCAAGCCGGGTCTGGACGGCCATGATCGAGGCGCGAAAGTGGTCGCTCATGCGCTCAAGAACGCAGGACTCGAAGTCATATACACCGGCCTCCATCAAACGGTTGAGATGATTGTCCAAGCCGCGATTCAGGAGGACGTGGACGTCATAGGACTCTCCATCATGTCGGGGGCGCACGTTCCCATATGTGAGAAGCTCTTGAGACTCCTCAAAGAAAACAACGCTCAAGACATCATGGTGCTCGTCGGGGGCGTAATCCCCTGCCGCGATATCCCTCGCCTCGAGAGCATGGGTGTTTCGCGGGTCTTTCCGGGAGGATCGGACATCGATGGGGCGGCAGCATTCATTCGAGAGCGTCTCGCGGGCGGAATGAACTGAGACGGAAAAGGGAGATCTGCAATGCAGCAGTCAACGCAGCCTTATAAGACGGTGAATAGAATCCGTGTGGTCACCGCAGCCTCTCTCTTCGACGGTCACGACGCTGCCATAAACATCATGCGCCGCATCTTGCAGTCCTCCGGCGCGGAGGTCATACATCTGGGGCACAATCGCTCAGTGCGCGAGATTGTGACCGCAGCTATCCAGGAAGACGTGCAGGCTATCGGGCTGAGCTGCTACCAGGGCGGTCACATCGAGTTCTTCAAGTACCTGGTGGACCTGCTGCGCGAGAACGAAGCGGAACACATCGGGGTCTACGGCGGCGGAGGCGGCGTCATTGTTCCCGAAGAGATACGTGAGCTCGAAACTTACGGCGTGACCAAGATCTACTCCCCGGAAGACGGCCAGAAAGTGGGCCTCCAGGGGATCATTAATCATTTCCTCCAGACTTCGGACTTCCCCGCGTCCGACGGGAGCCTCAATGGAGACCTCTCCGGCCTCGACACTCGTCAATGGAATCTCATAGCTCGCACCATCACCACGGTGGAAGTGGCTAAGGAATCGGAGAACGGGAACCTGCCGGCTATCATGTCCATTCTCGAAGAGAAGGCCCGGGGCCGTAAAGTTCCGGTTCTGGGAGTCACCGGAACCGGCGGGGCCGGCAAATCCTCCCTTGTGGACGAACTCGTGTTGAGGTTTCTCGGCGACCAGAAGGACAAGACCGTCGGGATCATCTCGGTCGATCCCACCCGTCGCAAGACCGGCGGCGCCCTCCTGGGCGACCGGATCAGGATGAATTCCATATACAGCGACCGCGTGTATTATCGCTCCCTTGCCACGAGAAACGTGGGCCAGGAGATTCCCGTTCACCTCAACGAAGCTATCGGCGTGCTCAAGGCAGCCGGATTCGATCTCATAGTGGTGGAGACCGCGGGCATCGGCCAGGGTGACGCGGCTGTGGCGCCTCTGGCTGACGTCTCGCTTTACGTCATGACATCGGACTTCGGGGCCCAGACGCAGCTCGAGAAGATCGACATGCTCGACTTCGCGGACCTGGTGGCGGTCAACAAGTACGATCGCAAAGGATCCGAAGACGCGATTCATGACGTCAGGAAACAAATCCAGCGCAACCAAGCGCGATTTGACCGCAAGCTCGAAGACTTCCCCGTGTACGGCACTATCGCATCCCGATTCAACGATGACGGCGTCACATCCCTGTACGTGGGCATCATCGACGCAGTCAACGAGAAGTGCGGCCTGTCGTGGACCACAAGACTGGAAGCCCGCCCTGACAAGAAGCCTTCCTCGCAGACCATCATCATCCCGACTGAGCGCTCCGGCTATCTCTCCGAGATCGCGGAAGCCATCCGCAAGTACCATAGCTGGGGTCGGCAACAGGAAGAGCTTACCAGGCGACTCTGGCAACTTGACGCGACAGCCCAAGCCCTTTGGGCAAAGGGGCTTCCCAAAGATTCCGAAGCGCTCACCAGCATCAAAGAGCTGCAAGAAGAAGTGGAAAGGGACTTGGACCCCCGCGCCCTGAGATTGGTCGGGGAATGGGAAGAGCTCAAGCAGCAGTATTCACAAGCGGAATTCGTGTACTCGGTGCGCGGCCGAGAGATCCGCACTCCGATTAAGACCAAGACCCTCAGTGGAACGCTTCTACCCCGCATAACGTTACCGGCCTTCGAGGATCGGGGAGCCATTCTTCGGTGGCGACTCAGAGAGAACCTTCCGGGCATGTTCCCTTACACCGCGGGCGTGTTTCCTTTCAAGCGTCAGGATGAAGATCCGACTCGAATGTTCGCCGGCGAAGGAGATCCTTACCGCACCAATCGGCGCTTCAAGTATCTGTCGCGGCACAGCGAGGCCAAGCGGCTCTCCACCGCATTCGACTCGGTCACCCTGTACGGCCGAGATCCCGAAGAACAGCCGGACATTTACGGCAAGGTCGGCACTTCCGGCGTTTCTATCTGCACCCTCGACGATGTGAAAATCCTCTACTCCGGTTTCGACCTCGCGGCACCCAACACATCCGTTTCTATGACCATCAATGGGCCCGCGCCGATGATGCTCGCCATGTTCTTGAATGCGGCCATCGATCAGCAACTGGACAAATTCAGAGAGCTAGAGGGGCGCGAGCCCTCGTACGAAGAGGACAAGGCCGTCAGAGCCGACGTGCTGTGCAACGTCCGAGGGACCGTCCAGGCCGACATTCTCAAAGAGGACCAGGGTCAGAATACGTGCATCTTCGCCACAGGCTTCTCGCTGAAGATGATGGGGGACGTCCAGGAGTGCTTCATTCAGAACAACGTGCGGAATTTCTATTCCGTCTCCATATCGGGTTACCACATAGCGGAAGCGGGAGCCAATCCGATTACCCAGCTCGCTCTAACTCTGGCCAACGGATTCACCTATGTGGAGTACTATCTCTCCCGGGGCATGCATATTGACGATTTCGCTCCGAACCTATCGTTCTTCTTCTCCAACGGACTGGAACCGGAATACAGCGTTATAGGGCGGGTGGCGAGACGGATCTGGGCCGTGGCCATGAGGGACAAATATAACGGCAACGAACGCTCTCAGAAGTTGAAATATCATATCCAGACGAGCGGCAGATCCCTCCACGCTCAGGAGATTCAGTTCAACGATATACGCACCACGTTGCAAGCGTTGGTGGCAATCTACGACAACTGCAATTCGCTCCACACAAACGCTTATGACGAGGCGATCACGACTCCCAGTGAGGAATCGGTGCGCCGCGCCATGGCCATACAGCTTATTATCAACAAAGAATGGGGCGTGACCAAGGTTGACAACGTAAACCAGGGTAGCTTCGTGCTTGAGGAACTCACTGACCTGGTCGAAGAAGCCGTGCTCGCGGAGTTCGACCGGATTTCGCAGAGGGGCGGCGTCTTGGGCGCGATGGAGACCGGATATCAGCGCACGAAGATTCAGGACGAGTCACTGTACTATGAAATGCTCAAATCCTCCGGCGAGTATCCCATTATCGGAGTGAACACATTCCTCAATCCGGAAGCCTTGTCTGTCCAGCTTTGCGGGGTAGAGCTCGCACGCGCGACCGAAGAGGAAAAGCAATCTCAGTTGCGGCGGCTGAAGGAGTTCAAAGAGCGCAACAAGGATAATGCGCCCAAGGCTCTTGAAAAGCTCGTAGAAATAGCGCTTTCCGGAGGAAACATATTCGCGGAACTCATGGATACGGTGAGATACTGTTCTCTCGGGGAAATAACCCAGGCCCTTTTCAGTGTGGGAGGTCAGTACAGGCGAAATATGTGATTGCCTCGCGCCGCCGAGCGCCCAAGAATTCGACCGTGAAGCGTAACCCTCTAAGGAAGGACGCGCACAACCGCCACCTCAGAGGTCTTGCCGCTCGATTTGTGGATGAGCCTCAGTCTGTATAGGCCGGAGGGGAGCCTGAGGCGCCCCGAGTAAAACCCCCGTGAGTCAGTCATCACTTTTGCGCGCTCCACCCAAGGACTCTGCGAAGTCTGCACCGTCAGCCGCTTATTCGCCAATTCCGGCAATGCCCCGGAAAAGGAGACCAGATCGTCCGCAGCGCGGACAGTGAGCGCGATTTTCCTTTCGCTACGGTCGCCCGGCACGTCGTGATTTCTGACTACCCTTTGATACAAACGGTATGCGACGTCCTGTTCCAAGCGTGGCCGAGAAGGATAAGGGGCAGAAAACGGATTGGCTCCGTTCATGACGCTCATCCAATCAAAGGCCAGCGTGACGGCCCCTTCCACCCTGAAATCATCCTGGTCCGCGCCCTGCCGGAAATGGCGGAAAGACCCGGAAAACATACCGTTTCGCAAAGCCAGCGAGATCCCCAATTCATGCCCGGCCTTTCGGGATTCCTCCCCCAAGAACCGATGCACACGAGCGTCAAGCCGGGTGTCCATAAAGTCGGTCACGGGCAGAGTCAGGCTAAGACGGCCGTCCAGGCCGTGCGATAAGGCCTCCCGCACCATTGAGGCGTCGCTTCCCACGCCGATGTACCGGCGCCGTTCATTCACGGGAATATAGACATTCGCGCCCAGCGTCAATTGAACAGGTCCCGGAAAAGAGGAGACCTCCACGCCAAAACCGGACTGCCTCAAGAAAGAGTCCTGCGAACCCCTCGGCCTAACCCAGTCGTGAAACGTATGCAGTCCCATGACGGATCGGCCGCTCACCTTCCTGCGAAACCCCGAACCTACTGAAAAGGTTTCTCGATTCCCCTCCAGAGCGACTCGGGGCGCAAAGAAGAAGCTCCTGTCCTTCCATGTCTTTACTGGCGCAAAGAACTCGATCTTGCCCGTAGGTAACCCGTGCAGTCGATCGTACCCTGCTTCCAGACCCACGATCTGGCGGATTTCCGGAGAAAGCATGAGATTCAGGCCATAATCGAGGGTGGGGGTGATGTAGTGCTCCGGCCAAGCGATTTCCTGGGACCGCCACGGATTCGGAGGGGGCCTGAGCGGATCGAGGGGGAGATTGACGGAATGGATATTCACCAGTTGAGGGGGAGCCTGCGGATCCGCCGGGTGAGCGGGCGCACTTGGGATTAGTGACGCGACTACTATCATTACAACTAGATAGCTATATATATCTAATTTATTACTTGAATAAATCATAATAAGTTCCCGAAAATTAATGGTGAAATTAAATTATGATCTTTGATCCCCCTTGTCAAGTCATTTCGCCCGTCTCCTTTAAGACCCCCGTTACGCGCTGGACCGAAGCATTTCTCACCTGTCCTCGCCAGGGCCCCGGACGCGATCCGGAGGACGAAGCAATGCCCACTGTTGAATGCTGAAAAGCTGTTTCGCCGCGGGTCCCACGCAACTCAAAATGAGAGTGTTCGCTCCTGTAACCGGACCAATACGGTCTGCTCACGGGGGCGTTCTCTTGGCTCTCCCCGCGCTCGGCGCTCTGTCTTCGTTGACTCTTCGTGGTCCATGAGGGTATAGAATCCTGACCAGTGTGCCTCGTGCGGCCGCTCGATCGATTTCTCTGCTCTGCTACGGAGGAAACCGCGAATGGACGATATATTGCCCGAATGGGTAATCCGGGCGGTCCCTGAGCACATCTTTTCGATACCCGCCTATGTTCCGGGCAAGCCATTAGCCGAACTCAAGAGAGAGCTAGGGATTTCCGGCGCGGTAAAGATGGCCTCGAACGAGAACCCACTTGGAACCTCCGCAAAAGCGCTGGAAGCCATACAAAGGGTCGCGGGGGACGCTCATATCTATCCCGAGGGATCGGCCCCGGACCTTCGGCGTGCCATCGGCGACCGTTTTGGGCTATCTCCCGAGTCTGTAATCCTTGGGAACGGTTCTGATGAGATCATGCAGTTTGCGGCCCATCTCTTTATTCGTCCCGGATGCGAAGCGCTGGTGGGATCTCACACGTTCTCTTGGTATCGCATATGCGTTGAAGCTTTCGGGGGCTCGGTAAAGGCCGTCCCCATGAAGGATTACCGGTTCGACCTTGCGGCCACGGCGCGCGCGGTGACGGATCTTACCAGGTTGATCTTCTTGGCGTTTCCCAATAACCCCACAGGGACGATCGTCTCGCGCGAGGAATTCGAATCCTTTCTTCGCGATCTCCCGACCGAGGGGCTCTTGATTGTTTTGGATGAGGCGTACCGGGAATTCGTCACTGAACGTGATTGCCCCAATGCCGTCGATTATATATTTTCAAAGCCTCCTGTTCTGGTGTTGCGCACCTTCTCCAAAATCCACGGGTTGGCCGGTCTTCGGGTGGGGTATGGCCTGGCCCAGCCCTGGCTCGTGGAGCTTCTTAACCGGCTGAGACCTCCCTTTAATGTGAATTCGGTGGCTCAGAGCGCTGCGCTCGCGGCACTCGGAGATGCGGAGCATCTTGCGGCCTCGTTGACCTTGTGCGAGGGAGGCCGGAGCTTTATTCACAAGGAGCTGGCCGGTCTCGGATTGAAGGTCATTCCATCCCAGGCCAACTTCGTTACGTTCTGCCTGGAGCAGGATGCGAGGCCGGTCTATGAAGGGCTTTTGCGGGAGGGTGTCATTGTTCGTCACTTGGCCTCATTCGGCATGGAGAAGTGTATCAGGGTCACGGTAGGTCGAAGAGAAGACAATACTCGCTTTCTCGGCGCTCTTCGCAAGGTGATGGCCGATCTGAAGTTGTCGGTCTGAATTGCGGGCGCCATCCTATGGTGAGGAGGTTCAATGGACGAGGCAGCGACGTCTGCCATTCATGGAGTAGTCATCGCCATCGACGGCCCGGCAGGCTCCGGGAAATCGACTGTTGCTCGTATCCTGGCGAAACGACTGGAATTTCTGCTCTTGGACAGTGGCGCCCTGTACCGCGCCCTCGCGCTCCATTTAGACCGTTTGGCCGTCGACCCTGATGTCCCGGTAGTTCCGGAAAGCGCTTTGGAGTCCCTGGATCTTCGCGCAGAGACGGCGGCTGAGGGCGTGAGGCTGTTTCTTGCAAGAGAGGAGGTCACCGATCTCATTCGAGGTGAACGGATCGGCTCAATTGCGTCTCGCTTTTCCACGAAGCCGGAAGTGCGGGCCACGCTCCTGACGGTTCAGCGCGAAATCGCGAGCAAGGGCGGTGTTATCGCGGAAGGTCGCGACATGGGAACCGTGGTCTTTCCGCACGCGCAGCTCAAGTTCTTTTTGCGCGCGGAGCCGGAAGAACGGGCGAGGCGCAGATACCGAGAGCTTGTGGAAAGAGGTCAGCCTGCGGAACTCCCTACGGTTGAAGCGGAGATGCGCGTGAGGGACTTGCGTGACTCAACCCGGAAGGAGTCACCTCTCGTGCAAGCGCCTGATGCGATTTCCATCGACACTACGCACCTCACACCTGAGGAAGTGATCCAGGCCATTTGGCGCCATGTGTGCCAAGAGCTGCCCTTTGCCTGCCTCAATGAGACCCGTTGATGCGGCCCCTAACCTCGCTACCTGCTTTTTTGAGTCGGCAAGATTGCCATTCCTATGAGAGTCGTAGGGACGGGGCGCTCCTGCCCTGGTCTGAGTATGCCGAGGGGAAATGACCCTTCCCCCAGACTTACGCCTGGCGCGGAAAGTTTGGTCCGATTTGAGGCAGCCTGATCCCGTCATTCCTGCGAAAGCATGACTCCAGCCATTTTAGTATGTTATGGACCTCGGCGTCTGCCCCAGACGGCGATCCGGGGTTCGCCGGGGCGACGGACAATCAATGGGCGGTTAGTCGCGGGAAATGCTATATTGTGTGCCGTAGCGCTCTCGCTGTTGTTCTCCGCGTTGAAGGCCCGGGGCGCATGCCGGAACCGTGGACTTCCATAATTCGTTGTGGCTCTTCTGCTATGGCGGTTGGTTAAGTTTGTTCTCCTCCTCTCATCTGATACTTATTCTGTGGACCCCCGCCACAAAAAAGCCGCTCCGGCGCCAGTGACTCGCACATTTTTCACGGAAGCTGAAAAAAAGGGCTTGATTTCAACTTTTCCTTGTCAGGAGACAGGGAAGAAGCTATTATGTCTCGATTGCCCCCGCACGGGCGCGCCTTGCGCGGGCAAAAGAGTCTGGGGGTGGCGGTGGATGGACAACTTGGAATCCCAAAACAACGAAAAACCTGAGAAGGAAGAACCAGAACACGAAGCCTCTTATGATGAGGACTTCGGTGAGCTGGTTGAAAGCAGTTTCCATAGTATCCAGGAAGGAGAGGTAGTCCGAGGCACTGTGGTGCAAGTTACGACCGAGCACGTGATGGTAGACGTGGGCTCGAAGTCCGAAGGGCAAATCCCCATTGACGAGTTCATCGACGAAGGCGGAAAACTCACGGTGAACGTGGGCGATGAAGTCCAGGTCTTCCTTGAGGATACGGAGGGATCATTCGGCGGAGTTCGCATCTCCAAGACCAAAGCCGACAAGATCAAAATATGGGACCAGATCGCGGAAGTCTGCGAAACGCAAAAAACCATAGGCGGAAAGGTACTGTCGCGGGTAAAGGGCGGCTTGCAAGTGGACATCGGCGTAGCCGCGTTTCTGCCGGGTTCGCAGGTCGAGCTGAGACCCGTTCGCAACTTTGACAAGTATATAGGGCGCACGTACGAGTTTAACGTCATCAAGTATAACCGCAAGCGGGGCAACATTGTCCTCTCCAGACGTCCCGCGCTTGAACGCCTTAAGCAACAGCGAAAAGAGAATATTCTCAAGGCCATCGAAGAGAACGGCCTTTGTGTAGGCCGAGTGAAAAACATCACCGACTATGGCGCGTTCGTGGATCTGGGAGGAATTGACGGCCTTCTGCACATCACGGACATGTCCTGGGGTCGCGTGAACCACCCTTCGGATGTGCTGAAGGTGGGCGAGGAGATACAGGTCAAGGTGCTCAAGTTCGATCAGGAGAAGGAACGAGTTTCCCTTGGCATGAAACAAATCCAGCCCGATCCCTGGGCGCGGGTGGAAGAGCGTTACCCCATAGGCTCCAAGTGGACAGGCAAGGTGGTGAGCATCACCGATTACGGCGCGTTTGTGGAATTGGAAACCGGCGTGGAAGGACTGGTCCACATTTCCGAGATGACCTGGGCCAAGAAGCCTCGACACCCCTCCAGAATTGTCCAGGTGGGCGAAGAAGTTGAGGTGGCCATTCTGAATGTGGACAAGCAGCAGAAGCGGGTCTCACTGGGAATGAAGCAGCTCAGGCCCAATCCTTGGGATGTGGTCGCGGAAAAATACCCTGAAGGGACCAAGATCGAAGGCAAGATCAGAAACGTCACCGACTTCGGTGTCTTTGTCGGCATTGACGAGGGGATTGACGGCCTGGTCCACATCTCGGACATCTCATGGACCCAACGGATCAAACATCCCGGCGAAATGTTCAAGAAAGGCCAAACCGTGCAGGCCGTGGTGCTCAACATCGACAAGGAGAACGAACGGTTTTCCCTGGGCATCAAGCAGATGTACGAAGACCCTTGGGAAAGCATTCCGGACCGATATCCTCCCGGGACAAAGGTAACGGGCAAGGTTACGTCCGTAACTGATTTCGGAGTGTTCCTCGAAGTGGAAGAAGGCACGGAAGGCATGATCCACGTGTCGGAGCTCTCCAAAGAGCGCGTGAATTCCCCGCATGACTTTACCAAAGAGGGCGAGGAACTGACGGCCGTGGTGCTCAAGGTCAACAAGAAGGACAAGAAGATAGCCTTATCCATTAAGGGCCTGGACAAGACCGGTGAGTATGAGACGGTCAAGGGCTACATGAATAGCCAGGAAGTGGTAGCCTCCAACCTGGGCGATCTGCTCAAGGAAAATCTCGGGGCTTCGCTCAAGGACAACTCAGACAGCTCCACCTGATCTTAGCGATTCTCCTACGTCTTTCATCCTTAGGTATAGGTAATCGTTCGGTTCCGCAGGCGAGAGTGCGTCCCAACACGTCATTGCGCGTCTCGCGAGACGCGGGACGAAGCAATCTCCCTACTTGGGCAAATTGGCGGGACCGAACTTGGTCGCCGGCTCTAATAGACAGGCGGGACGCCTGTCCCACCATAGGCTCCTCTCCAGGCGAAATCGCGTCCCCGACCTCTCCATTCGATAAGGGATTCCCGTCAGGCCGCGTCACGGCAGAGCAAGAAGTTTACTCCCTTCATGGTCATGACCGCTTCTCCCCGCTGATTGAGCACTTCGATATACGACCGAATAATCCCCCGATCCGGCTTTGAACGCGAGCGCGTGGCCTCCAAGATTGTCACGCGGGCCGACAGCTCATCCCCCGGGTAAACCGGCTTGAGCCAACGCAGCTCATCCACACCGGGTGAACCCAAACTTGCCACTCTCGACAGGTAATGGTCCACGACGAGCCGCATCATTAAGCACGCGGTGTGCCAGCCGCTGGCGATCAAGCCGCCGTATATGGACTCCTTCGCGGCCTCCGGGTCCGTATGAAAAGGCTGGGGATCAAAGCGCTTCGCAAACGCGATCACTTCAGCTTCCTCAACGACAATGGGACCGCACTCATGAACTTCCCCCGCCAGGTAATCCTCGAAGTACCGATCTTCAACCGAAGTTTTGAATGTCATTTTGCTCGTGAAGCTCCTCTTGTAAATCATGGCGAAACGTCGCAAGCGCTTCTAACGGGACGGCGCAGTCGAGAGCGCCACCTCGTAGTGGTTTACGGTCGTATCGTACTCGGCCAGGACCGCTCGCGCCGCGGGCTCCACCACAGCGATCCGAGGATTATCCCCTGCGAACGCGCGGACCGCGTCCATTGACTCCCACATGGTCAGCACTAAGAACTCAACATGGCCGTCCAAATCACGCCGCAGCAGGTAAGCGCCTCTGTGGCCGGCGATTTGTCCGAGCTTCGGGAATACCGATTGCTCCAGATGCCTCGTATACGCGTCCGCATTCGCCGCATTTGCCGCCCGGCCATACCAAGTGCGAACAATCAAGCTTAATCTCCCCTCATGAGTTCGTACGTGTGTAAGTATACTGCTACGCATTGAAAGCAGGGTCAAACGAAAGTAGCAGGAATGCGCCTTGAGAGGATATGAGATTGCCCTCAACGTCCTGGAATCGGAAGAGCAATCTCTCTGGCGAGGAGTCGCCATGATCCGGCGCGAGTATTCCGGAGGGCCGAGTCACGTCCAGCCGTCGCCTCGTTCTCCCTTTTCGTATAATTCCTGAGCCGCTTGAATCGCCTCTTCGCGGCTGGTTATCTCCCCGGCGTCTTGCAGTTCTGCGATTCGTTTCAGGATGCGACCGAAGGGCGGTCCTGGAGTCAGGCCGAAAAGCTCTATGAGGTCTCGACCTCTGAGCAGCGGTTGCGGTGGAGTGTGGCCGGCATCAATGCAAATCTGAAGAGCCTTCTTCACTGCCTCAAGGGCTGTTTGGTCTTCGTCCGGCCGCCTCGCAGGGCCCTGCGTCGCTCGCAGATCCGCGAGGAAGAGCACAAGCAGGCCAATGGTATCCTGCTCGAATTTGCGATACAGCCGGCGCACGGATCGTGAAGTGATGGAACCGCTGGTGAGAAACATGGGCCTCATGTGCCCTTCAACCCAGTCTGCTATCATGCGGCTCTCTCTGCGGGCCAGTTTCAGGCGAAAAACAGCGGACTCGAAGATCTCCCGGGAAACCTTCTCATGGTCAAAGAAACGGACTCTGCCGTCAGGATCGAAACTCACGGTGTGAGGCTTGCCCGCGTCGTGAAAGAGCGCGGCAAGCTTTAGCAGGGCTATTCTGGGGCGGTCTCTAACGAGTTCGTCACTGAGGCGCTCCTGTACGTTGGGCCAATACTTTCCGAAAAGGAACTCACCTGAGTCCATAATCTCTTCGATCCGGTTCACGGTCTCCAAAGTGTGATCCCACACGTCCAGGTGGTGGTACGGTTTCTGTTCCTGACCCTTCATAGGGTTCAGCTCCGGGAAGATCGCGGATAACACCCCTGCCCTTCCCATCTCCGTGAGCGATGGAAACGCGCGATCCGCCACAAGCGTTGCCATGAGTTCGTCCCGTATCCGTTCTCCGGCCACTCGGCTGAGCCCTGGAAGCCGCAGGGGAATCAGCTCGATCGTCGCCGGGTCTATCGCGAAGCCGAGCTGGGCGGAGAACCGGAAAGCTCGCAATATCCTGACCGGGTCGTCATCGAACGCTCGTGCGGAACACGCCCTGATGGTTCCGGATCGAAGATCGGTGGCGCCGCAAGTCGGATCGATGATCGACGGCAAGCCTTCTCCGAAGAGGTCCTCCAGTTTGACCGCCAGGGCATTGATCGTGAAATCGCGCAAGGTCAGATCTTCGAGAATCGACTCACCCTTGAACGACGAAACATCCACGGACGCATAATCCTCATGCACCAATACGATGCGTCCGGCGCCGCGCTCTTTGTCCAGGCCGACGAATCGACCGCCCTCTGTGTGGTCGGCCACTGTCCTCGCGATCTCATATCCGTCTCCACGGGCCGCGACATCGATTTCCAACCTGGGCGGCCGACCCATGAGCGCATCACGGATCGCTCCACCTACGAGATACGACTCGTTTTCAAGCGTGCAGAGGCGCTCCAGCAGCGCTCTTATTTTCGTGTTTTCCCAGGGTTGGGTCATGCGGCGGGAAGCTCCGGTAGCGGCCGGAAAAGCGAGTTACGGGAGATCGGATGTGGGCTGCCGGGTCTTGCGCAAGGCTCTGCGGTTGGCTGTTCGACGCCCTCGATACCTTGCCTCGTAGACGTCCGTTAGCGCTGAACTTGAACGAGTTCGAAGCGCACGCTACCTACAATGGGTGAGGCCGTGAGCAGCAGCGGAATGCGCTCGCGATCACTGGAGAACCAGAGCCTCCCTTTAGCCAGCTCTTCCTTGTCCCCCGTGAGTTTGACCAACTTGAGGTCAACTCCCTGAGCGGTGTACGAGCCACCCTTCACCGTGAGAGGCCCCGGCCCGTTCCCGACCGGTGTCACCAGGAGGCGGCATCTGGCCTTGCCATCGTATATGTCCACGTACATGGGCTTACTCAGATTGGCCTGGCTCCTCAGAAGGAACGCCGCGCCCACCGGGTCGTATAGGCTCTCGTATTTCTCTTTGTGGTTCTCTCGCTCTCTCCCTTTGCTCTTGTCCACTGTCACCTGACGCGTCTGACGGTTGAACGCGAGATCCACCACTTCGTTGGGGAGGAGATTCGACTTCAGATGGAAACGGTACCAGTGCGGCTCGAATGTCCCCGGCGTGAACTTGGCCTGGACTTTGCTCCAAATCTCCAGGATCGCCTTGAGCACCCCGTCGGAAACCGCTTGGGCCGTCACGTTGAGATGATTGGGTTCCCGCACCGTGGTGATGTCGCCGTGACCCGCCTTCTGTCCATTCCACGTCACTTCATACCGTAGGATTTCAAGGGGTTGAGCGGCCAGAGTCCAGGACGCGACCAGCAACACGAACGCCGTCGCAGTAAACGCCAAACTCAGCGGACCTTTGCCGTTGATGCGGAATAACCTGCTGAACATACCGTGCTTATAGCCTCACACGCCGGACGGCGGTCGGAGAGCCCGGCTCAACGAAATCGCCGCCAATGAAACTTCTTATTTTTCTCCGGCATGACGATGACCAGTTGTTCCCCAGTGATTTGATACGGCCAACGACCGGAGTTCCCGACGTCATCAGTTATTTTGATTTCTCCGTCTTCAAGGGTGAAGTTCCCCGTCCTGGTCTTGACCCGATCAGTGTTATCCTTGTCCACTCGATTGAAGATAATCCTTCCCCTATCGGTGAATTCAAGGAGTGTTCGCGTGCTTTCCCGAGGAACTTCCTTGGTTCCTTTGTCGTCTTCCTGGAACATCAGTTCCCACGTGTCCACAATACGCTTGTCGGAGGGCGGGGTTTGGGTGCGAGTCGAAGACTGATCTTCGGCGCCGGGTTTTTCCAAACGAGCGCTCTTCGGCATAGTCATGGTAAGGCACGAGGCGCACAGAAGGGGCGCAATGACGATGAGCCCTACCCCAAGCCGCCTTAACATGACTGACATAATTCGATCCTCGACCGGTCCACACCGACTTCCGCGCCGCGAGTCACCGCGCCGGCCCACGGGTATTCACTACCACATGCTCCCGAAGGTCTTGATGGAGCTCCCACTTTGTTGGGATTCAGCCTTGGCGGTTTCCCGACCCTCGCCCGCGGGTTCCGGTTTCGGTTCAGGCTTTTTCGGCTGATTCACGGGGAACTCGCCTTTGGCAAGTCTGGTTAGGAATGGTCCGTCAATGATGATGCAGTATGAGCCTACGTCAAGCGTGTGGAATACCGCTTCCGCATCCTGCCAATCGAGTCCGAGGCACCCATGAGTAAGCCTTCCCCCGGTTGCTTCGGCGTAGTGAATGTACCGTGTTCCTTCAAACACAAGCTTGAATCGGAAAAAGCCCGGGACTCGACGATCTTCCCAGTTTACGGGGATCGGTTCGCCTTCCTCGCGAAAATACCAATCGGGTCTGATCCAATCATCTATCGGAATCTTGGCTCGAATGGGAAAGACCCCGACCGGCGTCTCAAAGGCCCCTTCCCTGGTCCGGCCTTTGCCTATGGCAACGGGACCTATACGCAGGAGCCTGCCGTTAGCGCTATAGAGGTAGAATTGGAAATTCCGCTTGTCGATCACGATGAATGGCCGCCCGTTCTTCTTCGTTATTGCGGTGGCAACGTACCGGGCCTCGGCCATCACACTCCTAATCTGACCTTCGTCGTGAATCCGATGCCCATAGTAATCGTCATACATCTCCTGACGGGGTTGAGCCTGCGGCTGCGGCTGGGCCTGAGGCTGGAAATGCTGCGGCTGAGTCTGCAGGCCCCTATTCACCTGATCTCGCAGAATCGTCTCCGCATCGCGATCCTCGTACTGGATTATAGGCGCAGGAGGGGACACAGGTTGCCTTCGAGCGGACCTGGGCGCCTCCCGCTGTCGGGCATTCTGAACCCGGGGATCCTGGTTCTGCCAGTATTCGTAACCATTTTCCTGAACCTGTTCAGGATAGTAGTACATCTGGGCAGAGAGCGGGGTCCCCAGCAGCATCAACCCGCCTATTACTCCAAGATACCGGATCAGATTCCGCATTCTAGAATCCCTCTCTCGGTTAACTACGGGAAAATCCACCACTTGCTCGCAAGCGTGTTCATCTATAATGTAATTTCTCCAGCCTGTCAACAATCCGCCGAAACCCCGAGGGATGTTGTTGCGCCAAGGAGTACACCGCCGCGCGCGTGGGTACGTCGCTTTGCAAACGGCCGCAGGGCGGGGGTCTTCTCAACTCCCGACGACCCTGCGTGTTGCGCGTGCGCCAGCGAGCGACTCAGCTTCCGCCGTATGAGCCTTACCCGAATGATCGAGGGCATGCGACCATTAATAATCATTTTTAGTCACCCTCACGGGAAGTTCGTTCCAACAATCAGCCCTCATCACCGTGAAGAAGGCTCCGCACACCTTGGCAGCGGAGTCAGCCTCTCCGGATGCCCCGCTCTATTGCTGCGCATTAACTCTAAGCCTCTTGGGCTTTCCCTACGCCCCCTGCCCTAACCCTTCCCGTCAGAGGAGGGGACAGGAGAGGGTGGGAGCGGGTCAGTTTCACAATGCCTGGCTGTATAGTATCAGCATGCCCGGTCAGGAGAGCAGTCCGTACTTCCGCATCTTGTACTGCAGATTGCTCCGAGAGATAGCAAGCATCTTGGCAGCCTGAGCCTGCACGTTATCAGCTCTTTTGAGCGCCTGACGTATCATCCGTTCTTCGATCGCATCAAGAGTCTCGGACAGTCCTTTCTCCCATGAGATCAAAGTGTTGATTCCTTCCTCGATCTCCGGAGATTCCCGGATTTCGGGCGGGAGGTCTTCGAGGCTCATTGACGAGCCTCGCGAGAGCACGAGAGCACGCTCGATCACATTCTCAAGCTCCCTAATGTTACCGGGCCAGGAATACTTGTAGAACGAACTCATAACCTCCGGCTCCACCGCCAATAGTGGCCGTCCCAGCTTTGCGCCGAATTTTTCAACAAAATGGGCCACCAGGTGCGGGATGTCCTCCCGACGCTCTCTCAACGGCGGCACACGAAGGTGAACCACGTTAAGCCTGAAAAACAGGTCCTCTCGGAATCGGCCTCCCGTAACTTCTTCTTTCAGATCTTTGTTCGTGGCCGCGATGATTCTCACGCTTACCTTGATGTCTTTGGTTCCGCCGACCCGTTGGAATTCCTGCTCTTGAAGCACTCTCAGGAGCTTGGCTTGGAGCGCAAGAGACATCTCGCCGACCTCATCGAGGAAGAGGGACCCGCTATCAGCAAATTCGAACTTCCCCTGCCTCGTCTGGACCGCTCCCGTGAAAGCGCCCTTCTCGTACCCGAAAAGCTCGGATTCCAGGAGGCTCTCGGGGACTGCGGCGCAATTAATGGAGACGAACGGGGCATTCACCCTGGGCGAAGCTCTGTGAATTCCACGGGCGATCAGCTCCTTGCCCGTCCCTGATTCGCCGGAAACGAGCACCGTGGTAGGCGTATCCGCGACCCTTTTCATAACAGCGAACACGCTCTCCATCGCCTTCGACTTGCCGATAATGTTCCCCCACGCGGCCCCCAGCTCTGTTTGAAGATGCCTGATCCGCGCAGTCAGAGCACGCTTTTCCACGCCTCTGGCCACGGCCCGCTTCAGGTCCTTGTTATCGAAGGGCTTCTGAATATGATCGAGGGCGCCTTTCTTCATTGCGGCCACCGCTTGATCCACTTCGGCGTAGGCGGTCATGAGGATCACCGGCAGATCCGGATCGAAGTCACGGAGACGCTCCAATAGCTCGACCCCCGACATCGTGGGCATCCGTATGTCGGTCAGCACCGTGTCAATAGGTGTCTTGTGGATGATGTCGATAGCTTCCTTTCCGGAGGCTGCCGTGAGCACCTTATAGCCCTCTTCCTCCAATAGGTCCTCGAGGACTACCAAGTAGTTCTTCTCATCATCCACAACAAGTACCGTGTTCATGCCGTATGAACCATGTGTGAGCTTCTCGTCACTCCAGCGCTCCAGGCGCCCTGGGAAGCGCCACGGTGAAAACAGCCCCTTCCCCTTCTTTGCTGTCCACGGAAATCTCTCCTCCGTGCGCGGTCACGATGTTATGCACCACCGATAATCCCAGGCCGGTTCCCATCTCATGCGTGGTAAAGAAGGGAGTGAATATGTTGGGCATATGCTCATCACGGATCCCGTGACCGTTGTCACGGAAGGTCACGGCCACATGGGAGTCGTCCCCGTCAATCTGAACGGTCAGAGCGCCGCCGTGCCCCATTGCGTCAAACGCATTTATGGCGATGTTAAGAAAAGCCTGGTACAGCAAGTCCGGGTCGCCCATGATCTCGGTTGAAGCGTCATCCGCATCGTCTTGTCGCCAATGTATCTTGCGCGCCCGAATTTGCTGGTCCAGATTATTCCTTACCCGCTCCACCACCTCGCGAAGATCCATCGGCCTCAGTTGCGGGGACCGAGGTTTGGCGAAGTCGAGAAAGTCCGTGAGAATCGTGCTCAAGCGAGTCGCTTCCTCTACGATCACCTGTGACAGTTTGGTTATGCGGGAGGCATCGGGATTGCTCTTCTTCGCCAGCACATCGGCCGAAGAACGAATGATCCCAAGGGGGTTCCGTATTTCGTGCGCGATCGTCGCCAACATCTGCCCAATTGAAGCAAGTTTCTCCGATTGCTGGAGCTGCTGCTGCAGCCTTTCCTGTTCTTGGGCTCTCTGAAACAGGATCCTTTCACCTCGCCTGACGATGAACGTGAGGGTTACAAATAGAAAAGCCATCAGGCCCGCCGCGACTAGGATAATCACCACAATGGACTTCTGTACCGCAAAGTATTGCTCTTTGACATCCTGGGTGATCTCGATCACTCCGTACATGTTCCCAAGCATCCAATAGTTTCCCGTGATTTCTCTCAAGGGGAAGTACGTGCGAGTCAACCACTTGGGCCGCCACCAGGGGCTGAGACGATCATCCTGGCTGATGACGGTGACGTCCTTACCGTTCAAAGCTTCGTCGAAAGGCGAACCGGCAGGCTCGTACGTGCCGATAAGGTCATACTCGGTGCTGTACGCAATCTTGCGATCCCTATCAATGATTCGGATGCGCTCGATCTTCAGGCCGTAGGTCACATCTTTGATTAGCGCGTCCAGAGACCCGAACTGATCCCATTTGCGCAGGTCCATCTGGACGCCCCTCGCCTTGAGGGGGGCATAAAACCCGTTGTATATATTGTAATTCAGATTCTCAGCCAACAAGCGTGCATAGTTCTCCGCGCCTTTGAGGAGCGTGTCCAGCATCCTGTTATAAAGAAAGGCCCCCAGCAGGAATGTGACAACCGCGATCACCGCAAACCCGGATATGATGAAATATTTCAGGAGCCTGAATGGACCAACCGCGCTGGGAGCAGCGTTGGGTATTGCCATGTCAACAACCCGTCGAGTGCGCTTCACTCGCCGGGAAATCTACCATCTTGATCCCCGGAGGTAAAGTGAAAGGGGAGCGTTGCAGTGTGCGCTTAGCGCTCCGATTCCTGGATTCGGTCTCGTATTTCAGCGCCGTTTCCTTCATTCCCGCGGAAAGCCTGCGCCGGGCTTCAACCGGGGCCGGAATCCGGTCTCTTCCATCCCGCGTCCCAAGCGGGACCGGACCCCGCCCTTCGACGGGCTGACGGGTGGCGGAACTCGGACGCGGTCGTGTCTGCGGAGGCAAGAATTTGAATTAGTAATGTCTGATACGATTTCTTGACGCGCTGTGCGGGCTTGCAAAATCGACTAGGCGTTCCCCACGTCTTCGGGATTCACCCGTTCCAGGATTTTGGTCAGTTCTTCGTCGCTTTGTTCCAGGTCATCCTGGGTCAGGATAACTTTGTGGCGGGTGGTTTCCTCCTGGGCTCCTTGGGTCATGCCGTCAATCACTTTTTCGCTGACAAAGATGGGCACTCCACTCCACGTGGCAAGAACCAACGAGTCCGAAGGGCGGGCGTCAACGGTCAGCAGTTTCGCTTCTGAAGTCTTGAGATAGATCGTGGCGTAATAGGTGTGGTCCCTCAGGTCATCGATCTCGATATGTTCCAAGGTGAGCCCGGATTTTTCCATAATATTGCGAAGCAATTCATGGGTGAGCGGTCTCTGGAAGACCTCTTTGTTCATCGCTCGCTGCAATGCCATGGCCTCGACGGGGCCAATCCATATGTACAACTCTCTCCCCCCGCTCTTCTCCTTCAGGATGACCACCGGCTGCATGTTCCTGTTGTCCGAGGCGATTCCCACCACGGTCATCTCCTGGAATTTCTTCTGGCTTTTCATGGAGACCTCTCAAGGCGTGAATGCGGCGCGTCGGACAGGTCGGGGAAACGCTACAAATTGGTCGGCATTCAGCGTTCGGCAAAATCCAGCCTAGCATTGCGTATCCCTGCTGTCAATGGCCCCGCCGGCGGGTTCGCCGCGAGGGAGGGGCGCGGTGCGCTTTTGCGATCCGGGTATGTCGACCCCCTGGCGCTTTGGGCATGTCACGCGTATATTGGGGAGGTCCCCGAGGCTTACGCGCCTCGCGGCAAGGGACAACCCAGAGCGAGGAGCCGGCGGATGTATATGCCCGAAATTGACGAAAAGAAATGCGACCAGTGTGACGAGTGCATCGACGTCTGCCCCACTGGGGCGCTCGAAAAGAACGCGAATACTACGGTCGTGGTCAACCCTCAAGACTGCCTTGGCTGCGAATCGTGCGTCTCCGTTTGTCCCCGGGAAGCGATTACGGTTCAGGATATCTGAGTTGGATCAGGTCACGGCAGAAAGAACGCCAACGATGCTTGGCTGACTTGACGTTTGCGGCCCCAAGCGGGAAGCTCTCCATAATCCCTCGATCGTTAAGCTATCAGGGTCTGTCTTCGGTGGAGGGGTCTTCGGTGAGCATCGCGAGATCCGCATCTTCGAGCGCATGGGCTCGTTGCGAAATGAGGATCGTCCCAAACGGGGTGTCCTGATAGATCCGAACCAGTTGCAGCTTAACCACTTCCAGAAGCGCGAGAAACGTTGTGAGAATGGTGAGTCGCGAGGTGTTCTCCTCGAAGAGGGACTCGAATGTCATGGATTCCCGCTCCCGGAGCTTGGCGAGTATCTCACGGATCTTGTCCTTGATATGCAGCCGGTCAGGTTCCACCTCCAAGAGGTCCGGCCTCGCTGTCCGCTCCATGATACGCCGCATGGCCTCAAGCAGATCAAAGAGGCTCACATCGAGCGGCTGTTCCGACACCGGGAGCCCCTGGCTTTCCTCCGTGCATTCCCTTGCGAAAACCCTCCCGTCCAGGACGTCCATGCTGCCCAGCTCAGCCGCCGCCTCCTTGTATCGCTTGTATTCCAGCAGATGAGCCACCAGTTCGTCCCGAGGGTCTTCGGTCTCGGCTTCCCCGCCCGAATCCTGCTCCGAGGGCAACAGCATCCGCGACTTGATGTGCGTGAGATACGCGGCCATCACGAGGTATTCTCCCGCCACATCAAGGTTCAGTTGTTTCATCAATTCCAAGGTATCCAGGTACTGCTGCGTGATGAGCGCGATGGGGATATCGGTGATGCTCACTTCGTTGCGGTATATCAGGTGCAGAAGAAGATCAAGCGGCCCCTCAAAAAGTTCCAGCTTCACTTCATGGGACATGGCGATCAGCCCGGGCCTTGAAGCAGTATCCCAGCGATGAATCGAATCGGAGGCACGACGATGTAGTCGACAACTCTCGTAAAAAGGAGCGCGAGCAGGATGATGAATCCGTACGGTTCAAGCTTCTGATACTCATACGCGAGGTGGCGCGGGAGCAAGCCCGCCAAGACGCTCGATCCGTCAAGTGGGTGCACCGGAATCATGTTGAAAACTGCAAGCCCCACATTAACTACGACGGCGAAACGGAGCATCAACACCAGGGGCCACAGAAAGAACGCGCTCAACGTTTCGCCTCCTGCGCTCGAATAGAAAAAGAGCGCAACGTGGAACACCAGCGCCAGCGCCGTTGCGGCGATCAGATTAGCTGCAGGCCCTCCCAGGCTGATCCAAAGCATGTCACGCAAAGGGTTGCGCAGGTTACGAGGGTCGACCGGCACCGGCTTGGCCCATCCGATTATCCGGGTGAGCACCAGCACGAGCGTGCCGATTGGATCCAGGTGGCTGATAGGATTGAATGTGAGCCGACCTGCCATCTTGGCGGTAGGATCACCGAGCCTCAGCGCAATGTATCCATGCATGTACTCGTGCACGGTGATAGCGATAAGAAACCCAGGAGCCACAAGAGCAATTTCCTGAATCATCCGAGAGATGTCAAAATCAAACATGCTTTGTCGTCCTCGACGTACCTCTCTGGCGCTCCTGATCCGGATCACCCTACGCTTGAGTGAACCATTGCTTGGCGCCACAAGCCGCGCTCCGGCTCAGATTCGACTCTTCCAGTCTCGGGACCGGCCGATTGTTTATAGAATCTGAAGAGAGATGACAAGAGCTCGTGGGCCGGCTCACTTCTTCTTGGCCTTCTGATCGCCCTTCGCGCCTTTAGCGGGGGCCTTTGCGCCCGTTTGGCCCTTCTTGGACTTTTCGCCTGCTTTGGCAGCGCCCTTTGCCTTTTTCTCCTCGCCTTCAGCCTTTGCAGCAGCTTCTACCGGCGCTCCGGCGATTTCGGCGGCCCGCGCGGCCGCGGCTTTGGCCCGCGCCTGCTCTTTCTTCTCTTGTAGCTTCTTTGTCTGCTCCTCTATGGAGCTGATACGGGCCAGCGCTTTCTCAACCTGCTTCACCTTGGCCTTGAGCTCCTTGACCTTCGGGTCCCTCCCGATGGCCTTCTCCGGGAGACCTTTTGCTTGGAGGACGCTTCGGCGACTTTCCAGCAAACCTAGGTATCGTGTCTTCTGCGCTTCCCTTGTATTCAAATGCTTGGATCCCATCTAACACCTCATGATCGGATTACGTTTGTCACGACATACACGAGAGGGCCTTCGTCTGCAAAGATGTTTCTCCGACGTGACGCATGGCCCGAAGCCGCCCATGTGTCGGCCTCCCTCGTGAGATCCCTGAGTTCTCCTAACGTGATCGCGGAGATCATGGAGAAGGGCGAGCAGAAACATCGCGGCTGCCGTCAGACCGAACGGAGCGATCTCACGAGAGATCGGCCACACAAAATGGGTCGGGCTGGCTGGGGCGGGAGGATTCGAACCTCCGAATGCGGGTTCCAAAGACCCGTGCCTTGCCGCTTGGCGACACCCCAACGCTAGAGAGCCCTAATAGTGACACTCACGCCTATCAGTCGATCACAACGCCCAGGTTGACAGGTTTGGTGAGGGTCATTGTCCATTGCGCAGGCAATCGCCTCCGCACCGCTCTAATCTGCTGGGCTTCACGATCGACAAGTCCGAAGACCGTCGGTCCGCTCCCGCTCATTAAGACCGCGTCGGAAGCCGCTTCGCGCGCGAACGCCTGCGCCTGAGCGATCTCCGGGTATAGCTTTTCAGCCACCGACTGGAGGTCGTTGTGAAGCAGACAACTAACGGAGCAACCCTTTCTAAGCAGCTTCCACAATGTACTGCGCCGCTCACCCTCTGTCAAGGTCCGGGAAAACTCACGGTACACCGCCGCGGTCGACACAGCGAACCCGGGATTGAGTAAAACCAATTCGTAGTCAAGAGAGAGCTGCGCCGGCGTGAGCCGGTCGCCGATTCCTTCACCCACAGCCGTGCCACCCTTGAGAAAAAAGGAAACATCGGCCCCGAGTTCACGGGCGCCATCCAAGAGATCCTGTTCAGTCAGCGGCAGGTCGAATAGCCGGCAAACGGCCAGGAGAGTCGCCGCGGCGTCTGAGCTGCCTCCTCCCAGCCCTGCGGCCACAGGGATACGCTTCATGAGCCTGATATCCACGGGGCGCCGCGCCTCAGTGCGCTTCTCTAACCACAAGAGGGCCTTTAGGACCAGGTTGTCCGCCCTTTCCAGATCGGGGCGCCCGGGAACTTCCAGACGAGACCGGGAAACGCCCTTGCGAACGACGAGTTCATCCCACAAGTCAATTGCTTGGAATAATGTTTCCAGCTCGTGGTACCCGTCTTCACGCCGTTTGAGCACTCGAAGGAAGAGATTGATTTTTGCGGGAGCTCGGACCCTGATGCTCTTCATCCGCCATTACTCATCCGGGAAGCCCCCTTCATCGCACCAGGGCTCGATCAGGTCCTGGCCCGTGAGATCGGTCAACAGCCTTCTTGTCTCCGGAGGGGCCCATTTCAGCGCATTAACGCCATAATTGTCCACGGCGTCAATGCGTGCGCCCGCGGCCAGCAGGGATTCAACCGACTCACGCTCACCCACCCAGGCAGCCCACATCAGCGCCGTCTCGCCGTCCGCATCTTGGGCATTCACATCCACGCCCTTCTCAAGGAGCGATCCGAGCAACTCGGCCCGGCCGGTCACGGCAGCCCACATCAGCGCAGTGCTGCCGTTACTGTCCGCTGCGTTGGGATCCGCGCCTTTTGCGAGGAGTTTCTCCGCATCCGCTGCGCGGCCTTCCTGAACCGCAACCAGGAGCGCCCGGTCTAGCCCAGCCACTCCGCCAAAAGCTCTCTCCGTTGCCGATACACTTACCTCCGGTTCTGCGTCGGTAGATGGGCCAAAGGCCGGCGCCTCGACGACGGAGACGGACCGAGGACCACACATGCCTGTGTCCACGTGCCATTTTTTACGGCCGGTCTCCAAATCTATCGCGTACACCATTCCCAAGAGGCTTCCCACAAGAACGAGATCGTCATAAATAACCGGCGATAAGGGTCTTCCGCTGCGCGTTCGGAACTTCCACCTGACGAGGCCGTTGCGGAGATCTACGGCATACACGTGTCCATCTCTGCTCCCAAAGCAAATGAGCGATTCGGACAAAACAAGATCGGTCCACGAGCGGTCGTCGGTCCGCAAAGTCCAGCAGAGACGCTTCTCTTCAAGGTCCACTGCGTAGAGTCGTCCGTCCCGACAACCGAAGAACACCATCCCATGGGCAACTACAGGCGTAGAAGCTACGGGCTCGGGAGTCGCGAATTGCCAGACAGGCTTTCCAGTCTGCGCGTCGAGGACCGAAAGGCCCTCATCGCTCCCAAGAAAAATCAGGCCGGAGCCCATGGTCAATCACCACCTTGCGATCGGATACCGGTATTTGGATAGCTTGCCATCGAGAACAGCCTATGGGTGAGTCTAATACCGTGATCCCGGTGGAATTTCAAGCCCCTACCGGCGAGTCCGAGCTGAACCCGACCCACGGCGTGCGCCGGGAGCGAAAAAATCCACGGACACCCTACCGAACTTAAAATCGTGACGGCTCCTAATGCCCCCCCGATCTCTAGAACCCGGACAAAGCCGCAGAGCGTCGGATGAGTTCTATCAGCGGGGACGGATAGACTCCCAGCCAGATCACCAGAATCGTGAGCACGCCGAGAACCGCGGCCGCGGCTTCGAAGCCCGCACGCCTGCCCCGCAACTCTTCTCGCGGGGCCTCGGGGCTTCCGAACATCGCGGCAATGAGCCGTAAATAGTAGAACAGGCCGATCACGCTTGTGCCGATCAGGACCAGCACGAGCATCCATAGGGATGAATCCACGCCTGCCCAGAGCACATAGAATTTGCCGACAAATCCCGCGGTCAGAGGTATCCCCGCCAGCGAAAGCAACATGGTCACGAACACCGCCCCGATCCACGGCCTGCGCCAGATCAGGCCCTGATAATCCTTGATGTCCTCCGCTTCCCCCTCGCTCCCGGAAAGGATTCCCACCACTCCGAACGCTCCCAGAATGCTCAGAAAATAGGCTACAAAGTAATAGGCGACTGCGGTGACCGCGAGCTCGCGCTGCGCCAGGAACGCGACGAGTAGATATCCGAGATGAGCTATGGACGAATAGGCCAGCATGCGCTTCACGTTGTCTTGGAGCAGCGCCAGGAGATTACCTGCCAGCATGGACGCCAGCGCAATCGCGCTGAAGCAAAATGCCACAGAGCTGAAGTCCTGAGCCGGAACCTCGCCGAAATACCTTAGGAGAAGGGCGAAGACAGCGCCCTTCGAGACCGTTGAAATGAAGCCGGTTATCGGCGCAGGCGCGCCCTCATATACGTCCGGAGTCCACATGTGGAAAGGCACAAGCGAGAGTTTGAATGCGATTCCGCTTACCAGGAGCGCCAAGCCGGCCATTTCCAAGCCCGAATAGTCACCGGCGAGAGACGTCGCGGTCTCACTGAACTCCAGAGAGCCTGATTTCGCATAGATTAGAGCCATGCCGAAGAGGAGAATCGCGTCCGCGGTGGCGGCAAGGATGAGGTACTTGATTCCCGCCTCAATGCCTCGCGGGGCGGCTCGCTGGTAAGCGATCAGCGCGTAAAGAGAGACCCCAAGGGTCTCCAGTCCGACAAAAAAAGAGGCAAAATGGTTGCTCGCGGCCACAACGCAGGCGCCCAGAGCCGCGAAGAGCAGTAGGGGGTAGTATTCCTCCGGATGCCCTTCGCGCCTTTCCAAGTATTGGTAGGAAAGGAGGGCCACCGCTGCCGTAGTAATCAGGATGAGACCCACAAAGAACAACGTGTATCCGTCCATCACTACCAGTGGCGTGATTTGCATAGGGACCAACGGCCGGACCGCGCACAAACCGAAAAAAGAGAGGCCTAAACCGATGAGGGTTACCAGCGTCACGACGGCATGGTCACGAGATACGGCTATCGCCGCCAGCGCCGCCACCGGGGTGGCGGCCAGGCATATCAAGGGAAGAAGCGCGTACAGCTCGATAAAAGTCATCTATCCCTGTCCCGCCCCGAAGGTAGGACAATCCCCATCCACCGGGAAAGAGACGTTTCGGTCGTATCGGGTTTTCCGGCCATCCTCGCCGTCGATCCGGCAACATGGCGCTCCAGCGCCCTCAAGGTGGGGCCGGCAGTGTCCAGCGCCCGTTGCGGAAAGAGCCCCACCCACAGGATCACGGCCCCCATCACCACCAGGAGTATGCTCTCCCGCGGGTCCAGGTCGTCGAATTTCACCGCGTCTTTGCGCGGTCCGAAGAAGACGCGATATATCATCCAGAGAGAATAGACCGTAGCAAGCACAATCCCAATCGCTGCGGCAATCGCCATTCCCGGGCTCGCCGTGTAAGTTCCGAACAGGACGAGGAACTCCCCCACGAAGTTACCAAGTCCCGGCAATCCCAGAGAGGCCAGCGCAAAGATGAGCGCCATTGCGCCCATGCGAGGCGCGGTTTCCCAAAAGCCTCTCATGCGCGGCAATTGCCGGGTACGGATCCTCTCCTGTAACTGGCCCACAATGATAAAGAGCGCGCCGGTGCTGATGCCGTGACAAAGCATCTGCACGACTGCGCCTTGCAAGGCCAATTCGTTCCACACGAACACTCCCAGCAGAACAAAGCCCATGTGACTAATGCTCGAATAGGCCACCAGACGCTTGAGGTCGGTCTGGGCAAACGCGAGGATTGCTCCGTAGAAGATCCCGATCACGGCCAGCGTCATCGCAATGGGCGCGAAAGCTGAGGCCGCGCCGGGAAAAAGCGGAAACAAGAACCGAATCAGGCCGTACCCTCCGGTCTTGAGCAGTAGCCCCGCGAGAATAACACTCCCCGCTGTGGGCGCCTCAGTATGCGCGTCGGGCAACCACGTATGGAACGGCGCCGCGGGCAGCTTGACCGCGAATGCGGCAAAAAATCCCAGCATGAGCCACATCGCGGTCCCAGCCGGTATGGACGCGGCCATGAGCTGCCCATAGTCGAAGGTGTAGGTCCCGGTAGCCCTACCGTGGACAAAGTATAGCCCCAGGATGGCGGCAAGCATGAGCAGGCCTCCCGCCTGCGTGAAAAGGAAGAACTTCAACGCGGCGTAGCGCCGATGCTCGTGACCCCAGGTTGCAATCATTATGTACATGGGGACGAGCATGGCTTCCCAGAAGACGAAGAAGAGTATCAGGTCCACGGCAAGGAAGATCCCGATGATACCGGTCACGGTCGCAAGGAGAATGAAGTGAAAGAAACCGACACGTTCCTGGATCTCAGTCCACGAGCACAGTACGCCGGCAATCGCGAGAAACACAGCCAGCGCCACCAGGAGAAGGCTTAAGCCGTCGAGAGCCAGATGAAAACTGATCCCTAGCTGCGGAATCCATGCCAGTTTCAGCTCTACAAGCCAAGTCGCGCGCCCGGGAGTGAGCATCCGGATGGGGTGATCCGCCCACAGCCGCAGAACAATGGCGAACTCCACAAACAGCCCCGCCAGCGCGACCCATCGCGACAATCCCACTCCCCGCCGCTCCGCGATCCAGGCAAGGATTCCCACAAGCAACGGAAGCGCAATCAACCAAACCAGTATCATAGGAGCACCATGATCCCGATCGCCAAAACCGCGCCTGCCACCACGCCGAGCGCGTAGTCTCTCAGCTTTCCCGTCTGCGTCCTGCTCAGACTGCTGTGCAAAGCCTCGTTGGCACGCGCAAGGCCGGTGAACAAAGTGTCCACGACATCGCCTCTGTTCGCGAGGGCAATCCGGACGAACGGCTTCACGACGATGAATTCGTACACACGATCAAATCCCCAGCCGGAGAACCAAAAGCCTTGGAGCCAACCGCCGGCCTTGATCGCTGCGATTCTGTCGGGGACTTCCGGATGGGCCACAAAGAGGAGGTAGGCCACGAGGACTCCCGAAACACACAACAGGCTGGTCAGAGCTTGCAGGAAAAGCTCCATCGCAGGCTGCGATTTTGCATGTGGAAGGCCCGGTAAAGCTGTCCCGAGAAACGGTGAAAGGTAATCCATCCCCCCGAGCCAACCCGGGGTCTCAAGGAATCCTGCGAAGATAGACAAGACGGCCAGAATCCCCATTGGAATGCGCATGATCGGTCCGGGGCGCCGACTCACAACCGACTTGCGTTCACCGAAAAAAGTGAGAAACACCATGCGGAACGCGTACAAGGCGGTTATCAGGGCTCCAAGCGCCCCTCCCAGCCACAGCCACGGTGACCCCTTCGGAGAAGTCCATGCATTCCACAACATCATGTCCTTACTGTAGAAACCACCGGTAACCAGCGGCAGGGCAGCGAGGGACGCCGCGCCCGCCACAAACGTCCAAAAAGTGTACGGCATCTCAGCGCGGAGACCGCCCAGCTTGAACATGTCCCTCTGCTCATCCGTAGCCAGAAGGACCGCTCCGGCGCCAAGAAAGAGCAACGACTTGAAAAACGCATGAGTGGCAAAGTGAAAAATCGCCGCGGACCACGCCCCGACTCCCAGAGCCAAAAACATGTAACCGATTTGACTCATGGTGGAATAAGCGAGGACTCTTTTGATGTCACGCTGAACCAGTGCGCTCAACCCTCCCAGGAGGAGGGTCGCGACGCCGATGATAGCCACCACGCTCTGCACCGCCGGGGCCAGCGAGAAGAGCCCATTGGTTCGAGCAATTAGGTACACACCCGCGGTCACCATAGTTGCCGCGTGGATGAGGGCGCTGACCGGTGTGGGGCCGGCCATCGCATCAGGCAACCAGGTCTGGAGGGGCGCCTGCGCAGACTTCCCCACTGCGCCGCAGAGCAACAGCGCAGCCGCAAGCGTTGCTGTGTTGGAGCCCACAGCCCACTCTTGAGCCGCGCGGCGCATGACCTCCTGGATCTGGAGCGTTCCCAGGCTGGTGAAGATAAGAAGTAGAGCCACCGCCAGGCCCACGTCGCCCACGCGGGTAACGATAAACGCTTTCATCGCAGCCCGGGCGTTCTCGCGCTCCTTATACCAGAAGCCGATGAGCAGGTAGCTGCACAGCCCTACGCCTTCCCAGCCGAGGTACAAGAAAAAAAGATTGTCCGCGAGCGCCAGGATAAGCATGGAAGCCACAAAGAGATCCATATACGCAAAGAACCACGCGTAGCTCTCATCATCTCCCATGAACTCCGCGGAATAGAGAAGGATCAAGAAGCCCACGACAGTGACCACGAGGATCATCGTCACCGAAAGCGCGTCGAGGCACAGGGCGACGTGCGGCCGGAGCAACCCCACTTCCAGCCATGCCCACAAGACCTGCGTTAAAGAGTCGCCGGGAGGAGGCGCTGATATGAACTGCGCGGCGACACCCACAGAAACGATCGCGGCTGCTCCCACCGACCCTACCCCTATCACAGCAACCGCCCGCCTCGCGAGCGCCCCGCCCATAAGCGCGATTACCAGGAATCCGGCTAAAGGCAGCGCGGGAATGAGCCACAGAAGCTCAAACATTTTAGCCTCGCATCCGCCGGGCGGCATCCGCGTCCAACGTTTTGAAATGGTGATGGAACTGGACAATCAGCGCCAGCCCAACCGCCACCTCCGCGGCCGCCATGGTGAGAATGAAAATGAACATGATCTGACCGTCCGGCTGCTGCCAACCGGCCCCCGCTACAACAAAAGCCATTCCGGCCGCGTTGAGCATGATTTCGATAGACATGAGCACGAAGAGAAGGTCACGGCGCACCAGCACGCCGACTAGTCCCAGGCAGAAGAGGAGTCCGGCCACATACAGCCCGTGCTCCATGGGGACCTGCGCCATTACGGGTCCTCCTTGCTCGGCGCTCGTGGCGGCGCCACCCGTCGCCCCAAATGATACGCTCCCACAAGGCCGGCCAGGAGCAGCACGGACGCAAGCTCGACTCCCAGCGCATATGGGCCGAAGAGCGCCAGGCTCACCTGCTTGGGGGACACCTCACTGCCGCTGGTCGGGGGCAGTTCCTGCCCGATCAGGACGTAGACAAGCTCTCCCAGGAGGACAATCGCGAGGATTCCCGGACCGATCCAGATCGAGGGATTAAGTAAAGCCTTCTGGCGCCGTTCACCCCTCGCGCCGAGATTCAGCATCATGATTACGAACACAAAGAGCACCATGATCGCGCCTGCGTAGATCAGGACCTCCAAAGCCGCTACGAAAGGCGCCCCTAATACAAAGAAGATCAAAGCAACCGCCAGCAGTGACACGATTAGATAGAGAAGCGCATGAACCACGTTGACCCGAGTAACAACCAAAGCTGTGGCAATAACAGCTACTAATGACGATATGTAGAAAACTGCGTTCATAACCACTTCTTGATGGAAAAGCCCCTGGCCGGCGCCACTCCACCTAGGGCATCAGGCTGCGCACATCCACGGGGGGTTCTTCATTCTCAGCCTCACCTTTGCCTTTTCCTGAAATAGCCAAACCCGCCACCTTGTAGAAGTTGTACCCAGGGTATTTGCCGGGACCGCTTATGAGCAGGTCTTCCTTTTCGTATACCAGCGCCCAACGATGGTATTCGCACATCTCAAAGTCCGGCGTAAGCTGTATCGCGTAGGTCGGGCACGCTTCCTCGCAAAACCCGCACAGAATGCACCGGGAGAAATTGATGCGGAAGAATTCCGGATAGCGCCTCCCGTGCTCGTCTTCGGTTGCCTGCAGCGAAATACAGTCCACAGGGCACGCGGCCGCGCAGAGGTAGCAGGCTACACACCGTTCGCCTCCATCCGGGTCTCGGGACAGAATAATTCGCCCTTTTGCTCGTGGGAAGTATCTGATTCTCTCGTCAGGGTACTGAACCGTCACCCGCCGCCGGAATGTGTGGGTCAACATGGTCCAGGCCGCTCTTATCAAAGATACCATAGATTTCCCCATCAGCCCCGCGCAAGCGTCACCGCGCCGGTCACGAGCAAATTGGCCAATGACACAGGCAACATCACCTTCCATCCGAACCCTAAGAGCTGGTCGAAACGTGGTCGGGGAAAGGTTGCTCTCAGGAGGATAAACAGACAAATGAACAGGCTCGTCTTCAGGAGAAACCAAACAATCGGCGGCAGAACGGGCCCGTTCCAGCCTCCGAAAAACAGGGTTACCACGAGGGCTGAGATAAGCGTGACACCTATGTATTCCCCGACAAAAAACATTCCGAACTTCATGCCTGAGTATTCCGTGTGATAACCGGCCACCAGTTCGGTCTCAGCTTCAGGAAGATCGAAGGGCAAGCGGTGCGTCTCCGCGACGCCGGCAATCACAAAGATCACCAACCCGAGAAATTGCGGGATGCAGAACCACATATCTTCCTGCGCTTCCACGATCGTCCGAAGGTTGAATGATCCCGCAAGAATTACCACGCCCATGAGCGACAAACCCATGAAGACCTCGTAGCTGAGCATCTGCGCAGCCGCGCGCAGACCTCCGAGCAGCGAGTACTTGTTACCGGAAGCCCATCCTGCGAACGCCACACTGTACACGCCCAAGGAAGACATAGCGAGAAAGAAGAGAAGCCCCACGTTGAGATCCACCACTCCAATACCGGGCGCAAAAGGAATGATCGCAAAAGAGAGGAGCGCGGTCACCACAATGATAGCCGGAGCGAGCACAAAAACCGCGCGATCCGCAAACGGAGGAACCCAGTCCTCCTTGGTCATAATCTTGATCATGTCCGCCATCACCTGGAGCAGTCCGAAAGGCCCCACACGGTTCGGGCCGAGCCGATCCTGCCACAGCGCGAGGAGCCTGCGCTCCACCCAGATGAGTCCCGCGGCTATGGCGATCGCGCCCGCGAGCACGCCAACCACGACGAGAATGGATCTGGCCGCCTCGCACATGTCAGCTCTTCTCCGCTTGTACAGCCTTGCCTATCCGAGCCCGCACAGGAATCGCCAGCCCTTTCAGCCTTTCCAACCCCTTTGGGAGCAGGGCCACTCCTCTAGGAAGATCCGCAACAATGCGCGCCGGAAGTGATTCGGCCGCGCCCGCGATTTCCACGCGCGCGAGCATTCCTTCGGACATGCCGAGCAAATCGGCATCCTCTTCGCCGATTGCCACATATGCGCTCGGAATCCGTTCCGCGATTGCCGGCGACAACGCGCTAAGCTCTTCCGACCCGAAAATGTGATACGAGGGCAGGATGAGCCACTCATCATCGCTCGGCGAAAACGCTACCGGAATAGCGTTGAAGTACTCTCGACCTCCATTGTCTCTCGGCTCAATGAGGCGTTGTCCCGGGTCTCCGCCTCTGAGCGGGCCCGCGATCTCCTCCTGGAATTTGTTTAACGACTGCGCCGAATTCCACCCAGGCGCCCAGTACCGAGGGTTCAGTGGAGGAGGCGATATACCCTGGAAGCCTTCCATTGAGAACGAAAGAGGGGAATCCGCGTCACGTGGAGGCGGAGGCTCGCGCATCGACACATTGGCAAGCATCGCTGTGCGGCCGCTGCACCGATGCGGTTGCCGAGCGATCTTCCGGCCTACGATTCGAGCATCCGCGCTCGGAGCTAAGTTTGAAACGGGTTGAAAGACGGGCAGCGCCTGGCGCATCCGAGTCACCAGGTCATCGAACGATTCCCATTCTTCCGTCCGGCCACGCGCTCTAGCCATCACCGCTTTACTCAGCCAGCGCCGGCTCTCCCCAATCGGATCGGGCGCCGGGAAAACTCGATAAGAGCGCTGCGCTCGGCCCTCGTTGTTCACCAGCGTGCCTTGGGATTCCGCGAACGCGGCTGCAGGCAAGACCAGATCCGCAACTTCCGCGGTTCCGGTGAGGCAATGGTCGATCACCACGAAGTTGCGGCACGAGGCTCTTAGTCTGTCTACGAGGTCCCTGGGCGCACGCGCGAAGAGGTCGTTTTCCAGCGTAACCACCGTATCAACTTGGCCCCTTTCCGCCATTTCGATCGCGTCCTCTAGGGATCGGCCTTCCATAAGGGCCACGCCCAGGCTGTTGCATTCAGGCGCGACAAAGGAGAGGGTCACCTGCCTACCGCGCGAATGCAGAGCCCACGCCACATTGGCCGCTGCCTGTATTACGGCGGGACTCATGGAGCTTGTTCCGGAGACCACAACCGGCCGTTCAGCTTCTCGAAGCGCGGCGGCTATCCTAACCGCCAGAGCGTGTCGGTCCGCGGGCAGGTCCACCACCGCCGGAGCCTGGGTGTCCAGCTCGTGCGCTACAGCGAATCCGAGCCGAGCTATGTCGTCAGGCGCGGCGTGGTATGTCTCTGTTGCAACGTCATCCAGCCCTGCGGCGATCGGCGCGGCGATAAAGAGCGGTCCCTTATTTCCTTGCACGGCCCCGCGAACCGCGGCATCCAACCACCCGGGAATCCGCAACTCATTTACCACCGCCATAGGCTTCCGGCGCACCGATTGGCGCAAATAGAGCGCCATCATGGGCGCGGTATTCGTCAGGTCTTCGCCCAGGATCAGGGCGGCATCGGCTGACTCCAGCTCGCGCAGAGATGCGGAAGGCGCCGGGCCTTCTCTTAGAATATGTACAATGAGAGAAACGAGGTCTTGCTCCGCTTGAGCCATTCCCGACGAGAAGTTCTCCTCGCCGACGAGATCCCTCAATGCAAAATTGGCCTCTAAAGGAGTTCGGGGTGACCCTATGCCGATGACCCGGGAGCTGTTTTGAACAATGTCTACAAGCCGACTTAGGGCTTCGTCAGCGCTAATCGGCTCCAGAGCAGTTGATCCTGAGCCCTGACCGGTTTTCGCCAGCGGTTCGCGAACGCGACGGTCGCTGTTGAGGAAATCGTACCCGAAGCGCCCACGATCGCAGAGGAAGTATCCGTTCACTTGGCCGTTGTACCGATTCAAGATCCTTCGGAGAGTCCCGTACCGTTCACCTGCGATGGTGTTGCAACCCAGCCCGCAGTGCACGCAGATTGAGGGAGCCGTCTGCAAGTCCCATTTTCGCGTATAGCGCTTCTTAAAGGTCTTGTCCGTGAAAACGCCCGTGGGACAGATCTCGACGAGGTTACCGCTGAATTCGTTTTCCAGCGCGCCTTCCTCAAGTCGTCCGAAGTAGACGCGCGAGTGAACGCCGAACACATCCAGGTCTCGACCGCCCGCGTAATCTCGATAGAAGCGCACGCATCGGTAGCATTGGATACACCGATTCATTTCGTGATTGATGAACGGCCCCAGATTCTGGTTCGAATAAGTGCGCTTCTTCTTGCGAGTCCTTCGATAGACGTGCCCCGTCATGACGGTCATGTCCTGCAGGTGACATTCGCCTCCTTCGTCGCATACCGGGCAATCATGGGGATGGTTGAGCATCAGCCATTCGATCACGCTCGCGCGAAAATGCCGCGCCTCCGGATCGTTAATGGAGATGCGGACGCCTTCCGTCGCAGGTGTCATGCAGGACATGAAGATACGGCCGCGGGTGTCGTTCTCGTCCCTGAAGATCTTCACCGCGCACAAACGGCACGATCCGACGGAATGCAAGGCCGGATGCCAACAGAAATGCGGGATGTCGAACCCCAGAGAGAGACACGCCACCAGTAGATTTTGGCCTTCTCTGACTTGGTAGGGCATGTTGTCAACGTAGATCGTAACCACGGATCACTTCCACGGACACCGCTTTTCGCGGATATGGCGCTCGAAGTCTTCTCGGAAGTATTTCAGAGCGCTCTGCAAGGGCTCCACCGCGCCCGGAGCCAGTGGACAAAATGTATTCCCGGGCCCGAGCAAGCGGCATTGATCCTCAAGGATCTCCAGATCCCCGGGACTGCCCTCCCCTTTTTCGAGGGCGGCGAGAATCTCCGCCGACCATGGGAGTCCCTCGCGGCATGGTGTGCACCATCCGCAAGATTCCCGCGCGAAAAAAGTAATGAGATTGTGCGCCATGCCCACAGGGCAGGTCCGATCGTCGAGCGCCACGATTCCGCCAGTCCCCAGCCGACTTCCGGCCTTCTGAATCGACTCAAAGTCCATAGGCGTGTCCAGATGTTGCTCTGTCAGGAAATCCGTCGATGCGCCGCCGGGGAGAAAACCCCTGAGGGTGAGGCCATCACGCATTCCGCCCGCGTGCTCTTCCAGAATCTCCCGAACCGTAACTCCCATGGGAAGCTCCCACGCCCCGGGCCTCTTCACTTTGCCGCTCACCCCGTAGATCTTGGTGCCCGCGTCCTGGGTGCGCCCGAGGCTCTTGAACCACGCCGCGCCGTTGCTCACAATGTGAGGCACATTGCAGAGCGTCTCAACGTTGTGGGTGACTGTGGGCTTGCCCCAAAGCCCTGAAATGGTCGGGAGGGGATCACGGGGACGCGGGACCGCGCGGCCGCCTTCCAGGGCATTGAGCATTGATGACGCTTCACCGGCAATGTAGCGGCCCGCGCTCACGTGGAGTCGCACCTCAAGGCTGTACCGGGTCCCGAGAATGCTCGACCCCGCGTAGTTCTTTCTGTACGCTTCCGCGATCGTCTGCTCCAACAGGCGGCGGGCGCGGGTGTATTCCCACCGTATGAAGACATACGCGATCTCCGCCTGAATCGCGTACGATGTGAGGATGACTCCTTCTATGAGCTGATGAGGATCGCCCTCCATGAGGAAGCGATCCTTGAATGTCCCCGGTTCCATCTCGTCCGCGTCCGCAACCACGTACTTGGGTCGCGGGCTGTCAACGCCGGTCGGCGCCGAGCTCCACTTGACTCCGGCTGGGAAACCCGCGCCACCCCTGCCTCGAAGGTTTGCGTCTTTCACCAGTTGAATGAGCTCCTCAGGCGTCATCCGGAGAAGGGCCTTCCTGAGCGCGGCGTAGCCGCCCGCCTTCTCGTACGCGTCAAGGTCGACCGGTCCTTCTCCAAGCCGCATCCTGCCGGTGAGCGGTTTTTCCATTCTCAGCCCTTAGGGGTATCGCTGGATGATCTCGTCTATGGTTGTCGCGTCCAAATTCACGAATAGCTCGCCGTCCACCATCATGGCCGGCGCTTGATCGCACGCGCCAAGGCACTGGATGGGCAACAAGGTGAATCGTCCGTCAGGTGTTGTTTGGCCCAAGTTAATCCCTAGTCGAGCGGTCAAGCGCACCCGCACCAGATCGTATCCCATAATCCAACAACTGACGCTGTCGCAGACCAGGATCACGTGCCTGCCAATCGGCTTTCGATAGATCTGATTATAAAAGGTCGCTACGCTGTCCAGCTCCGCAGGGCTCATTTCCAAGATGACCGCAAGCTCCCTGAGCATCTCGTCAGAGATCCACCCATAGTAGCGCTTGGCAATGAGGAGCACGTCCAAAGCCGCGCCGCGTTTGCGCTCGCAAGCCGCGACCGCGGCAAGCATTTCGCTCCTGACCTCTTCACTGAGCGTCGAGTGACGCTGCTCTTCCCGAGTCAATATCATCGATCCACATCCGCAAGAACATAATCGATACTGCCCAAAAGGGCCACCAGATCGGGGACCAACAAGCCCCTGCCGATGTAAGGGATCATCTGCAAGTGGGCGAAGGAGGGGGTTCGGATGCGCGCTCGATACGCTCCGGTATTCCCGTCACTGATCAGGTAATAGCCGTTGTTCCCCTTGGTGGCCTCGATGCCGTAAGAGGCTTCTCCCGGGGGAATCACCGGTCCCCAACTCACGCCAAGGAAATGCGTTATGAGGGTCTCAATGTCATGCATTGTGCGTTTCTTCAAAGGAGGTGTGGCGAGCGGATGATCGGCCATATAAGGGCCCTCGGGCATATTCTTGAGACACTGCTCGATGATCCGCAGGCTCTGGCGCATCTCTTCCACACGCACGACCGCGCGATCGTAGCAATCCCCGTTTTGACCGACCGGGATATCGAACTGGAATTGTTCGTACCCTGAATATGGCCGCTTCTTGCGAAAATCCCACTCGAAGCCGCACGCGCGCAGGCCCGGGCCGGTCACGCCCCATTCGACAGCGTCTTCACGAGTATAACTGCCGACTCCCTTGGCCCGGGCTTTCAGGATTGGGCTTTGCATGAGGAGCTTGTCATATTCCGCGAGGCGAGGAGGGAAGTAATCGACGAATTCTTTTACCAGGCGTTCCCAACCGTTGGGTAGATCTTGAGCCACGCCCCCGATCCTGAACCACATAGGATGCATGCGGCCCCCGGTGACTGCTTCAACCACGTCGAACACCCGCTCACGGTCGTTGAAGGTGAAGAACACCGGCGAAAGAGCCCCCAAGTCCTGCCCGAACGTGCCGTAGAAGACAAGGTGACTGGCTATGCGAAAGAATTCCGCCATCATGACCCGAATAACCTTTGCCTTGTCGGGCGCCCGGATACCGGCCAGCTTTTCCACGGCCAGCACGTACGGGAGATTGTTCATCACCCCGCCCAGGTAGTCGATCCGGTCCGTGTACGGAATAAAGGTGTGCCATGACTGGCGTTCGGCCATCTTTTCCGCGCCGCGGTGGTGGTACCCGATATCCAGAGCCGCGTCCACGATCTGTTCGCCGTCCAATGCAAGCATAATCCGGAGCACGCCGTGAGTTGAGGGATGTTGAGGGCCCATGTTCAGGAACATGTAGTCCACATCTCCCACAGCGGGCTTCATGCCCCATTCTTCGGGTCGAAAGCGAGCCGCGGCCTCCTCTGCCACAGCCTTCTCTTCAGTAAGCTGAAAAATCCCCATTTCGGTGGCTCTGGCAGGATGCTCTTTGCGGAGAGGGTGGCCCTTCCATGTCGGGGGCATGAGAATCCGCCTCAGATTCGGGTGTCCGTCGAAGGTGACCCCGAACATGTCATAGACCTCGCGTTCGTACCAGTTCGCGGCCGGCCATACTGAAACCGAGGAAGGAAGTCTCGGACGATCGCCTTTGAGGGCCACTTTTAGGCGCACGTCTTGGTTTCGGTCAAATGAGAGGAGATGGTACACAACCGAAAAGTCGCTTTCAGGTTGCCCATCCCGATGGTTTCTTAGGCGCTCGTCTATCGCGGTCAAGTCGTAGAGCATGGCAAACGGGCCGGGAATGTCGCGCTTCAGGTACCGGAGCGTTTCCAGAATCCGGTCCTTGGGAACCCAAAAAGTCGAGATGTCGTCCCGAGTCCCCTGTGGGGAGAGAAGACCTGTTCCGAATTTGTTTTCCAGCTCCGTCTGAATGTCCGGGGCTTCTTCCATGGAGGAAAGCTTCCTCGATTCCGCCTATTGATACACAAGGTCGCCGAAATATGGGCGAACCGGATCGAATCCGGGTCGGTCTAAAGCTCGTCCGGACTCTTCAATTCAGTTATCTTTCGGCGTTGTTCCCGTTTCAGATCGCGCATAGAGGGCATGGGCGCCCGACGGACCTCTTGATTCCCCACCACCCAGCTCAATGGACGGCGCTCTTTCCCCACAGCCTCTTGCAAGAGCAACAGGCCCTCCATGAACGACTCGGGACGAGGCGGACACCCCGGCACGTACACATCCACCGGCAG
>Ga0194126_10001207_pt1 | contig 43555 bp, 41 predicted proteins | sample TA2KigC150mmetaG_FD_148641 | JGI IMG/M metagenome (GOLD analysis project Ga0194126, IMG submission 148641) | Freshwater microbial communities from Lake Tanganyika, Tanzania - TA2015035 Kigoma Deep Cast 150m | ecosystem: Environmental > Aquatic > Freshwater > Lake | place: Tanzania: Lake... | reverse complement strand
CTTCGCGCAACCGAGGTTGTTGTAGATGCGGATCTCGGTGAGCCCGTAGTACTCATACGCCTCGCCGATCACCTCGACGAGGTCGCCGACCGCCCAGCTCGTCGGCGCGCCGCCGGTGTAGAGGAAGACCCCCGAGAATGGCGAGCCGATCGCCCCCTGTTCCTGCACGTAAAAGCCGTCGAACATGAGGCCGGTGACGACCACCCGGTTCGTGAGCTTGACGCGGTCGAACGGGAGGATGTCGATCCCGAGCTGGACATCTTGGATCGTCCCTTCCTTCGTCCACGTCACCCCGTCGCAGTCCAAGATGCCCGCGTACGAGGCGCCGGCCGAGAGGATCACGGCCAGCCCGGCAAGGATCGCTGTGACTCTGGTCATCGGTTCTTTCCCTCCATCGACTACCCGGGTCGAGACGGCAGGTCTCTCCGCGCGATGATCCGGCCGCCACCCCGTGCGTTCGAAGGGGAACGCCGGGAGGCCGACCACCGCCAACAATAGAACTCGAAGCTATTCTAGCAGAAACCGAGCCGCGAGTCAATCGGAGCTTCAGATGTAACGTACGGTCGGCTGAACGGTTACGGGATCCCGAACCACTCGAGGAACGCCGCGAAGGCCTCGTCGTTGTTCCCCGGGTCGCCGAAGTACATCGAGAAGGGGAACGTGCAGAGGATCACGCGGCCGCCCGGGCTCGGGAGGTTGTAGCGGATCGCGGGGGTGAACTCGCCCGGCTGGTTCTTGAACGTTCCCATCGGGACGAGGTAGAGCCGTTCGGCGGCGAACGAGGGGGCGGTGTCGACCGGGGAGTCGATCCCCGGGTACTGGATCGGGCACCGGAGATAGAGATCCGGAAGACCGGTCCCCGGGACCGCGAGGAAGGGGACCTCGCATGGGCGCGGGACCGGCGGGACGGCCGGGAGGAACTCGAAGTTCGTCCCCCCGGTCGTCGGGTTGACGTAGAGCTCCTCGAAGCCCATGTACCGCGCGGGGAACCCGGGCGCAAGGCCGCCGTAGGTTCCGACCGCGTTCAACGACTCCATGAAGAGGTTCCCGCCTCTCATGAGGAACGCCCCGAGCCCGGAGTCGGCGAGCGCCATCTGCGTGAATAGCGCCTGGTCGGCGAGCACCGACCGCTGCCTCGTCCCCGTGTACCAGACCACGTGGTCGAACGCGGTAAGAAACCCCGCGAAGCGGAGGTTCGAGTCGAAGGGCCTCGCCGTGAGATCGAGGAGCGTGTAGCCATCCTCTCCGACCCGCGCGGTGAGAAGCCCGCGGTAGAACGCGTCCGGGTTCACGATCGGCGTCGGCCCCGGATCGAAGTCGTCGACAAGAAGAATCGAACCTTGAATCTTATGGAAGTAAATCTCGAAGCTGTCCGCGCCGCTCGCGCCGTGCGCCTCATCCACCGCCTGGATGAAGACGGTCGTCGCGCCGAAGGTGTCGATGTCCGCCGGTAGGAGAAGAACCGTGTCCGCGTCCCCGGCCACTTCCTTCGGCGTCCCCTCTCTCCCTTTCACCCAAATCAGGTGCCTCGCGATCGTCGAGTCCCCCTCGGGATCGGTCGACTCCCATCCGAACGGGAGAACCGGCCATGCGGAGTCGGGAAGAACCTCGCGGAAGCGGATCGTGACGGTCGGGCGGTTGTTGTAGAAAGGGTATTCCTGCGCGGCGGGCGTCGGATCGACGAGCCCCTGATCGTCGACGGCGCGCACCTCCAAGAGATAGCTCGAGAGAGAGTCGGGCACCGGGAGAAGAAAGGTCTTCTTCGTGAAGGCGGTGTACGTCCAATCCGTCTCCAGTTCGTACGTCTCGCTTTCGGGCGGACCGGTCCACTTGTACTGGAAGCCCGCGACCTCGCCGTCCGTGTCGCTCCCCCACCACTTGAGATGGACCTTGTAGAGCGTCGTGGCGAGCGAATCCCCGGTGATCGCGAGGCCGGTTTCGGGCGGGAGGTTCCCGCGCGGCTCGAAGAGGTTGTCCGAGCAGCCCGCCGCAAAAAGCGCGGCGCACGCGGCCGCGACAAACACGATCGTCGTCTTCATCGGATCACCAAGAACTTTCCGACCTCGATGTCGCCGTTCTCACGGTTCTCCACCGAGAACACATAGAGACCCGACGCGATCGACTGGTCCTCGCGCGTGAGAAGATCCCACGCCGCGATCCCGCCCGAGAGAACCGGCGGCGGAAAGACCGGATCGTAGAGCACCGCGTTGTCGATCGCGCGGTAGGTCCTCGAGTCAAACTCGATCGTGTCGACGAGATCCCCCGAGAGCGTGTAGATGCGGATCGTGCAGCGGCGCGGGAGGTTCGCGAAGTAGATCAGGCGCTCTCTCGGGAAGGCGCCGTCCCACGTCGATTCCCCTCGGTACGGGTTCGGAAAGACGATCACGCCGGGGCTCTTCTTCTCGGGCACACGTCCCTTTGGGCCGGGAACGAGGACGGTCCGGTTCTGCGACACGCCGCTCTCCAGCGAGGGGACGCCCGACGCCTTGTCCCCCCGGTCGAACGAGGTGACCGCCGTGTAATAGGGGAAGCCGTCCTTCAGGTTCGGGATCGTGAGCGAGTAGTTGTATCCCCATCCGTCGATCAGCGTGTCCATGCGGACCGCCTCGAATCCCGTGTTGAAACCGATCGTGTCGACGAGGTCGTACTCGCCGATCAGCGTGAACTCGACATTGTCGCGCGAGAGGTAGACGCGATACCCCTGGAAGTCGGCCGAATCGGGGAGAACCGGATCCGGGATCGTCTCCGGAGACGCGTCCCAGAAGAGCCGCACCGAGCCCGGACCCGGATCGACCGCGAGAACCGGCGAGGGGGGCGGCTCCGGGATCTTGTAGTTCGAATCGTAGGTTCTCTGCGCCCAATCGGAGCGGAACTCGAAGTCCTGTCGGTCCCTCCCGCCGACGAGCGCGAAGACGACGTTCAGCGTGTCCCCCGGATCGAGGAAACGGTAGGGACCCACGGAAAGGATCTCGACCGGATCGATCGGCGGCGGCTCTCCCTCCGCCCCCGTGAGATCGCTCGCGGTCCCGTCGATGACGCCGCTCGTCATGCGCGCGTAGCGGATGCGATCGGTCTCGCGCGTCTCCTCGTCTCCGGTCCATCGCCACCAATCGAAGGTGATCGTCTTCCCGGCGATCGAGTCGGGGCCGGATCCGAGGAGCGCGTACCCGCCCCATCCGGGAAGGACCGTCTGATCGAACAAATAGAAGTGGCAGCCGACGAGGCGGCGGTTTGGGTCGTACTCGACGTGCTTCGTGTCGAAGCAACGTCCCGGAAAGCCCCCCGCTCCCTCGCCCGGCCCGGCGAACTTCTTGTTGCAGGAGAGGAGCTCGGCGTAGAGGCCGACATAGACATCCTGGAGCCGGTTCCTCCCGATGTTCGTGATCGTAGAGGAGAGGATGAGGAACTGATCCACCGGATCGAAGCTCCATCCGTAGGTTCGATACTCGACCTTGAGGTTGAGCGGGCGGTGCCTTTGAAGGATCGTCGAATCGGTGTCGAAGAAGAAGCAGAGGAGATCCTGCTCCGAGACGGCTTTCGCGTCGTACACCGGGCTGTTCCGGAGAGAGGATCTCTCGACGATCAGCGATCCTTCGCGATACTCCGATCGAAGCGTCGGTCCGTAGTACCCGGATACCGTCGTGGTGGAGACGAGCGAATCCCCGTCCACGTTCACCGCGCCCACCCAGATCCCCCCGCGGATCATCCGCTCGTGCGCGGAGCCGAGCGGGAACTCGAACGACGGGTCCATCGTGGCCGGCTCCCCGCCCGCGCCCGGGAGGTTCGTGCCGAGAAACCCGTTGTTGTTGAGCATGAGGCCGATCTTGTTCACGTTCGTGAAGCGAGCGGCCGGAACGGAGTACTGCGCCCCCGCAAAAGGCGCGAGCGCGGCCGCGAGGAGTGCGGCGAGGGCGAATCGGAGCGCGGATTTCAATTCGGCGCGCATCACTTCTCCGCTTTCGGAAGCTCGAAGAGAACGACCTTCGGCCCCGCGTGATCGAACACATAGACGAGCGAGTCGGTAGCGGCGAGCGCCCCCGGCGCGGAGAGGAGGTCGGCCGCGTTCCGATCGACCCGCTCTCGGTACCGGAGCGCGCTCGTGTACTTGAGAACCCTCCCGTTCCCTCCGTCGCTGAGGTAGAGAGAACCGAGCGGATCGACCGCGAGCCCGGAAGGATCGAGAACGAAAGGGACGGCCTCCGCGGGCTCGGTGATCTCCGATCCGTCGAGCCACTCGATCCCCTGCGACTCCCCGCGCGCGGCGTTCACCTTGACGCGGCCCATCGATCCGTCGACGAAGAAGAGATAGGACGGCGAGAGAGCCGCGTCCCGGATCTCCCGTCCGTACCCGAGCCCGGTACCGTCGCCGGCGGCCGTTCCGAGGAACGCGCCGCGGGCATCGTAGGCGCGGATACTCCATGCTTGAAGCGTATCGGCATAGGAGGTGTCCGCGCCGATCGGCGTGAGCGACTCGATCCGCCCCGACTCGGTATAGGTCGTGTCGTACAGACGGAGGACCTTCTGGCGATAGCGGAGGCTGAAGGCGGTCACGTACACGCGATCCTCCGGGTCGGCGGCGATCGCCGTGGGGGTCGCTGCTCGGATCGTGCGGGTCGATTTCGCCGAGTCCCTTCCCGGGAAGCGGTAGAAGGAGTCGATCGGCGTCCAGGAGGTATCGCTCCACGATCCCACGTACGTCTCCGAGAAGAGATCGTAAATCCGGACGACGGGACGGAAGACGGGGCGCGTTTCGGTCGAGTCGGGCGGGACCGGCATCGCCTCTTCGTGAAGGTCGAGAATGACGAGGTGATCCTCGGCCCCTTCGTCGAGATAAAGAGGACGCTCGAGATCCTTGAGCGTGCCGATCGCTCGCGCGACGAGCTTCCCCCCCTCGTTCGCTCCCTTGCGCCGATAGCGCGTGACCGTCGCGCTGTCCTCCGCGAAGAAGAGCCACTGGTTCTCCGTGACGAGGATGTCGGTCACGTTTCCGACGTTCTCCCACGATCCGTACACGAAGTAGCCGGAGAAGGGAATCTCACCTCGGTCCTCTTCCACGGGGAGAGGCATCTTGCGCCCGCAGCCGGCGGCGAACAAGAGAAGAGCGAAGAGGATGATCTTCCTCGTCATCGTCAGAATCCCAACCCCAGCGAGATGCGGTCCACCCTTCCCAAGAACTCGGAGTGGGTGAACGCGTAGTCCACGCGCTCCGTGAAGCCTCCGGCTTCGAGAACGAGCCCCATCCCTCCGCTCCAGTTCAGGTCGTCTGCGTTCAGGATGTAGCCGGTCCGGAGCGCGAGGGTCCTCTGATAGACGATTTCGGTCGCCAGCTTGTACGTCTCGGTGTTGTCGGGCGGGCGGCTCATCTCGATGATCCCGATCTGGCGGAGATCGGATCCTTCCCACAGGAGTCCGGAAACCGCCGCGCGGAAGCTGGTCGGGGCGGCGAAGCTCTCGAAGTCGCGCTCCTCTCCGTACGCGTCCCCGCCGTACTCGACGTAGGTCCCGGACGGCCTCCAGTTCGGGCCGAAGTTGAGAAGCGCGACGGAGAAGACCGCCTCCCGGGCGCCGAGGCGGTAGAACGTGCCGAAGTCGGCGCACCATGTGTTCACGACCGGGCCCCCGATCGCGGCCCCGTAGCTCTCGCGAACATACTTGAGACCCATACCGATCGAGAGCTTGTCGGTGAACATGCGCGCCGCTCCGATCCCGATGAAGAGATCCGAGTAGGTGAACTCGCGCCCCGTTCCGTAGGGCTGGTACTCGGTCGTCTCCATCATCTCGGTCCGAAGGGTCCCCATGTGGATCCCCGCGCCGATGCCGCCGAAGTAGGGGAGCGGCTGCGCGTAGGCGAAGTAGTCGTAGCCGATGTCGGCGATCCATTCGGTGTGCGAGACGTGAGCCTCCCGGCGCGCGAGGTTCGTGATCCCCGCCGGGTTCCAGAAGAGGGCGGTCGGATCGTCCGCGACCGCGGTGAACGCCTCGCCGAGACCGACCGCCTTCGCGCCCACGCCGATCTTGAGAAACGACCCGGCGTTCGTCGCGACGCGGACGGCACCGAGATCGCCTTCCGCGAAAGCGGCTCCGGCGAGGAGGAGAAGAGCGGCCGCGGCGGCTACGGTTCGTCTTGCATTCATCCTAAAACTCGGTCGACAGGCCCACCCGGAACGAGCGGGGCGTGCTCCAGAGCGACGGATCGCCATACCTCGCGATCGTGTACACGTCGGTTTCATTGTCGAGCGAACCAACGCCGGGGAGGTACGCGTCGCCGGTCCGCGGGTCGATCCGCTTCGGATACCGATGGTTGAAGAGATTCCTCCCCTCGATGAGATAGTTCCACTTCGACCCGCCGAGGCGGAAGCCTTTCGAAAAGCGAAGATCGAACGTTGTGTTGAAGGGGGCGTTCGCCGAGTAGCGCGTTCCGGTCTCCGCGCCCGTCGAGGACGTCGGCGTGTACGCGCGCCCCGACTGCACCCAGAAGTAGACGTTCAGCGACCAGTCGCGCGGAAGCGTCCACCCGCGGATCGCCGGCGGGTCCTGATTCTCCCCCACCGACATCGTGAGATCGGCGGTCAGCTTGTGCGGCCGGTTCCAATAGAGATACTCCTCGTCTCTTCCGATCTGCGTGAAGGTGCCGACCTCGCGCTGCAAGAGGTTGAACTGGTTCGGGTCGGAGGCCTTCCCAGTCGCGACCGTGTACGAGTAGGCGAGGCGGCCCCACAGGTACTTGCTCCGGTTCTTGCGGAGGTTGATATCGATGCCGCGCGCGCGGGCGAAATCCTCGTTGATGTACACGAAGTACTCCGGGCGGCCCCGGCGGTCGAAACGGAGCGACTTCGGGTAGTCGTAGATATCGTTGTAGAAGACCGAGAAGTCGACGGCGAGATCGGAAGCGATTTGGTGCCTCGCGCCGAGCTCGTACTTCACCTCGCGCTTCGGGTTCAGGTTCAGGTTTCCGACGAGAGGGAAGTCCTCGCTCGAAACCGAGGAGATCTTCGAATACACGTTGTAGTAGTTCGGCCGCTGCGAGAAGTGCCCGTAGTTCAAGAAGAGATGGGAGCGGTCCGTGATCGGATGCGAGACCTGGAAGCGGGGCTCGAGGTTCGCCTTCACCCGGTTCCTTCCGAAGAAGGCGTGGGAGTCCCGCTCGTAATCCCGGAGGAGCGCCTCGTTGTACGAATCGCGCGAGGTATCGCGGAGTGCGTCCTCGGCCTCCTTCCCCGGGAACCAGTAGTCGCAGCGGAGGCCGACGTGCCCAATGAACCCTTCGTACTTGAACCGATCCTGGATGTAGATCGCTCCCGTCGTCGGGCGGACGTTCCAGAGATCGTGGTTCCGCCCGAGGCCGTCCGGGTCGGCCACCCACGGTTCCGCGATCGTGACGAACTGGAGGTCCTCGCGGGAGAGCTCGAAGCCGGTCTTGAAGACGTGCGCTTCCCCCCTCGTGTGCTCGACGTCGAAGTAGCCGACGTACTGCTCCGTGTATCGGCTGTGCCAGACGGTGTTATCTCCCGTGTCGACGAAGAAGGGGGTGTCCTCTTCTCGGGGAAGATCGAAGTCGTTCGGTTCTTCGTACGTGAACCACGGGCGGCCGTAGACATTCTGGAAGAACGCGTTGAAGTTCCGGGAGAGGCGGACCGTCGTCCGGGTCTTCCGGTTCCAGAGGTACCGCCAGTCGAGCGTGATCGTGTTGTTGTCGTCGGTCACGGTGTAGTCGTGGTCCTTGCGGCGGCTCCATTCCCAGTTGTACGAGGAGGCGACGTCGGTCGGATCGACCCCCCGCGCGAGCGTCGTTCGGTCGAACCCGTGATCGATCTCGAGCTTCTTCTGGAACGAAAGAAAGAGCTTGTGCTTCCCGTTCGGCTGCCACGAGATCTTGTAGAGCCCGCTCCAGCGGTTCTCCGCGCGCGGGGTCCAAAAGCTCTTTCCGTAGTCGATGTCCATGCCGAGGAAACGGTCGACGTAATCGGATCGGAGGGTGTTCCGGCTTCCGTCCGCCGCGCGCACGGGGAGATAGGTATCGTCGAACGAACCGGCGACGTCGGCGAAGTAAGTGATCTTCCCGGGAAGCTCCGCCCCGAGCGGTCGGAGCACGAGCTTCTGGATCGGCTCTTCCCCCTCGACCTGCACCTCGAAGTTGTCGAGCCTCGTGTCCCGGTAGATGTCGCCGAAGAGGGGGAGGTGATCGCTCTGATACTCCACGTATCCCTGGAACTCGGTGCTCCCCTCCTTCGTCTCGATGTCGATGACGCCGGAAAGAGCCTGGCCGAACTCGGCCTCGTAGCCGCCGGTCATGATCTCGACGCTCTTCACGGCGCGCGCGCTGATGTTCCCCGCCGAGCTTTGCCCGGTGATCAGGTCGCGGATGATCACCCCGTCGATTCGATAGACCGTGTCCTCCGCGCGCCCGCCGCGGACGAAGAGCCCTCCGTCCTCCTGCACGACGCCCGCTTGCTTGCCGATCACGTCGCTCACCACCGAGACCGCCATCCCCTGGATCTCCTCGGCGGTGACGTACTGCGACGACTTGGCGACCTCGACGTCCACGATCTCGCGAAGGCCGCTCACCTCGATCGGCTCCATCTCGCGCACCTCGATCGGCGAGAGGCCGGCGTCGACCTTGATCGCATACGTTCCCACGACGCGCACCTGATCGATCAGCTCGCTCGAGTAGCCCATCCGGTTCACGCGGAGCTGGTAGATACCCTCCGGAATCTGGACGAAGCGGAAGGTCCCGTCCGTCCCCGAGATGACCCCCTTCCCCGTGCCGACGAGGATCACGTCGGCGAAGGGGACCGGGTCTCTCGTCTCCTTGTCGTACACGCGCCCTTGAATGGAGCCGACCGGGCCGGACGGTTTGGCGGGCCTCTGCTGCGCGGAAGCGCCTCCGAAGGCGATCAGCATTGCGAGAAGGAGAAGCGGAAGCGCGCGGAGAAGAGGGCCGCCGCGCGGTCCGACGATCGATCCGTTTGCAGAGCGAATCGGCGTCATGCCGTTCTCCGGCTCCTCGGTCGTCGGAAGTGAACCGTCGCCCCGCCCTCCGTCTTCCGAGGCTTCCGGCCGCGCCGCGCGCGAGGCGTTGACTCGGACCGCGAGCGGGGGTTAGAGTCGGCGCAACTATAAACAGCGCCGGGCGAGCCGACAAGGGAATCTTTCGCCCGGCCCGGTCTGCGCGCCGCGGGGAGAGCCCGATGGAAATCGACAAGCGCGTCGTCGAAGCGGTCTCCTTTCTCGACCTTCGCCTTCCGGAGAAGCCGGAGATCGCGATCGTGCTCGGGTCCGGCCTCGCGCCCCTCGCCGATCGTTCGGAGCGTCTCTTCTCGCTCGAGTACTGGCAGATCCCGCACTTCCCGAAGTCGACCGTCCCGGGGCATCCGGGGCACCTCATCGTGGCGCGGATCGGGGAGACGCCGGTTCTTTTTCTCCAGGGGCGCGTCCACTACTACGAAGGGATCCCGCTCGCGGAGGCCACCCTCCCGCTCCGCGTCGTGCGCCGCCTCGGCGTCCGCTTCCTCATCCTCACCAACGCGAGCGGCGGGATCAACCCGGCGTTCGAGCCGGGGGAGATCGTCGCGGTGCGCGATCACATCAACCTGATGGGGACGAACCCGCTGATCGGGTACGTTCCCTCGAGCGGCGAGCCTCGCTTCGTCGATCTTTCCGAGGCCTACTCGAAGAGGCTTCGCGCGATCGCGCGCGAGGAGGCGGAAGGGATGGGGCGCGTTCTCAAGGAAGGGATCTACGCGGCGGTCTCCGGCCCGAGCTACGAAACCCCCGCGGAGATCCGCTTTCTCGGGGAGGCCGGAGCGGACCTCATCGGGATGTCGACGGTTCCGGACGTCATCGTGGCTAGGCAGGTCGGCTTCGAGATCCTCGTCCTTTCGTGCGTCTCGAACCGAGCGGCCGGAACCACCGACGCCCCCCTCACTCATCAAGAGGTGATCGAGACGGCGGCGCGCGTGGCGGAGCCCTTCTCGACCCTCATCGCCCGCATCGCGCGGCGCATCGCCGCCGAGCCGGCCTGAACCTGTTACCAGGTACGGTCATCGGCTGCGCAGCTTCCAGAGAGCGCTCAGCGTGTTCTCGAGCGCGGGTCCGAGCGCCTCGGGCCGGTCGGTCACCTCCGGCTCGTTCGGGAGGACCGCGTAGGGGACCGGGATGTCGCGGATCGTGAAAAACCCCTCCCGATCGGGGGCGAGCTCGTACCAGTCGTTCGTGCGGTAGTAGTAGTCCATCTTGTCGTCGGGTAGGGAGTGGTGCAGGATCGACCCCTCGAGCCCGGGCCGCGCGCGGCGGCGGTTCTTCCGGCACGACTCCTCGTAGCTCACCTCGATGTACACGACGCCGAGCCGCCTGAGGACCCCGTCGCTGAGCTGTTCGAACGCGTTCCGGAAAGCCCTCTCCCCTCCCCGGGCGAACTCGAGAATCCCCGTCGTTCTCTGGAAGAAGCCGGGATCGAGGCGCTCGATCTCGAGGACGCGCGCGTCGATCTTCCGGATGAAGAAGTCCCAGATTCGTTCGTCTTTGAAGTAATACTTCGCGTCCGTAAACATCCGCTCCATCCCGAGGCGCGAGAGGATGTCGTCGTCTTGGAAGCGCTCCCAGATGAACGGGAAGTCGTCGATCTCGACGAAGTCGCCGATGTGGAAGCGTCGGATCCGCTCCTCTCGGTCGGTCTTCTTGAGATAGTCGATCACCTCGGACTTGCCCGCGGCCGGCCTTCCGACCAGCGCGATCCGTTCGAAAGCCCCCTCTCTCATGCTCTTCCTCCCGCCCGGCTCGCCGCGTGCGGCTTTACTTGAAGCTGTCTCCAATCTTGAAGGATGACGACGTCGTCCATCGGGAACCGCTCGCCGAGGATCGAGTCGATCTCGAGAAGGGCCTCGCGCACCGCCCGCACTTTGGCCGCGTAAGGGAGGAACGCGGCGCGGAAGCCGTTCAGGAGCACATGTCGGAACTCGTAATGGTTCAGGCGGAACGCCCGCGCGGCCAGAACGAGCTCCTTCGTGACCGTCGTGTTGGAAACGAGACGGCTGTCGGTGTTGATCGTCACCCGGAGCCCCTTGTCGAGGTAGAACCGGAACGGATGGTCCCGCATCCGCCGGACGACCCGCGTTTGGAGGTTCGACGTGAGGCACACCTCGAGAGGAATCCGATGGTCGATGACATAGTTCATCAGCCCCTCGTCCTCGAGAAGTCGGGTTCCGTGGCCGATCCGGTGGGCGCCGCAGTAGTGGACCGCCTGATGAATGCTTCGCACATCAAACGCTTCGCCCGCGTGCACGGTGACGTTCTGGTTCTCGTTGAGCACCCGATAGAAGGCCTCGCGGTGCTTCTTGGCCGGGTAGTCCTTCTCCTGTCCGGCGAGATCGAAGGCGACCACGCCGTCCGGCCGATACGCCACGGCGAGCTCCGCGAGCTCGAGAGAACGGTCGGGCGTCATCGAGCGGATCCCGCAGAGGATCACGCCGGTGCGAATCGGGTATCTCTGTTCGGCCGCCTTCAGCCCTTGGAGGACCGCGTCGATCGAATCGGACATGCGGAGCCCGCCTTGCACGTGGAGGAGCGGCGAGTAGCGGACCTCGATGTAGCGGACGTTCTCGGCGGCTGCGTCCTCGGCCAGCTCGTAAGCGATCCGCGTGAGCGCCTCCTCCTCCTGCATCACCTTGAGGATGGTTTGGAAGGCTCTCAGATAGTCTCCGAGGCTTCGGCACTCCTCTCCGACCTGAACCTTCTTCCGGAGCGAGCGGAGATCGCGCGCGCCGAGTCGGACCCCTTGCGCGCGGGCGAGGTCCCACAACGTTCGCAGGCGAAGCGATCCGTCGAGATGGACATGAAGGTCGGTCTTCGGCATCCGCCGGACGTAGGGTTCGGTGAACTCGCGCCATTCCTCGCTCAGGCGATAGCGGCGGCGGGTCTTCTTCGGGCTCATCGTCCGGCGCTCCTTTCCTCCGGCGGCGCGCCGCGGGCGCGGTCGAGCGCGTTCAGCTTCTCCACGCGGCGCGCGTGCCGCCCGCCCGCGAACTCCGTCGCGAGGAAGATTCGCGCGAGCCTCCTCGCCTCTCCGGCCGGAAGGAAGCTCGCTCCAAGACAAAGAACGTTCGCGTCGTTGTGCGAGCGGCTGTTCACGGTCGTCCGCTCGTCGTGGCAGACCGCCGCGCGGACGCCGGGGATCTTGTTCGCGGCGATCGAGGAGCCGATTCCGGCTCCGTCGATGAGGATGCCGCGCGCGCATGCCCCGGAGGCGACGCGCCGCGCGACCTCCGCGGCGAGGTCCGGATAGTCGGCCGGCTCGGTCGAGTGCGTTCCGCAATCAACCACGCGGATGTCGAGCTCCTCTTCGAGATAGCGTTTCAGCCTTTCTTTGAGCGCGAAGCCTCCGTGGTCGGCGCCGATCGCGACCGCCCGGGGAGAGATCGCTTCGCCCGTCTCGCGCAAGGTCTCGCGGACGAGGGCGCGGAGAGCTTCCCGGTTCACGGTTCGCCCGCTCCCGATTCATGAGGCGCGAAGCAATGCCGGCAACGGGCCTCGTACACCTTCTCGTCGCCGATGAGAACGCGCTCTTCAGAGCGGACGAGGCGCTGCGAGCGCGTCGCCGGCGCCCCGCAGACCGCGCAGATCGCGTGAACCTTCGTCACGAAATCGGCGACCGCCATGAGGTGCGGCATCGGCTCGAAGGGTCTCCCCTGGTAGTCGAGGTCGAGGCCGGCCACGATCACGCGCTTGCCGCCGGCGGCGAGCGCCTGCGCGAGGTGCACGAGCGAGGCGTCGAAGAACTGCCCCTCGTCGATGCCGACGACCTCCGTGTCCGCCTCGATCTTCTTTTCGATCTCGTCGGCCGAGGCGACCGTGACCGAGCGAATGCGGCGCGCGTCGTGCGAAACAATCTCGCCGCTCGCGTTCCCCTGCCATCGCGTGTCGATGGCCGGCTTGAACGCTTGAACCTTGAGCTTCGCGATCTGCGCGCGCCGGAGTCGGCGGATCAGCTCCTCGCTCTTCCCGCTGAACATGCAGCCGGCGATCACCTCGATCCATCCGGGCCTGGAGGGAATGGTGTCCATGGGACGCTCCTTGCGCGCGGGACCTCGCGGGGTCCCCGTGGGGGGAAGTCTCCTCTTCGCGGTCATGCTAGCAGAGGGAAATCGCGGGAGGCAACCGGGAAGCGTGGAGTCGGGCCCGCCGATCTTCGGTCTCGACCGGCGGGAGCGGACGCGGTAGCATCGGACGCGCGTCGGACGCGGGCCGCGCCCGGAGGGAAATCGATGGCGAGACCGCTTCTAGTCGGAGTCGCCGGCGGGACGAGCGCCGGGAAGAGCACGTTCGCGCTCCGCGTCGCCGAAACAGTCGGCTTGGAGAACGCCGTCCTCCTCGCCGAGTCCTCGTACTACCACGACCGCTCGCATTTCTCCGAGAACCCCGAGAAGATCAACTTCGACCATCCGGACTCGATCGATTTCGACCTCATGGAGAAGCACCTCCGCATGTTGATCGATGGGGTGGCGATCCCGCGGCTCGTGTATCATCGGGACACATGCGCGCGCGAGGAGACCGGCGAGAAGATCGAGCCGCGCCGCGTGATTCTCGTCGAGGGGATTCTCATCCTCGCGGAGGAGAGGATCCGCGACCTTCTCGACTTCAAGGTCTTCATCGACGCCGACTCGGACCTTCGCTTCATTCGGAGGCTCGGCCGCGATTTCGCGGAGAAGGCGATGGATCTCGATGAAATCTGCCGCGTCTACCTCGAGAAAGTGAAGCCGATGCATCTTCGCTTCGTTCTCCCCTCGAAGCGCTACGCGGACGTCATCGTGCCGATGGGGGGAATGAACCTCGCCGCCCTCGAGATGGTGATCTCGCGCATCCAGGCCGCTCTCGCGGCCGACGCGCGCGCCTGATTCCGCTCAGGAGTTCCCGGCGTGGATCGCCTCGGCGAGGGCGCGCACGCGTTCTTCCCGAACGCGTCCCTCCTTCTCGCACCACGTCCCCGCGAGAACGCCTCGCACGTTCGACCGAAGAGGAGGAGCGTTCTCCGGCGTGACGCCGCTCCCCGCGAAGAGCGGCGCTTCCGGAAGCGCGCGGGCGAGATCGGCGAGGCGGGCCGCCTCCGGCGGAAGTCCGGTCGCCTTGCCGGTGACCACGAGAGCATCCGCGCCCGCTCGTTCCAGGAGATCGCGCGCGGCGAGAACCGGATCGAGAGGGGCGAGCGGCTCGGCGTGCTTCACGAGAAGATCGGCGAGGATCGAGATCGGGACTCCGAGCCGGGAACGTTTTCGAAGAAGCGCGTGCGCGCGCCCCTCGATGATCCCTTGATCCGTCAAGTACGCGTGTGCGAGGACATTCACGCGGATGAAGGCCGCTCCGGATGCGGCCGCCGCCGCGAGGGCCGCCTCCGCGTCGTTTCGGAGAACGTTGACGCCGACAGGAAGCCGCACCGCCTCCCGAACCGCGCGCGCCGCCGCCGTGACCGATGCAACCGTCTCGGGCGGCACTCGGCCCGGGAAGAACGGCGCGTCCCCGAAGTTCTCGACGAGGACGGCGTCCGCCCCGCCTCTCTCCCACGCGCGCGCGTCCTCGATCGCGCGCTCGATCGTGAGGGAAAGGGGTTCGCGGCAGAAGGGCGCGCCCGGGAGCGGCCCGAGATGGACGACCCCGATCAGCGAGGGACGGCGCGCGGGAAGCCAGGAAGCGACGGGCGCCCTCATCGCCCCGAGGGCTCCCCGGGGTGGGGCGGCCCGAACTTCTCGAGAAGGAACTCCTTCATCTCGCCGAGGTCGGTGAAGATGCGCGTGGTCTTGCTTTCGAGGAAGGGGGAACGCCTCGTGCTCGCGTAGTAGAGATAGACATCCTTGTTGTTCGAGAAGCCGTGAAAGACCTCGTCGTTCACCCCCGGCGAGTCGAGGCCGTACGGGTTGTACACGATCACGATGTCGCTCTGGTTGATGAAGGTGAAGTCGCGCCAAACCGTCACCTTCTTGAGAAGGGCGGTGTCCGCTCCTTCCCCTCCCGTCTCCGGATCCATGTCGAGATCTTTGATACTCATCGGGTCGAAGAGGACGAGGAAGCGACTCGCGAAATCCCGGAAGGCGCGCACCTCCTCGAAGAACGCCTCGGGATCGACGCCGGTCTCCTTCTTAAACAGCGCGCTGATCGGATAGGAGAGGTACGCCTTCGGGTGCTCCGGCCGGACGATCAGCTTCCAGAGCGAATCGACCGGCTGCGCCTTGGGGATCATGTAGAAGGGGCGGTTCAGGAAGGCTGACATCGTTTGCGTTACGAACGTCTCGACGTTCTGCCAGTCGACGATCTCCGCACGCGTGAGCCTCCCCTTCCACTGCCGGCTCTTTTCCATCCTCTCCTCGATCTTGCGGAGGTCGTCGACGAGCGTGAGAAAGAGGCTCGGCTTCAAGAGGTTGAGATAGTAAGGGTCGAACCCCGAAAGAAGAATCCCCTCCCAACGGAAGCAGGCGTGGAGGGAAACGAGATCGACGCGGTCGGGGCTGAGGTTCTTCAAGATCTCCTCGAAGACCGCGGCCCTCAGGGTTTTCAGCGTGACGTCCGGCGCGTCGAGGATCTTCTCGTCGCGATAGGGGACGCCGAGGATCTCCGCTTTTCGGAGGAGCATGCTTCCGACGTCGTGGACCTCGACGCGGGCACCCCGCCTTCGTCCTTCCTCGGCGACCTCGCGGAGAAGGGGGACCTTGTCGATCTTGCTGATTCCGGTGCAGATCACGGTCCCGCGAGGGGACTCCGGAAGAGCCGCGTCGGGCTTCGTCATCGTCGTTCCTAGAACCCGGAGGGCCCGCGCACCGCGTCGAAGACAATCGCGAGGCACGTGTCGGCGGTGCAGAAGGTGTGCTCCATCCGGATCAGATGTTCCGTGCGTCTCGTCCCCCGGAAGGCGAGGGTGTCGACCGGCGCGCCTTCGTACATCTCTCCCTCGGAATCGATCGTGAAGCGGATCACATCCCCCCGCGCGGTCCCCTCGCGGATCGCCTTCGGCGCGCTCCTCGCGCCGGCGGCGTCCTCGGTGTACACGGATCCCGCGAGCGAATCGCCGATCTGCTCCAACTCGAAGAGGAACGAAGACCCCTCGAAGCCCTGCGTTCGCCAAAGCCCGGTGTAGAAGCTCTCGCGGTGGAGGATCTCCTCGTCTCCGCAGGCCGCGACGAAGAGAAGGCCCGCGCCAATCAGGAAGAACCCGGTCAGCTTCCGCACGTCATTCCTCCTTCACGATCGCCACCGAGGCGCTTGCGCCGATGCGGCTCGCTCCGGCGCGGATCATCTCCTCGGCGTCGCTCCGCGAGCGGATTCCTCCGGCCGCTTTCACGCCCATCTTCGGTCCGACCGTCTCGCGCATGAGGCGCACATCCTCGACCGTCGCGCCCGACGGCCCGAATCCGGTCGATGTCTTCACAAAGGCGGCCCGCGCGCGGAGGGCCGCCCGGCACGCGCGGACCTTCTCGTCGTTGTCGAGATAGGCGGTCTCCAAGATCACCTTCACCGTGACGCCCGCTCCGGCCGACTCGACGACGCCGCGGATCTCCTTTTCGACGAACGCGTCCTCCCCGGACTTCAGAGCGCCGACGTTGATCACCATGTCGATCTCCTCGGCCCCGTCGAAGCAGGCGCGGCGCGTCTCGAAGGCTTTCGTGAGCGGCGCGTTTGCTCCGAGCGGGAAGCCGACGACCGTGCAAACGAGAACGCCGGTCCCCTCGAGCGCGTCTCGACAGAGCCGCGCCCAGCACGGGTTCACGCAAACCGACGCGAAGCGGAACCGCTTCGCCTCGTCGACGAGCGTTTCGATCTCCGCGCGGGCCGCGTTCGCGCGAAGGATCGTGTGATCGATGAGGGGAGCGAGGTCCTTTGGGACGCTCCCCGCACCCAAGGCGCTCGAGACGCGGTTCGCCCCTTCGCGAACGATCGTCGCGGTCGTCTCCGGGCAGAGCGAAGCGCATTGACCGGGGACCGCGCACGAGGCGCACGAGCGGCCGTCCAGATTCGGCGCGTCCGACGCGCTCCTCCCAAGCCGCGCGAGCACCTTCTCGACGATCCGATCGATCGATCCTTCATCCCTCATCGAACGATCTCGCCCCCTTTCCGCAGCACGCCGACGAAGGGGAGGTTCCGGTAGCGCTGCGCGTAGTCGAGGCCGTATCCGATGACGAACAGGTTCTCGATCGAGAAGCCGACGTAGTCAAGAGGGATCTCCCGCTCCGCGCGTTCCCTCTTGTTGAGAAGCGTGCAGATGCGGATGCTCCTTGGGAACTTGGAGCGAAGGAAGCTGAGCAGGTTGAAGAGGGTGTGGCGCGTGTCGACGATATCCTCGACGACGAGAACATCCTTGTCCTTGATCGAGAGGTCGAGCTCGCGCGTGATCTTCGCCCGTCCGTTCGATTCGGTCGAGTCGCCGTAGGACGAGATCTGAACGAAATCGAGAACAAGCGGAAGATCGATGGCGCGGACGAGATCGACGGCGAAGAAGATCGCTCCCCGAAGGACCGCCACGACGAAGAGGTCCTTCCCCTCGTAGTCCCGAGTGATCATCGCCCCGAGCTCGGCGACCTTCTTCCGGATCTCCTCCTCGGAGATGTAGACCTCGACCTCCTCCTCGCTGATGCGGCCCCGGGCCGGCTCGCTCTGCATCGCTCACTCTCCCTGGTTCGAACCGCGGACGTTCTCGAGGACGAAGCGCGGATCGGGACCTTCTCCCTCTCCGATCCGAAAGGCGCCGCGCACTTCTGGCTCGATCGCGGCGAGTCGCTCCTCGCGGTCGCCGTGCATGCGCGCGAGGAGATCCCCCTTCGCGACCGCGTCGCCCGGCTTTCGCATGATCTCGATCCCCGCGCCCGGGGAGACCTCGTCCTCGACCCGGCTTCGCCCCGCGCCGAGTCGCATCGCGGCGATCCCGACGGCGCGCGCGGAGAGAGAGAGGACGTTGCCGCCCGTTCCCGCGGTCACCTCTCGAACGAGCCGCGCCCGCGGGAGCAGGCCGGGGTCATCGACGACCGCCGCGTCGCCGCCGTGCGCCGCGATCATGTTTCGGAAGACATCGAGGGCGCGTCCCTCTTCGAGCGCGCCCGCGAGAAGCCGGCGCGCCTCCTCCTCCCCCGCGGCGCGTCCGGTGAGGAGGAGGATCTCCGCGGCGAGAGCCATGCTGATCGCCATCATATCGGCGGCGCCCTTTCCCCGCAAGGCCTCGATCGACTCGACGATCTCGAGCGCGTTCCCCACCGTCCGGCCGAGGGGAGCCGACATGTCGGTGACGAGCGCCGAGGCTCCTCGTCCGAGGCGTTCGGCGACCGCGACGAGCATCCGCGCGAGCGCCCGCACCTCCTCCGGTTCGCGGAGGATCGCCCCGTCCCCGTGCTTCACGTCGAATACAAGAACGCTCGCTCCGGCCGCGATCTTCTTCGAGAGGATGCTGGAGACGATCAGCGGGATCGAATCGACCGTGGCCGTGACGTCGCGGAGCGCGTAGAGCTTTCCGTCGGCGGGGGCGAGGCGATCGCTCTGCCCCACGATGGAGATCCCGACATCGGAGACGATCTCAAGAAAGCGCGCGGTCGGAAGACGCGTTCGATAGCCGGGGATCGACTCGAGCTTGTCGAGCGTTCCGCCGGTATGACCGAGCGCGCGTCCGGAGAGCATGGGGACCTTCACGCCGCACGCCGCGACGAGAGGTCCCACGATAAACGAGAGCTTGTCCCCGACGCCTCCGGTCGAGTGCTTGTCGGCGGTCGGCGCGCCGAGAAAGGAGAGATCGAGGACATCCCCCGAGCGGACCATCTCCGAGGTGAGCGCGAAGGTCTCGCGTTCCGAGAGCCCGCGGAAGCGGATCGCCATGAGGAGCGCCGCGCTCTGGTAGTCGGGGATCTCCTCGCTCACGACCCCGCGGATCCAGAAGGCGAGCTCCTCGTCCGAGAGAATCTCTCCCCGCTTCTTCTTCTCGATCAGCTCGATCGCGCGCACCGTCTCCTCCTCGCCGGACCGGAAAGACAGAGTATCGTTCCGATCGCCCCTCGGGTCAAACAGAAAGGCCGCCGCCGGAGAAGGCCGGGCCGCTGTTTCTTCGCACGTGAAGGCTCGACCGTGGGGAACAGAAAAGAGAACCGGGCCCCCTCGCAGAGAGGGCCCGGAGTTCTCGAAAAAGCGCGAGCGAGACTACCGGAACAGCGACTTCACGCCGCCCCAGGTCGCGTCCTCGGTCGCGGTCGCCGGGCAGTCGTTGGCATAGCCCGGCGTCGTGTTCGAGTAGAGCGCGACGTCGCACTGGGAAACCGGGTTGTTGAAGCACATCGCGCGGAACTCGCCGATGCAGTCCGCGCAGCGGGCCGCGCCTGCCCACTTGAAGTTGGTCCCGACCTCGGGGCCGAAGACCGGGACGTTGAAGTAGCAGCAGTCGCCCGTGGTGATGCCCGCGTCCGGCAAGCACATCCCGTCCACGATCGTCCCAACGCCGATTTCCGGCACGCAGTCATCGTTCGTGTCGACATCGGTGCCGGCGGTGACCGTGCAGTTCCGGACGAGAAGGATGGTCTCGGTTCCGTTCTCGAACTGATCCGACGTGCCGATGTTGAGATCCACGTTCGGAACCGCGGTGACGCCGAGAACGAAGTAGCCGTCCATCGGCATCGTGCCGGTTAGATTCCACCTCTTGTCGACCCGGCCGATCACGGTGGCATCCCCCTCGATCGTGATGATCGAGTAGTCGCTGAGGCTCATGCCCGGCGTGCCGCAGAGCTCGATGAACTCGTAGGTGTCCGTGCCGGTGTGGCTCACGAACGCCTCGTTGATCACGAGGATCTGAGCCGCGGCCGGCATGGCCATGAACGCGAGCGCCACGCACAGCATCGTAACTTTCTTCATTCCGTCCGTCCTCCTCCTTGGTTGAGGGGCTAAGGGTTTTCCACCCTCCCAGCGACGGGAAGCCGGCCAATCGACCTCCCGATTCGGCGCCTGCCCTCCGTTCGCGACCCGCGCAGAAACCGAGAAGACAAGCCAGGGCGCGCGACCGTGCCGAGAAGCCCTCTCCCCGTTCTGCATATCGACAAACGTATGATATCACGCGAGGGCGGCTCGAATCAATGCTTTTCTTGCGCAACGATTTGTGAAATCTCGGTTAAGGAATCCGCGGGCCCTCCCCCCTCGCCGGTCGGGAGGAGAGGATCGCCTCCAGAACCCCTCCGGCGATCGCAAGCGAGCGGTCGGAGACCGTGTGGGGATTGACCTGCGACCCGCGGGGATCGACATCCCCCACCTTTTCCCCGGCGCGGACGAGGAGCCCCGGTCGAAGAAGGCCCCTCAGCATGCCGCCGATCGCCGTCACGCACGGGGATTCTCCGACCCGCGCCACTTCATCCCCCGCTTCAAGAAGATCCCCTAATCGCCTATCGGAGTTAAAGATACCATCAGTCGGAGCGCGAAAAACCCGACGGGCCCCTTCCCCCGCCCTCTCGGCCGGAACCCCCGTGTTCGGCGCAGTGGAGCCGTTCGCGAGGACGCGGCCCATCTCGTGACCTCTCAGCGTCTCGATGACGAGATGGCAGTCCCCTCCGACGGTGAAGCCGGGGCCGAGGCCGATCACGAGGGGAGCGCTCGAGCGGGAGAGCCCGTGCGATCCCTTCAGCATGCGGGCGTCGACGAGCACATCCGGATTCCACGCGGGCCACACGCGGCCTTCGGAATCGACGAGAACCGGGATCTCGCCGCGCTCCCTCGCCGCGTCCGCCTCCGCGAGCGAGACGACCCGGGCGGCGCGCGCCTCCTCGACGGCCGCCCTCCCGTCGAACACCGCCTCGCTGAAGGCGACGAGGCGCCGGATCGCGCGCGGCTCCTCGACCTCCGTGAGAAGGAGCGAGAAGCCGCATCGATGGAGCCGAAGAGCGACCCCCGAGGCGACCTCTCCCGCGCCGAGGATCGCGACCTTTGTGGCGCGGATCCTCATCGGTCCCCTTTCTCACGGGAAAGGGCGCGCTCCAAATCCTCGAGGCGCGGCTCGACGAGAGGAGGCTCCGCCGTGAGCCGCGCGGCGGTCGCCGTGTCCTTGAGACCGCTCCCGGTGATGAGGAGAACGATTGTTTCGCCCGGGTCGATCCGCCCCTCGGCGAGCATCTTGCGAAGCCCGGCGAGCGAGGCGGCGGCGGAGGGCTCCGCGAAGAGGCCCGTCGTCGAGGGGAGCTCGCGCATCGCCTCCAGAATCGCCTCGTCAGGAACGACGACGACGTCCCCCTCCGTCTCGCGGAGCATGCGGAGCGCCCGGTGCGCGTCGCGCGGGCGCCCGACCGCGATCGAGTCGGCGATCGTGCGGGGCGCGACCGGCTCGACCGCGTCGCTCCCCGTTCGCCACGCCGTCGCGAGAGGAGAGGCTCCTTCCGCCTGCACCGCGATCATCCTCGGGACGCGGTCGATCCACCCGAGCCGCCGCATCTCCTGAAACCCCTTCCCCACCCCTCCGAGGATGTTCCCGTCCCCGGTCGGAACGAACACCAGGTCCGGGCTCTTCCACTCGAGCGACTCCGCGATCTCGAAGGCGGCGGTCTTTTTTCCTTCAGCCGTGAATGGGTTCACGCCGGTCGAGCGGGTATACCAGCCGAAGCGCTCGCTCGCCGCGAGGCAGAGGTCGAACGCGTCGTCGTACGTCCCCCTCACGCGGAAGACGCGCGCCCCGTAGAGGAGGATCTGCGTGAGTTTGGGGAGAGGCGCCTTCTCGGGGACGAAGATCACCGCGCGCATCCCGAGCGCGGCGGCTACGCCTGCGAGCGACGAAGCGGCGTTCCCGGTCGAGGCGCACGAGACCGTGTCGGTCCCGATCTCGCGCCCCCGAAGCGCGGCGACGAGGCTTGCCCGGTCCTTGAACGACGCGGTCGGGTTCCCGGTGTCGTCGTGAAGAAAGACCCGCTTCATCCCGAGCGCCTCGCCGAGACGGGGCGCGCGGAGAAGGGGCCGCCCCCCCACGAGAAGAGGCGGCGGCCCGCTCGACTCGCGAAGCGGAAGGAGCGCCCGATACCGCCAGATCGAGGGATCCCGCTCCGCGCGGAGGCGGTCCGGGTCGATCCTTCGCGCGATCCGCTCGTAATCGTAGAGCACGTCGAGGTTCGCCCCGCACGAAGGGCAGGTGAGACGCTCGGTCTCCGGCGGTTCGAGCTGCGCGCACGCGAGGCACGCGAACCCGGAAACCGTCTCCGTCGGGGGGAGCCGCATCGCCGCTACTCCATTACGAGCGCCATGAGCGCCTTCGCCGTGTGCAGCCGGTTCTCCGCCTCGTCGTACACGACCGAGTGCGGGCCGTCGATCACCGCGTCGGTCACCTCGTGCCCCCGGTCCGCCGGGAGGCAGTGCATGTAGATCGAATCCTTGCGCGCGATCGCCATCTTCTTCTCATCGCAGATCCAGTGCGCGTACTTCTTCGCGAGCGCGAGCGAACGCTCCGGCTCGCGAAAGAGATCGATGCACCCCCAGCTCTTCGGATAGACGACGTGCGCTCCCTCGAACGCCTCCTCCATCGAGTGGGCGACGCGGAAGGAGCCTCCCGAGCGCTTCGCGTTCGCGCGCGCCCTCTCGAGCGTGTGCGGCATGAGCGGGAACTCGGGCGGGTGGGCGAGGACGACCTCCATCCCGAAGCGCGTGAGCAGCATCGCGAGCCCTTGCGGGACGGAGAGCGGCTTGGCGTACGACGGCGCGTAGGCCCACGAGACCGCGACCTTGAGCCCCTTCAGGGTCTCGCCGAAGCGCTCGCGGATCGTGAGGAGATCGGCGAGCGTCTGGCACGGATGGTCGATGTCGCATTGCATGTTGATCACCGGTTTGTCCGCCTGCTCGGCGACCTCGCGCATGTAGGCGTTCCCCTCGCCCGGGATGAGATCGTGGCGGATCGCGATGCCGTGTCCGTAGCGGGAGAGAATGACGCCGGTGTCCCTCGGGCTCTCGCCGTGGGAGATCTGGCTCGTCTCCGTCGTGATGAAGTGCGCGTGCCCGCCGAGCTGCGTGATCCCCGCCTCGAACGAGTTCCTGGTCCTCGTCGACTTGTCGAAGAAGAGAAGAAAGATCGTTCGGTCGGGAAGCAAGCGGTGCGGCTCTTTCCTCCGGAACTTCTCCTTGAGGTCGCGCGAGACCGCGAGGGCGGTTTCGATCTCCGCGTCGCTCCAGTCGCTCGTCTCGATGTAGTCGCGTCCCTTGAGATCGGTGGTCATTTCCGTTCGGCTCCTTCGAGGCGCGCCCGGAGCGCGCGCGGAAGCGCCGCGTAGAAGGCGGCGGCGGCGGTCAGATGGTTGATGGGGCAACGGTCGAGGATCGAATGGGCGAAGCGCTCCTCGGAAGGCCCGAGCCCGATCGTCGGGATCCCGGCGATTCCCATCGTGTAGGTTCCGTTCGTCGAGAAGGTCCATCGCCCGATCGCGGGCTTCCGGCGGACGAGCGTTCGGTAGGCGTCGGCGCCGGCCAGGACGAGCGCGTGGTCCGCGGGAAGAACCCAAGAGGGGAAGTACTTCTCCATCGGAAGCACGTGGCCGGTGTGGCTCGGCTTTCGGTACTCGAGGATCTCGACCTTCCCCTCCTTCCCGGCGATGCGGCGCACCTCGCGAAGAGCGGACGCCTTCGTCTCGCCGGCGGTGAGGCGGCGGTCGATCACGATCGACGCGCGGTCGGGGACCGCGTTCAGCGAGGGAGTTCGGCAGTCGATGTGAGTGACCGCGGCGCTCCCCTTGCCGAGAAAGCGATCGGTCCGAAGCTTCGGCCCGAGACGCTCGATCCCTTGCACGATCGGCGCCATCCGATAGACCGCGTTCTTCCCCCGTTCCGGAGCGCTCGCGTGGCACGAGCGGCCGCGCGTCTCGACGCGCATCTCCACGCGCCCGCGGTGCCCCCTGTAGATGCGAAGCCCCGTCGCCTCCCCGAGCACGACGAAGTCCGGGCGGACCTTCTCCTCCTCGATCAGCGATTTGTAGCAGAGGCCGTCGCAGTCCTCCTCCATCACGGAGCCGACCACGAGGATCGTGAAGCCGCCGTCGAGCGCGAGGTCGCGGATGAGGCGCCCGCCGTAGACCATCGCCGCGACGCCCCCCTTGTTGTCCGACGCTCCCCGTCCGAACACGATCTCCCCTTCGACCTTCCCTCGGAACGGGTCGTGCGGCCACGCGTCCGGATCGCCGATTCCGACCGTGTCGACGTGCGAGTCGAAGAGAAGGATCCGGGAGCCCTTCCCGATTCTCCCGATGATGTTGCCGATCCGGTCGGTCCGGACCTCGTCGAAACCGAGCGCTGCCATCTCCTCGCCAATCCTCGCGACGACCTTCCCTTCTTCGCCGCTCGGCGAGGGGATCGCGATCAGATCCCGTAGGAAACGGGTCATCCGTTCCCGGTAGCCTTCCGCTCGATCGATCAGCGCTTCCCTCATGCGCGTGAATCCCCTTTGTTTTCGTTCACCTATAAAAGGCTTGATGGAGCCGCGCCGCCGCCGCGCGCGCCCCCTCCATCGTCTCCTCTTCGTCGATCCGGAGGATGCGCCCGTCGACGAGGACCGGCTCTCCGGCCACGACCAGGTGCGCGGCCGGGAGCGAGGCGATCCCGAGCTGCCAGTGCGCCGCGAGGTTCTCTGCGCGGATCGGCGAGGGCGGATCGTAGCGGAACGCGGCGATGTCTCCCGCGCAACCGGGGGCGAGCACGCCCATCCGCTTTCCGAAGAGAGCGCTCGCGAGGCGCGCGTTCCCTCTCCATGCGAGCTGGAACGGAAGATCGAACGGGATCGAGCGATCCCTCGCCGCCGAACGGTGAACCGCACCGAGCGCGGCGGCATCCGCTCCGAGATCGCCGCTCATGCCGTCGGTCCCGAGCGCGAGCGCCGCGCCGGCCCGGAGGAACATCTCGATCGGCGCGCGCCCCACCGCGTTCGCTCCGTTCGAGCGCGGGTTGTGCACGACGAAAGCCCCCGCCAGGGCGAGGAGCGCGGCGTCCTCCTCGTCCGCGTGTACCGCGTGAACGGCGATCGTCCCCTCGCGGAGGATTCCCGCGCGCGCGAGGCGCGCCGCGGCCGATCGCTCTCCCCTCGCGCGCGCGTCCTCGCCGTCCTCGGGACCCTCGTCGACGTGAAGATGAACCGGCCTCCCCGAGGCGGCAGAGAGAGATGCGATCCGCTCGAGCGTCTCGTCGGAGAGCGTAAACGACGCGTGCGCGCCGATCGTCGCCGCGAGAAGCGGGTTCGGCTCGGACGCCGCGCGCCGCGCGAAGCGCTCGTTCTCCTCGATCCCCCGATCGCGAAGCGCGGGCCCGTCCCGGTCGGAGACCTCGTAGCAAAGACAAACACGCACTCCGATCGCGAGCGCCGCCTCCGCGATCCTGTCGAGGGAGCCGCGCGCCGCGTTCGGGCTCGCGTGATGATCGTTCACCGCGGTCACCCCGCGCCGGATCGATTCGAGAAGTCCCGCCTTCGCGTTCCAAAGGATCGCGTCTTCATCGAGCAGGCGATCCCATCTCCACCAGAGCGTTTCGAGGATCGCGCGGAAAGAAGCAGGCGGATCGCCGCGCGGGGCGAGCCCGCGCGCGAGCGAGCTGTAGAGATGCGTGTGCGCGTTGAAGAGCCCGGGAAGAACGATCATCCCCCGCGCGTCGATCCGGTCGGCCCCCTCGGTCGGGACGTCGGCATCGAACCCGGCGTGGGTGATGCGGTCCCCTTCGACGCGCACCGCGCCGGGAGCGAACACGCGGTTCGACGCGTCGAGGGTCGCGACCGTGCCGCCGCCAAGAACGAGGGGACGCATGTCGAATCCTCCGATCGATCGTCTTCGTCGCGCCATCGTATCAGAGGAGGCCGGGAGCCGTCACGATCCGGCCGCGAGCGCGCGCGCGGCAAGATGGTGCCGCTCGCGGTGCTGGTCGAGGTCGATCGTGAGGAGACGTCCCTCCCGCACGATCGCGCGTCCCTCCACGAAGAGCGTATCGACCCGCGCCGGTCCCGAGAGGAGGAGGGCCGCGATCGGATCGCCGGCGCCCCAGAACGCGATGTCGTCCAGGCGGAAGAGGGCGAGGTCCGCGCGAAAACCGGGGGCGATTCGGCCGATGTCGTCCCGCCCGAGGATCTCGGCGCCGCCGCGCGTCGCCCATCGAAGGACCTCGTCCGCCGCCACCCGTTCGGCGCCGTATCGGAGCCGTCCGGCGAAGAGCGCCTGGCGCGCTTCCGCAGCGATCGAGGATGCGTCGTTCGACGCGGACCCGTCCACGCCGAGGCCTACCTTCGCGCCTGCGGCGAGAAGATCGAGAACCGGCGCGGCGCCCGATCCAAGCCTCATGTTCGAGGAGGGGCAGTGCGCGACCCCCATCCGCGCGCGCCCGATCCGATCGATTTCTTGAGGTTCAAAGTGAATCCCGTGCGCGATCCACGTCCGGTCGGCGAGCCACCCCGCGCGCTCGAGGAAGTCGAGAGGCCGAACTCCGTAGCGCGCGAGGCAGTACTCCTCTTCGTCCTTCGTCTCCGCGAGGTGCGTGTGGAGGCGGACGCCGTACGACGAGGCGATCCGCGCCGTCTCCCGCATGAGGTCCTCGGTGACCGAGAAGGGGGAACAGGGGGCGAGGGCGATCCGGACGCGCGCGCCCGGCGAAGGGTCGTGGTACCGCTCGATGAGGCGGACCGAATCACGAAGGATCGTCTCCTCGTCTTGGACGACCGAGTCGGGCGGAAGGCCGCCGTCCTTCTCCGAGAGGCTCATGCTTCCGCGCGTCGCGTGAAGGCGAATGCCGATCGCGAGCGCCGACTCGATCGTCGCGTCGGTCGGATCGGAGCATGCGCGAGTGAAGAGATAATGGTGATCCGAGGTCGTCGTGCAGCCGGAGAGAAGGAGCTCCGCCATCGCGGTGAGGGAAGCCGTGCGGACCGCCTCCCGCGTCAACCCCGCCCAGGCGGGATAGAGGGCTCGAAGCCACGGGAAGAGAGAGGAATCGGCCGCGCCGGGGAACGCGCGCGTGAGCGTCTGGAAGAAATGATGATGCGTGTTGACGAGGCCGGGGAGGACGACCGCGCCGCGCGCGCCCACGATCTCGCCCGCGCCCGCCGGCTCGTTCCCCGGCTCGCCGACGGCGCGGATCACCCCCTCGTCGAAGAGGACCCAGCCTCCTCGGATCTCGCGCCGTCCCGGGTCGAGCAGGGCGACCGTTTCCGCGTTTCGAATGAGGACGCTCATGCCGCTTCTCCCTGGCGGAGGCTAGCATGGAGGCGGTAGTCTTTGCAAGGAAAGCAGTTGACAAGGCGGTCCTCTTCGAGTAGATTTCCCGTTGATTTGCCCGGACGGGAGCAGGTTGAGGATTTCACGGGTCGGCGCAAGCGGCGTCCGCCCGCATCGAGGACGATGAAGAAGAAACAAGTTCTCCGAATCGGCCACCGCGGGGCCCCCTCCCACTTCTGGGAGAACTCGATCGCGTCGATCCGAAAGGCGGTCGAGATGGGGGTCGACGTGGTCGAGTTCGATATCCGGAAGACGCTCGACGATCAGTTCGTCCTCTGGCACTCGAGTCGGGTCGGGCGCTTCTTCGATCTCCAGTCGCGCATCGCCCGGAAACGGTGGAACGATCTCCTCCAACACCGCGTGGGGCAGGGAGAGACGATCCCGCTTCTCCAGCAGGTGATCGATGTGGTCAAGGGCTCCGCCCTCATGAACATCGATCTGAAATCACGAGGCGGAGAAGAACGGCTCGTCGAGATGCTCGTCGGCAAGGGGGTCGAGAGAGACGTCCTCATCAGCTCGCATCACGCGAAGAGCCTCCGCAAGATCAAGGAGCTCGAGCCGAAGATCCACACCGGCATCTCCCTCCCGAAGGACTTTTTTCATCTTTCCGCGCTCGAGCGGATCGCGCCGCTCCGCTGGGCGGCCCTCTTCGTTCTCCGCCGGACGATCCGCTTCCTCGTGCTCCGGCAGATCGAAAAGGCGAGGGCCGACGCCGTGATGCTCTACTACAAGCTCGTCACGCCCGGCCTCGTCCGCTTCCTCGAGGAGCGGGGCGTCCCCGTGTACGCGTACACGGTCGACGACATCGACGTCATCCGCAAGCTGAAGGCGATGGGCGTCCACGGCATCGCCTCGAACCACCCGGAAATGCTCCTGCACGCGTAGGCCCGGTCTCACAATCGCCTTTCGCTGCGATCGGCTGCGAAGCTCGCCCGCGGCGTCCTATCCCCTTCTCGCGATCTTGTGGAAGAGGATCGCAAGAAAACCGGCGAAGAGGAGATACGAGGCGGCGCTCTCGGCGAGGAGGAGCGCGCGCCCGGTGTTCGTGAGCGCGCTGCCTCCCGAGCCGCCGAGCGAGAGGATGCGTATGAGCGAATCGAGAAAGGCGCCCGCGATCGAGGATCGTCCGTCGATCGCGCCGGGAAGAAACGCTCGCGCGGTTCCGAAGAGCGCCCCCGCGGCGAGGTAGAGGAGCGACCAACGGCGGAGCGAGCGCCCGCAGTCCGATGTCTCCTTCCATAGACGGAAGATCCCCGGATGCTCCTTCGCGTACTCCGCGAGGAACTGGGCGTCGCGGATGTCCCGGAGCAGAACGGGATGCTGCCCCGGATCGATCGCGGAGGTGTCGATGCCGGAGAAGACGGTTCTCCGGTCGTAGCGCGCCGCGTCGAAGCGCGTCGCGCGGTCGACGCGGACCCCGCGGAGGCTCGCGCCGCGAAGATCCGCCCCCGCGAGGTTCGCGCCGGCGAGATCGGCGCGGTCGAGAACGCCTCCTCGAAAACTCGCCTTCGCGAGGTTCGCGAGGCCGAGCGAGGCGAGAGCGAGCGCGCAGCCGGAGAAGTCGGCTCCGGCGAGATGCGCGGAGAGCGCGTCCGCCTCGGTGAGGTCCGCCTCGCGGAGGTTCGCACCGGCTGCGTTCGCGTAGCGGAGCATCGCCTTCCGAAGAACGGCTTTTGGGAGAAGAGCTCCCTCGAGACGCGCGTCGGAGAGATCCGCCTCCGTGAGCGAGGCGCGCGTGAGATCCGCGTAACGAAGATCGGCGCGCCCCAGCCTGGCGCCGTCCAGCTTCGCGAAGCGGAGAACCGATCCGTACAGACAGACGTTCGTGAGGTCGACGCCGGAAAGATCGATCCCCTCGATCCACGCGCCCGTCAGGTTCCGCTTCTCGGAAACAGCCGCCTCCACCGCGTCTCGGCTCTTCGGCTGTTCCGGGTTGTGCCAGAAGCACCAGGGCGAGGCTCCCGAAACGCTCTCCGGGCAGCGAAACCGGTTCCTCGTGTCCTCGTAGCGGCAGGTGGTCACGCGCCTCTTCCCCTCTTCCCGCATGGTAGCCCGTGCGTCCGCGGAGTTCACCTTCTCTCTTTCGCGCACCCCCGCGCGCGGTCTCTCCGGCCTTACGTCATCACCTGCGCTTCGCCTTGACACGACGCGCCGATCCGAATAGTCTTTCAGAAAGTATTGAAACTTCTGAAAAGGAGCGTGGGCGTGCGTCCCGAAAGAGGTTCTTCCCCTTCCTCGGAGGCGGGGGCGCGCTTCGAGATCTGCCAGATCATCGGGCGGATGATGGAGCTCTGGGGGTTCCGCAAGAACCTCGGGAGGATCTGGACGCTCCTCTACCTGCAAGACAACGCCCTCTCGGCCGCGGAGATCGCCGAACAGCTCTCGATCAGCCGGGGCTCCGCGAGCATGGCGCTCCAGGAGCTGCTCCGATGGGGGGTCGTTCGTAAGTCGTGGAAGCCGGGCGAACGGAAGGACTTCTTCGAGGCGGAAGAGAACGTGCCGAAGATGGTCCTCCGCGTGCTGAACGAGCGCGAGCTCCCCGCGATCAACGAGGCGATCGACGCTCTTCGCGCGGTTCTCCGAGGGATCGAGGACGGCGGCGGAGGCGCGTCCGATCCGACGCTCTCCCGGCGGACCCGGGATCTCCTCGGGATCGCGGAAACCGGCCGCACGCTCTTTCTCGGTCTGTTGGGGAGAGAGGGGGCGGGCGCTCCCGCGTGGGATGTTCTCCTCGGCGGAAAGGAGGAGCCGCGATGAGCGCGCCGATCCACTCGGAGGGCGGGCTCTCCCCCGCGAGAACCTTCGACGATCTCTTCGCGCGCGGGCCGCTCGGCGTGGTGAATGAGGACTACGCGAAGGTCGAGAAGCTTCTCACCTCGAGCGTCGATGCTTCATTCGATCTTGTTCCGACGGTCGTGCGCCACCTCGTCGGGGCGGGCGGGAAGCGGATCCGCCCGATCGTTCACTGCCTCGCGGCCCGTCTGGCGGGCTACGGCGGAGAGGAGCATATCGTTCTCGCCTCCGTGAGCGAGATGATCCACTCGGCCACGCTTCTCCACGACGACGTGATCGACGAGGGGACGGTGAGGCGCGGGCGTCCGACCGCGAACCGGATCTGGGGGAACGAGGCGCCGGTCCTCGTCGGCGACTTCATCTTCGCGCGCGCCTTCACGATCATGATGGACCGCGGGCACTTTCAGATCGCGCGGCATCTGGCGCGCACCGTGGAGGATCTCGTGCAGGGGGAGCTGCTCCAGCTCGCCCACGCCGGGGATCCGCTCCTCGCGCGCGAGGCCTACGACGAGATCATCCGCTGTAAGACCGCCTCGCTCTTCTCCTGGTGCGGGCGGGCCGCGGCGATGATCGGCGGGCTCCCCGGCGAGAGGGCGGAAGACCTCGCCCGCTTCGGACACCACTTCGGCATCGCCTTCCAGATCGCCGACGACGTGCTCGACTATGTCGGGGTGTCGCGGGACACGGGCAAGGGGGAGACGAGCGACCTCGCGGAGGGGAAGGTGACCCTCCCGCTCATCCTCGCGATGGAGAAAGACGAGGCTCTCGCGGGGGAAGTGCGCGAGCTCCTTCACGGAGCTGCCGACGACAAAGACCGAGTCGCGTGGATCGCGGCCACCGTGGCGAGGAACGGGGCGGTCGAGGATTCGATTCGGATCGCGGAGGACCATGTTCGAGAGGGCCTCGAGCGGCTTCATCGCTTCCCCGAATCCGCGCACCGGGAGGCGCTGGCGGAGCTTTGCCGCTTCACCGTGCGCCGCATGCATTAGCCAGGAGGATGCTCCCTGAGCGACCGCCGGGGATCGGGCAAGGGGGTGCCGGCTCAGACACCCCTCGCGCGCGGTGCGCGCGGAAGGCAGCTGGCTCGAAAGAACCCGGCGCGCTCGGGAACTCGCCGGTTCACTCTCTTGCCCCGCTCTCCGGCCGAGAAAACGCCTGCACGACCCTGGCTCGCCGAGCAAACAAGGGCCCGGCGCGCTCGGGAACTCGCCGGTTCACCCCCTTGCCCCGCTCCCCGGCAAGAGGACTCCCGCCTGCCGCTCGCGGAGCGGAGAATAGAGAAGAACGATGGATCGTATGCAGTTCGTGTCGAAACGGATGAACCCTCGGGGAGGTTCCGGCGTCTATCGGTGGGAGGCTCGGAATCTCCGAGAGGTAGGATCAAACGTCCAGGAGGTCATGCCATGAACGCGCGGAAGGTTCTCCTCTGGGTCGGCGTTCTCGTCCCGCTCCTCGTCCTCGGGTGCGGTGGGGGAAGCGACAACCCGTCCGGCCCGGGCGACACAGAGGAGACGGTGAAGATCCTCGCGCTCTCGCCGGAGCACGGGTCGCATGCTCTCGGTGATACGGTCACCGTGTCGATCACGTTCGACCGTCCGGTTCTCGAGGTGGGGGCAATTCTGGTTCCCGGCCTCAGGGGTCTCGGCGGCAGCGGCGGGTACCAGCAGTGGCTTCTTCGGAGCGAGGACATGCGGACGTTCAGCCGGAACATCGCCCTGGACCCGAACACGGCGTACCAGCTGCTCGTCCTGTGGGCGCTCGGCGCCGACTCGACCGGTCTCGACGAGGCGGCCCTCCTCTCGTTCAGCACGACCGCCGTCCCCCCGACCGGTTCGATCCACGGCCACATCCAGACGCCGGGCTCCTACAACCCGGTCGGTTCGGTCCTGATCCTCGTGGATGCGTATCGGTGGGTCGGCTGGGGGCAGGCCTTCGAGGACTACATCATGGCCCTCGGCTGGGTCGACGATCCGGACGGCGACTACTCGATCGAGAACCTCGCTCCTGGGAAGTACTACCTCTACGCGTTCCGGAACGTGACCACGGACGGGGCCTATGACGAACAGAAGAGCCTTTTCGGCCTCTACGGAAAGTGGGGGCTCGGCGTCCAACTCCTCGCGATCGACGTGAGAAACAACCAGGCGACGACGGGAATCGATTTCCCGATGTTTCAGGGACGAAACTTTTTCGAGGAGTAGACGGGGCGTCCCTCGAGCCCCGCGGGCGGTCCTCTCCTCCCCGAGGGCGCGCGGCCGGGCGAACGAAAGCCCGGGTGGTCGATCGACGGCCCGGGCGTTTCTTCTCTGGAAGCGGTCCGGGCGGCGACCCGACTACAGCGCCATCCGCTCCATGACCCCTTTCACGTGGCCCGCTGATGTCTCCAGCGCGGCCTTCTCCTCGGGAGTGAGCGCCACCTCGACGATCTTCTCGATCCCCTTCGCGCCGAGCACGACCGGGACGCCGATGTAGACTTCGCGGAGCCCGTACTCGCCGTTGAGCCACGCCGAGCAGGGGAGGATCCGCTTGCTGTTCTTCACGAGCGCCTCGACCATCTCGGCCACCGCCGCTCCGGGCGCGTAGTAGGCGGATCCGGTCTTCAAGTAGCCGACGATCTCCGCGCCGCCGTTCCGCGTGCGGTCGACGTGCTTCTCGATCCGGTCGGGGGACATCCACTCCGAGAGCGGGATCCCCGCGATCGTCGTGTAGCGCGGAAGGGGAACCATCGAGTCCCCGTGGCCGCCGAGCACGATCGCTTGAATGTCGCGCACGGAGATGCCGAGGTCTTCGGCGAGGAAGGCGCGGTAGCGGGCGGTATCGAGAATGCCGGCCATGCCGAACACGCGCGCGTGCGGGAAGCCGCTCGTCTTGAGGGCGACGTAGCACATCACGTCGAGCGGGTTCGAAACGACGACAAGGATCGACTTCGGCGAGTGCTTCACGAGCGACTCGGTGACCGACTTCACGATCTTCTTGTTCGTCTCGAGGAGATCATCGCGGCTCATGCCGGGCTTTCGGGCCACGCCGGCGGTGATCACGCAGATGTCCGATCCGGCCGTATCTTCGTAGGCGTTCGTTCCGCGCAACCTCGTGTCGGAGCCCAGCACGGGCGCGGTCTCCCAGAGATCGAGCCCTTTCCCCTGCGGGATTCCTTCCAAGATGTCGACGAGCACGACCTCCCGGGCCAACTCCTGCTGGGCGATCTGCTGCGCGACGGTGGCGCCCACGTGTCCGGCGCCGACAACGGTGATCTTCATCTTGCACCCCCACCTTTGCGGATTGCGCGATGCTTCTCGGAACTCCTCCCGTCTGAACACGAGAGGAAAGGGCTCGCCGGAGACGCCTTCGCGCTCCTCGAGCGTGCCCGCCCCTTCGCTCGGCTATGCTCCCACGGGCGGGGCGTTCTGTCAAGAAACGCCGCGCCGTTCTTCGATCGTCGGGCGCCGCCCCTGGGGCCAACCCCAGTGGGTTCCCGCGTCTCGTCCTTGACCGGCGGGCGGCGATGCGATAGAAGAGGAACGACCGACGAGGAGGGCGAGATGATCGAGCTCAGGTCCTTCGTGTTTCTGGACAGCCTGCAACCACAACTCGCCGCGTTCACCGGGTGCACCGGGCGCGGCTTTCCGCCGGTCCGGGACGATGCCTCGCTCTGGATCGAGGTCGCCCCCGGCATGCCGATTCACACGATCACCGACGTCTGTCTCAAGGCAACCGCCGTCCAACCGGCCATCCAGGTCGTCGAGCGCGCGTACGGGCTCCTCGAGGTGCACCACAAGGCGCAGGGAGAGGTCCGCCAAGCCGGAGAAGCAGCCCTGAATTATTTACGACTCAAGGCAACGGATCGGATCCGTCCGAGGGTCGTCTCGAGCCAGATCATCCGTGCGGTCGAGCCGATGCACGCCCAAGCGGTGAACCGAACCCGGTACGGCTCGATGCTTCTCCCGGGACAATCTCTCTTCATCATGGAGACGGAGCCGGCCGCTTACATCGCTCTTGCCGCGAACGAGGCGGAGAAGGCGGCGCGCGTGACGCTCGTGCAGGTGCAGACCTTCGGAGCGTTCGGGCGCCTCCAGATGGGAGGAGAGGAAGCGGAGATCGACGCCGCGGCGAAGGCGGCGATCACGGCGGTCGAGGCGATCAGGGGGCGCGAGAAGTAAGCCTGCCTAGAGCCAATAGTGGTCGGTGTCCACCAGGTGGGCGCGGCGATCGAGAAGCCGCGCGAGCCTCCGGAGCGATCCGCCCGCCCGAAGAATCTCCCGGTCGAGGCAGACCCCGTCGCATCCGGGGACCGGAACGAATTGGATCGTGACGCGAGAGCCGGGCCCGTCCGGGGCCACGCTCGCCACCATGTGCCGCCACATCCCCGGCGACCCCCAGCGAAGATGAACGGCGCGCGCGCCCGGATCGGCATCCATGTGAAGCCCCTCCGCGCCTTCCTCCTCCCGTTCCGCGCCGGAACCCCACCAAGAGGGGAGGTTCCGGTCGTCGGAGAGGAACTCGAACGTCTCGTCCGCGTCGGCGGAGATCTTCCGCGAACGGCGAGGAGTGTCGTTTCTTTCGCGGGGATCAGGAGAGTCCATCGCGTCCCTTCCTTGCGGCCGGGGTCGCGGGCCGACTCCCTCAGCTTAGACAAGCGGCCCCCTCCGCGCAACCGTCTCTTGCCCGGACGGCGCCCTCTCTTCTATCTTCATAGCATCATGAACCGAGCGGTGTTCTTTCCGGTTCTCTTCTTCCTCGCGGCGCGCGGCGCGCTCGCCGCGGGCGCTCTTCCCGATTCCTCGCTCGAGGGGCGGCTCGCCGCGCACGTCCGTTTCCTCTCCTCTCCCACGCTCGCCGGGCGGGAAGCGGGGAGCGAGGGGGAGCGTGCGGCGGCCGAGTACATCGCCGGAAGGTTCCTGGAGATCGGGCTGTCGGCGATCGGGGCGGGCGACGCGCCCGGTTCGTTCCTCCATACGTTCGCGGTCGGTGCGGAGGGGAGGATCGAGGGATGCGCCGCCGGGGACGAGCCCTTCGTTCCCGCGAAGCGCATGGGGAACGTGATCGGCGCCGTCGATCCGGATCGAGAGGGGCGTGTTCTCGTCATCGGCGCGCATTATGATCATTTAGGTATGAAAGATGGAGTCATGCATCCGGGCGCCGACGACAACGCGTCGGGAGTCGCGCTTCTCATCGAGACCGCGCGGGCGTTCGCGAGGGAGAACCCGCACGAGGGGCCGGTCGTGTTCGCCGCGTTTACGGGAGAGGAAGCGGGGCTCCTCGGCTCGCGGGCGTACGTGTGCCGCCCGCCCGTCCCCCTCTCCGAGGCCGCGGCGATGGTGAACGTGGACATGGTGGGGCGCCTCGGCGGCGGCCCTCTTCTCGTCGCGGTCGCCGGGCTTCTCGAGGAGGCGCGCGACTCGCTCGCGGCCCTCCTCCCCGCCGACCCACCGACCCTCGAGATGCGGTCCGGCTACGAGGCGGGCGACCTCGCCTCCTTCGCCGGGGCGCGCGTCCCATCGATGATGCTCTTCACCGGGCCTCATGCCGACTACCATCGGCCGACCGACACGGAAGAGAAGATCGACTACGAAGGGCTCGCGCGCGTGACCCGGTTCGCTCGCGAGGCCGCTCCCCTCTTCGCGCGCCTTGCCCGAGGTTTTCACGGGGAGGGCGTCTCTTCGGGCGCGCCCCCTCCCGATCGCGAAAGGCCCTTTCTCGGAACCCTACCCGACTTCTCCGTGCCGGCCGGCGACGGGGTTCTCGTGGCGTCCGTCGCGCCCGGCTCCCCCGCCGAGTCGGCGGGCGTGCTCCCCGGCGATCTCGTGACCGGTGTCGGAGGACACGCGGTCCGCGACCTCGCCGGCTACGCGGCCGCGCTCCGCGCGCATCGTCCGGGGGATCGGGTCTGGATTCGCATTCGCAGGGGGGCCGAGACGCTCGTCCTCGAAGCGGTCCTCGCGCGGCGGGAGACACCCCCGGAGGGGGCGGCGGGGCATCCGGCGGGGGCTCGGGAGGGTGGTCGCTGACCGCCGCGGACGATTCCTCTCTGCGCGCCGCGCCGTTCTATTCTTTGTCTTTCGATGTTCCGCACGCGAAGTAGCGAATCGCCTTCTCGAACTCGCCGAAATCGACGTTCGCCTTCCAGCACGGGCCGTTCTCCCGAATGTTCGGGATTCCGATCACCGGGATTCCGGTCCCCGCGTCTCGGATCCCCGAGACAAGATCGCGCTCGCACGCGACCGCGACGATTGCCCTCGGGCGAAGGGCGCGGATCTGGACGAGGGCTTCGGACCCTCCCGCCGCGGTGTAGAGACGGCAGCAGTGCTTCTCCGCGAGCGCGACGAGGCGATTCCGGGCCTCTTTCGAGAGACAGCGCGGGAGAAGAACGAGGATGCGGTCGTATCCCTGGCCGGAATCGATCAGCCGAGTGACCGTGTTGTGGATCTTGAGGAAGGAGTTCTCCACGCGGTCGCGCGAGAAGCCGAATCGCTGGGCGATACGAGCGCTCGGGCGGACCGCGAGAACGAGGAAAACGAGCGCGAGGCGGGTGAGCAAGAGCCGGCGGTTCGTGAGGACGCTGAGGATGACCGACAGGCTGACGAGAACGATCCCGCCTCCCCCGACGAGAAAGGCGAGGCCGGTCCAGTAGGGCGCGCGCGGATGGAGCTCGGCGAGCCGCGGCACCACGAGATACCAGAGGAGCCATCCGGCCGCCACGACCAGGATGCAGAAGAGCGCGAAGAGAAGGAGAAACGGACGGTGCGAGGTTTCGACCTTCCATTCGTAGGCGGCGAGGTCTCCGTCCCACTGGCGCCAGGCGTCCCCGAGGCGCACCGCCGCCGATTTCGGCTCCTTCAGCGCCGTATCCATCCGAGCTCCTTTCGATCTCCGCTCCCGTTCATCCCCTCGACCCGCGCAGGAGGGAGAAGAACTCCGCCCTGGTTTGCGGGTCCTCGTGGAACTCCCCGAGTAGGGCGCTGGTCTTCGTGAACGCGTTCTGTTTCTCCACCCCGCGCATCGCCATGCAAAGGTGGATCGCGTCGATCACGATCGCGACCCCCTTCGGCGAGAGGATCCTCTCGATCGCGTCGGCGATCTGGTTCGTCAGGCGTTCCTGGAGCTGGAGCCTGCGCGAGTAGACCTCCACGATGCGCGGAACCTTCGAAAGGCCGATCACTTTGCCGTCCGGGATATACGCGACGTGGCAGTGCCCGTAGAACGGGAGAAGGTGATGCTCGCACAAACTATACACATCGATGTTCTGAATCATCACCATCTCGTTGACCGATTCGTGGAAGACGGCGTCCTGGACGACCGCCTCCGGCGTCAGCCGGTACCCCTCGGTGAGAAACTGATAGGCGCGCACCACGCGTTCGGGGGTCTTTCGCAGGCCTTCCCGATCCGGGTCTTCTCCGATCGCGAGAAGGAGCTTCCGCACGAGATCGATCGGCTCGATCGCGGCGGCCGTGTCGTTTGTTCGCTTCATGATTCCGCCCTCTCTTCCCGCCGAGGAGGATGCAAGACGTCGAGCAGCGCGACGATCAGGTCCCCGATTCGTTCCCAGCCGGAGCAGGTGAGGAAGCCCCTGTCTTCGGCGAGCGAGGCGCGGGAGGGGACGGCTCCGAACCGAGCGATCTCCTCCTCCGCGGAGGGCGGGCAGGCGACCGTCCGCCCGCGGAGCAGGCCTTCCCGCGCGAGGTACGCCACGGCCGGGGGCCCGGCCGCCACGATCGCGCCCTTCTCGGCGGCCCGCCGCGCGAGCCGCGCGAGAAGCGATCTGGCCTCCCGATCGGTCGGTTCCGCGGCCGAGAGAAAGAGCCCTTGCCACTCCCCGTCGATCGGCGGCGCGAAACCCGCGCCGGGCCACCACTCCTCCACAGCGGCCCCCCTCGCCTCGAGCAGGGAGCGCCGATGCGTCGCCTCGACGTCGCCCGGCCCGTCGTGCACGAAGGCGATCCTCCGGACACGGCGCCCCGGGGGGTCGATTCCCCATCTCCGCCTGTACGCGCGCGCGTACTGGGCGCGATACGCCTCGATCGTCTCGCGGCGCACCGCCTCCGCTCGGCTCGGACTGTTCGGTTTACTCTCGCCCATCATACGCCACGAATGAGTCCGGCGTTTCCCACACCCGAATCTCGGCGAGCGGGAGATGAGCGAGGGCTTTCCAGGCCCACCTCGCCACGTTTTCCGCCGATGGGGATGGGAGTAAATCATTGAGATACGAATGATCCATCCGAGCGAGAACGCGGGCCCGGACCTCCTCTTCGAGAAGGAGGAAGTCAAAGGCGAGCCCGTCCTCGCGGACCGGGGCTTGGACGGTGACTCGGAGCGTCCAAGTGTGGCCGTGCAGCGCCTCGCATCCTCCGCCGTGATCGCGCAGGCGGTGGGCCGCTTCGAAGCGGAACTCACGCGAGACCCGCACGGGCCGCCTCCTTCCCGGCCGGCCGGTATCCCTCGAGATCGAGCGCGACGCGCGCGAACCCGTTCTCCTTGCAGAGGGCGAGGAAGCGCCCCCGCATCTCCCCCGAGGCGAGGCGCTCGATCTCCTTCGGATCGAGCTCCACGCGCGCCCCCTCCCCCTCGAGGCGAACCCGAACCACGCGAAAGCCGTTCTCACGAAGGAAGCGCTCGCAAACCTCGACCCGCCGGAGCCCCTCCTCGGTGATCGGGGTCCCCGCAGGGAAGCGTGAGGCGAGGCAGGCCATCGCCGGTTTGTCCCAGGTCGCGAGATCGAGAAGCCGCGAGATCTCGCGAACGTCCGTCTTCCCGAGCCCGGCCTCGATCAGCGGGGATCGCACGCCTTGCTCTTCCGCGGCGCGCCGCCCCGGGCGGAAATCCCCAAGGTCGTCCCGTTGGCTCCCCTCCGCCACCCAGCGGAGCCCGAGCCGGTCTGCCTCGGCGCGGCACAGACGGAAGAGCTCGCTCTTGCAGTGGTAGCAGCGATCGACCGGGTTGCCGACGTAGTCGGGGTTCTCCATCTCGCGCGAGGGGACGAGAAGATGGCGAATTCCGACCGCCTGGGCGAAGCGCCGGCTCTCCTCGAGCTCATCGCGCGGAAGGGACGGCGAAACCGCGGTGAGGGCGACCGCTCCCTCGCCGAGAACATCGTGGGCGACCCGGACCAGAAGAGCGCTGTCGGCACCCCCCGAGAAGGCGATGAGCGCCGATTCCATTTCCGCAACGGTTCGCTCGAGATCGCGAAGCCGCCGCGCGGCGGTTGATGCCTCCGTCACCGAAAACGCCTTTCATGCTCGGGGCTCGCCCGGACGCACCCCGCCCCGGCGGTAGGCAGAAAACCCCCGACCCGGAAGGACCGGGGGGATCTTCATTCACGAAAGTAAGTTAGTCGAGGGCGGGAAGTCGTGTCAAGGCGCTTGCCGGTGTCGCCGGGTTAGTAGTGAGCGTATTCCACCGGGTACTCGTTTCCCAGGTTCGCGCAGATGTTCCCCGAACGCGGCTCGTAATGCCACCCCCCGCTCCCCCGCCCAACCGAGACGTGATCCGCCATCCGGTCGAAGATCCTCCGGTGGGTTCGGTCGATCGTGACCTCGGCGCTCCCGGAAATCGGCTCGAGCGGCCACGACCTCAAGTATGGACCAAAGCGGAAGTCGCGATTCCTCTCGGCGGACGGTTCGCCGTGCGCGTTCGTGTACCGTGTGAGTTGTTGCTTGAACGTCTCGCCGTCTCCCACGCGGTTCCAGTCTCTTTCCGGATCGCAGGGATACCAGCCGTGATCCTCGCGGTAGAGGTCGAGAGCCTCGCGAAGCAGGCTGATGTTCTCCTCGAGAGCCGCTTCCTTCGAGCGAGAGTGCGTGCTCGCGAAGTTGAGCAAGACGACCACCGCGGTGATCGCGATGATCGCCAGAACGATGAGCAGCTCGCCCGGAGAAATTCCCTTCTTTCGGGGTTGCCTCGGCTCCATGTCGATCCTCTCCTCGATACCCGCGCCCCGCGCCACGCAGCGGCGACTCTTCCGCGCCGCGCGTCAACTCCGCGCGCGCCGGCCGCTCCGCACGGGCGCTCCTCGCGAGCCGTGTTCGACCCGGGGCGGCGCTTCCGCCCCCCACCCCTTATCGAAACGACCGCGCGATTCCTTGAGGATCCGCTTTCTTGTCCAAGGAGGGCCCAGCGAGTTCCTGGCCCGTGTGCCTGGCTCGTGTACCTGGACAGCCTAGAGGCGGAAAGGACGGGTGAACTCCGCGAAGGGTCTCCCGACGAGGAAGAGGTGGCCGAGACCGATATCGACGCGGAACGAGCCGTCCTCCAGGTTCCGGGCGAGGTCGATTCGGTAGGTACGCCCGTCCTGCGACTTCGTCAGGCCGAGCCGGAGGCCCGCCCCGACGGAAGAACCCAGATCGCGGAAGCGGACCGGTTCGTCCGCGTCCCACGCGCCCCCCGCGTCGAAGAAGAGGGCGGCGCCGAAGGCGACCGTGAGAAACCGGAGGCCGGTGTCCACCCGGTTCTCGAAGTTGAACAACACGCGGCGCGTTCCCGCGTCGCCCCGATCGCCGCGCCCCCGGAGGCCGGCCGGCCCGTCCGCGAAGAGCTCGCGCCCCGCTTCCGACCGCCACTCCTCGTCCCAGAGGGCGCGGGCGGCGACGCACATCCGCCCCGCCCACTTCTGATGGTAGAGGGCCCCGGCGCCGAGCGTCGTCTTCCCCCAACGGCTCGCGCGACGCTCGACGAGGGAAGCGGCCTCGAGGGACGCGTATCGGCGCGACCCGATCTCCGTGCCCCAGTGAGTCTCCGCGCCGAATCGCCAGCGGTCGGGCGCTCCCCACACCGGCCCCGCGGAGAGCGCCGCGTACGCTCCTCGCTCGATGTCCTCCACACGGTCGAAGAAGTCGATCCCCTCGTCCTCGGCGAAGCGGAACCGGCCGTACGCCGCCGAGATCGCGAGATGTCGGGATGTCTCGCCGGCCTCAAGGAGGGAGGGGTCGGGGGTCTCCCCCTCCGTCGGGCGAAGGTCCGAGAAGTCGGTCGCCTGACGCAGGAACAGCGCGCGAAGAAGGAGCTTGCGGCGGCGATCCCCGATCATCCTTCCGGCGTGGGCGTAGTCCCGGCGATCTTCGTGGAAGAACGTTCCGATCTCCCGATCTCTGCGATAGAGACGGTCGTCCCGCGAGCGATGTACGGTCGCCGCGCCCATTCCCCAGCGGGAATCGAGCGAGTAGAACGGGCGATCGATCTCGATGCCTGCCTCTTGCCCCGGGCTTCTCGCGAGGTCGTAGGCGCGCAGGGTCCATCGGCCGCCGAGGAGCTGCGGGTCGAACACGAGCCATCCGAACGCGTTCTCCCCGTCCGTTCGCCGGTAGAGAAGCTCGACCCGCTTCCCGAACCCGAAGAGGTTCTGTTCCTCCAGCTTCACCTCGAGGAAGGACTCTCCCTCCGCCCGTTCCTCCGGGCCGTCCCCGAGATCAAGTGAAACTTGGGTGGACCACATGTCGTGCGTTTCGACCACGACATCCTGCTCGTTCCCTCTCCGCTCGCCCGGAACGACGGACGCATAGGCGATGAACGATAGATGCCTCAAGCTTCGCTCGGTCTCCTCGAGAACATCCGGATCGAAGGGGTCCCCCGGGCGGAAGAGGAGCGCGCGGCGAATCACGTTCTCGCGCGTCCGGATGTGGAGGGCGTTCACCCAGGAGTAGGGGAAGCGATCGAAGCGCGGGACCGACGGGTTGAAGACATCCTTGCGAAGGATGTGGATCGCCTCCACGCGCGGCTCTTCCGCCCTCGCGAGGGGAGCCGCCGCGACGATGAGGAGCGCCGAGAGGCATGCGGCGCGCGCGTTCCTCGCTCCTCCGCCGCGGGGCGGCCGCGTGTCCCGGCGATCGCGCATCCTCTATCCGCCGCCCCCCTCGGGGAGCGGGCGTCCCTCGAGAACCCTGCGGAGCACCTTGCCCGTTCCGCTCCGAGGGAGCTCGCTCACGATCTCCACGTACGCCGGGATCTTGTACGGGGCGAGCTGCCCGCGGAGGTGCTCGAGGATCATCGCGGGGGAGAGCGCGATCCCCTCGGCGGGGACGACGAAGGCGCGCGGCACCTCCCCCTTCTTCTCGCTCTTGGCGCGGACCACCGCCGCTCCGGCAACCGCCGGATGCTCCTCGATCGCCTCCTCGATCTCGCGCGGGTAGACGTTGATCCCCCGGACGAGGATCACGTCCTTCTTCCGGTCGTGGATCGTGAGGAAGCCCTGGAGATCCAGGCTCGCGAGGTCCCCCGTGCGGAGCCACCCGTTCTCCACGGGGGACTTGCCTCCGAGAAAGGCGTCGGCGACGTTCTCTCCCTTGACGAGGAGCTCCCCCGCCTCGCCGGGCATCCGCTCCTCCCCCCTCTCCCCCAGCACGCGCGCCTCGATCCCGGGGAGGGGCGGCCCGACCGTCCCCGGCACCCTTCTTTCCAGACGGTTCACGGAGACGACCGGGCCGGCCTCGGTCAGGCCGTAACCCTCGAGGAGCGGCGCGCCGAACCGCTCCTCCACCGCCGCGATCGTGCGCGGGGAAAGAGGGGCGCTCCCCGAGATCATCATGCGGATCTTGTGGAGCTTGCGGACGAGGAAGGGGATGCGCGCGCGCGCGAGGGCGTTGTAGACGGCGGGAACCCCGACGAAGATCGACACGCGCCGCGAGAGAAGAGCCCTGCGCATCAGCGGGCGGAAGTTCCGCGCGGAGCGCTCCAGCGCGATCGACGCGCCGATAAGGGCGGGGAGGAAGAGACAGACCGTCAGCGTGAACGTGTGGAAGAGGGGAAGAAAGAGGAGAAAGCGGTCGCTCGAGCGCGGCCCGAGAGCCTCCTCGCATTGCCGCGCGTTCGCCGCGAGGTTCCGGTGCGAGAGGAGAACGCCCCGCGGCTCTCCTTCCGTCCCCGACGTGAAGAGAAGGAGCGCGGTCGACTCCGGAGCGGGCCTCTCCGCCTCCGGCGAAACCGCCTCTCCTCGGGCGAGATTCCCGAACAGCTCGCGGCCCTCCCCCCCGCTCCCTCCGACCACGATCACGCCCTTCGAGGGCTCGGGGGTCTCCGCGAGGAGGGGGAGCATCTCCTCCCCCGCGACGATCAGCACCGGTTCGGCCCGTCGCACGAGCCGGGCGATCTCCCGCGGGGCGAGGAAGTGATTGATCGGAACGAGGACCGCCCCGAGGCGAAGGAGCGCGAAGACCGCCTCCGCGAACTCCGGGACGTTTCCGAGAAGGAGGGCGACCCGATCCCCGGGGCGGATGCCGGCGCGTGCGAAGCCCCCGGCGATTCGGAGAACGCGCTCGAGGAACTCCCGGTAGCGAATCGTCTTCCGCTCGAAGAAGAGGAAGGGGGCCCGCGGGCGAAGCCGCGCCGTCTTCTCGAGAGACCGATCGATTGTCCTCTTCACGGCCCCAGGGTACCATGGCGGCGCCCGCCTCAAGAATCCTTAATCGACGAGGAGCCCTTTCTCGTCGTATCGTGCGGGGTCGGAAGGCCCGAGGGAGGTATCGCGATGAAGACAGGAAGACGCATGTTCCTCGTCGGCGCTCTCGTCCTGGCGGCGGCGGTCGTGTTCCCGCTCCTCGGGGAGGCGACTGAGAAGGGCGCGGACGAGAAGCTCCGCA
>Ga0194126_10001205_pt1 | contig 43650 bp, 34 predicted proteins | sample TA2KigC150mmetaG_FD_148641 | JGI IMG/M metagenome (GOLD analysis project Ga0194126, IMG submission 148641) | Freshwater microbial communities from Lake Tanganyika, Tanzania - TA2015035 Kigoma Deep Cast 150m | ecosystem: Environmental > Aquatic > Freshwater > Lake | place: Tanzania: Lake... | reverse complement strand
CGGCCGTCTTCTGCAGATACTCGGAAGGATGGATGGCGAAGGCGGTGAAGGCTACCTTGGACGGGAACGCCACATCGGAAGCGCACAGCGTGAACTTGACCGTCAGGTCGTCCACAGCCTCGATGGACTTGAACTCGCCGCCGTAATCGCAGTCCGAGATCGCGTATTTGGTCGCGGTCGCGGTGATCTGCGTGGGGGGCTTGGCGGCCGCGGGCTTGGGCGGCGCCGCGCCGAACCACTTGGCGTAGATCTTGTCGTACTCGCCGCTGGCCTTGACGTTCTTCAGACCTGCGTTGAAGAGCGGCAACACCTGCTTGGGATCGCCCTTCTTTGCCACCAACCCGAAGACCTCATTGGTGACGATCGTCGCGCCGATCTTGAGCTTGCCCTTGAACTGCGCGGAACTGAGCGCGAAATCGGCAGCCACCGGGGTATCCACGACCACCGCGTCGATCTTCTTGTTCGCCAGGTCCATCATGGCCAGGTCCGCGGTGTCATAGGGCTTCAGGTTGGCGCCTTTGATCTTCAGCACCTCGGCCTCGCCGGTCGTGCCGAGCTGCGCGCCGACCGTCTTGCCTGCCAGATCGGCCGCCGACTTGATGGCCGCGTCATCGGCCCGCACGACGATGCCCTGGTCGGCGTTGAAGTATGGATCGGAAAAATCATACTTCTGCTTGCGCTCGTCGGTGATGGTGACCGAGGAGAGCACAGCGTCATAGGCAGCGCCGTCGAGACCCGCGAAGATGCCGTCCCAGGCGGTGTTCTTGATCTCGAACTCGAACTTCTGATCTTTGGCGATCGCTGTGATCAGATCAATGTCGAAGCCCACGATCTGCTTGGAGGCTTCGTCCACGAATTCCATCGGGGGCCAGGTGGCATCGGACGCGATGACGAGCTTCTTGACCGCGGGCGCGGCGGTTGGCTTGGGCGGCTCGGTCGGTTTGGGCGCTGCGGTCGCGGCCGGCGCCGGCGTGGGCGCTGGCTGCGCTTTGGGCGCTGGCGTGGGTGTGGGCGTGGGCTGCGCGCAGGCGGCGAGCGAGCCCAGCACCATCACTGCTACGGTGAGCAAAGTGATCAGTCTGAGCGATTTCATACAGGTTTCTCCTCTGGTGTGTGACCGGTTGAGGACTTACAGTTGCAGGCTCGCGGCTGCCGGCACAGCAGATCGCTGATTGACATGCTGACCGCAGCCGAGCCATGGGGCGGCCGGCCCAACATCTGGATATCCGGCGGGGCGTCCTCCTCCTTCCATGATACGCATATCGCCCTATCAGGCGCACCAGAAGTGCGCCGGCTGCGACGAGCGTCTCGTCAGGCTGCTCATGGCGTGCTGACGGATGCACCAAAGAGCATGATGGCATCATCAAGGCCGGCCTGACCAGTCTTCCACTTCAATTTCCAGATCGTGCAGCAACATGAGCAATTCTTCCTTTCTACAGATGCTCAATGACCGCCAAGATAGGCGCTCTGCACCTGTGGATTGTGAAGCAGCGCCTGCCCCGTGCCCTCCAGCACGATGCGGCCGGTCTCCAGCACGTAGCCTCGATGCGCGACCGAGAGCGCCATCAGCGCGTTCTGCTCCACCAGCAGGATGCTGACCCCCTGGCTGTTGATCTCTTGGACGATCGAGAAGATCTCCTCCACCAGGATGGGCGCCAGCCCCATCGAAGGCTCATCGAGCAGAAGCAGCCTGGGCCGCGCCATCATGCCCCGGCCGATGGCGAGCATCTGCTGCTCGCCGCCAGAGAGGGTGCCGCCGAGCTGGCCCAGGCGTTCTTTCAGGCGCGGGAAACTCCTGAACACGCGTTCCATGCTCTGGCGGATTTCGGCCGGGTCGCTGCGCGTGAAGGCGCCCATCTCCAGGTTCTCTTGCACCGTGAGCGGCGCAAAGATCTTGCGGCCTTCAGGGACGTGGATGACCCCACGGCGCACGATCTCTTGGGCCGCCAGACTGAGCAACGACTGCTCTCGCAGGCGAACATCGCCGCTGCGCGGGTGCAGCAGGCCCGAGATCGTCTTCAAGGTCGTGGATTTGCCCGCGCCATTGGCGCCGATCAGGGTGACGATCTCGCCTTCTTCGACGTGGAAACTGATGCCCTGGAGCGCATGAATGGCGCCGTAGTAGACGTTCAGGTCTTTGACTTCAAGAAGCATGGCTTTTCCTTGACGATGGACGATGGGTGTTGGATGTTGGACGGCGATCTCGACGGTCCATCGTCTGTAGTCAATGCGACCGGATGCCCGTTCTGGCGACTGCCCCGCGGCCCAGGTAGGCCTCGATGACCTTAGAATTGTTCTGCACGTCGCTGGCTGTGCCGCGCGCGATCACCTCACCGAAGTCCATCACGGTGATCTGTTCGCAGATGTTCATCACCAGCCGCATCTGGTGCTCGATGAGCAAGATCGTCAGCTTGAAACGGTCGCGGATGAAATGGATGTAGTCCATCAGGCGGCCGATCTCATACGGGTTCATGCCGGCCGCCGGTTCGTCCAACAGCAGCAGCTTGGGCGCGGAGGCGAGCGCGCGGGCGATCTCGACGCGGCGCTGTTCGCCATAGGGCAGGTTCTTGGCCAATTCGCTCTGATACCGTTCCAGTCCGAAGATCGCCAGAAAGTCCCGCGCCCGCTCGGTCATCTCGCGCTCTTTGGCGTCGAAGCGGGCATTGCGTATCAGGCCATGAAAGAGGCTGTAACCCGCGTGCGGGTGATAGGCGATCAACACGTTGGTGAGAACCGTCAAGTTGGGGAACAGGCGGATGTTCTGAAATGTGCGACCGATGCCCAACTGCGTGATCTCGAAGGGCTCCAGCCCCACGATCGGCGCGCCCAGAAAGTCAACCTCGCCTGCGGTCGGCGCGTAGAGGCCAGAGATCATGTTGAACACGGTGGTCTTGCCTGCGCCATTGGGGCCGATCAATCCATCCAACGCGCCCTCTCGCACCGTCAGGTCGAACTTGTTCACGGCGCGCAGCCCGCCGAACGTCTTGGTCAGCCGGCGCGTCGCCAGGACCGGCGTTGGCTGGCTGTCGCCAGATGCGGTCACTCCGGCCTGCGCGGTGTCTTTCGGGGTTGTATCAAGTGTCATTGCGGCCTCCCAGTTACTGACCTGCGCTCGCGGCGACATCTACCGCCGCGTTGCGGTCGGGGCGGGCAGGACTCGCGGGGCGCTTCAAGAAGCCCCATTCCACGTTCCCCAACAGCCCTTGAGGCCGCACTAACATCAACAGGAGCAATGTGATCGGGTAGAGCACGAAGCGCCATGTGGGAGCTTCGGTCCCCATCTGACCGAGTAGCACGCGCAACAAGCCCTCCAGGAAAAACATCCAGCCGAACGACGCCGCGATCGTCCCTGTCATGCTGCCCAGTCCGCCGAACACGATGATGATCAGCGGGTTGAAGCCGACCAGGAAGTCAAAAGTGCCGGGGCTGAGGAACCCGATATAGTGGGCATAGACCGCGCCGCCGATGCCCGCGAACAGGCTGCCGATGACGAAGGCCAGCAGTTTGTGATAGGCCACGTCAATGCCCATGGCCTTGGCCGCGATCTCGTCTTCGCGCACCGACGTGATCGCCCGCCCCGTGCTCGAATAGATCATGTTACGCATGACGATGATGATCAACAATAGGAACAGGAAGGCCCAAAACCAGATGGTCGCATCCAGCTTCGGGATGCCGATCATCCCACGGCCGCCTTTCATTTCCGGGAAGGGCAAGATCGTGTCTGAGTTGACCATCAGCGTTTGCACCACGATGCTGAAACCCAGGGTGGCGATGCCGAAGTAGTCGCTGCCTAGCGTCAGCACAGGCAGGCCGAAGAGAAAGCTGACTTCGGCCGCGAACGCGCCGGCGATCAAAGCCGCCAGCAAGAAGACGATCTGCAGCGCCACGATGTTGTTGAGCGGCCCAGGCGCGCTGATTGTGCCCAGCAACGGCGTAAAAACTGGACTGACCAGATTGCCCACGACCACGGCGATCGCGCCAGCCACTATCGTGCCCATCAGGTAGAGCGTGAACTGGGACAACACCGGCATGCCCTTGAAAACGCGCACCAACTTGGCCACCAGCCAGATCATCAGGCCGATCAGCGTCACGGCCAGCCCGCCCACCAGCAGGCCGCGCGCATCGCCGTTCGTCCAGCGATAGGTGATGTCGGCCGCGGTATAGGCGCCGATGCCATAGAAGCCCCATTGCCCCAGGCTAAACTGCCCGTTGAAGCCGTAGATCAGGTTCAGTCCGAGCGCCACCATCGTCATGGTGCAGGCCTGAATCAGCAGGCCCTTGTCGAAGTCGGCCAGCACCTGAAACTCTCCAAACGGGACAAGTGCGATCTGGATAATCGCAAATGCCGCTATCACGCCGCCGATCTTCACCTTCTTGGAGGGGTGCCCCAAGACCGTCAATAGCCCATAGAGGTAGGCCAACACGATGGCGATCTTGAAAATGGAGATGAGCAGAAACCCCAGGTTGAAATCCATTGCGGCCCCCCCTATGCTTTTTCTTTTTCCGGCTCGCCCAAGATGCCTGTCGGTCGCACCAGCAAGACCACGATCAGGATCGTGAACGCCACTGCATCGCGCATCGGCGTCGAGATATAGCCCATGGTCAACGCCTCGGCCTGGCCCATGAGCAACGCGCCGATGAACGCGCCGGGGATGCTGCCGATGCCTCCCAGCACGGCGGCCACGAACGCTTTCAGGCCCGGCAAGATGCCAGATAGGGTCGAAATGGATGAATAGGCGATGGCATAGAGCACGCCGCCCAATCCTGCAAACGCAGCGCCCACGGCGAAGGTGAAAGAGATCACGCCGTCCACGTTGATGCCCATCAGCCGGGCAGTCGGTTTGTCGAACGATGTCGCGCGCATCGCCTTGCCCAGTTTTGTCCGGCGCACCAGGAATTGGAGCAGCACCTGGACCAGCAAGGAGGCGACAATGATGATGATCAGGATGTTCGAGATCGTCAACGCGCCTTCGGGGGTTTGTTGGCCCGGCTTAAGCATGTGAATGCCGTCTTTGATGTACCAGGTGACCACTTCGAAGGGCCGCTGGTAGGGGATGAAACGCGGGGAGAAGACAAAATTCAGGGCCCCGAAGTATTCCAGGAAAAACGAGACGCCGATTGCCGTGATCAGCGCAGCGATGCGCGGAGCATCGCGCAACGGCTTGTAGGCCACCCGTTCGATGGTCACCGCCAGGCTCATGCACACGATCATGGAGAGCAACACCACCGTCAACGAGCCGATCACCACCACCCAGCCAGGGGCCAGGTTGGGGACAACAGCCGCCGGCCAGACGTGCAGCCCGAAACGCGTCACTGCAAAGTAGCTGACGAACGCGCCGACCATGAACACATCGCCGTGCGCGAAGTTGATCAGCTTGACGATGCCGTAGACCATCGTGTAGCCCAACGCGATCAGCGCATACACAAAGCCCAATTGCAGACCGCTCAAAACGATCTGGCCAAACAACGAGGGGTTGATGAGCAGGTTGCGTCCGAGGACATACAGCACCAGAATCGCCAGGAGCGCCAGAAACCCCTGACCGATCCACGCGAGTTTGGCCCCAGGCCGTTGCGCGGCGTAGGTGGAGACTTGTGATGTAGGCGGTCGTTGCATCCGCGCACTTCCTCCGATTCCGGGTATGGTGAGAAGGAAACAAGGAAACAAGGAAACAAGGAAACAAGGAAACAAGGAAACAAGGAAACAAGGAAACAAGGAAACTGGGAAACTGGGAAACAAGGAAACAAGGAAACAAGGGAGCCGTGACACAAGACGTTACATCCTTGTCTACTTGTCTCCTTGTCTACTTGTCTCCTTGTCTACTTGTCTCCTTGTCTACCCGTCTCCTTGTCTCCTTGTCTACTGGATACTACGGATTGACGACGGAGTTGAACTCCACCTTCTTGTCCGTGACCTTGAGCAAGGTGGCGGACTTGACCGGGTTGTGCGCCTTGTCGAAGGTGATCTTGCCGGAGACGCCGTTGAAGGTGATCTTCTCCATGGCGGCCTTCACCTTGGTCGGGTCATCAGAGCCGGCTTCCTTGATCGAGGCGAGCAGCAGATTGGTTGCATCATAGGCCAGAGCCGCCAACGCATCCGGGACCTTCGGCTGGCCCTTGTCATCCTTGTACTTGGCGCCAAACGCCTTCAGGAAGGCAACCGCTTCTGGCGCGGTCGAGTCAGGCGAGTAGTGGTTGGTGAAATACCCGCCGGCCGCGGCCTTCAGGTCCAGGTCCGATGAGTCCCAGCCATCGCCGCCGAGGAACGCCGCCGTGATGCCCTTCTCCTTGGCCTGCTTGGTCACCAGGTTGACGATGTTGTAGTAGTCAGGCAGGTAGACCACATCCGGTTTGGCCGCGGCGACCTTGGACAGGATCGCGGCGAAGTCGGTATCCTTGGCGGTGTAGGTTTCCTTGCCGACGACCTTGCCGCCGCCAGCCGTGTATGACTTCTCGAAGAACTCAGCCAGGCCCTTGACATAGTCGTTGGCCTGATCCAGCAGGATGAAGGCGGTCTTGGCCTTCAGATTTTCGAGCGCGAACTTGGCGCCGACCTGGCCCTGGAACGGGTCAATGAAGCAGGCGCGGAAGATGTACTCCTTGGTCTTGCCGTCCTTCGCCACCGTCACATCTGGGTTGGTGGAGGTGGGGCTGATCTGGAGCACTTTCTTGGCGTTGGCGATCTCGGAGATGGGGATGGAGGCCTTGGAGCACACCTCGCCGACGATGAACTTGACCTTGTCCTGGTCAATGACCTTGTTGGCGGCGTTGACCGCGGGGTCGGGTGTGCACTGGCTATCCTCGACGACAGTGGCGATCTTGCGGTTGAGCACGCCGCCCTTCGCGTTCCACTCTTCGATGGCGAGCAGCGCGCCATCGCGAGTCATCACGCCGAATGTCGGCACCGGCCCAGACAAAGGCGCCAGGATGGCGATCTTGATCTGGTTCCCGCCCGTGGGGACGCAGCCAGACAGCAGCAAGGCTGCGATCACGATGAAACTGAGTAGCTTGAGACCACGCATAGTACTTCTCCTCCTGTGTGTGGGTTAGAATGTGGTGGATCAGACGAAGGCGCAGTCCTGTGCCGCGCCCGCACTCATGCGTTCGCTGGGTCTACTGGCGGATCGAATCACCTCCTTGGTTCCACGCGACAAGACGCCGTTCGCCTGGCTGTCGGCCGGCAAGCAAGATATAGGCTCCCACGTCCATACAGCACTACTGCGAATCTGACTTGCTGCTCACGAGGTTCAGCATAGAGGAAGTTGCCCAACAGAACATTAGGCACGCGGGGGATTATAATAGGAGGTTCGGCAAATGTCAAACGGTCCGCGAGTCATCCATGTCACCGGTTTGCTCAATCCTGGGTATGTCTTCATCTATCCCCACAACGATCTCCACCCGGCTGCCCCGATCCATGAACCTTTGCAGCGACGCCGCCAGCCGCAGCACCCCGCTGGCCTTGGCGAAGGCTACACACGCCCGGAATATCTCGAAGCGCGGCGTCTCCGAAGCCAGCAGGCGCGTGATCCAATCGCCCATTTGCACGCCACGACCATCCCAGGGTTGATTGATGATGTGGTGCATACGATTTCCGTACTCGGACTATCTTCATGTTCCTCCCCGGCATGTGCGCCGTAGATGGGCCGGGGAGGCGCGACATGATTCTACCGATACCAATACGCCGGCAGCACTTCCCGCTCCGCTTCAAGCAGCTCTGCGATGCAGTTGTCGGCATCTACGATGTTGTTGCAGATCGGGTCGGTGAGCATGGCGCGGCGGAGGATCGCCCGGTCGCCGGTGACCGCAGCCTCGGCGGTCAGCTCGTGCGTGTCGAGCACCTGGTATTGCAGGGCCAGCGCGCCGCGCGGGAACGGGCCGACCGGCAGCGGCTGCGGGCCGTTCATGTCCACGTGGCAGCGCAACTCCAGGAATGCGTCGTCCGGCAAGTTGGGGATCGCGCCGCGGTTGGTCGTGTTGATGAAAAACGGCTTGCCCAGCCCGCCCCACATGGACTCGATGATGTCGGTGGCGTGATCATCGTGCACCTTCTGGAAGAACTCCTCCATCGGGATGCGGCCATCGGCGTACTGCTCGGTGACGGACCAGGCGGCAGCCATCTCTTTGGCCCGGCCCTCACTGTCGAACAGACGCAACGGCTCCGGGTCGTTCGGCGCAACGCCGTAGCCCTGGTAGAAGGGCACGTACTCCTTGGTGTGCGCGACGGCCGTCGGCAGAATCCCGTAGAGATCGAAGAGCTGCAGTCCATAGTTGGCGTTGTAACGCGCCTTCGAGCCGGCTTGCGGATCTTGCCGCTCCATCTCGGCCCGCCGCGCAACCGTTTCTCGCAACACAGGCATCATGTCCTTCCCGTCGTAGCGGAAGCGCAGCACGAAGGTGCAGTGATTGACCCCGCCGATGGCGAGATCGAGGCGAGACTGCACGTCGGGCGGGATGGCTTTCGCCTCGGGCGGCAGGATGCCCACGGTCTTGCACCAGTTGAGGGTACAGTACGGCTCGTGCTGGCCATCGCACAGCGCGAAGCTCTTGACCTCTGGCGCATAGCGCATCAGCGCGATGCCCAGCACAGTGGCAGGATTGACGAAGTTGATCAGCCAGGCGTTCGGCGCCAGTGCGTGCGTGTCCTTCGCCATCGCCAGCATGTGGGGCGTTTCGCGCAGCGCGCGGAAGATGCCGCCCGGCCCGATCGTATCGGAGCTACACATGCGGATGCCATGCCTGGCCGCGATCTGCGTGTCAACCCCGCGGTAGTACGCGTTGCGCTCCGCAAAAGTGAGCACGACGAAGTCGGAGTCGCTCAGCACATCGCGGCGGTCGGTCGAGCCGATCACCTTGACATCACAGCCGGTGTGGGCGAAGGCGCGCTGCGCCAGCCCGGTCATGGTCTTGACGACATGGGGTTTGGTGTCCACCAGCGCCAGCGTGCCGCCGGCCATGATCGGGCTGGCGGCCATCTTGTGGATTACCGGCTTGCCGAAGAAGTAGCTGCCGGCGCCGATAACGGTTACTTTGGGTCCACGCATGAGAATCCTCCGGGATGGAAATCTGCAAATCAGTAAATCAGCAAATGGCGATACGCACTACGCACTACGCACTACGCATGACCTTTGACGTTTGACGCTTGACGTTTGACGTTTCACGTTTCACGCCTCACACATCATACCGTCCGCACTCCTCCACCGCCTCCATGAACGCGATGATATTCTCCCACGGCACTTCGGGTTCGACGACGTGGGTCGGCGCGATGAGGAAACCGCCGCCGGCGCCGACGGTGGCGACAAGATCATGGACGGCGCGGCGCACCTCGGCTGGCGAGCCAAAAGGCAGCGTGGTCTGTGTGCCAAGACCGCCCCAGAAGGCCAGGTCTGTGCCGAATTCGCGCTTGATGGCGACCGGGTCCATGACTTCGGGCTGCAGCGGGTTGAGCACATCCACGCCGATCTCGATCAGATCAGGGATGATCTCGTCTATTTTGCCGTCGGAATGGAACGCAACCAGCAAATCATGGCGGACGCTCTTGGCCGCGGCGATGACGCCGCGCAGCCGCTCTTTGAACCACACCCGCCACACGGTCGGTCGCATCATCAGGGCGCGCTGCGTGCCGAAGTCATCTGCCAGCCAAAGCACGTCAATGTCGTAGCTGGCCAGCTTGCGCGCCAGACCGGTCATCATCTCAGCGACGATGTCGAGCAGCGCGGCGGCGAAGTCAGGGTTGGCGACCAGATCCACCAGGAGCGCCTCCATGCCGCGCAGCTTGTAGGCCGGCCAGAAGACCGTGCCGCCAACCGCCATGCAGTTTGCGATCACGGCGTAGCCCTGCCGGTGAGCCTCGGCGATGCGGCCGGCGTAGCCGGCGAAACGCTCGTCGGCGAGCAGGTCTGGGAAAGGATAGGTCAGGACGTCCTGAACCGATGAAGCATCGCGCAGCGGGTGGATCATGCGCTCGAAGTGGAAGTCGCCGCGCACCCACGCGATGCCCCAATCATCCACCCGCGCGGCGGCCGGAATCTCGCCCAGATAGCGGCCGAAGTCGGCCCCGTTACGGGCGGCCAGCGGATCCACTGTGCGCACCTCGATGCCGAAGTACGCGTGGGGATCATCCCTGCCCGTCTCCTGTCGGAAGCGCGCCAGTTGGCTGGGGCATAGGCTCATGGTCTTTGGCACGCGGTCGGGCACGCGCCGCGAGAGTGCGGTGATCACGCGTTGTCGAGGGTTCACAGGACTACCTCCAGCGCCCCGGCCAACCTCAACTGCTCGGCGTAGTGACATGCCACGGTCCGCCCCCCAGGGAACTGACGCAGCGCCGGCTCCTCCTGGCTACAGCGCGGCTCGGCATAGCCGCAGCGCGGGTGGAAGCGACATCCGGCCGGTGGATGGGACGGATCGGCCACTTCGCCCGGTGGAATCTTGCGCTGGCGTTGGATACGCGGGTCCGGCTTCGGCACCGACGATAGCAGCGCCTCGGTATAGGGATGGAGCGGCCGGAGGAACAGGTCTTGCGTCTTCGCCGTCTCCACCAGGTTGCCCACATACATCACCGCGATGCGGTCGCTGATGTGCTTGACCACGCTGAGATCGTGCGAGATGAACAGATAGGTCAAACCGAACCGACGTTGCAGCGAGCGCATCAGGTTGAGCACCTGCGCCTGCACCGATACATCGAGCGCGGAGACCGGCTCATCTGCAATGATGAACTGGGGGTTGAGCGCCAACGCACGCGCGACTCCGATCCGTTGGCGCTGGCCGCCGCTGAACGCGTGCGGATAGCGCATGATGTATTCGGCGCGCAGCCCGACCAACTCCAACAACTCCTCGACCCTTGCCTGCAGCGCCCTGCCAGAAGCCAGCCGGTGGATACGCAGCGGCTCCCCCACGATCTCCAGGATCGTCTTACGCGGGTTGAGCGACGAGTAGGGGTCTTGGAAGATCATCTGCATCTGCCGGCGGAACGGCATGAGATGCGCGTGATCCAGCCGCGCGATGTCGGTCGGCTCCGCGCCGGCCTCGGCGAGGTCTACCAGGATCTGCCCGGCCGTGGGCCGATAGAGGCGCATGATCATGCGACCGACCGTCGTTTTGCCGCAGCCGCTTTCACCCACCAAACCCAGAACCTCCCCGCGGCCGATGGTGAAGCTGACGCCGTCCACTGCCCTGACGTAGCCGTGAATCGCCGAAAAAAGCCCCTTGGTGATGGGGAAGTGCTTCTTGAGATCACGAACTTCCAGCAATGGCGTGCTGGCAGTCCGATTGGACGAGGCTTGGGTCATGAGCTCTCGCTCCCGTCAAACGTCAAACGTCAAACGTCAAAGGTCATGCGTAGTGCGTAACGCGTACCGTCACTTGCTGACTTGCTGACTTGCTGACTTGCTATTTGCAATTCGCTATCTCCCCTCGTACAGATGACACCGCACCCGATGCCCCGCGGCGACCGTGACGTAGGGCACGTCGGCGTCCTGGCTGCACACCGGCAGGCGCGCAGGACAGCGCGGATGGAACGGGCATCCCCTGGGCAGCGCGTAGGGATCAGGCACCGAGCCAGCCATCGTGGTCAGCATGTCGCGCTCGATGTCTATGCGCGGGATCGAGGAGAGCAACGCCACGGTATAGGGATGTTTGGGATCGTGGAACATGGCATCTACGGGCGCGAATTCGACGTCCTTGCCCATGTACATCACCATGACGTCCCGCGCGATCTCAGCCACCACCGCCAGGTTGTGCGTGATGTACATGATCGAGGTGTCGAAGGTCGCCTGAAGCTCGCGCATCAACTCCAGGATTTGCGCCTCAGTGGTCACATCGAGGGCTGTCGTCGGCTCATCGGCGATCAACAGCGCCGGCTGACACGCGAGCGCCAGGGCGATCATGGCTCGCTGGCACATGCCGCCGCTGAGCTGATGCGGGTAGGCGTCAATGATCTGTGTGGGCCGTGGGATTTTCACGCTGCGCAACATCTCGATGCCGTGTTCGCGCGCCTCGGCCGCGGTCACTGGCCGGTGCAGACGGATCGCCTCGATGATTTGGGTGCCGATGGTATGCACCGGACTGAGCGAAGCGCGGGGCTCCTGAAAGATCATGGCGAACTCACCCCCGCGGATGGCGCGCATCTCATCGCCCATCGGCGGCAGCTTGAGCAGATCAACAATCATCTCCGACTCGTTACCTGCCGCGTCGGTCTCGCGGCGATGATAGAGCACCTGGCCGCCCACGGTGCGCCCTGGCCGACGGATCATATTCATGATAGAGCGCGCGGTCACGCTCTTGCCGCAGCCGCTCTCGCCCACCACACCCAGCGTGCGCCCTCGGCCAATGCTGAAACCGACGCCATCCACCGCGCGCACCAGCCCCTCGGTGAGGTAGAAATAGGTGCGCAGGTCGTTGACTTCGATCAGAGTGTTGTTCTGCATTTCTGGAAGGTCTCTCTGCAACTATTACGTATTTCGTAGTGCGTAGTGCGTGGCTTCGATCGCGGGCCTCTGACGACAGGACGCAATACGCAACACGCAACACGCACTACGTCCTCTGACTATACGGATCCGCTGCGTCGCGCAGGCCATCACCGAAGAAGTTGAATGCCATCACCGTTACCAACACGAAGAGCGCCGGGATCAAAATCCACGGGTGCAGCGCGACTGCCTGCACCTTCTGGGCGTCTTTGAGCAGCACGCCCCAACTGATGGTGGGCGCCACCAACCCCAACCCCAGAAAGCTCAAGCCGGTCTCGCCGATGATCATGCCGGGGATCGCCAGCGTCAGGTGCACCAGGATGTAGCTGACGAAGGAGGGCACCAGATGCTCTCGGATGACGAACAAGGGGCGTGCGCCGGCCTGCAGCGCGGCCAGCACGAAGTCCTCCTCGCGCAAAGCCAGGAACTTGCCGCGAATCACGCGCGCCAGCGTGGTCCAGCCGACGAACGAGAGGATGATCGTGATGCCCAGATACACCCGCAACTGGGGCCAGTTCGACGGCAGGGCTGCGGCCAGGCCCATCCACAAAGGGACCGTGGGAATGGAGCGGATCAACTCAATGACTCGCTGCACGATGTTGTCCACCACGCCGCCATAGTAGCCGGAGACGCCGCCCAGGATCAGACCGATGATCAGGCTGGCGATCACCCCGACCAGTCCGATGGAAAGCGAAATGCGGCTCCCGTAGATGATACGGCTCAGCAGGTCGCGGCCCATCGCATCCGCGCCGAACAGGAACCACGCCGCGTCGGGGCTATCCGTGCCGAACAGGTGTACATCCCACGGGATCAGACCCCACAGATCGTATTTGTCTCCACGGACGAACAGCCTGATAGGATAGCGCCGGCCGGTATCCTCGCCATAGGTGCGCTCGAAGGTCTTCGGATCGGTGGTGCGCACCATCTTATAGAAAAACGGCATTGACCAGGCGCCTTCGGCCGTGCGGAAATGGATGCGCGAAGGCGGCGTGTGCACGTTGCCCTGGAACCGGCGGTTGGGATCATACGGGGCCAGAAACTCACAGAAAAGCGCCATGCCATATAAGGCAATCAGAACGACCAGCCCGACGACAGCCAGCCGGTTCTTGCGGAAGCGGCGCAGCACAAGCTGGCGATGGGTCAACAACCGGATCGAGCGGCCGCCCAACTCCTCGACCTTCGCCTCAACCTCAGCCTTAGCCTCAGCCCTGCCCATCTCTTGTGCGGCCATGCTACTGAATCCCTCCAAACCGGATGCGCGGGTCAATCCAGGCCAGCAAGATGTCGGAGAGCAGCGTGCCGATCACCGTCAGCGTGCTGAGGATCATGATAAAGCTGGCCGCCAGAAACATATCCTGGGTGATCAACGCGGTGTAGAGCAGCGGGCCGCAGGTGGGCAGCCCGAGCACCATCGAGACCAACGTCTCGCCGGAGACGAGGGCTGGCAATTGCCAGCCGATCGTGCTCATGATGGGGTTGAGCGCCACGCGGACCGGGTAGCGCAGCACCGCGGTCAACTCTCGTAGACCACGGGCGCGCGCCGCCTCGACATAGGGCCGGCTCAACTCGTCAAGGGTCGTCGCGCGCATCACGCGGATCGTCCCTGCCGTGCCAGAGATGCCGATGATCAACGCCGGCAACAGCATGTGCTTGAGCAAATCCCACACCCGACCCAGGCTCCACGGTGCGTCCAGGTATTCGACCGAAAAGAGGCCGCCGGCGCCCAGACCCAGATAGCGGTTGCCAAAATACATCAGGACCAGCGCCACCAGGAAGGAGGGCAATCCGACGCCGATAAAAGCGAGCACAGTGAAAATGTTGTCGGTCAGTGTATACTGCCGCGTCGCGGAGAACAACCCGATGGGGATGGCGATGGCATACGTGAGGATCAGGGCGAGCACAGAGACCGCCATGCTCAAAGCGATGCGTTCCCCGATCAGGCTGCGCACCGGTTTGTTCCAGTAGAACGACTGCCCCATCTCGCCCCGCACGAAGTTGGTGATCCACTTCCAATACTGGACATAAACCGGCCGGTCGAGGCCGTATTGCTCCTCCAGCGCCTTGACCTGCTCATCGCTGATCATGTCGCCCTGCGAACGCAGGTTATTGACATAGGTTGTGAGATAGTCCCCTGGCGGCAACTGGATGATCGCGAACGAAATGACCGAGATGCCGAAGAGGATCGGTAAAGCCTGGAGGATGCGTTTGAGGACGAATGTGCGCATAGGGACGCCTTTTACTGCCGGGGCGGGTTTCGAGGCTCTAGCCGGTTCAGTGGTCTACGAGTCCAACCGGCTGAAGCCTCGAAACCGAAGTCATGTGAGAAATCTCTTGCTGTGGCCGGTCTCCTGACCGAGCCACGTTACCCCACAATCTCGCTCACATCCAACAGATAGATCTGCCTGCCCTTCCCCTCATGATTAGAATCCACCGTCACCAGCCGGCCATCGGGGCTGAAACGCGGGTGCAGGTCGCAGCGCCACTCGCCAGCGTACTCCGGGCCGGTGTACAGATCGGCCAGCGGATGCTTCTGGCCTGTGGCGACATGATACAGGTAGAGATGCTGCAACCGATCGCGGTCCGGATACGTGTCGTTCAAGATCCACTCATTGCCCGGCAAGTAGGTGCAGTGGCCGTTCTCGGTCATCACGCCCAGGCCGATCGCCTCGGGCTCTTCGCTGCCGTCATCGGTGTAGAGATAGAAGGCATCGCCGTGCGATGGATGCCACGACCAGCCCAGGATATGATCGGGATCGCGCCAGATGAAGTGCGACATCCTGCCGTAGCCGTCCACAATGCGGATGTCGGAACCGTCAGGCCGGGCCGTGAACATGCGCGTGGGCAAACCTATCGTGCCGGGGCCGCGCCACCGGTTGAGGAACTCGAACCGGTCGTTCGTCGGCCCCCACAACAGATGGTTGAACCAGTGCTTCATGATCGTGATGTCGCCGAGCCGCGATGGAATGGCGACCATCTGCGCAAAGGAAATGATCAACTTGCTGGCGCCGGTCGCCAGGTCAATGTGCCAGATGCCGGTCTGCTCTGGCGCGCGTTGGTCGCGATGCGGATCGGAGATGCCAGCATAGCCGTAGCCCGGCCGGCAATCGTTGATGCGCCGGAAGTCGGGCGCCGCCGCCTGCCTGCCGTCAGGGCGAATCGTGTAGATCGGCGCACCGATCGTGCGTTTGCGGCCCGTGTGGATGTCGAGGATGTGGCAGACGAACGTATCCTCCACGCGGTCATTCCAGAGCACTTCGCTGAGGGAGTTGGGCCGCCACTGCAACATGCAGCCCTGTTGCCAGCACCAGGCGCAGCTCTCCCCCAGCTCGATCCACCGGTCGCGGTCGTGCAGGTCAATCATGCCGACCTTGATCACGTCGTCGGGCCGGGGCGAGCGGTGCTCGAAGTCCACCTCCATGCCCAAGACGTAGCGGCCCGTGGGGTCGAACTGGAGCTTGTCGTAGTAGCCGAACCAGTGATACTTCGGGCCGGATGTGATCGGCCGGATGGGTGGTGGTTTGTGAGACATATCTTGACCTGCCCTTGACCTATCCCCCCCAGCCCCCTTCCCTGCGAGGGAAGGGGGGAGTAGAGGGGATTGGGCTACGCCTTCTTGATGAAGAACTGCTCCGGGTGCACGGGCACAGCACGGATGGTGCCATAGCCCCACACACCCTTCTCCGGAACGTTCGTGATGGTGGGCTTCATGATCACCGCCTGCGGCACGCCCACCGTGCCGAAGCAGGGCAGGTATTCGTAGAAGCGGTCGAACAGCCCGCGCATGATCTTGACGCGCTCCTTCTCGTCCAGGGTGGTGTGCAGCTTGTCCCAGTCGTCATATTGCGCCTTGGCCCAGGCCGGCGGTTCCTCTTCCAGATCGGCGAACTGGCCCTTGTTGCGCATGTAGACTTCCCAGGCGCGGCTCCAACCCAGTGCGTTGCCCTCCGAGTTCCCGTGCAGAATCTTCGGCGAGAGCGGGAAGACGATGTCCGAGCCGATATCGCCTTGCCAGAAAGTCATCATCTGCTCGTTGGCCACCCAACGCTGGTTGAGCAAGGTGCGATTCACCGGCTTGATGGTGAACTCGATGCCAATATCCTTCCAGTATTGGATGCACAGCTCCAGCGTAGGCGGGATGTCGCCCTGCTCAGGATCGAACTCGCCGACCCAGCCGATGCGCTTGCCCGATGGGAAGAGGCGGTAGCCCTGGCCATCCTTCTTGGTGTAGCCCTCTTGATCGAGCAGTGCATTGGCCTTCTTCGGATCGAACTCGATATTGTGCGCCTCGTCTCCCTTCTGATAGTAGATCGAGCTGGGCCACAGAGCGGCCTGGCGCGGCTCGCCCAGGCCGAAGTGCACGACGTCGTTGATCTCTTTGCGATTCATCGCAATGGAGAGCGCGACGCGCACGTTCTTCTTCTGGAAGAACTCGCGTAGCTCCTTGTCCTTGGGCGTCATGTTGGGATAGATCAACACAGCCGACACCAGGGTGGAGTTCCACATGAAGATCTTCACCTTCTTGTCGGTCTGGGCCTTCTTGTAGAGCTCCATGTTCTTCAGATAGGTGCTGTGACCGGAGAAGTCCAGGTCGCCGGCGAGCAGCCGCGTGGTCAACAACTCCTTGTCGCCGATGATGTTGACGATCACCTTGTCCAGATAGGGGAGTTGGTTGCCCGCGGTGTCCACCTTCCAGTAGTACGGGTTCCGCTCGTAGGTGTGATGGTCAGGATCATCTGCGGTGCGGATGAAGGCGGTCATGCCAGGCAAGCCCACCTCAGCGGGTATCGTGGAGCCGACCCGCATCTTGGCGCCCATGAGCTGGATCCACTTTTCGAACTTGGCGTCCTTCACCGCCTTGTCGAGCGCGGCCGCGTCCGCGTACTTCGGATGGAACTGCTTGCCGTAGTGCATCGGCGCAAACATGCCGTTGTATTGGCAGCCGGCATAGAACGCCTGGTCAAGGATGATCAGCGGTTTGGGCGCGGCGAACTTCAGCTTGAGCGTATAATCGTCCACCGCGGTCATTTGCATCGGTGTGCGATCCTTGCCTGCGCGCCACGCGCTGCCGGGGCCGGCCGGACTCAACTCCTTGTCCTGCTTGCAGTCCACGTAGTCGAACAGACAGTCCTTGGTGGTCATCGGCTCGCCATCGGACCAGCGCAGCCCTTTGCGCAGGTAGAGGGTCTGCTCGGTGGCGTCCTTGTTGAACTCCCACTTCTCGAACAGGCCGCCGGTGATGCCGTTGAAGTCGGGCGCGATGCGCAGCACCAGTTCGGTGCCGATGATCGCCTGCCCATCGCCGAAGAGAGCGTTGGCGTTGCCGATCGCGATGCGGATGGTGCCGCCGTACTGGCCGACCTCCTGCACGGGCTTGATCACCTGTGGGCTGGGCGGCAAACGCTTGTCGAGGGCTGGCAGTTTGCCGGCCTTGACCAGCTCAGCCAGCATCGGCGCTTCGTTGTACTTGGCCGCGGGGGCGGCCGCTTTGGTCGGCTCCGGAGCTTTCGTGGCGACCGGCGCGGCTGTCGGCGCGACCGGCGCCTTGGTTGGCGGGACCGGGGTCGTGGCGGGCGGGGCAGCGCAAGCCGTGGCGGTCGCGGCCGCGACCGCCAGCGCCGAAGCCTTCAGAAACTTCCTGCGGTTCATGCGAGTATCGCTAGACATGCACGTCCTCCTTGTGGGTGTGGGGCTGAAAACCGACGGAACGACCGATGGCTGGACCGAACGAATGCGAGCGATCGTCTCACCTCCTTCCTGTCAACAGGCGCTCTGGGGATTCAACCGAAACGGCGCCGTGCCCACGGTCAGCATAGTCCACTCGAACATGCCTTGCCAGTAAGCGTAACGTTCCTCGTTCGAGCCTTGTAGAACCACCGCATACTGATAGCGATCGCTGAAGAAGAGCCGCGCCCGCCGCCGGCAACGTTGGCCGGCTGCCAGAAAGGTGCACCACCATTCCACGCCCCACCGTCCCTCCTCGCGGAGCTCGGTCAGGGCCTCGATGACGCACCCGTCGAGCTGCTGCAAGCCTTCGGCCACCCCTTCCAGCACGGCTGGGCGTTCCTTCACTGCCAGAGGCGCTGCCAGATCGCGCACGGTGATCGCGATCTGCGTGGCCGGATCGGACAGATCGGGAGTCAATGTGATCGCGGGCAGCGCAGTCTCTGCAACCGTGAGCTGCCATTCCGGCGCGTACCAGAACGAGAGCAGCCCGCCTGGATCGTTGTAGACCGAGACGCTGGTGAAAACCGGCCGGCCGGGTGCTGAGTCGGCGTCAGTCATAATGCGGCCTCCTGCCGCAACCAACCGTAGATGTCATGCAGTCATCGTACTCCCGAGGATGCTCGCACCCTCAACTCAGGCCGCAGAACCACGCGTCGCGGGGCCCAGGGCTGCTCCTCGGGCCATTGTAGCCTCTCCAACAGGATCTCGGCGCCGGTCTGTCCGATGTCGTAAGGACGCTGGGCTACGGTAGTCAGCGGCGGCTCCAGAAAACGCGCGAATTCGAGATCGTCGTAGCCGACCAGGGCCGCATCTTCTGGCACGCGCCAACCCGCGTCGTGCAACGCCTTGAGCACGATCACGCTGAAGCGGTCGTTGTAGACGAAAACCGCAGTAGGCGGCGGCCGCAGGCTCACCAGTTCGGTCCGCACGAACTGATAGATCGCGTCGGCATCGGGTGTGGTGCGCAGCACTCTGGTGGGATCGAACAGCAGGCCGTGCGCTTCCAGCGCCTCCCGATAGCCGGCCACCCGCTCGCGGACGCTGTAGCGGTCGTCGCGCCAGGTCAAATGCGCGATGTCGCGGTGGCCCAGGCTATAGAGATGAGCCGTAGCATCGAAGGCGCCCTGGCGATAGTCGGAGAGCACACAGTCAACGACCAGATCGGCCAGGCAGCGGTTCAACAACACACACGGAATCCCCTCGGCCAGGAAACGGCGCACGGGCGCGCTGCCGCTCTGCACCGAGCTGGTCAAGAGGCCGTCCACGCGCTTCTCGCGCAGCATGTGATGGGCCTGGAGCTCGAGATCGGCCTGTTCGTTGGTATTGCAGACGATGATGCTGTAGCCATGACGTGTGGCCGCATCCGTCACCCCGCGCGCCACTTGCGCGAAGAACGGCTCGGCGCTGTCGGGAATGATCAATCCCAGGGTCTTGCTGCGGCCGCCCACAAGGGCGCGGGCGTGAACGTTGATCGTGTAGTTGAGGTCGCGGGCAGCCTGCAACACGCGCTCCCGCACGTCTCTGGCGACATCGGGTTTGTCATTCAGCGCGCGCGAGGCCGTGCTGACGGACACGCCGGCGCGCTGTGCGACATCACGAATGCTGATGCTCATGAGGCTCCATAGACCAAAGGGGACTGGGTGAATCTCGGTTGGCGACTACCACAGAGTCCCCCAACGCCGCAAACGCTTCCGGTAACGTTACCAGCACTATATCACAGGGCGCGGTCGCTGTCAATTGCGGCTATGATGATGCAGGCCAATGGAACCGACCGCTCTCTTCATGCGTCTTCCTACTGCAGATGAGAGACGTGAGAGGTCATTGGGAACCTGTCACGTCCGGTGCACAAGGAGGAAAGGAGGACACTCCGATGTCGCCTCTCACATCCCCACTGGTTCGCGCCAACCTGCGGCGCATCGCGTTTCCACTCGCCATTCTCATTATCGTTGTCAGCCTGCTGGCCGGCGTCGCCGCGGTGTGGTACGCCCGCACCCTGCCCGACCGCGGCGGCGCACAGCAGACGATGCTCCTGGGCCAATCGCGGTTGGCGCCGGGGAGCGCGGCCGGGCTGCGCGTGCTCGTCCGCGAGCTGAACTCCGAGCAGCCCATCGCGAACGCCCAGGTGCAGGTCAGCCTGCGTCCCAAGTCTGGCGGCGCGACGCAAACCCTCTACAGCGGCCGCACCGGGCCGCACGGGACCGCTGACGTGCAGTTTCGCGTGCCGGACAACGCGCCCACTGACGCCGAACTGATCGTCCGGGCCGCCTCGCGCGCGGGCCGCGATGAGATCGTCAAGCCGATCCAGGTCGTCCGCAAGGTGAAGCTCTTCCTCACCAGCGACAAGCCGGTCTATCAGCCTGGCCAGGTCATCCATATTCGCGGCCTGGCCCTCAACGCGCTCGATCTGAAGCCGGCAGCCGGCGCCGAGGTCAGCCTGATCGTCGAAGACCCCAAGGGCAACAAGGTCTTCCGCACGGCCCCGATCGCGTCCGATTACGGCATCGTTGCAGCCGACTTCGCCCTGGCCGAGGAGGTCAACCAGGGTCGCTACAAAATCATCGCGGAGCTGGGCGAGACCAAATCAGAGAAGACCGTCACGGTCAAGTGGTACGTGCTGCCCAAGTTCCGCATCGAAGTCACTACCGACAAGCCGTTCTACCTGTCCGGAGAGGTGGTCAAGGGCCGCGTCCAGGCTGACTACTTCTTCGGCAAGCCGGTGGCGGGCGGCGCGGTGAAGATCGCGGGCGCCGCCTATGATGTACAACGTCGGCAGATCGTCGAGATACAGGGTCAGACCGACGCCAACGGCGGCTTCGATTTCGCGCTCGACGTTCCGGCCTACTTGGTGGGCGGCGCGGCGGGGCAAGAGACCGCGACCTTCTATCTGGAGACGACCGTTGTAGACAAGGCCGGGCACGCCGAGGAAACGACGCGCGACTTGCCGGTGGCGCGACAGCCGCTTCTGCTCGACGCTGTACCCGAAAGCGGCCAACTGCGGCCCGGCGTCGAGAACATCATCTACATCATGGCCTCCTACCCCGATGGCGCGCCGGCTCAGGCGGCTCTGCGGGTGATCTACACCGACGCTGCCCAGATGGCGCAGACCGGCGCGCACGGCGTCGCGGAAGTGCGCTTCACGCCGACCGCGGGCGCGGCGCGGCTCGAAGTCTCCGCCCAGGACGCAACTGGCCGGACTGCGACCAAGACGCTCAACCTGGAGGCTGACCGCGGCCCGGCGCAGGTGCTGTTGCGGCCTGATCGGCCGACCTACCGTGTCGGCGACACGATGCACCTGGATGCGTTCGTCACCTCTGCAGCGCGCACGGTCTATCTGGACATCGTCAAAGAGCGACAGACGTTGAGCACCCGCGCCGGCCAGGCGACGGATGGGAGAGCAAGCTTCGCAGTGGATTTGACTCCTGACCTCTTCGGCGCGCTGGAGTTGCACGCCTACACTGTCGGCCGCGATGGCACGATCGTGCGCGACACGCGCATCGTGGTGGTCAACGCCCCTGTAGACGTGCAGGTGACGCTGCAGGCCGACAAGGAGAGCTACCGCCCCGGCGAGGTCGCCAGGCTGGCGTTTCAGCTCAGCCGGCAGGGGCAGCCCACGGCTGGCGCGTTGGGGGTCGCCATCGTGGACGAATCGGTCTTCAGCGTGGAGGAGCAAGACCCCGGCTTTGCCCGCCTCTATTTCCTGCTGGAGGCGGAGCTGCTTCAGCCGCGCTATCAGATCAAAGACACCCTGGCGCCAGAGCTACTGAATCCGCCCATCGCGGTGGGCGCGACGGCAGCCCCCACGCCCGATCCCCAACGCGATAGTCAGGCTCAGGCTGCGCTGGCCCGGCCGCCCGGCTCCGATTTCACCTTGCGCGTCAACTCCTGGCCGGAGAAGTTGGCCAGCCTGAAGAGGCAACAGCAGGCCGCGTTCAGAACTGTGGCGAATGGTTTGCTGATCGGCTTCGGGACAGCACTGTTGGCTGTGGCCGCAATCGTAGTGGCAACCCTCAAGCGCCGCGACCTCTTGCGCAGTACGCGGCGAGCATTCCTGCTCACATTGCTGATCCTGGTCATCGCTTCGTGGCTGATCGTGCCGCTGGTGGGTGCGATTCTGTACTTCCTGTCCGCGTCGCTGGGCGGCGCCATGCTAATAGTCTTGTTGGCTCTGAGCTGGCTGACAGGGCTGGTCGCGTTGGGCGTCTGCGCCATATTGCAGCGCGATCAGGCGGTGGGTCTGGTCGTCTTGCTGCTGGCAAGCCTGGTGGGACTCCTCATCCTGCTGCCCTGGATCACGGTCGTGCAGCCGATCGTGGCCGAACAGGGCGTGTTGGTCTTCGTCGGCATCGCCAGCATCATCGCCGTGGCGGCGCTTTACTTGCTGGGGCTGGGGCTGCGCCGCGCAGGACAGCTGGTCGGCGGCCTGTCGGCCATCGGCCTGTCGGCCGTGGCGCTGCCGGCGCTCGTCGCGCTGACCTTCGCGCCGCTTTTCAGCAGGGTGACAGGGACGGGAGACATGCGCTTTCTGCTGGGCGCCGGCGCACCACAGCCGGCGGCTTTTGATAGGGCGGTTGTGCAGACCGTGGTCGTCGAAAAGCCGATGGAAAAGGTAGTGCAGAGAGCCCCGGAACCGACGAAGGCGCCCGCAGCCGCGTCGCCGGCCGCGGCCCAAGAGCCGCCTCGCCTGCGCCAATACTTCCCCGAGACCCTGTATTGGAACCCGCAGGCAATCAGTGACGCGGCCGGCCGCGTGACCCTCGACGTGTCGCTGGCCGACTCGATCACCACCTGGCGCGTATCGGCCCAAGCGTCCACAAAGGGCGGCGCGCTCGGCGGGTCAACGACAGGACTGCGCGTCTTCCAGGACTTCTTCGTGGACCTCGACCTGCCCGTGGCGCTCACGCAGAACGACGAGATCGCGGCGCCGGTCAGTGTCTTCAACTACCTGGCCCAGAAGCAGGAGGTGCGGCTGGAGCTCAAACAGGAAAACTGGTTCGATCTGCTCGACCAGCCGACGAAGACCCTGACCATCGGCCCGAACGATGTGACTGCGGTCTACTTCCGCATCCGCGCCCGCGAGTTCGGCCGGCAACGGCTCACCGTGACGGCCTGGGGCGCGCAGATGAGCGACGCGGTCGCTCGCGAACTGCGCGTTCTGCCGGATGGCAAGGAAGTCCGCCGCACGACCAGCGACTGGCTGCGCGACGGCACAGCCGGCGCGGTGCGCATCCCTGCCAACGCCATCCCCGGCGCAACCAAGATCGAGGTGAAGGTCTACCCGGGGCTCCTCAGCCAGGTGGTCGAGGGGCTGGACGGGCTGCTGCGGATGCCATTTGGCTGATTCGAGCAGAGTACGTCGGTGACGTACCCAAATGTGCTCGTGTTGGACTACCTGAAGAAGACCGGCCGCCTGACCCCCGAGACGCAGCTCAAGGCTGAACGCTACATCGGCCTGGGCTACCAACGCCTGTTGACCTTCGAAGCGCCCGGCGGAGGGTTTTCGCTGTTTGGCAAGCCCCCTGCCATCATCAACCTGACCGCCTACGGCTTGCTGGAGTTCAGCGACATGGCGCGCGTCTATCCCGTGGACCCCGCGCTGATCAAGCGCACCGCCGACTGGCTGCGCGCAAGGCAGGGAAGCGATGGGATGTGGGCCAACCTGCTCGATACCGCGTTCGTCACCTGGGCGCTGATAGAGGCGGGCCAGTACGACACGCGGGAGGTGCAACGCGGGCTGGACGTGCTGCGAACACGCTGGCAAACCGTTCAGGAGCCGTACATCCTCGGTCTGATCGCCAACGCCCTCGCCGCGGCGAAGGACCCAACCGTTGGCCAGGTGCTCGCCGCGCTGGAATCGCTCAAGATCGTCGAGGGCGATACGACCCACTGGACGGCGCGCGGGCCATCGTTCATGGGGTCGCACGGCGCCACCGGCGACCTGGAGACGACCGCGCTGGTCGTGCACGCGCTGCTGCGCGCGGGCCAGTTCCCACAGTCGGCGCAGGGCGGGCTGACCTACTTGATCCGCAAGAAGGACACCCGCGGCACGTGGTACTCGACCCAGGCCACCATCCTGGCGCTCAAGGCGCTGATCCTGGCTGCGGGCCAACCTGGCGCGGCCGATGCCGAGGCGCAGGTCACGGTCTCGCTCAACGGCCGGCCCAAGCCGGCCATCGCCATCACCAAAGCGAACGCCGACGTGGTGCATAGCTTGATCTTCGACGACATCGCCGCAGGCGAGACCCGCGTGGAGTTCCAGGTCACAGACCCTTCGGGTCTTCGGAGACCCGAAGGGTCTAATCCGAATCTGATGTATCAGGTCACGGCCGAGTACTATCTGCCGTGGGAGCAGTTGCCTGCCGAGGAGCTCGGAGCCGCCGAGATGTCCATCGCCGTGGAGTACGACCGCACGACCCTGGCGGTCAACGACGAGATCATCGCCCGCGGCCGCATCGTGCTGAATCGCAACACACCGGCGGTCATGGCGCTGGTGGATCTGGGCGTGCCGCCGGGTTTCGCGGTGGAGACGGCCGATCTGGAGCGGTTGGTGGCGGGCAAGGTCATCCAGCGGTACGAGCTGACCGGGCGGCAGATCATCCTCTACGTCGAGAACCTGCAGCCCAGGACGCCATTGGAGGTCACCTACCGTCTGCGCGCCCGCTTTCCGATCAAGGCCAAGACCCCGCCCTCCACGGCCTACGACTATTACAATCCGCAGGCGCGCCACGATGCCGCGCCCATGGGGTTTGTGGTAGAGTAGCATCCTACCTGACAGGTCTTTGGAGACCTGTCAGGTAGGGACACTCGTTCGTCTAGTCGCGTCCCGAGCTTCAGTGCGGCGCGCCGGCGCCAGGACCGAAGTGCTTGAGCATGACGATCGGGTCAGTCGTGCTGGGGTTGGTGATCTTCACGCCGGCCTGCGCCGCGGCGCACGAGACGAAGTATTCGTCGTGCGTGAGCTGCCCGAAGCGGATGATGGACGGCGTTTCGATGGGCCAGCGGCCCAACGCGCCATGCCCCTGGAGCACGATCAGCCCATACGGGCCGGCATCGCGGATCGTCGCCGTGCGTCCCGGCAGGACGGTCAGCTCCTTGGCCGCGAAGAACTCGGCGCCATATGCGATCCACTGCTCGCTGTAGCCCGCATCGTGCATCTCGGCGAGCGGTTTGACCGGCAGCGGCGGCCGAAAGTAGCGCGCCTTGAAGTCGGGCACGGTGTTGGCCTCGAAGTCAACCAGCGAGACCAGGTAGTCCAGGTCGTGCTTCTTTTCCTCCGGCACGTTCTTGACCAGCAGCGACCAGTCAACGGGCGTCTCGCTGACCAGCGACTGGAACATGGCGAAGACATCGCTGGCCCACTGCGGCTCGTAGGTGCAGTAGCTGCCCGGCGCGTGCAGCACCCCCGCGGGCACGAACCAGCCGGTACCCGGCTCCAGGCGGTAGGCTTTGGCCAGATCGGTGATCCGATTGTCGCCCTGGTTCCAGATCTCCAGACAATGCCGCACCTGGGCAGGCGTCGTCCCTGGCTCCAGGCCGAAGAAGGTGAAGGGGAACTCGGCGCCGTAGTTGTTGAGCTGCACCGGGAAGTAGTAAGCTTCAGGCTTGCCGTCCATGCCGACCAGCGCCGCGTGCTCCTGCCGCTGGTGCAGGTGATGCGGCAGCGGGCCTCGATTGTCGAAGAACTTGGAATAGATGGGCCACTTGCCGTAAGCGCGCCACATCGCCTGGCCCAGCAGGTCGGCGCCCAGCTCGGCAACCAGATCGCGCAGCAGCGTGCGCTTCTCCCCCTGGCCCCACACCACGTAGCTCAGCCCCTCGTCGGGTGTGGTGAGCGGGCCGTTGTCGGCCATCGTGGTGGACGAGAGCCAGCGCTCATCTATGCCGCCGCGGTGCGCGCCGAACGCGTACGTGTCGGACGGATGGAGCTTGATGCGCTTGCCCGGAATGCAGAACGATCGCGGCACCCAGGTGGGCGCCAGCCGCAAGATTCCCTCGCCCTGCTCGAGTGCGGAATGTGTCATGGTGACCTCCGAGTTGCGCCTGACCTGGGCGACCGCAAGGGATCGCCCCTACTGCACCAACAGCACCTTCCCCGAACGCCGCGACGCGAATATGGCGAAGGCCCGATCGGCCTCTTCCAGGGGGAAGCGGTGCGTGATCAAGCCCGTCAGGTCGAGCCCGCGGCGGTACAGGTCGAGGATCTGAAAGTAGTCTGGGCCGGTGAAGTACCAGGAGCCGTAGACCGTCAGCTCCTTGCGGATGAACTGCGGGCTGGGCCGAATGCCCGCGGCCGGCTTCTCGCCGATCAGCGCCACGCGGCCGTGGATCGCGGCGCTCTCGAGCGCCATCGTCACGGTCTCGGCCTCGGGCGAGCAGTCCAGCGTCACGCTCGCGCCCCGGCCGCCTGTCAGCTCGCGGATGCGCGGCACGACATCCTCTGCCGCGGGATCCAGCGCGATCTCCGCGCCGAGTTGGCGCGCCAGCTCGCGGCGATAGGCGACCGGCTCGACCGCGAGGATGCGCGCAGCGTAGAAGCGCAGCACCGCGATGCACCCCAACCCGATGGGCCCACAGCCGAAGACCGCGGCCGTGTCGGCCGCGCTGATGCCCAGGCGACTCAGCGCGTGGTAGGGCGTGCCGATGGCGTCGCCGCCCAACAGCACAGCCAGGTCGGCTGGGATGTCGGCCGGCACAGGCCGGCAACACATGGCAGGCACAGCCATGTATTCGGCGTGCGTGCCGCCGTGGAAGCGCATGGCCGCACAATGCTCCGGGTCGCCCGATAGACAGTGCTCGCAGTTGCCGCAGCCGCTCAGCACCTGGACCGCGACAAGTTGGCCCTGCGCCAGACCCGCTGTCGCCGGCGCAGAGACAACCTGGCCTACCCCTTCGTGGCCGGCCGGCCCCTTGCCGCCGTGCGCGGCGTGGTAGTCGTGCAACTCGCTGCCGCAGATGACCGAGGCGCGGATGCGCACCAGCACATCCCCTGGCCCTGCCGTCGGGGTAGGGACATCACGCAGCTCGATGCGGCTGTCGCCGGCGTAGAATGCTGCTTTCATGGCGTGAACCTCCTCGCTTGGTGATCTATTGGCCGATTCGACGAATCAACTCGCGCAGCGTCGCGTTCACCGCGGCCGGGTTTTCCAGCGGGCTCAGATGACCCGCGGCCGGGATCGTCGCCAGCCGCGCCTGCGGGATAGCGGCCGCCATCGCGGCCGCGTCGGCCGGCGGGGTCAGGGCGTCTTCCGCGCCGACAACCACCAGGGTCGGCGCAGTGATCGTCGGCAAGATGGGACGGCTGTCAGGCCGATCGCGCAGACCGGCCAGCGCCGCGACGATGCCAGACGGCGTCTGGCTCGCCATGATCGCCAGCGCCCGATCGGCGATGTCAGGATCGGTCAGGCTGGCCGGCGCCAGCAGCCTGGGCAACATCTCTCGCGCAAACGCCTCGGCGCCGATCTGCTGCACCCTGGCCGCCGCGGCGTCACGGCCAGCCTGAGCCTGCGGCGTGTCAGGCTCCGCACGGGTGTCGAGCAGCGTCAAGGCCAATACGCGCTCGGCGTGCCGGCGCCAGAAAGCGAACGCGACGTAGCCGCCCATGCTCAAGCCGGTCACGATCGCCTGTTGGATGCTCAGACGATCCAGCAACCCGGCCAGATCGTCGGCATGACGATCCATGCTGTAGGGACCTGAGGGCGCTTCCGACTGGCCGTGCCCGCGCAAGTCAGGCGCAACCACATGGGCCAGCCTGGACAGCCCCGATAACTGGGCCTCCCACATGCGGCGATCCAGGGGAAAGCCATGGATCAGCAGCAGCGCCGGCCCACGTCCGCGGCCGCGCGCGCTAAAGGCCAGGCGCACGCCGTTCACAGTAGCATACATGACCCTCGCTCCTCTCCCCCTACAAGCCTCTTCCGTGCTAATCTGTGGAATCCGTGGCTGAACTCAAGTCGGCTGCGTAAGTCCTGTCATATTATCCCATGCTCGCGGCAGATGGTCAAGTGGCCTCGCGGTGGGTTCTCTTGGATGCGCGCCGGCCTGCTATTTGACAGACGGGCAGCCATCGCATACAATTCAACCATCCCCCCAGGGGGGATACATCACGACCAGAGGAATCTCATGTCCCCAGACGCTTCCGCGCTCACCTCGCAGACGACCCGCCGCTCATCGTTCTGGCAACGTTATCGCAGTTTCTTGCTTTCCACCAGCGTGCTGATCACGATCGCGAACGCCGCATTGCTCATCGCGGGCTACGCGGCGAGTTGGCTCTTACACGCCCAGGCCGCCGCGAACATCCTGTGGGGCGCCTCGGCGTTGGTCGGCGGCTCCCCGATCTTCCTGCTGGCTGCCAGGGGCATCCGCAAGGGCGATCTCACGGCTGGCGTGATGGTCAGCGTGGCAATGATCGGCGCGCTGCTGATCGGTGAATACAGCGCGGCCGCGTTGGTCGCGTTCATGATGATGTTCGGCGAGATGTTGGAGAACTTCACCATGGCGCGCGCCAACAACGCGCTGAAGGAACTGGCCCGCCTGATACCCGCCCGCGCCACGCTGCTGAGCGATGGCCAGGAGCAGACGATCGCTGTGGAACAGGTGCATCCGGGTCATCTGTTGCTGGTGCGCAACGGCGAGCGTATTCCCGTGGATGGCACGATCACGGCCGGACAGGCGGCTGTAGATCAGTCGGCCATCACCGGCGAAGCTACGCCGGTAGACGTGCAGCCCGGCGACACGGTCTTCGCAGGCGCGATCAATATCGCGGGCGCGTTGCAGATACGGGCGCAGAAGGTCGGCCGCGATACCACCCTCGGCACGATCATCAAATTGGTGGAAGAGGCGCAGAAGACGCGCGCGCCGGTGCAGCGCCTGGCCGATCGGTACGCGCAATACCTGGTACCGCTGACCTTCGCCATTGCGCTCGTGACTTACCTCTTGACCGGCGAACTCATTCGAGCGGTCACGGTGCTCGTGGTCGTTTGTCCCTGCGCGCTGGTGTTGGCCACGCCGACCGCGCTGGCGGCGGCCATTGGCAACGCGGCCCGGCACAATGTAGTGGTGAGGAGCGGCGCCGCGATGGAGGCGCTGGGCAAGGTGCGCGCTGTGGCGTTCGACAAGACCGGCACCCTCACTTGGGGCCGGTCGCAGGTGGCAAGCATCGTGGCGCTTGACTCTATGCACGCGGACGCGATTCTGACCTTTGCGGCCAGCGCGGAGCGCTATAGCGAACATCCGTTGGGCCGCGCGATCCTGGACAGGGCTCGCTCGTGCAATCTGCCGATTGAAGAGCCGTGCGACTTCCGGCCGCTCAGCGGCCATGGCGTGCGTGCGCGCTGCGCGGAGCGCGAGGTGACGGTGGGCAGTCGCGCCTTGCTGAGCGCCGATGGCGTCGAGCTGAGCAGTGCGCACCTGGCGCGCATCGCAGCATTGGAGGCCCAGGGCCAGACGGTGATCCCGGTGGCTGTTGACCGGCGAGCGGTGGGTTTGATCGCGCTGGCGGACACGCTGCGTCCTGAAGCAGCCGAAGCGGTGGCCAGCCTGAAAGCCGCTGGCGTTGAGCGCACGGTAATAATCAGCGGCGACAACACGCCCGCGGTCGCAGCCGTGGCTCGCCGACTCGGCGTAGACGAGCATCACGCTGAGGTGTTGCCGCAGCGCAAGCTCGAACTGATCCGCCAGCTCCAGGCCGCGGGCCGCACAACGGCCTACATCGGCGACGGCGTAAACGATGCGCCCGCGCTGGCTGCGGCCGATGTTGGCATAGCCATGGGCGTCGCGGGCGCCGATGTCGCTGTCGAGACCGCCGGCGTCGCGCTGCTCACTGACGACATGCGCAAAGCGCCGCACCTGCTGGCGCTGGCGGCCGAGACGCTGCGGACGATCCGCGTCAGCGTGGCGTTCTCGATGAGCATGAACCTGCTGTCGCTGATTCTGAGCATGACCGGGGTCATCGGGCCGGCCCTGGGCGCGCTGATGCACGAGCTGTCGGCGCTGCCGGTGCTGGCCTATTCCGCGCGGCTGGTCGCGTTCCGGTCGCGCATCGCGTAGGCCAGTATCACACTTGACGCAGCCAGGCGTTGGGCTTATACTCCATCCTGTAAGGAGGATTCTGCGATGCGATACCACATTCTCTCTCTCTCCCTGATCGCCGTGCTGCTGGCGACTCTGGTCGCAGGCTGCACCACCGTGCCCACCCCCACGCCCGTGGTGGTGGAGAAAATCGTCGAAAAGATCAAGGAAGTACCGGTCACCGTCGCGCCGCAAGTGGTGGAGAAGACGGTGGAAAAGAAGGTCGAAGTCGTGGTGACCGCCACGCCCAAGCCAAAACCGAAAGACGCCAAGATCGTCTTGCGCGTCGGCACGGGCGATAGCGGCGAAGGGTTGAACCCGCATCAGGACATCATCGCCAGGTTCGAGGAGAAGAATCCCGACATCATCGTGCAGCTCGAGGCGGTTGCGGGCCGCGACTACTACACGCGGCTGTTGACCCAGATCGCCGCGGGCGACGCGCCCGACATCATGCAGATCGGCGATGATGCAGTGCCGATGTTCGTGGACAAGGGCGCGTTCGTGGCCCTCGACGATTACATCAAGGGCAAGGATCCGCTTGATCTCAAGATCTACCTGCCCGGTCTACTGAAACCAGGGCAGTACCAGGGCAAACAGTGGCTGCTGCCCAAGGACTTCACACCCCTGGGCGTGATGTACAACAAGAAGATTTTCGACAAGTACGGCGTGGCCTACCCGAAGGATGGCTGGACCTGGGATGATCTGCTGAAGACCGCGCAGGCGCTGACCAAGGACGGCATCTACGGCATTCAGTTGCCGGCCAACTGGACCACCGGTTTCGAGTATTGGGTCGCCACGGCCGGCAGCCGGCTGATCAGCCCAGACGGCAAACAGTTCGTCGGCTTCATGGACTCGCCCGAGACGATCGCGGCTGTGCAGTTCTATGCTGATTTGTACAACAAGCACAAGGTCGCGCCGCCGCCGGCCGACTTCAACCTCTGGCGCGGGGGCAATGCGGAGTTCGACAACGGCAAGGCGGCCATGCTGCTGGTGGGCCGCTGGCCACAAGGCGGGCTGCAGAAGAACCCGAACGTCAGCCTGGGCGTGGTGACGCCGCCTGTCGGCAAGGCCAAGGGCAACGTGCTCTTCTGGGGCGGCTTCGGCGTTTTCAGCGGCAGCAAGAACCCCGAGGCTGCCTGGCGCTTCCTGCGCTTCTACGTCGGCGAAGAGGGCAGCAAGGTCTGGAAGGACTGGGCGATCCCGCCGGTGGCGTCGGTCGCAGAACAGGCCGGGATGAAGACCGACCCGATCGAGGGCGCCTGGATCAAGGGGTTGGACACGCTGGTGGATCGCGCCTACGTCTTCACCCCCTATTGGGGCGAGACAGCCGATCCCGCGCTGAACAAGGCGCTGCAGACAGTGTTGATTGATCCGAAGGCCAACGTGGCCGATGTGATGAAGAAGGCGGCCCAAGAGGCCCAGGCCGCGCTGGACAAGAAGAAGTGAGGGGGTAGATTGGTAGACAAGGAGACAAGGCGTTCGCGCTCTTGTTTCCTTGTCACCTTGTCACCTTGTCACCTTGTCACCCTGTCACCCATCCGGATTCCAGCGATGCCCCCTCCCACCCGCCGTCGTGAGGCCCTGCTCTTCTACCTGTTCATCTCGCCCTGGCTGGCTGGCCTGCTAATCTTCGTCGCCGGGCCGATGCTGGCATCGCTCTACCTTAGTTTGACCCGGTGGGATCTGCTCAGCCCCAGCCGCTTCATCGGGCTGGCGAACTACCAGGAGATGCTGACCGGCGACCCGCTCTTCTGGCACTCGCTCCGGGTCACGACGATCTACACCCTGGCCTATGTGCCGCTGGATCTGGTGGGAGGGCTGGCGTGCGCGCTGCTGGTGAACCAGAAGGTGCGCGGCATCGGCCTCTTCCGCACGGTCTTCTATCTGCCCTCCGTGATCGCGGGCGTCGGCTATGTGGTGCTCTGGATGTGGCTGCTGAACCCACAAGCCGGGTTGGTCAATGCACTGCTCCATCATGTCGGCATCCAGGGACCGCGCTGGCTTCAGGATCCTCGTTGGGCCCTGCCGGCCATGATCGGCATGTCGCTGTGGGGCGTCGGCCGCAGCATGGTGATCTTCCTGGCGGGGCTGCAAGACATCCCCAGCCATCTGTACGAAGCGGCCGCGATCGACGGCGCGGGCCGCTGGCCGAGTTTCTGGCGCATCACGCTGCCGCTCTTGACCCCCGCGATCCTCTTCAATCTGATCCTGGGCGTCATCAACACCTTTCAGACCTTCACCAACGCGTTCATCGCCACCGATGGCGGCCCACTCGATGCGACCTTGTTCTTCGTCCTCTATATCTATCGCAAGGCGTTTCAGCACTTCGCCATGGGCTACGCGTCGTCGCTGGCGTGGGTGCTGTTCCTGATCGTCTTCATCTGCACCCTGGTGATCTTCAGGACCTCGGGCCGATGGGTGTTTTACAGGGGAGAGATGGAATGAGGGGACAGGGGACAGGGGCCGGGAGTCAGGGGGCAGGGGACAGGAGGCAGGAGTCAGGGGGCAAGAGATGGGAGTCGGTCTGTCGTCCGGGGCAGTTGTTCATGCCGGCTGCGGCGCCAGCCTGCCCTGGCTGCGCCATGCAGTCCAGGGTGCGAAGCCTCCCCGTGGGACGGGGGATGAAAAGACGCGGAGCATCCTGAGCGGAACCTCGCCGTTGTTGGGCGAGGTGGAGTCGAAGGATGCGGTCATTGTCCAGGCCGCTCCGGCATCCTTCGACTGCGCTGCGCTCCGCTCAGGACCGCCGGACTCCACTCAGGATGCCTACGCTGGCGTTTTCAGGACAGACGGAGCAAGAAAGGTTCGCTTCTTTCCCAATTCATTACGTATTTTCAGGACAGGTGGATCAGCGGGCGGCGGCCGGCGGTCGGCCATTGTCCGGCGTCTCATCGTCTATGGCTTGCTCGGCGCCGGCTCTTTGGTGTTTCTGCTGCCGCTGATCTTCATGATCTCGTCATCGCTCAAGCCCGACTACCAGGTCTTCGACTTCCCGCCCCGGTTGATCCCCAACCCCGCGGCATGGCAGAACTATCCCCAGGCGTTGACCTATGTGCCCTTCGGACGCTTTGCGCTGAACACGCTGATCATCGCCGTGGGCGCGATCATCGGCAACCTGCTTTCTTGCACACTGGTCGCCTATGGCTTTGCGCGGTTGCGCGCGCCCGGCCGCGAGGCGCTCTTCATGCTCATGTTGGCGACCATGATGTTGCCCTACCCCGTGACGATGATCCCGGTCTACATCATCTTCAAGACTTTGCGGTGGGTGAACACCTTCTTGCCGCTGATCGCGCCGGCCTTCTTCGGCAGTCCCTTTTACATTTTCCTGCTGCGCCAATTCTTCCTGAACATCCCCCGCGAGCTGGAGGATGCGGCGCTGATTGACGGCGCCAGCCGCTTGCAGATTCTGTATCGCATCATCATCCCGTTGGCGATGCCTGCCCTGGCCGCCATCGCGATCTTCAACTTCCAGGGGGTCTGGAACGACTTCCTCCCGCCGTTGCTCTATCTGCACGACCGCAGCAAATACACGATCGCGCTGGGGCTGAACTTCTTCCGCAGCACCTACAACGTGCGCTGGGGCTACCTGATGGCGGCTTGCGTCGTGACGATGCTGCCGGTGGTCGTCGTCTTCTTTCTGGCGCAAAAGCAGTTCATCGAGGGCATCTCGGTATCTGGACTCAAGGGGTGACATCCACATCGTGAGAGCACTGATAGTCAATGCCGATGACTTCGCGTATTCACTCCAAGTTTCGGCCGGGATTTGCGAGGCGTTCGAGCATGGGGTTGTCACCGAAACGACGCTGCTGGTGCGCAGCCCTTGGGCGCGGCAATCGCTTGTGCAGGCCCGGGCCTGCGGTCTACCGGTGGGCTTGCACCTCGATCTGACATCCCCCTTCATGGCGGACCGGGCGCCGCGCTTCGGCCCCGAAGGCAAGTTCTGTCATGAGCTGTTCGCACGCGAGTTTCGCCGCACGCCCCCGCCAGGCCTGACGTGTGAAGATCTGCTCGCCTGTCGCGGAGAGATGCAGAGCCAGATCGCAGCCTTCGCCGACCTGGCAGGTCGCCTGCCGACGCACCTGGACTACCATTATGGGCTGCACCACATACCGGAGATCATGGCCCTCTATGTCATCGTCGCCGAACAGCACCGCCTCCCGATCCGCTGGTGCGAGCGCCATGCAGGGCGCAGCCCCTATCCGCTGGTCCCCGACAGCTATTGCGACGATTACACCGGACGAGACGACGCGCCGGCCGATGGCTTTGTTCGGCTGGCGGAGGAATCGTGGGAGGGGGTGCGCGAAGCGGCGTGTCATCCCGGCCACATCACGCCGGTCGGGCTGGCAGACCCCTACAACGGCGGCCGGGCGCGCGAGCTGGCAGCGTTGACCACGCCCGCGCTCAAGACCGCGCTGGCAGAGCGCGGCGTTCGGCTGGTGGGTTTCGATTGGCTGAAAGCGCGGCTCAGCCAATAAAGCGTTTGAGCGAACGCTCCAGGTCCTGATACGCGTGCTCGAAATCGCCGGTGCGCACGGCTGTGACCATGCAGCTCTTGAGGTGATCCTCGAGGATGATGCGGCCCACATTGTCGAGCGCGGACCGCACCGCGGCGATCTGGATCAGCACCTCGGGGCACGCCGCGCCCTCTTCGATCATGCGCTTCACGGCCCGGACGTGCCCTTCAAGCCGCGCCATGCGGTTCACCACCTCGCGATGGCGCTCGTGTAGGCTGACATGGTTCTCGGCAGGCGCGGGGGCCGGTTGCTCGTCCATGGCTACTGCTTTGCCAGCTTCTGGCGCGCGTACACGGCCGCGCCGAGCAGTCCGGCGTTGTCCCCCAGCCTGGCCGGCACGATCTTGACGTCTTTGGCGCCGCGCTTGTTCATGAAGTACTGATACGCGACCGTGCGGACCGGAGCCAGGTAGCTTTCGCCCAACGCTTCGACGACGCCGCCGCCCACCACGATCATTTCGGGGTCCACCAGGTTCACCACGGCCGCAATGCCGACGCCCAGATAGAACTGCGCACGGCCGATGACCTCGATCACGAGCGCATCCCCCTGGCGATACGCGTCGGCGATCACGCCGCTGGTCAGCCGCTCCCGGTCGTCGCTCTCCATCAACTGCGGCACGATGCTCTCGCGGCCGGCCTTGACGCCCGCCCAGATGTCGCGCTCGATGGCTGTGCGACTGGCCAGAGCTTCCAGGCAGCCGCGGCTCCCACAGCCGCAAACCGGACCCTCCGCCAGGATCGTCATGTGGCCCACCTCGGCCGCCGCTTTGCGCCAGCCCTGCCGCAGTGCGCCGCTCAAGATCAGCCCGCCGCCGATGCCCGTGCCCACGAAGACGCCGACCATGTCTTGCGTGCCCATCCCCGCGCCCAGGGCGTGCTCGCCCAACGCGCCCAGGTCCACATCGTTCGCAATGAACGCGGGGATGCCAAGCCCTTCGCTCAACAACTTGCCCAGCGGCACGTTATCCCAGCCCAGGTTCGGCGCATTCCAGACGATGCCCTGATCAGGGTCAAGCGGTCCCGGCGCGCCGGTGCACAGCGCCGCCACCTCTCCCAATTCCAGGCCCACCTCCTCGACCACCTCCCTGGCCGTCTTTATCATCCGATCGACGACCTTTTCGGAGCCGACCTCCGGTTTGGTGGAACGCTTGGCCGTGCCCAAGATCTTGCTTTCGGCGCTGATCACGCCTGCCAGGATTTTCGTGCCGCCCATGTCCATGCCGATGACGGGCAGGCCGGCTGTCTCCTTGCGGTTCTTTTTCTTCTTTCCCATGGCGCACTCCTTGTTTCGAATTCAGCGCGTTCAGTATACCGCATCTGGCGCACTTAAACAAAGAACCCCGGCTTCTTCGAGAAGCCGGGGTTCTGTACTCGCCGCCAGACTATTCGGCCGGCGCCTGGCGCACGTATACTCGGCCGATGCCGCCGTCAATCCGCAGGTCAACGCGGTTCTCGGCTGTGGCGTAGCCGGGGGATGTGTAGACATCGCCTGACCGGTCGAAGGGACCATCCACCGTGACGCCGCCGATGCCGCCATCGGCGCGGATGCGCAGCGCCATGCCGGCCGGCGCCAGCACCGTTACCTCGCCGATGCCGCCGTCAATCCGCGCATCCAGCTTGCCGCGGCGCGGCAGAGTCAACGCGACCTGTCCCATGCCGCCCCGTAGTCGCAGGTCGCTGATGTTCAATTGCGAAAGATCGAGCGTGCTGCGACCGACGCCGGCGTCGAAGGTCAGCTTGAGCGGGATGTCGCGCGTGAGCCCGATCTCCCAGACTTTGGTCTCGCTCCAAATGCGGCCCGACCACATGTTCCAGTGGCCACGACTGCGCAGCTTGAAGTAGATCGTATCGCCGCCCTGGCGCGATTCCCAATCCGCTTTCTCGTTGTGACCCAGATCGAGCTTGCCCGCGATCAGCCCGGCCGATTCCGGCAGCGCGGCAACAGTCAGGTTGCCGGCGCCGAACGCGATGTCTATTTCGGCGCGGCGGGCATTGCCGACCGGCAGTGTGAGCGTCTCGGTCGTGGCGACGCCGCTGCCGCCCAGCGGCGGTACGATGCCAGAAACCGCAATCGCCAGGCCCCCCAACAACAGCAGCGCCACGATGGATGAACCCCACAGCGAACGCCGGCCGATGATGATCTCCAGTCCGATGGCGACGAGCACCAGCGGCCATAGCCTGAAGAGGGTCTCCCACACGCTCCAGTTGAGCCGGCCCAGATTGTTGAGCAAGAGCACGATGCCCGCGCCGATCAAGATCACCGGCCACACCAGGCTGCCGCGATGATGATCTCCTTGAGTCATATGCCTCTCCCTTTTCACAGTTCCATTCAATCACGCAGCCGCCGCAAGATCAGCGCCACGCCCGCGGCGATCAGCAAGAGCGCCCAGAGGAGGCCGGTATTCAGCCAGCGCAGCCATGCCAGGTCCAGGTTCTGCACCAGGAAGATGAACCCCAACACGATCAGCGCGCCGCCGGCGATCAAGGCGGTCTGTGGATTGGGCTGCCTGAAAGCCTGGCGCACATCATCGCCCATCTGACGAGCCCGCTCCGCGATCTCGCCTGCGCCTGTGCGAGTGGTCTCCGGCGAGCCCATCTCTCCCTCGCCCTCGTAAGGCACGATGATCCACAGGATCAGGTAGAGCATCACGCCCACGCCGGTGCTGAGCGCCAGCAGCACGAAGATCAGCCGGATGATGGTCGAGTCAATTCTGAGGTATTCTCCCAGGCCGCCGCACACGCCGGCCGCCATGCGATCAGCGCGGCTGCGGTAGAGTCTATTGCTCATCGGATGCCTCCCAGTGTGCCAGTCCTACCGCCGCGCCAGCGTGCGCAAGATCAGGAATGCGCCGCCCAAAATCAGCGCCACGGCCCACACGTAGTTCATCAGGCCGCCCAGGGTCAGCAGGAACAGGAAACCCATGATCGCCAGCACGGCGGCCGGGATCAGCGCCCACTTCATTTTGCCTTCCGGCGTAGACACCTGCGAAACCAACCCGAAGGTGGCTGCCAGGCCCAGGAAGAAGACGCCGACCGCGGCTTCCCCCTTCATGACATCGCTGAGCGCCACCAGCAAGGCCACGCTGAACAGCGCGCCGCCGGGGATGATCGCCCACCAGAAATCTCGCCGGACCGCGTAGATCAGCCAGAAGCTGAGGCCGATTGCGGCGAGGAACAGCGCAGCCCCCCATTCACCCAGGCGACCGCCGAAGCCGATGAGACCTGCCAACCCCAACAGGGTGAAGCCTGGGATTAGCGCCCACCACTGCTCGTTGTTCGTGATGAACACCCACAGAAACGCCAGGCCGCCGAGGCCAAAGAGCGTCACCCAAACCAGGTTGGCGATGCCGCTCAAGAGCCCGAAGTTCTGCAGCAAGAACACGACGCCCAGCGCCACGAGCAACAGACCCAATGCGAAGTAGCCACGATCTTGTTTCATGATGCCCCCCTTTGCCCACGAAGCGAATGTCGGCCGCCTCAGCTACTCCGGCTGTCGCGGCGGCCCATCGTGAAAACAATACGCACATTTCGCCCACTGGTTGCAAGGGGGCAGCGCGGACATGGGGTTTGCATCAAACAGCCCTGTTTTCGTCAACGGGAGGCTTGACAGATTACTGGTATTATGCTATTTTATGTCAAAGCTTCAGCTATGCGAAAGTCAACGGCTCCGAAAGAACAGTTGCACGCGTTGATGCGGAGGATGTAGTGACAGACGATCAGCCCCTGCTATTTCCCGAAAAAAGGCCTGGCCGCGGCAGCACGGGCGAGAAGACCCGGCCTGTGGCTTCGCTCCCCCCTGATCTGACGGTCAGCTCGTCGCTCGCGGCTGCGGTCACCGGCTTTCATGGCCACATGATCCGCCAGGGCTTCTCGAACAACACGATTATGGCTTTCCTGGCCGATCTGCGGCTGGTCAGCAAGTATTTTGCGGCCAACCGCGCGGTCGGCAAGATCGCCGAGGCGGATTTGGCCCAGTTCATGACGTGGCTGCGCGCCGATCGCGGCGTGCCGTGCAGCCCCAAGTCCTACGCACGCCGGCTGACCACGCTCAAGGTCTTCTTTGGCTGGCTCGCCGAAGCCGGTGTGCTCGAACAGGATCCCGCCGCGGCGCTGATCCACGAGCACCCCACCACGCCGCTGCCGCAGATCCTCTACGACGGCCAGGTGAACGACCTGCTGCGCGTGACGCGCGATCTGTTGTGGTCCGCCAAGCCCGACGCCCGCCCCTATCTTCTGGTCACGCTGATCCTGCAGACCGGCATCAAGAAGAGCGAGTGCATGGAGATCAAGCAGGAGCACATTGACCTCTCGAACCCTCAGTCGCCGGTGCTCTATGTGCGCTACGACGACCCACGGCGGACCCTCAAAGAGCGCAAGCTGGCGCTTGGCCCCAACTTCACGCCCGCCTATCGGCAATACCTGCGCGAGTACAAGCCCAAAGGGTATGTCTTCGAGTGCACAGCGCGCAACCTGGAGTATGTGTTGGAGGATGCCGCCAAGTTGGCCGACATCGAGGGCGGAGTTTCGTTCGAGCAGTTGCGCTGGACGTGCGCCGTGCGCGATTATCGCAACGGCATGAACCAGGAGCACCTGCGCGAGAAGCTGGGGCTGTCGAAGATCAGTTGGCGCGAGTCGTTCCCAAAAGTACGAAGGCTGGCGCGTCCCGCGTTGTGAGCTGGCTACCCGCCCTTGCTGCCGAGCGGCAGCAGGGTGCGGAACAGCGGTTGATATTCCTCGTTCACTACGAGATAGCCGCCGCTCCAGCCGCCCATCGCGTAGACCTTCTGCCCGACCGCGGCTGCGCCCAGGTTGCGCCACTGGCCGATGATCGGCGTAGCGCTCCGTGACCAGACGCCGGTCTGCGCATCATACTGCTCGCTGAAGTCGAGCGGCGTGGTCCAGCCGCCGCCCACCGCATAGAGCCGTGGGCCAAGCGCAACCAGCCCCAACCCGCCGCGCGGCGCGTTCAGCCTCGCAGCCGTGCTCCACGCTCCTCCTGGCTGACCCGTGCCCCCCGGATCGTACACCGCTACCGTATCCAGCTCCCGCTGACCATCGAACCCGCCAGCGACGTAGACCTTGCCCTCTATGACGGCCGCGGCCAGAAACGCACGCGGGGACGGCATCCTGGCCGCGCTCTCCCAACGATCTGCGGCCGGATCGTAAACGTAAGTCTCGGCGCGATAGCCCTTGCTATCCGCGCCCCCAAACAGGTAGAGCTTACCGTTCAGCGCAACCAGACCGTACGCAGCCCGTGGCGCCGGCAACGCCGCCGCCGCGGACCACCTGTCGGTCTGTGGATCGTAGACCTCCAGAATGTCAGTTGCGAGGCCGTCCTTGAGCGTGCCGCCAGGGAGATAGATGCGGCCATCGAGCCACGCGGCGCTGACGTTAGCGACCGCGGTCGGTTTGGCCGCGGCGGTCTGCCAACGATCGGCGTCGGGATCATAGACCGCAGTCTGGTCACTGACGCCGGCCGCGGTCTCGCCGGCGATGGCGTAGAGCCGTGCGCCGTCTGAAACGAGGGCGAAGCGGCTGACCGGCTGGGGCGGCCGTGCGCGCGGCTGCCAGCGAAGCGCCTGCGAGCGGGGCGCGGCGGCTGTCTGCGCCTGCCCCACGTCTGTCAGCGCGACCGCGAGCAGCGCCGGGCTGCGACTGCGCCACCAGCCGGGCGCCAGCGACGCCAGGATCACCAACAAAGCCGCCGCGATCATGTATACGCGCTGCCAGGCCGCGATCGGCGGCTGGGGAGGTACGGCCGGCAGCGCGTCGGCCGCCGGCTGCGCGGCGAGCGGGCTCGCGGCAGCCAGGGCCGACTCCTCGCGGGCCGGAGCGCCCTCGGTCAGCGCCGCGACCTTTGCAGGTTCGGCGCCCGGCACCGACACCCAGCCGCGGCGCACGGCTTCCATCGTGGCCTCGGTGCGCGATTGCACGCCGAGCTTTTCGTAGATGTTGCGCAGGTGGACCTTGACCGTGTTCGGGCTGATGACCAGCGCGCGGGCGATCTCCTGGTTGGTCACACCGGTGGCCACCAGTTGGAGGACTTCCAGCTCGCGCTCGCTCAAGAGGTCAAGGTCGTCTGGCATCAGGCCCACTTCACCAGATACATCGCAAATGGGTTGGCCAGGTGTGGATGGGCCGGCCGCACGCGGACGCCATACGCGAAGGGGCCGCTGTCGCTGAACATCAAGGCGTCCTCGTAGCGATACTCGTCGTGCGCGGCGTCAACCAGCCGCAATCGGGTCGCAGTCGCCTCGATCAAGTCCCCGTCGCGTTCCCGGCCATAGATCAGTTCCACCGCCAGGTCATCAGGGCTGAGCGGGCCGGGATGCAGCAGCGCCTGAACCGGCGCGGTCTGGCCGATCCCCAATTGGCTTTGCGTAGGCCCGGTCGCGCTCAGCCGGACCTGCGGCCAGCCGGCCCGAACTCGCGCCTCCCAGTCGGCCAGATCGCGTGCTGCTGCGAAGTCGTCGGCGCTCACCTGGGCGCCCAGCGCGCCGGCCGGCCCGTAGTATTGGGTGACGTACTCCTTCAACATGCGATCGAAGCTGAAAGCCGGTCCCACCGAGGCGATGGAGGCTTTCATCTTCGCCAGCCAGCCGCGCGGGATACCCTGGCCGTCCTGGGCATAGTAGAGCGGCACGATCTCGTTTTCCAACAGGCCCAGCAGCGCGAGCGCGTCCGCCTCGTCCTGCGCGGCTTCGCTCAAGTGGTCGCCGCCCTGCCCGATGGCCCAACCGTTCTGGCCATCGTAGCCTTCGCACCACCACCCATCCAACACGCTGCAGTTGGGGACGCCGTTCAGCCCGGCCTTTTGACCGCTGGTACCGCTGGCCTCCAGCGGGCGCCGCGGGTTGTTCAGCCAGAGGTCAGCGCCGTTGACGAGCGCGCGGCCGATGTTGGCATCATAGTCTTCGACGAAGACAATGCGCCCTGCAAAGCCCGGCTGGCGGCTCAACTGGAAGATGGTCTGGATGAAGGCCTTGCCCGGCTCGTCCGCAGGGTGCGCCTTGCCCGCGAAGATGATCTGCACCGGCCGCTCGGGATCGTTCAGGATGCGCTTGAGGCGCTCTTGGTCGCGGAAGATCAGCGTGGCGCGCTTGTACGTCGCAAAACGTCGCGCAAAGCCGATGGTCAGCGCCCGCGGGTCGAACAGATGCGCCGCGGCATTGATCTCGGCCGCGTCCGCGGCGATCCGCTGCCGATGGGCCGCCACGCGCTCGCGCACCAGCGCGATCATTCGCATCTTGGCGGCCAGATGCTGCGCCCATAAATCCTCGTCGGGGATGCGGCTGACGCCGGTCCACGCCTGCGGATCATCCAGGCGGTCGCGCCAGCCAGCCTCCAGGTGACGATCCAGGAGCGCGGCCAGCCCAGGGTCCAACCAGGTGGCGGTGTGTACGCCGTTCGTCACATGGCCGATGGGCGTTTCGGCTTCGGTCGTCTCGGGCCACACCCCGCGCCACATGCGTCGCGAGACCTCGCCGTGCAGACGGCTGACGCCGTTGGCCGCGCCTGCGGTGCGCAGCGCCAGCACCGTCATGCTGAACTGCGGCCCCCAGGGATAGTCGAAGCGGCCCAAGCCCAGGAAGCTTTCGCGGTCGAGCCCCAGGCGGCCCCAGTACCCGCCGAAGAAGCGATCCATCAGATCGAAGTTGAAGGCATCGTTGCCCGCAGGAACCGGCGTGTGGGTCGTGAACAGCGAATCGGCCTTGACGGCCCACAACGCGGCGCGCAAGGAGAAGCTGCGATCCTGCACATACTCACGCAGCCGCTCAAGCTGCAAGAAGGCCGCATGGCCTTCGTTCATGTGCCAGACCGCGGGCCAGAGCCCCAGACTGCGCAACGCGCGCACGCCGCCGATGCCCAAGATCACCTCTTGGGAGATGCGCATCTCGTGGTTCCCGCCGTAGAGCCGGGCTGAAAGCTCGCGGTCGGCCGGCGCGTTGAGCTCCACGTCGGTGTCCATCAGGTAGACCGGTACACGACCGACCTGAACGCGCCAGACCATCGCGTGGACGATGCGGCCTGACAGTTCCACGCTGATGATTACCTGCTTGCCGTCGGGGCCGAGAGCCGGCGTGGCCGGCGCATCTGAGAAGTCCAGCTTTTCGTAGATGGCTTGCTGGCGGCCGTCCGCATCAATGCGCTGCTGGAAGTAGCCCTGGGGATAGAGAAAGCCCACGCCGACGAACGGCAGGCCCAGATCGCTTGCGGTCTTGACGTGATCGCCGGCCAGGATGCCCAGGCCGCCGGAGTAGATCGGCAGCGATTCGTGCAGCCCAAACTCCGCGGAGAAGTAGGCGATCAGCCGGTCGCTGGCCTCCGCGCATGTGCGCTCGCACCAGGTGCTGCCCGCTGGTGGGTGCATATACGCATCGAACTCGGCCATGACTGCGGCGTAGCGCGCCAGGTAGGCCGGATTGCTGGCCGCGCGATCCAGCTTCTGCTGGCTGACGCGGCGCAGGAATTTGACAGCATTGTGATTGACCTGCCGCCAGAGGTCGGCGTCCACCTCCTCGTAGAGCGCCTGGGCAGACGGATGCCAGCTCCACCACAGGTTGTAGGCCAATTCGGTCAGCCGGCCGATCGCCCGGCCCGGCGCCGGAGAGACGTTCACGCGTCCGATGATCTTCATCTGTCGTTCCTTTCTATACGTAGCTCACACAGCCATTTTAGGGGAAGTTGGCCTGTCTGTCCAATCGGCCCGTTCAGGCGCACGGGGGTTAGAAACCGCTTGCCCTGAGAACCGCCCCCCCAAGCGCCAGGCGCTTTTTTTGGGGGGGTTATACACCATACGCATCAAGCTAAGCCTTTCGGCAGCTCACCGCCGGTCTGCGACCGGCGGTCGGGGCGCGGCAACTGCTTACGGCAGACAGTGTACTTCCCGGT